>Ga0081538_10001218_pt1 | contig 27011 bp, 24 predicted proteins | sample TabmetS5T2R1_FD_71022 | JGI IMG/M metagenome (GOLD analysis project Ga0081538, IMG submission 71022) | Tabebuia heterophylla rhizosphere microbial communities from the University of Puerto Rico - S5T2R1 | ecosystem: Host-associated > Plants > Roots > Rhizosphere ...
AAGGAGCGGACGGATCGGCAACGGTCCCCCGATGTAATCCCCGATGCCTAGATCGTTCATCTCCGCGAACTCATGGCCATACTTGACTTCTGGACAGAGGGGAATCGCGCATGATCGTCATGATCGACAACTATGACTCGTTCACCTACAATCTTGTCCAGTACCTGGGCGAGTTAGGCGCCGACGTTCAGGTCTATCGCAACGATCAGATTACTGTGGCAGAGATCGAGCGGCTGGCCCCTGAGAAAATCGTCATCTCTCCAGGGCCGTGCACCCCCACAGAAGCGGGAATCTCCTGCGATGTCATTCGGGAATTCGCCGGACGCGTGCCCTTATTGGGTGTTTGTCTGGGCCACCAGTGCATCGGTGAGGTTTTCGGCGGCGAGATTGTGCGGGCCCCTGCGCTGTTCCACGGCAAGACCTCGATGATCTACCACGATGAGAAGACGATTTTCCACGGTCTGCCCCGTCCGTTTGAGGCGACCCGCTATCATTCGCTGGTGATCCGCCGCGAGACGCTCCCCAATTGTCTGGAGCTGTCGGCCGAGACTGATGATGGGGTGATCATGGGCGTGCGGCACCGGGCATTACGGGTCGAGGGCGTGCAATTTCATCCGGAATCGATCTTGACGCGTGAGGGCAAGCAGCTGCTAGGCAATTTCTTGTCCCAAGCGCCAGCGGTGGAACTGGTGGCACCCCAACGCTGAGCTACCCTGTCACGATGGAGTCATCTCCCTGCCCGAAGGGAGTTGGCCAACTATGGGCGCTCTGGGACCTTTCCTTGTCTGGTCACACCTATCTCCGTGCTCGCCTTCACTTATCGCCGTCTTCGTATCATTCCAGCTCAACTCTTTGCGGCCGATCAGTGCTTACACCATCGTGATCCAGCCCGGCTAATGACCTGTCGTTCCCGAAAATCTATAACAGAGCGCAGTCATATGAGGCGTGGATGGCGTCGACGATATGTTGGCGCATAGCCCGGAGGGGAACGGGCCGGGCGGTGCGGTCAGCTGTGTCACAGGGCTGTCACATAGCTGGATGAGGTGTTAAGGTTGGCATGACGAGGGCAAAGGGGGCATGCCGAGGTAGGCCTCGATCACAACGGGATCGCGGACCACCTGTGCCGAGGGGCCCTCGGCGATTTTCTCGCCATGGTGCAAGACGATGATGCGGTCGGCCAGTTCAAGGACGGCTGGCATAATGTGCTCGATCATGATGATCGTTACCCCTTGGCGATGGATACTGCGAATGAGCTCGATGAGAGCGCGGGTATCTGGGGGGGCAAGGCCAGCGATCAGCTCGTCGAGGAGGAGCAAGCTGGGAGCGGTCGCAAGCGCACGGGCGATTTCGAGACGTTTCCGGTCGCCGATCGCAAGGCTCCCGGCCTGTCGCTGTGCTAGATGCCGCAGGTCGGTCATTGCCATGATGTGCCACAGATCATCAGCGGTCGGGCGGGAGGTCTCTGTGGAACGACCGAAAGCAGCCCCGACGCGGATATGATCGAGCACGCTCAGGCCTGGAAATAGGCGGATCAGCTGGAAAGTTCGCGAGATCCCTTGGCGGCTAAGCTGGTCGCTGCGGTCGCGAGTGACATCCCTGCCACGGAACAAAATACGCCCCCTGGTTGGCCGTACCAGCCCAGTCAACACATTCAACAGAGTCGTTTTGCCGGCACCATTCGGGCCGATGAGCGCCACCAGCTCGCCTTGGGAGACGGTGAAGCTCACCTCAGATAGCCCCACGAGGCCACCAAACCGCACCGTGAGCCGCTCAACCTCTAGCAAGGGGGAAGCTTCCGGTGGCACCATCCCCTCACGACCCGTCAGCTGACCGGCACGAACGTAGTTTCCCGGCCATGGCGTTTCAGGAGATTTTGCACAGGCTCCGCGCACTTTCGTACCAATGGCCCGTCCATTGTAGCATGGGCGCCGGCGGTTGTCGAAAGAGGGACCGAGGGCGATCAGGAGCCCTCTGGCGAAAATTCCCGCTTGCCGGGTGAAAGTACGGTATGATACGATCTCATGGGACTTGCGCGATAGCGAGATACTGCTGACCCGTTGAGAGCGCGCGGGTGCCTGGGGTGAGCGTGAGGGGGAGAGCGTGAATAAGATCGGGATTATTGCGAAACCGCGGCCGGATGCAAAGCCGCTGCTGGAAGACCTGGTCAAGTGGCTGGAGTCCCGGGGCCTTGAGCCGGTGCTGGACATCGATACGGCGGCGATCCTGGGGGACGCATCCACCTTGAGCAGGTCTAAAAAGAGCGCGGTCCCCGAGGCCGTCGATTTGGTCGTGGTCCTCGGCGGCGACGGCACATTGCTCAGCGTCGCACGGCTGGTCGAAGGTAAGGATGTCCCCATCTTGGGGGTCAACCTCGGCAGCCTGGGGTTTCTCACCGAGGTGACCGTCGCCGAGCTGTTCCCGGTCCTGGACGAGGTCCTGGCGGGTCACTTTACCGTCAGCGAGCGCGTCATGCTGAATTGCCGCGTGTACCGACAAGGCGACCGTATCGCGCAGGCGGTGGTCCTCAACGACGTGGTCATCAATAAGGGCGCCCTGGCGCGCATTATCGAGATGGAAACCTATGTAGATGGCATTTATGTCAACACCTTCCGCGCTGACGGTCTGATCATCGGCACACCGACGGGATCAACCGCGTATTCGCTCGCCGCCGGCGGCCCCATCCTTTATCCCAACCTGGAAGCGCTCATCATCAATCCCATCTGCCCCTTCACGCTGACAAACCGCCCCCTGGTGATTCCCGATTCGGTGACCATCGAAGTGGTCCTGGTCAAGGAGAATGAGGATGTCCTGGTCACGCTCGATGGTCAGGTCGGAGTGGCGCTGCGCTACCGCGATGTGATCGAGATTCGTAAGGCGGAGACGCGCCTGCGACTCATCGAGTGCCCTGGCAAGAATTACTTCGAGATCTTACGGACTAAGCTGAAATGGGGCGATACGCCGTAAGGGAAGACCGTGCTGAAAGAGCTACGGATCATCAACTTCGCCATCATCGATGAGTTACACATACACTTCGGCCAAGGGCTGCATGTGTTCACCGGCGAGACCGGGGCGGGCAAGTCGATCATCATCGAGGCGCTGAGCCTGGCCCTCGGTGGCAGGGCGTCGGCCGAGATGATCCGCTCAGGGGAGGACACGGCGACTATCGAAGCCGCCTTTGATCTGCGCGGCCATCCGGAGGTCACCGACCTCGCCCTGGCCCATGGGATCGACATCAGGGGCGAGGAACTGCTGATCAAGCGCGCCATTTCGGCGTCGCGTAGCCGTGTGTATGTGAATGGCACCCTGTCGACGGTGTCGGTGCTGGAGCTGCTCGGCGCGAAGCTGGTGGAGATCCACGGACAGTTTGAGCAGCAAACTCTGCTGCACTCCGAGCACCAGCTCGACATTTTCGACTCCTACGCCGGCGTGCTCGATCTGCGGCGTGGGCTTGAACGCAATTATTACTATCTCCAAGGTTTGCGCAAGCGCCTGGCGGAGCTGACCGCCCAGGCCGATGAGCGTGCCCGTCGCCAACAATTCCTCCAGTTCCAGTTGCAAGAAATCGATCAGGCAAAGCTGCGTCCGGGTGAAGAGGAGGAGATCAAGGGCGAGCGTCAGGTCCTCATGCACACCGAGAAGTTATTGGAAACCACGCAGGGCAGCGGCGAGTTGCTCTATGCCGGAGAGGACACCATCGTCGAGCGACTCGGGCGAGTACTCTCAGCGCTCGACGAGGTGAGCGCCATCGACCCCGCCCTCAAGCCAGTCGCTGAAGATGTGCGCGCCGCCCTCTATCAGATAGAGGAAGCGGGGCGCACGCTCGGCGACTATGCCTCACGGGTCGAATTTGATCCGGTTCGACTGGCGGAGATTGAGGAGCGCCTGGCGGAGCTGAGCGCGCTGAAGCGCAAATATGGGGCCACGGTGGATGATATCCTGGCGCAACGCGAGAGCCTCGCCCAAGAGCTGGATGCGCTGCGTCATCAGGCCGGGAATGTCGACGCACTGCACACCGAAATGGGCCTGACCGAGCGCCAAGTGCGTGACCAGGCCATCGATCTAAGTCAGCGGCGCATGGCTGTGGGGGCGACGCTGGCCGAAGCCGTTGAACGCGAGCTCCGAGCCTTGAGCATGAGCGCGGCGACCTTTGTCATCGACTTCCGTCGCACCCCTGATCCGGCAGGATTCATCACAGTGAATGGGGTTCCAGTTCAGCTCACTCCGGCCGGCATCGAAAGCGTCGAGTTTTTATTCACATCGAATCCGGGGGAAGAGCCGCGCCCGCTGGCGAAAATCGCCTCCGGTGGTGAGGTGTCGCGGGTCATGCTCGCCTTGAAGAGCATCCTGGCGGCAGTCGAGCAGGTCCCCACCCTGGTGTTTGACGAAGTGGACACGGGGATTGGGGGTGGGGTCGCTGAAGTGGTCGGACGCAAGCTCAAAGCCTTGACGAAAACCTGCCAGGTTTTTTGCATCACCCACCTGCCACAGGTGGCCAGCCGCGGTGACATCCATTTTCTCATCGAAAAACAAGTGGTGTTGGGACGCACCGTCACCGCCGTCCGTGCCTTGACCCAGCGCGAACGCGTCGACGAGATCGCCCGCATGTCGGGTGGACTGGTCATCACCGATACCACGCGCAAACTCGCCGCTGAGCTCCTGCGCCAGGGGGCCAAGGACTGATGTCGCCTGCGTTGAGGGGTTCGCCCGAGCCTCGGCACCGATGCATGCGGAAGAGGCGATGTTTCGGGCCCGCTTGTGCGCCCCCGCAACACCGCAGAGGGCTCGCGAGGGCGCTGTATTCTGGGCTCATCCAGCACTTCCCGATTCCGCGGCCATCAACCCGTGGCTTTCAAGCCTCTTCCGCAATGCCTCGAGCTTGGCTTCGATGTCTGCCAGGGAATCTTTCTCGAGGTCGATCTCCACAAATTTCTGGGAGGCTGGCTTCATTGGGATCCGTAACCCATCCCCGAGCAGGGCTCGGGCGATGTCGTGTCGCAGAACCATCCACTCGTCAGGCATCAGTGGCGTCCCTCCCTTGTTCGCTCTCCCTTCGCGGCTGCATCCCCTGCCCATACGGTGCACTCAACTCTAACAAGCTCTCCAGGAATCGTCAACTCCCGCAGACTACACGGCGTGCTGGCGGAGTTCGGCGAGCGCTTTGACGCGCACTTTGATGGAACATTGGCGATTGACTATAGTGGCAGGTGGTGTGCGGCTGTGGGGTGGGGGGTACCATGTCGATCGAGGGGGCGTCGATGGATGAGCATGAGCGAAGGGGAAATCACCTCGACAAGGAGCCTGGGCGCGAGTCGTTGGGTCGGGCATTAGGAATGATCCCAAGCGGCATCTTTATAGTCACTACCGCGCGGGATTCGGTGCGGGCTGCGTATGTGGGGTCCTGGATTCAGCAGGCGGCTTTCGATCCCCCATCGATCACGATCGCTATGAATCAGAAGCGACCACTCCTCAAGCTCCTGGAGCCGGGTCGTAGCCTCGGCGTGCATATCTTGGGTCGTCGCCAAGCACCATTGTATGCCCGTTTTGAGCGAGGATTTTCCCTCGACGAAGATCCCTTCGTGGGAGTTGAGATCGACACCGTTGTCACGGGCGCGCCGATCTTGCGCGAGGCCTTTGCCTATCTCGATTGTCGCGTACGAACCATGGTCGATGCTGGGGATCACATGGTCATTCTCGCCGAGGTGTTGGCGGGTGCCGTGCGACAGCCGGGGGAGCCGATGACATACACGCGGCGCAGCGGATTCACTTACTGACCGGCCACACGCTGGAGGAATTTCAAAGACTCCTCGAGTACCGTGTCCGCCCCGAATCCGCCCGCCTTGGTGGCCGTCAGCAGTCCCGCAAACGGACCATTCAAGAGCCGGCCATACGGTACCCCTGGTGCCACCTCTCCTACAAGCACCAGCCCGGAAGCCCGCAGCGCACGACAGACACTCTGGGCGGTCTCGCCCCCGACAAGCATCAGGCCACTCACTGGCGTCATGGACAACAGCTCACGCACGACGTGCGCAACCTCACGCAACACTCGCGGCCCTACCGAACGCGACGCCGCACGCCGACCGCCAGGGTTGGTCCACAGGACGACGGAGCGCCCAGCGGCAAGCGTGCGGGCGACCGACTGCCAGTCGTGGGCGGTTGCGCCTGCCTGAGCATGCGCCGCGGGAGAGGGCCATTGTACCACCGTCATGCCTGCCTGCGAGGCTACTTCCACCTGTCGGGTGGCGACCGCACTCAGGGAACCAACGACGCCCAGCACCCCTGGGCCGGCAGGCGCGGCCGCCAGCAATCCCTGGCATGCCATGGCGAGTCGCTCTGCCCAGCCGGCGGAGCCGACCAGGAGCACGCGTCCCACCAGGGGCAAGGCCGCCTGCGTGAGGATGTCGAGGTGCCGCTCATCGGTTGCATCGGCGGTGATCAGCCGGCATGACTCCGCGAGACGCTCCCGAAACCACTGAGCGACGACCTCGATGCCGCTGTCGATGACCTGCCAGGGCAAGTGGACAGGGCGCGCATCATCGCCGGCCGTGAGCAGGTCCGGCAGGTACGAGGTTGGCTGGGACCGTCTCCGGGGGCGGCTGTATTCCGTCTCCGCCAACGGCATACCACCGACGCGGTGTACACCGTCAGCCGTATGGCGGCCCAGTTTGGGAAAGGCGGGGGCAATGATCGCACATGCAGCGCCGAGGCAACCGAGCAGCAGGCGCACTTCGAGCGCCGGGTGGCCGCGCAATGTTGAATCGATTTTGTGGTAGACCAAGGCATCGTGTGCCAGCGCGCGAATGGCTGGAGCCTGGCGCTCCCAGATGCGTCGTACCGCCGCCGGAGAGGCGTCTCGGCTGTTCAGACTGAGGCTGACGACCTGCGCCCGAGGCCATGGGGTACGGGGGCTCGCCAACTGCGCCAATACCACCGCCGAGAAGCCCGCGTGGCGGAATTGCACTGCGCTATCCGCCGCTCCGGTCAGGTCATCGGCGATGATAAGAATCGAGCGCAAGGCCACGCACTAGCTCCCGTTCATCTTACGCGCGTCAATAATGCAGTCGATCCGCACCGCAAAGGTCTCGATGTCCGACCGCCTTGCCCTAAAAGAAGATGCTTACGTTCTTCGCCAAGAGCACGTTCTGGTCCAGGATGATCTTGCGGCGGACGATCTTCCATGCGCCGCCGACGGGCCGTAGGACATCCTGCCGAGCCCCTACGTAGAAGTCTTGTTCCGTCTCGGATCGGCTGCGGTACACCATGAAGTTGGAGAAGACCTTAAGCTCTGACGCCGCATCGCCGGGCTCGACCTCGATATTGCTAATCATATGACGCGTGCGCGACGGGGGATCCTCTGCCCAAGCCATGCCCGTCTCCAGGCGCGCAATGCGCCGGCCCAGCGTCTCTTTGGTCTCGTCGAGGATAGCCAGTTCGTCTTCCTTGGCCAGTTCTTCCTCCGTATATCGGTCGGGATCAAGGATCGCGATGGCTTTGCTCATCTTGGGATAGCGGCTACTCCTCCCGGCCATCCAGTAACGGACGTCGTCGGTAAAGAGCTCCAACCACTCGTGGAAGCGCCGCTCGTCCAACAACCGGGCTTCCCGGTACAAGAACTGCTCCACTTCATGGATAACCTCTGCGCGCATACCCCACCCCTCCTTTTCTCCAGAGCTGTGCTAGACATCGGCCCAGCTCTTGGCCGTCATGAGCTGCGCCCAGCGCCGATAGAACTGCCGATGGTTGCTCTCGCTTAAGCGATAGTCGCTGGCCCAAGCCTTGAGGTCCGGGTCGAAGCGCTCGTGCCCCAGGCCCATTTCGTAATTCAGGGGATAGCGGCGGGCCACCACACCTCGCCCAGTCTGGGTGCACTCCTGCCAGTTATCCATATCGTCCTGCTCAAAGCTCCCCGACGGGCCAAAGACCCGCACTCCGGCCAGTCGAACGGCCTCCTTGACGTCAGGAGGGGCCGCCTTGTCCACATAGACCCATGCCCAGACCTCGGTCTTGTCGGGGCCGCGCGGGTGCCAAACGCGGAAGGTGCGTGAAGTCGGACGGAGCATGGAGAAGTTGGGGAACACCGTGCCCACTATAGGCTTGGCCAGGCCGCTACGAGGGCCCAGTCGCTGCTCCACCTCCGGGCGAATCCGTTCCTCGTAGGCCAGGATCTCGGGCGTGGGTAGGTCGGCGACCACTTCAGGGCCGACCGTGATGACGCAGTGGCCGTTGCCGGGAGAAAGCATACTGCCATGGTAGGTGCGTTGGACCCGAAAGTCACCACCGAATCCGGCCTGGATGGCCGAAAGGTGGCTCCAGGACGTGTGGTAACCGTCGCCGCCGAAATTTTCCGCCGGGAATTTCCAGTTGCAGGGCATCACCCACTTGTGCATCCCGCCGATGACCTCGATGCCTCCCTCTCGGCGATCGAAAAACGTATCGAGAGACCACGTCATCTCGCCTAGGTACTCGCGCAGGGACGGTGTCCCCGGGTCAAAGGTGGCAAAGAGCAGCCCCTTGTAGCTGTCCACCTGCGCCACCGGGATGAGCCCCCATTGCTGCCGGTCTAACTTCCCATGATAGGCCTCGTTGAGATACGGCACCCCCACCAGGCGCCCGTCATTGCTATAGGTCCAGCCGTGATAGGCACAGGTGAGTGTGGCGGCGTTGCCCATATCAGCTCGGCACAGCCGGTTACCCCGATGACGGCATACGTTGAGAAAGGCCCGCACCTGGCCGTGGCTATCGCGCATCACCAGGACCGGGTCTTCGCCCATATAAGTGCTGAAAAAGTCGCCCGGCAGCGGGATCTGGCTCTCATGGCACAGGAACAGCCAGCAGCGGGCGAAGATCTGCTCAAGCTCCTGCTCGTAAATCCCGCGCTCGATGAAGATGCGCCGGCTAATCAGGCCGCTCTCAACATCCACCAAATGGTTGACATCCATTGCCATTGGGCACCTCCTTAGGTCACCTTCGCTTTCGGTGAAAACCGCTAGGATGAACCCGTCAACCGTCCCCTCGAGGCCGCGTCAGAAACCGCTTGACGCCGGCCAGCTCCGACGTGGCATGCGAAGGGTCAGTCCGGCATCGACGGTCACAATGGCGCCTGTGATACCCCTAGTGCTGCTCCCGGATGCCAGAAACACGTAGGCTCCGGCAAGAGCATCGGGTCAGGTGCCATGCGTGACCGCCGGCTCATGCCAACGCGCACGCCACCCTCTACAGCAGAGGTCTGGCCCCGATGGCAGGCCACCAATACTAGCATTGGCCCTCGAGTAGGCTGCGGGCAGGATTCTACACCCACAACCGGCGGGAGCCAATCACAATCGCTAAACCCAACCAACGCGGCATTCGACAGATGCATACTCGGCGACCGCCATCGATGCTTCATGGATATCCACGCCGACGTCAATCGTGCCGGTAGCCGCATGGTTGACCTCCGAGTTCGTCCGGGCCATGCGTTGGTATGGAGTGGCTCTGTCTTCAGGCAAACGAGGCCACGATGAAGCCGGAGGGCAGCCTACCTATTGGACGGCATTATGTCTAGACCGCACGAAACAGCGGAAAATTCTGATGGCTTTTGGCCGCCTTATTGCAACGGTTGACGCGCTCATCTCGCGCAAACTGATGCAAATACTTTTTGGCATCAACGTTCTCAGGCAAAGCACTTTTCTGCCGGGTAGTGGAAATTTGTCACCGGCAAATTGGAGCTAGGTGAGAACTGCTGGCAAGGCTTGCGGCGGGAGGCTTGCTCCAGTCTTATCGCAACGATAGCCTTCTCGGGCGGCATGGTTCGCATGCCGCCCGAGAAGGCTATCCACCGCCTGTCTACGTTGCCGCGAAGCGCGGCAGCGCTCATGCTCGTTGTTGGGTCCTCCTGTAATGGTGCTGGTATGCTTTTTGCCTCGCTGTATAGGTATTAATAAGAAGTGGGCGGGGTCGGCCCCGCGGACCGATCAGCAGGTGGGATTGGCGGTCTTCGATCGACAGGGGACGCTGTTGCAGGGTCCGACGGTCTACCAAGTGCTTGCGCAGAACCTTTCCAAAGACTATCAGTTCCAGAGGAACTAGGGCGATGAAGGAAGCCCTCTCCACCTTCAGGCGTCCATAAAGAGCGCTCGGTATCGAACCGAGACAATGCTGTGAGACCTTTCTGCGAAAAGCTTCGTGGGGGACCTGCACATCGTCCCCTTGATATACATCTCAAGGCGATAGTTGATGGAGGGCATACTGACCATGAAAATTTCTGAACACCCCACGCAAAAGGTTCACAAACCCAACCTGCAAAGGGAAGCGGCGCACGATGAAGGTAGTGGCAGAGCGGCGGAATCCATGGGAACCAGGCGATTGCCGTCCGCGCACACCTTATCCTCAAATAACCCCCAGCTCGGTACCCTCATGCTCGAGGAGGGTCTAATCTCCGATTCACAACTTCAAGAAGCCCTTAGAACGCAGAGCGAGCTCGATGTCTATAGGCCAATCGGACAAATTTTGGTCGACCAAAAAGCCATTTCTGCCAGACAGCTCAACCTGTTCATAGATAAGTACCATAAGCGGGCTCGGATCGGGGAAATCCTTCTCAAGAGCCAGATAATTACTGGAGAGCAATTGGAAATCGCTCTCAGTTATCAAAAAACGACTGGTTTGCGGTTGGGCGAGATGCTGATTAAGCTCAACTACGTTAATGAAGAGACGATGCGTCAAGCACTCTGCAAGCATCTCAACATCCCATTTATCGATCTTGACAAATTTACGATTGACCCAAGGCTTAGAAAGTTAATTAATAAAAGCTACGCCAAGAATAATCGTGTGGTCCCTATCGCCAATTTGGGAAGCACCATCACTTTAGCGATGGAGGACCCTACGAATAGCGAGGTCTTAAAGGAGCTACGCTCATCAACAGGCTTCACAATCAATGTTGTCACCTCTACAAGCAGTAAGATCCGTCATACATTCGCCAAGTTGTACGGGGAAGAACTCGTTGGCGAACGGGCAATGGATCAGAGTCATGAGTTAATCTCTGATGAGGAAGCAGATGAGAGTAATAAGAGTAGGTATCTTGAAGAATATCAGCAAACTCAGAGAGCAGATGATGCTGTTCGGAAAATTATCAATATCGCAGTAAAGAATCGGGTAAGTGACATCCATATCGAGAGCCTCGATAATCGTATGCTGATAAGATTTCGCATCGACGGTGTCCTACAAGAGATGAATCTCGGTGAGCTTCAAGATTCCATAAACAAAAATCGTAAAGAGATTATCTCACGTATCAAGATATTGGGGAAGATGGATATCGCTGAAAAGCGTCGGCCACAGGATGGGAGCTTTCGTGTTCGGGTGGAACGGAACGGAGAGATAGTGGCTGTCGACTTCCGCGTCTCGATCGTTCCATCATATTACGGTGAGAACGTTGTCCTGCGTATTCTAGACAAGAGAAATGCTCCGACGTCGATTCAAGATCTGGGGTTTTCGAAAGCAATCACCGAGCAGCTCACACAACTCCTAAAAAGAACGACTGGTATCCTGTTAATCACTGGCCCCACTGGCTCGGGGAAGAGCTCAACGCTGTATGCCGCGCTGATGGCCCTCTTCCGACCGGAAATAAGGATTTTGACCGCCGAGAATCCGATCGAATATGTCTATGAAAATCTCAGTCAATGCGAGGTCAACGAAAAAATCGGCAATACGTTCGCAAATTATCTCCGAGCTTTCCTGAGGCACGACCCTGAGGTCATCATGCTGGGAGAAATTCGCGATCAAGAAACGGCGGAAATGGCGTTCAGGGCGGCCCAAACAGGTCACATGCTGTTAAGCACCCTGCATACGAATGATGCCATCAGTGCAGTCACCCGGCTCTTGGATCTCAACATCGAGGCGAACATGATCACTTCCTCGCTCCTGGGTGTCCACGCCCAGCGACTTGTGCGCAAGGTGTGTGACCGCTGTAAGGAAGACTATCTGCCATCCGAAGAGTTGTTGAAGGAATTTTTCAGCACACCACCAGAAAACATCCGTTGGGTGAAGGGCAAGGGCTGTCCTCAGTGTAACTTCACAGGCTACAAGGGACGCATGGCCGTCGCAGAGTTGTGGACACCTAGTGAGGATGATATCGTGCTCATCAATAAGGGCGTGCCGTTTGACGAGATCAAGGCGAGCGCCCAGAAGAGTACCATCCTCATGGCAGAGGACGCGATGGAGAAAATCCGAGAGGGTAAGACCACCCTGGAGGAGTTGATACGCACCCTGCCTTACTCCAGCATAGAACAGTTTCGTCGGTTTACGAATTCTCTCACGTCAAACACCCCATGCCGAGTCTCCTGAGAAGAGTTGGTACTGGCCTGACACCGGCTGAGCGGCTGCATCTCCGGGATGCTCACCGGCTTCCAAGGCATGGGCTGGTGGGCAAGCCCGCCCGACAGTCGGTTGCGCCAAGACTTACTTCGCGCGGGTGGTAGGCCACTGCCAGCCCAACCTACTTGGGACGATACTGTGATCCCGCCCACCCGCGCTGGACGGCTCCAACACCCCCCTCACAAGTTCATCGGACGCCAGCTAGGCGCACCACCTCCGCCCCCAAGGGCTCCTCCGACCCAAAAACCACGCCCGTGTGCCATGGCTTCGGGTGGCTCACCCGTCGCCGTACCAGCCATTAGCGGCGCCAGTCGAGCCTCATGGGATCGAGCAGCGGCCGCCCAGTCGGCGGGTTCGTTCCGTTCTGTCCTGAGCTACTTGCTGGGCGGTTCAGCCGGTCAGCACTCTCCTAATGTGGAGTCCCCGGCTACGACAGTTCGTCCTGTGGGTAGCCGGCCGCGAGAGGTGTGTTCCCCCCAGCGGGGCACAAACGCAGAGGCGTCCCTGCCGTTCGGGAGGGGGTCGGGGCAAGTGGGAAGGTATGGCCTCATGAAGAAAGCGCCGGCGTGAGGAGGCGGATGAAGACCGATCGGCGCCGGGGGCCATCGTCCGCGATGACCCCATCCTCGCGCCTCTGCGCCGATGGCGACAGGAAACGGCAGCGTCATGGCAGGTGATTGCCCCACGATCGACGTCCCAGCGTCGGCCGACGCCAGCGCATCCTCGCAATATACAGGCGCGTGACGCCTGGATGAGCCTCCCTTGAGATCTCAAGGGAAGGGTTTTTAAGAGTGGCTTGACGGGTCAGAGGGCGACTTCTATACTTGAGGGACAGGTGTTAAAGGTTTGCCGAGGTGTAGAGTCTTATCGACCACTGCGGCAAGAACGCGGCGCAGGCCAAGCGCTTGTGGCGCGCCACATCACGCTGGCATGGGTGAGGGGGGATCGGTGGGAGTTCTCGTCGTAGGTTCAGTGGCGCTGGATTCGGTCAGAACGCCCTTTGGGGCAGTGGAAAACGTGCTGGGGGGATCAGCGAGTTACTTTTCTGCAGCGGCCAGTTTTTTCACGGATGTATCGTTGGTGGGGGTCGTCGGAGACGATTTTCCAGCTGAGGCGTTGGCGCTCTTCCGTGCCCGGGAAATCAATATCGACGGGCTCGAACGCGTCCAGGGCCGGACCTTTCGCTGGGCCGGCGAGTACAAATACGACCTCAATGAGGCGATCACCCTCGACACCCAGCTTAACGTCTTCGAGCAATTCCGGCCCAAGTTGCCTTCGGCTTACCAGGACAGTCCCTATGTCTTCCTCGCCAACATCGATCCGGAGTTGCAGCTCGACGTCCTCAACCAGGTCAAACGCCCGAAGTTCGTCGCCTGCGACACCATGAATTTTTGGATTCAGGGTAAGCTGAGCGCACTGACAGCGGTGTTGCAGCGCGTCGATCTGCTCACGATCAATGAGAGCGAGGCCCGCCAGCTCGCCCAGGAGCCCAATGTCGTGAAAGCTGCCGGCGCCATCTTGCGCATGGGCCCGAAAGCGCTCATCGTCAAGCGCGGAGAGTATGGGGCGCTGATGTTCAATGGGTCGACCATGTTCTTCGCCCCGGCCTATCCGTTAGAAGCGGTGTACGACCCTACCGGCGCGGGTGATTCGTTTGCGGGTGGCTTCATGGGCTATCTGGCAAACGTGGATGATGTGTCGGAGGAGGCCATGCGACAGGCGATCATTATGGGCAGTACGATGGCTTCGTTCAACGTCGAGTCATTCAGCCTGGAGCGGCTGCGCGCCCTCACCTACCCCGAAATCCGGGATCGCTTCCGGGCCTTCAAAGGGCTGGTGAATTTCGCGGACCTGCCGGAGACGCCGTAGATGGTGCGTGTCATCGCGGGTTCCGCCAAGGGACGGCGACTGGCCACCATCCGAACGCTAGCGTTACGTCCCACGCCCGATCGGGTACGTGAGGCGCTGTTCAATATTCTTGGCGCGCGAATCGACGGTGCCGCGATCCTTGACCTCTTCGCCGGCAGTGGGGCGGTCGGCCTGGAGGCTTTAAGTCGCGCGGCGCGCATGGCCATGTTTGTGGAAATTCACGCGCCGGCCTGTCGTCTGATCGAAAAAAATCTCCGGCTGTGCGGCCTGTACGAGCACGCAGCAGTGTGGAACGACGATGTACTGAAGGTATTGCCCGCTTTGAAAAAGCAAGGACAGAGGTTTGACGTGATCTTCCTCGATCCGCCCTATCGGGCCACGCTCGTGGAGGACGCGCTGCAACAGCTCGGCGATGGTCGATTGCTGAGCCAGGGAGGGCAAGTCATCGCCGAGCATTTTTTTAAGCGTGAGCTTCTGGAACGCTATGGTCGGCTGCACCGTGTCCGTGTAGCGCGCTTCGGCGATGTTGCCCTGAGCTTCTACAGGATGGAAGAGCGAGAAGGTGATGTATGACTGCACGCGTGGTGCTCGCCATGAGCGGCGGGGTGGATAGTTCGACGGCGGCGGCGTTGCTCACGAAGCAGGGCTACGAGGTGATCGGCGTCTTCATGCAGGTGTGGGACTACTCACCCACCGATGGGCGTACATTCGGCACTTGTTGTTCGCAGCAGGACGCCGGCGATGCCCGGCGTGTCGCTGCCACGCTAGGAATCCCCTTCTATGTCTTTAACTTTGAGCAGGAGTTCCGCCATCGCGTGATCGATTACTTCGTCGGCGATTACCTGAAGGGGCGTACCCCCAATCCCTGTGTGGCCTGTAACACCTGGCTGAAGTTCGATCTCTTGTTGGAGCGGGCGCTCGGGTTGGAGGCCGACTTCGTGGCGACGGGTCATTACGCCTCGGTGGTGTACGACGAAGCATCGCAGCGCTATACCATCCGGCGCGGCATCGACCGTCGCAAGGACCAATCATATTTTCTCTTCGAGCTACGCCAGGAACAGCTCTCCCGCATGATGCTACCGTTAGGGCCGTTCCGTAAGGATGCGGTGCGCCAGCTCGCCCAGCGTTTCGGCCTAGCGGTGGCGCAAAAGGCGGAGAGCCAGGAGATCTGTTTTATTCAGGATCACAACTATCAGCGTTTCATCCGCGAGCAGGCACCCGCTGGCGCCTTTGCCGAGGGGCCTATCGTGGATCGTGACGGCCGAGAGCTTGGACGCCACAGGGGGCTGCCCTTCTACACCGTGGGACAGCGCAAAGGCCTGGGACTGGGGGAAGGTAAGCCGCTGTATGTCGCCGAGGTCGATGCTGACCGCAATCGGCTGGTGGTCGGGGAAAAGGCGGAGGTCGAGCAGCGCGCTTTCCTGGTGGAGCGGGTGAACTGGTGCTTGTTGCCCCCGATAGGACAGCCGTACACCGCCACGGTGCAGATCCGCCATCAGCACACTGGTGGTGTGGCCAGCGTCACTCCCCTGGAAGGAGACCGGGCGCGCGTTGCTTTCGACACCCCGCAGTGGGCGATCACCCCTGGGCAAGCGGCGGTCTTTTATCGGGATGACCTCGTAGTGGGCGGAGGCTGGATCGATCGAGTGCTCTGACGAGGAAGGACCCCATGACCGACAGCTTGACCTTCGTACATTTCTCCGATACGCATATCGTTCGTCCCGGCGTGCGCTTGCGCGACATCGACACGATTGAGACGCTGACGCGGGTGGTCGCAACGGTCAACGGGTTGGACCCACAGCCTGCGTTCGTGGTCATCGGCGGCGATCTGGTGAGCCCTGACGTTGAGCCGGAGGTGAGAGCTGGAACCCGCGACCTCACCGTGCGTGATTATGAAACCTCTTATGACATCTTTCACAGCCTGGTCGGCCAACTCAACGTACCGGTGCACTACGTCATGGGGAATCATGACCGCCGGGTGCCCTTTCGCCGAGTGATATGCAAAGATCCACAGCCGACCGATCGGCCACACCATTACGGCTTTAGCACAGGCCAGCATCGCATCTGCATTCTCGATTCGCTGGAACCCCGGTGGGATGGCGGTTATCTCGACCGTGCACAGTTGGCTTGGCTCCGCAAACAGCTGCATCAGCATGCGGCGCAGCCCACGATCCTCGTCGTGCACCACCAGGCCGTGCCGGTGGGTATCCGTGTGCTCGACCAGATCATGCTGCTCAATGCCGAAGACCTCTGGCAGGTTGTCCACGAGGTAAACAATGTGTGTGCGATACTCTGCGGGCACGTCCATGGGCCATTTGCGGGCCAACGCGATGGCGTCCCGGTGTTTACCACACCCTCCACCTGCTTCCAATTCGCTGAGGGGCCAAACGGTCTGGCCACCACAGACGATCCTCCCATGCTGCGTCTGGTGACCTGTCATGGGCGCGACGTGTCTAGCGCAGTGATCCCCGTCTAGCAGCGTGGGCGACATCGCCCGTGTGCCGACTTTCCGTGGCGAAGCGTTCATATTGGACTCTCAGCCCCTTGCGGTGATGCGTCCCAGTGGCACGGGCGAGTTAGGTGTCATCGAGAAAGCGGAACTACCGCTGGCCGGAGATAAGATCGCCGCGGCGGGCAATCACCTGCGGGAAGGTAGGGACCCGATCCTCGAAGCGATTCGTCTCATAAGTGGGGACGGGCCGGAAACGGTCGAAATGCTGGGGCTGGTCATACATGGTTATCAGGATCACTAGCGTTTGACGTGACGAGAAGCGGGGGGAAGGGTCATGTTTGAAAAGCAAGCGTCGGCAGACTACCCAATCCAAGAGCTTCTCGCCAAACGCTGGAGCCCCTATGCCTTTCAAGATCGGCCGGTCCCGGAGGACGATCTCCGCTCGTTGTTTGAGGCTGCGCGCTGGGCGGCATCTTCCTTTAACGAGCAACCGTGGACCTACATCGTGGCGACCAAGGAGGATCCCGAGCAGTTTCAACAAGTCCTGTCCTGCCTCGTCGAGTTCAACCAGGTCTGGGCGAAGGCCGCACCTGTCCTGGCGTTGGGCGTCGCGAGCCTGACATCTGCGCGTAACGGCCAAGTCAATCGTGCCGCCGTGCATGACCTTGGTCTTGCCGCCGGCAATCTGTTGGTGGAGGCGACGGCGCGGGGGCTTGTGGTGCATCAGATGCTCGGCATATTCCCAGACAAGGCCCGCCGGGTATTCGACATTCCCGAAGGTTTCGAGGCCTGGACAGCGATTGCGATTGGATATAGGGGGGATCCGACGAGCCTGCCAGATGCCCTGAGGGAACGCGAGTGCCGGCCGAGACAACGTAAGCCGTTGAGTCAGTTCGTCTTCAGCGGGAAGTGGGGAAGCCCTTCGCGGCTCGTGCTGAAGCGGTGACACCCCGCCCTTATCGACCTCTTTATGACGGCGCGAAGTCCTGAGAGGCGGCCCGTTTGCGGTAGATCAGCATGAGGTTGCGCATGTACACGATAAAACCCGTAGATTGTCCAAGGATGAAAACCGGATCGCGCCGAAAGATGGCATAGGCGAGCAGGATCATGCTGCCAATCAGGCTGAGATACCAGAAGTAAATGGGAATGATGCTCTCGCCCTTGCGCTCTGATGCCACCCACTGTACGAGAAAGCGTAATCCGAAGAGTAGTTGGCCCACAAAGCCGAGATATAGCCAATAATGCGGTTCCATGATTTCCCTATGCGGAGTCCATCAACTGGGCGATTTCGAGGAGCCGTCGGGTATCCTCGTGTAATGCCTCACCGAGTGCCGCGAGCCGTAGACGTGGGAACCACACCGCCTCGCCGACGTCGTCGCCGGGTTGTAACGCCCCGCCAACCTTTTCCGCCAGATAATCGATATAGATCACGTGCAGCCTGACTCCACTCGTGCCACGGATGATGCGCTCAAAGGGCACCAGCGCACGATTCAGGCGGATGTCCAGGCGCGTCTCCTCCCAAACCTCGCGGAGAATTCCCGCCTCTATTCCCTCCCCCACCCGTAAGCGCCCCCCGGGGCAGATCCACTTCCCTTGCCAGAAGCTTTTGCGCTCCGGCACGTGCTTGACCAGGAGCACCCGCTCAGCGGCGTCGACGATTACCGCGCCGACGGCGATGATGATCGCCTTTGGCGGGAAGCCCAGCGTCGTTTCGCCCTGTCCAAACGTCGTCAACGCGCGTCACTCCTGGTGCTTGGCTTGTTCCCACAGGGCATCCATCTCCGCCAGAGTGGACTGCTTCGGCGTTTTCCCCTGCCGGCTCAGCTCACGCTCGATAAACTGGAAACGCCTGATAAACTTCTGCGAGGTATGATGGAGTGCCTCATCCGGGTTGATCTCAAGCCAGCGCGCCAAGTTGACCAGCACAAAGAGCACGTCGCCCAGTTCCGCTTCGATCTCGGCGCGGCTATTGCGGTCCATGGCGGCGCGCAGTTCCCGCAGCTCCTCTGACAATTTCCGCCACACCTGCTCGACCTCTGGCCAATCAAAGCCCACCCGCGCGGCTTTATCTTGCAAGCGTTGGGCGCGCAGCAGAGACGGCAGTTGGCGAGGCACGCCGTCGAGCACAGAGGTCCCTTGATCCGCCGCTTTTTCTGCGCGCTTGATCTCCTCCCAATTCTGCAGGGCTTCCTTGGGCGTCGACGCGGCGGCCGAGCCGAAGACGTGCGGATGCCGGCGCGTCATCTTGGCGATGGTCCCGGCCAGGATGTCGTAGACATCGAAATCCCCACGCTCTCGGGCGAGTTGGGCGTGGAAAATCACCTGAAAGAGAAGGTCTCCCAGTTCATCCTTGAGCTTGTGGGGCGTGCCTTCCTCAATGGCTTCGAGCACCTCATACGCTTCTTCCAACAGATAGGGTTTGAGGCTAATGCTGTCCTGAGCCCGATCCCACGGACAGCCAGCTGGGGAGCGGAGCGTCGCCATGATTTCGACAAGTCGGTCGAAGAGTGAGCCCTCGTGGTTCTCGGTCACAGCCCCCTCACTTCCTGGGCGAGATGTATGCGGCCGTCAGGCGACGATCCACGCTCATCGAGCGCGGTGTCCGTCCTGACAGCGTTGGTCGAGCAACAAGGTTCTTATTATACCCTAGCATCACCTCGGCGCAAGGCATCTTGCCAGGGGGTTGGGTCAAAGTTTTGCGCTATCATGCCGTGGCGCGCTCCCCGCTGCTGCTCCCGGTGGGAGAGGGAAGGCCCTCGGCGATGGCAGCCTACAAGGACTTGACGTGGCGGACTCACGCCACAATGACGGGATGATCCACGATGGCATTATAGAGATAGCCCTGCTCGTTCCAGGGCACACTTTCTGGTTGGGCGTGTCCGTGCTCGTCTGCCGCCCTGACTCGGATCGTATACTGTCCGGGCCGGGCGTCCCAGTCGAAGTCCCATCGGGACCAGGCTTGCGGGATGCGGGGCTCTTGCAGTCTAGCCAGCTGCCAGGTCAGCCCTCGATCCAGGCTATACTCAACCCTGGTGATCTTGCCAAACGGGGACCAGGAGCGTCCGGTCATGCGATGCCGCCCGGCTGTCAGCTGGGCGCCCATGTCCAGCTCCAAAGCGCTCTTGAGATTCTGCAGCGACAGTATAGGGCCCCTGGCGGGAGGGTTTGGCTGATAGTCGGCACCCATCAAGATATAGGTATCTGTATTCCAGGGCGAGAAGAGGGCTTCCTCTGAGACCTCGATGCGCCCCACCCACTTAATGTTGGCCACCCCGATCCAGCCGGGCACGAGAACCCGGACGGGAGAGCCGTGGTCAGGCGGCAGGGGCTCGCCGTTCATGGCGTATGCCAAAATGGTGTCCGCGGCCACGGCCTTCGCCACCGACATCGGCCGGCGCACCTTGAGTTCGTCGAGACCCTCTGGCATCACATCCTTGGCCGTACGCTTCAGCCCAGCCCGGTCCAGAAGGTCGCGTAAACGTACACCGGTCCACTCGGCGACCCCGATGGCTCCCAACTTCCATGGCGTGCCCTGGGCCTTCTTGCCGTAGGCGCTCTCAAAGAAACTCCGCCCATTGCCGGCGCACTCAACGGTCCGAATCACCGACACTGATGGCATCGACAGCAGCGTGTCATAGGCCAACTCCAAGGGGCGTCGGACGCCGGAACCCTCGACCTTGAGGCGCCAGGTGGTCACATCGATGCGGGGCGTGCGGGTGTGATTGCGCACAAAGAAGAGCTCGTTTGGGACCACATAGCCTCGCTGCGACATGTTTTGCCAGCGCATTTCTTTATTACTGCCGTAATCGACGAACAGTTCAGGGGGTGTCGGCTTGACCACGAGCTCCTGAGCGGGAGCCGCTTGAGCTGCTCGGCCCTGCCGGGGCCATGTGCCTCCAACCAGCACCGACGCTCCCCCGGCCGCAAGCCACTGTAACAGGCGGCGGCGTGAGAGACCGAGGGCTTTGGATCGCTGCCACATGAGCTCATCCGTGCGCACCGCCTGATAGAGAGCCTCGTTCTGAAGGACGCTGTCGTGTATCCAAGCCATAGGCTATCGCTCCTCCCTTTGCGGTCGATGTGCCGTCCGACGCACGTGCCTCCGTGTCATCCTTCCTCGCCTCCTCACCCTAGGCGGTTTCGTGTGGAATCCAGCGCTGCAGTATGGTGCCCAGGTCATCGGGTTTCACCGGCTTGGAGATATAATCATCCATCCCGGCGGCAAGAACCTTCTCACGATCCCCCTGCATGGCGTTTGCCGTCATGGCGATGATCGGCGTGTGACGCGCGGAACCCTCGCGTTGCCGAATGGCTACTGTGGCCTCAAACCCATCCATGACGGGCATCTGGCAGTCCATCAACACCACGGCATAGGCTGTGCGCGTCAGCGCTTCCACGACCTCATGCCCATTGGCTGCGACATCCGCCCGATACCCTAATTTCTCCAGCAGGCGCACCGCAACTTTTTGATTGATAAGGTTGTCCTCAGCAACTAAGATCCGTGGCTGGATCTGGGCTTTCATCTGAGCCAAATGATAGCGGTTGATCAATGGCGGTGTGATCCCTGACGACGAGCCAACTGCCTGCGTCGACGTACCCTGCACTAGGGTGAGGCAGTCGAAGAGGTGCGACTGTCGCACAGGCTTTGTGAGATAGGCGGCGATACCCGCCTGCTGCACCAGCTCCTCGTGTCCCCGTTGGGTGATGGAGGTGAGCATCACCAAGGGGAGCGCGGCAAGAGCCGAATCGGCCTTGATCGCACGGGCTAACTCGAGTCCGTCCATGCCGGGCATCTGCATATCCAAAAGGGCGAGGTCGTAAGGTTCATCCCGCAGCGCGGCGGTGCGGAGCATTTCCAGCGCGAGTTGACCGCTGGCAGCGCCATCGGCATAGATGCCCCAGGCCGCAACCTGGTGCTGCAGAATCGTCCGATTGGTGGCATTGTCATCGACAATCAGCAGGCGCTGGCCCTGAAGATCGACAGCGGTCGAGGGTAGCGTGTGGGCACTTCCGGCCTGTCTGGCGAGTCGCACCGTAAACCAGAAGGTACTCCCCTGGCCGAGAGTACTGTCGACGCCGATGCTGCCTCCCATCATCTCTGCGAGTTGCTTGGCAATCGCGAGCCCGAGTCCGGTGCCACCGTACTGGCGTGTGGTCGAGCTGTCCGCCTGAGAGAATGATTGGAACAACCGTGCGCGTGCCTCGGGAGCGATGCCGACACCGGTGTCGCTGACTTCGAAGCGCACCAGCGCGGTGTCCGCCGTCGTTTCGGCTAGCCGGGCCCGTATCACCACCTCTCCCCGCTCTGTGAACTTAATGGCGTTGCCCACGAGGTTCATCAGGATTTGACGCAGCCGGCCGGGGTCGCCCCGCAGTCCCGCGGGGACGTCATGGTAGACCAGGCAAGCGAGCTCCAACCCCTTGCCGTCAGCCCGTTCGGCCAGCAAGACCGCGACCTCTTCGATGACGGTGCGTAGATCGAAGTCAAGTTGCTCAAGATCCAGCTTGCCAGCTTCGATTTTCGAAAAGTCGAGGATATCATTGATAATGGCCAATAACGCTTCGGCTGAGTGGCGCACCGCCTCGCCATACTCGCGCTGCTCTTGGGTGAGCTGGGTGTCGAGCAGCAAGCCAATCATGCCGATCACGCCATTCATGGGGGTGCGAATCTCATGGCTCATGTTCGCCAGGAAGGCGCTCTTGGCACGGTTGGCAGCCTGGGCCTCTCGCAGCAGACTGGCATTCTCCGCTTCAACGCGCTGGCGCTTATCGATCATGCGCTGAAAGGCCGTAATCAAATCCGCGATTTCTCCAGACGTCTTACGGCGGGCCAGTGCCTCCAAGCCCGTATCTCCATGGGTGAGGGAGGTTTGGCCGGCGGTTGTTTCGGGATGGGTGATGCGGCCCGGAACTTCGGCGATCGCATTCATCACGGCAACCGCCTCTTTCAAGGGGGCAAATGCCCGCTGTGTATACCAGTATAGGCCGAACAGTGCGCTGACAACAACGAACGCGACCGCGACATAGGCAATCCGATTGATCCGGCGTTGTTTAGTATAGCTCTCGGTATGGTCGTCGACGCTGACGAGCTGGGCCTGAGCCTGTCCAGACGCATCATCGATGGGCGTGCTCAGGACCGCGTAGACCTTGTCGTTCAGTTGATAAATCTTGAAAGACGGGGTGCCCAGCGCCGGCAAATCCGGCTGCAAGTGGCCGAGCAGTCGCGCATCAGTGGCGTATTCTGCGCCGCCATCCGGGCGCACAATAAAGGCTTCAGCATGGCGCTTGCGGCTGAAATCTTTCAGGGTGTCCTGTAGGCTGCGGGCAAAAACCCCCGCGCCGATAGGTTTCCCCCGCAGATACAGCGGGAAGACGAGAAGCGCCATCAGTTCCCCGTCATCATCTCGTCCAATGCCCTGCTGCACCTTGCCTTGCTGCAGCGCGGCATGCACTAAAGGCATCTTCGTTTGCCCCGTCAATAGATGCGGTGTAGAAAACACCACGGCGCCGTTCAGATCTGTCACCAGCAGCTTGGTGAGCACAGAGCCGGCGCTCAGACGGTTGTACGTCGGCATGGCGCTCGCCGCCAATCTGCTGGGATCATTGGCGTGGAGGGCTTGCAACGCAGCCTCGTTTCTGGTCAGTCCGGAAGTGCTACCGGTCATGAGCTCGAGCTGACCGGATACGATTTCGCGCCAAAGCACATCCTGCCTAGAAATGGTGGCCTGGCGAAAGCGCTCTTCGACACGGTTTTGGGCCATCCAGCCCATGCCGATCAACGACCCCGCCACCACCAAGAGGGTAGACATCACAACCAAAATCAGACGTGTCTGCAATGTCACGGCGGTTCCACCTCTCGAAGCACAGCCCTACTCTACCGGATACCCCGACCCTCGCCAGTCAGGGAATCCGAGGCGATAGTAGTACACCCGGGCAAACCCCCAACTGACGGCAGAAGCAGCGGCCTGAGAACTGCGCGGACATTTCGTCCCATTACAATACATCACCACTTCCTGGTCGGGCCGTGCTACGGCACTTAATGAGGCCTCGGTGAACACCTTGTCTAGCTCCAGATGGATGGCGCCAGGTATGCGTCCTGCCTCCCAATCAGCATGGTTCCGGACGTCGATGAAGATCGCGCCGCGGTCAAAGAGGGTCTTTGCCTGGGCCGTATCGATTGTGGTCGCCCCGGGTACGGTCTCTGGGGAGACATATTCGGGTGCCGCTCTGGCCTGCGGCGTCAGGATCATCATGAATAAAATCCATGCGAACACATGGTTTTCCAACATCGGACACCTCCAGGAGACGGCTAGGAGTTCCTAACCACTATCCTCAAAGCGGTCACAACAAAGCGGTCACAAGCCTCAAGAGGCCAGTGGAATCACACGCAACTACGGGCGAGCCACACTCGCCAGCCAGCTGGGGGCTGCCGGCGGCCAAGCTACTATATAATATTGACTATCATAGATCAAATATTATCTTCTATGACCTATTTAATGATTCCCGGGAGGCGATTCCGCCCTCACGACGCGCAGGTCTACGGGGCTGCGTCTGGCTGACACGCGTGGAAGCCGCCTCATGTATACCGATAGCAATCAACTTAAGGAGGTCAGTAGGAGAGGAACAGAGTTGATCGAGGCCCTGTTCGTCAGCTGTCTAAGGCTCATGCACCGCAGGCGTGTGGGTGGACGCCACCTTCCCGAGCCGGGCCTCAAGGGCCATTCCGATTTCATGAGCGGGTAGTGCACCGGCGGGAGGCGACGTAACCCGGCACCTGCTGGGCAGTGCCACTCCCTTGAAGTACCTCAGCACTCCTCAAAAACGGCGCACCTATTCCTGAAGCAATTGACGTGTGCGCGGAGCGTCCAGCTATCGGCATTCATCGCAATAATGCGCCGTATTCCTGGCCGGCGAGGGTTAGAGAGTTCAGAGCGAGGGAGATTATTCTGACAATTTCGTCGATTGATATCGTGCTAGGCTGCAACCAAATATATTGGCGATTGATATATCATTTTACTACTTTATTGATATATTCATTATTGATTAATTCTATTATGATCTATTCTCGACCTTAGAATGGGACTAGAGCTACTACTTGCTTCCTCCGACGTCCAACTACAGCTAGAGCTGTCGCGCGAAACTGTCTATTATGTTAGCGCGACGGTGGTGCAGGAGCGAGTGTAGGCCGAATACCTTCGTTAAGTGGACGATCCTGCCATTTGCTTGCTATGAGCTATCTCCCAATTGTGGGACTATAGGAAGTTGGCGGCCGAGAGTGCATGGCAACAGTTAACATAAAATTAATTTGACAGCTGAAGTTATTTCATGCGATATGCACTATCTAAACAAGGCTCCTTCTATAACGTAGGACATGTCAATCAATGTCGATTTAGTGCAAGGCTAGTCTTTGTAGTGGGCTCTGGCGAGGAAGCAGCACTGCTAAGAGGGGAGTAACTCATGCCTCGTGAATCGGCATCGACGGGTCACCGCACATCTGCACACCTCTTCAAGCTGCACAGAACCATTGGGCTTCGGCTGTTCCACTCCTATGCTGGTCGCCCCATTTATCGTGGCCGGAGACGTTGGGGACCTGCAGGCGCCTTGGCCACCGTACTCAGCGCACTGGTTCTTAACGCTTTCCTCCTGGGCGGTCTGCTCCAGGACTCTGCCAGCGCCCAGACGCTGGCCACCCCAAGCCACTCGACCACCATCGCCCTGACCTCCGACGAGAGGCATCTTGTCGTGGTCAACCGTGAGGCGAACACCGTCTCCATCATTCGAGTGAAAGACGCGCAGGGCAATGACGTCGCCGTCAAAGTGGACGAAATCGCAGTCAACCTCGATCCTCGCTGCGTGGCGATCCACCCGAACGGCGAGGTGGCCTATGTCACCAACGGTCTCAGTGGCACGGTCTCAGTCGTTGACCTCGTGCGGCGCAGGGTCGTGAGAGAGGTCCCCGTGGGCACCGAGCCGCGGGGCTGCGCCCTGACGCCGAACGGCTCCCTGCTCTATGTGGCGAACCATACGGAGGGCACGGTATCCATCATCGTCACCAGCAATCCGCGCAACCCGATTCTCGATGGGGCTGTGCAAGTTGGACGTAATCCCACCGCCATTGCCATCACGAATAACGGCGACGAACTCGACGTCGACGAAACGGTCTTCGTCACCCAGATCTTTGCCGAGCTCAACCCCGACTTCGAGGACCCCACCTTCAATGGCAATGGCGAGGCGCGCGATCTCGGGAAGCAAGGGGTCGTTCAGGCCTTTCCGGCGGGTAATGCCAATCCGCCGATCACCAAAATCCCCCTCAAGCCGCTCCCCGATTCCGGCTTTACCGCTAACCGCGTGAGCCCTTTTAACTTCTGCAACACCGTCCCGCCGGCCCAATCCAACATCTTCTGCCCGGACCCGGATAACTTGGACAACCCGCTCAACACGAACAACCCGCAAGGGGTATTCGCCAACCAACTCCTGTCGGCGGTGATTCGCGGTAACCTTCTGTATGTGACTGCCATCGGCGCACAGCCTGAGCCTCCGGAAGTCTTCAACGCGAACGTGCAGGCGCTCGTCTACGCTGTGGACACTAAGGCCCTGGCTGAGGTGGCGGTCGGTGAGACCTTCAAGAACCTGAACGTGCAGATCGCCGTGGAGCCCGCCGAGCCCCCACCCAGTCTCAGCAAGACGTTCGGCAACGACATCGTGGCGATCGATGCCAGCCTCGCTGACGACCCCGCTAACGACACGTTCCTGATCGTCAGCCGGGGCGGCAACCAGGTGATCCGCGCCAACCTCGCCGATCCGGCGACCGGCCGGCTCAACATCCTGAACGCGGCCCAGGACCGCGTGGACTGCCGCGTCCAGACGGGCAACCTGCCGAGTGGGGTGGCCATGCGCCAGGATGGCACACGGGCCTACGCCAACAACGAGGCCAATTTCTCGGTCACGTCCATGAACGTCGATGATGGTGTTTGCCTCACGCTCCAACTAGACATCGCCTCCAGCGAGCCCCCGGCCCCTGGGACCATCGAGCACGCCCAGCTGCTCGGCAAGGTGGCATTCTTCACCGCCCTCGGCATCCCGGATAACAACATCCTCGGCACTGACATCCGCGACATCATCCCGCGGAATTTCAAGGGCAAGCAGTCGAAAGACGCCTGGAGCAGCTGCGGGTCGTGCCATCCGGACGGGCTGGCCGATGGCGTCACTTGGATCTTCGGCACCGGGCCACGCCAGACGAAACCGCTGGACGGCATGTTCAACAAGTCCACCAACATGAGTGACGCGGCCCTCCTTAACTGGAGCGCCATCCGCGGCAGCAACACCGACTTCAACAACAACTCGCGAG
>Ga0081538_10001219_pt1 | contig 27001 bp, 27 predicted proteins | sample TabmetS5T2R1_FD_71022 | JGI IMG/M metagenome (GOLD analysis project Ga0081538, IMG submission 71022) | Tabebuia heterophylla rhizosphere microbial communities from the University of Puerto Rico - S5T2R1 | ecosystem: Host-associated > Plants > Roots > Rhizosphere ...
GGGGCCGAACAGCCCCCGGCCCCCCAGGGGGCGAGCCGCTCGATGCTCTCCCCGAGCGCGGGATGCTCGCCTTGGGCGGCATTCAGGTAGGGCAGCACCACCACGGGCAGGCCCTTCCCGGTGGCCTCACACAACAGCCCCAGCGCCAGGGTGTCGGCGATCCCGGCCGCCCACTTGTTGATGGTGTTGAAGGTCGCCGGGGCCACGATGATCGCGTCCGGCTCGGGCAGCGGGTCCGGCTCGCCGGGCAGCTTGTCGTCATGGCGGACCGGATGGCCGGTGCGCCCAGCGAGGCCGGGCACATCCAGCCACTGAACGGCCCGCGGAGTGGCAATCAGGCAGACCTCCCAGCCGTCCTGCTGGGCCAGGTCGATGAGGACCTGCACGTCCATGGCGGGCGGCGCGGCACAGGCGATGATGTAGAGCACTGGCTGGTTTGCCCCGCGGTCTTGATCGCTCACGCGGCCAGGACCCCGACCCGTGTGGCTAGCTCCCGCAGCCTCGGCTTGGTTGTCCGCCGCTCCCGGTGCAGCAGCTCCACCACCAGTCGCTGGACAACCGGCTGCTGGTGCACTTCCTGGGGAGCCAGCCGCTCGGCGTGCAGTAGGGCGGCAAGGGCCTGGTGGTCCTTGCGCCACTGCCCATAGCCCTGGGCCAGGTCCAGCAGGTGATGGGCACGGCGCTCCAGCGAGGGCAGCCGCGAGGGGTCGATCGCCCGGGCCTGGTCGACCACCCGGCCAGCGTCGCCCAGCTCCACCGCGACCGAGGCCCGATGGATGCCGACGTTGGTGGGCCCAAAGACGGTCCCGAAGTCGTTGCGATCCGCACCCAGCCGCTGGGCGACCACGCCGGCCTCGGCAAGAAACTCATTCGCCCCAGCGCGGTCGCCCCGCCGCGCCGCCACCACCGCGCTGGTTTGCAGTAGGGCGCCATAGATCGACAGCTGGGCCGGTCGGGCACTGCCGAGTCCTGGCTCGAGGGTGGTCAGTGCGGTGACCGCGACCTGCTGGGCCTTGTCGTGGCGGCCATGGCCAACAAGGCATGGGCCAGCAGTCGGCTACCGGCGGCCACCATTAGGGGGTCCTCGGACTGCTTGGCAGCCAGGATGCCGCGGTCAGCGATGATGCGCCGGCTCGCCGCCCTCGCCGTCCAGGCCGCCATCCAGGCCGAGGAGGAGGCCGCCTGGCAAACCCACCAGCGCGCCACGCTGGCCGCCGAGAGGAGCCAGGTGGCATGAACCCGCTGCTGGACGCCGCCCTCGGCTACGCCGCCCGCGGCATCCCCGTCTATCCGGTCCACTGGCCCTGCCCCACCCCGGGCGGGACCAGCCTGGCCTGCTCCTGCCGTCGCGGCGCGGCTTGTGACCGGCCGGCCAAGCATCCCCTGGTCCGCCACGGCATCCACCACGCCACCACCCACGCCGGCCAGCTCGAGCGCTGGTGGTCGCGCTGGCCGACGGCCAACCTCGGCCTGGCCACCGGCATCGTCTTCGACGCCCTGGACATCGACGGCCCGGCCGGCCTGGCCGCCCTCGGCGAGCTCCAGCAAGCGGCGGGCCTGCGGCTCCGGGGTCCGCTGGTGGCCACGGGGGCGGTGGCTGGCATGTCTGGTTCGGCCCGACCGGGCTGGGCAACCGTCCACCGCATGGCCTCGCTCACGTCGACTGGCGGGGACGTAGCGGCTGTGTGCTCGCCCCACCCAGCCGCCACATCAGCGGTCGACCCTACCGCTGGCTACGGAGCCCCGACCCGATGCCTCTGCCTGAGGTCCCGGCCGTCCTCCGCCAGCTGCTCGACCCCGGCCCGCCGACCACGGCGCGGCCGGCCCGCACAGCCGGGCCGGACCTGGCCGGCCACCCGTACGGCCGGCGAGTGCTGGTCAACGAGCTGGCCGCCCTTGGCCGGGCCACCCCCGGCCAGCGCAACCGCACCCTCAACCGCACCGCCTTCAAGGTCTACCGCTACGTCGCCAGCGGTGTTCTGACGGACGACGAGGTGACCACCGCCTTCATCACCATCGGGCGAGCGATCGGCCTCGGTGCGGCCGAGACCGTCCGCACCCTGGCCTCGGCCCGCACCGCCGGGCTGGCCAACCCCCGCACCATCCCGGCCGCACCGAACTGAGCCAGCAGGAGGTCGGCCCATGACCGGCCGCTGGACCTACCGGACCAGCGCCGCCGGCGTCCTGGTGCTGGCCGCCGCCGCCTTCACCCTCTCCTACGACGCCTTGCATCAGCTGGCCCTGGACAGTCGAGTGCGGCCGGCCCTGGCCTGGCTGTGGCCGGTGGTGATCGATGGGACCATCGTCGTCGCCCTGCTGACCGTGCTGGCCGCCAACCGCGCCGCCACCCGAGCCGGCTACCCTTGGATGTTGGCCGGGCTGTTTCGGCCGCCTCGGTCGCCTTCAACATCGCCCACGCCCCGGACCGCCCCGTCGCTCAGCTGGTGTTCGCCATGGCCCCGGTCGCCCTGGTGCTCACCACCCACCTGCTCATGCAGCAAGTCGGCTGGCGAGGGGCGACACCCGCACCAAGCGCACCGGTGGCCGAACCCCAGGCCGCACAGCCGCACGGGTCGGGCAACCCGCCCGCACCCGAGCCGCACAGTCCAGACCGGGCCGCGCCCGCTGGCGCTCGGTCCCGGGTGCGGGCGGCCTACGAGGCCCAGCTCGGGGCCGGGCAGACCCCGACTGGCGCCGGCCTGGCCCGAGCCGCAGGGGTCAGCGAGCGCTACGGCCAACGCCTCCTCGCCGAGTTCACCACCGACCCGGCTCCCGCCGAGCACCCCAACGGCGACGGCCGGCCGGCGACCGCCCCACACACCACGAACCGCCCTGCGGAGACCGAAAGGAGGTGACCTGTGGAGAAGCTGCTGACCGTTGAAGAGGCCGCGGGGCGGCTGGGGACCTCGGTGCGGTTCCTTCGCCGGCTGATCGCCGAGCGTCGGATCGCCTTCGTCCGGGTGGGCCGGCACGTGCGGATCGACGCGGCCGACTTGGAGGCCTTCATCGCTGCCGGCCGAGTGGAAGCGAACGCCTCATGAGCGGCCGCCGAATTCGCGGCCGCAGCTTCGGCACGATCCGCCGGCTACCCTCCGGCCGGTGGCAGGTCCGCTACTACGACCGGGCCGGCATCCGGCACACCGCCCCGCGCACCTTCCCCAGCAAGGCCGACGCCACACGACACCTCGCGCAGGTCGAGGCCGACCTGCTGCGCGGCATCTGGACCGACCCGCGGCTGGCGCGGATCACCTTCGGCGAATGGGCCGAACGGTGGCAGCAGACCACCGCGGACCTGCGGCCAGGCACCCACGTGCTCTACAACTACCTGCTGCGCCGCTTCCTCCTGCCGGCCTTCGGCACGACGCCCCTCGGCAAGCTCGACACGCTGACGGTCCGGGCCTGGCTGGCAGAGCTCCACCAGGCGGCTGAGGTGACACCCACCACCATCGCCAAGGCCTACCGGCTGCTGCGCCGCATCCTCAACGCGGCGGTGGAGGCCGGCTACCTGCCCCGCAACCCGGTCGCGATCAAGGGCGCCGGGATCGAACGGACCGGCGAGATGCGGCACATCAGCATCCCCCAGCTCACCGCCCTGGCCGATGCGGTCCCGGTGCGCTACAGGGCGCTGATCCTGGTCGCCGGCTTCGGCGGGCTGCGCTGGGCCGAGCTGGTCGGGCTGCGTCGCCGCCACGTCGACTTGGCCGGCGGCCGGCTGCATGTGGTCGAACAGACCAGCGAGGTCGCCGGCAAGTTCATCGTCGGGCCACCCAAGACCGATGCCGGCCGGCGGGTGGTGACGCTGCCCACCCTCGCTGTCGCCGCGCTGGCCGAGCACCTGGATCGCTACGCCGCGCCCGGTCCGGATGGGCTGGTGTTCCTCAGCGCCCGCGGGAAGAACCTGGCCCGCAGCAGCTTCCGCCGGCTTGTATGGCTGCCGGCGGTGCGACAGGTCGGCCTGGACGGGCTGCGCGTCCACGACCTCCGGCACACCGCGGCGACCCTGGCCGCGGCCACGGGCGCGACCACCAAGGAGCTGATGGAGCGCATGGGGCATACCTCGCCAGGCGTGGCGCTGCGCTATCAGCACGTGATGGCCGACCGTCAGGCCGCCCTCGCTGCCGCGCTCGACGACCTGGCTCGTGACGCCACGAGCACGATGCGAGCCGAACCAAGAGGGCACGTGGAGGGCACGACCGATGAGGCGCCGGCGGGGGAGAGCGGCCAGCAAGCGCGCTGAGCTGGCCGGATAGATAGAGCGGGTGACGGGAATCGAACCCGCGTCACGAGCTTGGAAGGCTCGAGCTCTGCCATTGAGCTACACCCGCCGGCGGGTGTGAGGGTATCAGGCGCGGGTCCGTGAGAGATTGGGAGGGCGGGTCGGTCCGGGAGGGTGGTGGTCGTGGGCGTTGCCGTGGGGTTGGTGGGGGCTGGGCCGTGGGCGGAGATGCTGCATGCGCCGATGCTGGCCGGGGGGGCGGAGACGACCCTGGCCGGGGTGTGGGCGCGGCGGCCCGAGACGGCGCGGGCGTTGGCGCAGGCGCACGGGGCGCGGGCGGTGGGCAGCCTGGAGGAGCTGTGGGAGGTGTGCGAGGCGGTCGCCTTTTCCGTGCCGCCGGACGTCCAGGCCGAGCTGGCCACGGCGGCGGCCAGGGCCGGCAAGCACCTGCTGCTCGACAAGCCGTTGGCGCTCACCGTCACGGCCGCCGAGGGCCTGGCCGCCGCCGTCGGCGAGGCCGGGGTCGTCTCCCAGATGGTGCTCACCAACCGGTACGGGCCGCGGGGGCGGGCGTTCCTGGCCGACGCCGACGGGTTCGAGGTGGTGGGGGCGCGCTGCGCGTCGCTGTCGGGGGCGCTGTTGTCCGACAGCCCGTTCGCGACCCCGTGGCGGCGCCGCCACGGAGCGCTGCTGGACGTCGGTCCGCACCTGTTCGACCTGCTGGAGGCGGCCGTCGGGCCGATCGAGGAGCTCTCCGGGCGGGGCGACCCGCTGCGCTGGGTGTCGCTGACCTGCCGTCACGCCGGGGACCAGGTCAGCGAGCTGTCGATGTCGCTGACGCTTCCCCTTCACCCGACCGTCTTCGAGTGCGTCCTGTACGGCCCGTCGGGCTTCCTGGCCTACCGCCGGCCGCCCGACCCGCCGTCGGCCGCGGCCGAGCTCCAGGCGGCCGCGGCCACCCTCCGGCGGGCGTTCGCCGCCGCCGTGATCAGCGGGATCTCCCCGTCCCTTGACGTCAACCGGGGCCTGCGGCTGCAGCGGCTGATCGACGTCGCCACCAGGTCGCTCGGCTGAGGCACCCCGGGCCGGTCGATGTGGCCGAACGGTGACATGACCGAGAGCGAAGCGTACCGAGCAGGCGGCCGGGTCGTGACCGGCCGGGCGCAATCTGAGGCTGCAGCGCCGCAGGCGGCGGCGCCTGAGAGAGGAGCTGTCATGTCGGCACCAACCCTGGACAGGGAACCCGGAAGCTCCCAGACCGGGCCGTCCGCGGGCCACCGCCGCCGGCGCAAGCAGCTCGTGCTGGTCGCGAGCGCGCTGGCGGTCCTGGCCCTGGCCGGCGGGACCAGCCTGGCCCTCGCCACCCGACCGGTCGAGCGGCCGATGCCCGCCGATGCCGGCAGCGCCCCGGCGGCCGCCGCGGCCGACCAGAACGCCAACGCGAGCCAGGGACAGGGCATCGAGCCGGGACAGGACACCACGGGCGGGACGCCCACCGGGTCCGGCCCGGACAAGGGCCCGGGCGGCCCCGACGGCGGGGCGCCGGTCCTGCCCGACGGCGACACCCAGGCCTACATCACCAAGGTCGACAGCGCCAACGACCGCATCGTTGTCGACGTGGTCCAGGTGTTCCACGACGCCGAGGCGGTCAAGGCGGCCGTCGCCGACGGCCGGCCGGCCTCCGAGGCAAGGTTCCTCACCACCTGGGTCCGCAACGACAACCCCCGCCTGCGTACCGTCCCCCTGGCCGGCGACCTGGAGATCAAGCTGCGGAACGCCTGCGACGAGCCCGGCGGCTCCCGCGAAGCCCTGCTGGCCACGCTGGCCGCCAATGCCAGCCAGAAGGGCACCTACTACTACACGCTGACCGTCTCCGACGGGACCGTCCAGCGGATCGAGGAGCGGCTGGCCGTCAACGCCTGCTGACCCTTGCTCCGGTCTCGTCGGCCGCGACCGGCCCCTCGCCGAGCTGCGCCGGGCCCCGCGTCCGGGAGGGCGGCCGGACATCTGGTTCTGCCTCACCGCCACCAGCTAATTCGGTACCGGCCGGTGGGCGCCGCCGGTACGGTCGGTGGATGCGCGAGCTGCCGCTGGGCCATCCCGGCACGCCGGACCTGCGCTCGCCGACCCGCTTCCTGCTGTGGGTGGCGCGCGGGCAGCTCGGCACGCTCGCGCTCGGCGCGCTCTACGGCGTGGTCTGGATGGGCGCCCTGGCGGTCGTGCCGGCGCTGGTCGGCCGGGCCATCGACCTCGGCGTCGAGCAGGGCGACACCGCCGCCCTGGTCGCCGGGTCGGGCCTGATCCTGGCCGCCGGCCTGGTCAGCGCCGCCGCCGGGATCCTGCGCCACCGCACCGCGGTCGGCAACTGGCTGGCCGCGACCTACCGGGTCCAGCAGCTGCTGGTCCGCCAGGCGGTGCGGCTCGGCACCTCGCTGCCCCGCCGGGTCCCCACCGGCGAGGTGGCGGCCGTCGGCTCCCACGACGCCGAGCGCATCGGCGGGGCCATGGACATCGTCGCCCGGCTCGCCGGGGCCCTGGTCTCCTTCGCGGTGGTCGCGGTGCTGATGCTGCGCAGCTCCACCGCCCTCGGCCTGCTGGTGGTGGCCGGGGTGCCGTTGCTGTCGGTCGCGGTCGGCCCCCTGCTCCGCCCGCTGCACCACCGCCGGGCCCGCCACCGCGAGCTGGTCGGGGAGCTGACCACCGTCGGGGCGGACACGGTGAGCGGGCTGCGGGTGCTGCGCGGCATCGGCGGGGAGGAGGCCTTCTCCCGGCGGTACGCTGCCGCCTCCCAGGAGGTCAGGGCGGCCGGGGTGGCCGCGGCCAGGATCCAGTCGCTGCTGGAGGCGGCCGAAGTGGCGCTGGCCGGCGTGTTCGTGGTCGCCGTCACCTGGCTCGGTGCCCGCCTGGCCGTGGCCGGGCGGCTCAGCGTCGGCGAGCTGATCGCCTTCTACGGCTACGCGGCCTTCCTGCTCCTGCCCGTGCGCACGGTGACCGAGGCGGCCGACAAGTTCACCAGGGCGCTGGTCGGCGCCCGCCGGACCGTGCAGGTGCTCACCCTCGAGCCCGAGCTCGTCTCCGGGTCGGCGGAGGAGCCGCCGGCCGGCTCGGCCCTGGTCGACGGCGACAGTGGCCTGGTCGTCGAGCCCGGCCGGCTCACCGCCGTGGTGGCCGGCGTCCCCGAACAGGCCGCCGCCATCGCCGACCGGCTGGGCCGCTTCGCCGACGGCGGCGGCACCTGGCTCGGCGGGGTCGCCCTGCGCGACCTGCCGCTGGACGTCGTCCGCCGCCGGGTGCTGGTCAGCGAGCACGACCCGCGCCTGTTCACCGGCCGCCTGGAGGCCGAGCTCGACCCCACCGGCACGGCCCCGGCCGACCGGCTGCTGGCCGCGATCGATACCGCATCGGCCGCCGACGTCCTGGAGGCGCTGCCCGACGGGCTCGCCACCGAGGTCGCCGAGCGTGGCCGGTCGTTCTCGGGCGGCCAGCGCCAGCGCCTGGTGCTGGCCCGCGCCCTGGCCGCCGACCCCGAGCTCCTGGTCCTGGTCGAGCCGACCAGCGCCGTCGACGCCCACACCGAGGCCAGGATCGCCGACCGGCTGGTGGCGGCCAGGGCCGGCCGGGCCACGGTGGTCTGCACCACCAGCCCGCTGCTGCTCGACCGGGCCGACAAGGTCGCGCTGGTGGTCGCCGGCCGGGTCGTGGCCGAGGGCACCCACCGCGAGCTGCTGGACGCCGAGCCGCGCTACCGCGCGGTGGTCACCCGAGGGGAGGAGCCATGAGCACGGCGGGCGCACCCGACGCGGTGGGCGGCCGGGGCGATGCGCCGGGCGGCACGGCGGGCGCACCCGACGCGGTGGGCGGCGGGCTGCCGGTGGCGACCGCGGCCGAGGTCCGGGCCCGCGCCCGGGCGCTGGCGCGCCGCCACCGCGGACCCCTGGCCCTGGCGGTCGGCCTCCACGCCGCCGCCGCCCTGGCCGGGCTGGCCGGCCCGGCCCTGCTCGGCCTGCTGGTCGACGAGGTCACCGCCGGCACCACCGCCGCCCAGGTCGACCGGATCGCCCTGGCCGTGCTGGCCGCCCTGGTCGCCCAGGTCGTGCTGGTGCGGTTCGCCCGCCTGGCCTCCCACGTCCTCGGCGAGCGGGTGCTGGCCGAGCTGCGCGAGGAGTTCCTGGAGGGCGTGCTCGGCCTGCCCCTGGGCACGGTCGAGGCGGCCGGCACCGGCGACCTGCTGGCCCGCTCCACCCGCGACGTCGAGGACGTCGCCGAGGTGGTGCGCTTCGCCGTCCCCGAGACCCTGATCGCGGCGGTGACCGTCGGCCTCACGGTGGCCGCGTCGGTCGCGGTCTCGCCCTGGATCACGCTGCCGTCGTGCCTGGTCGTGGTGCCGCTGCTGTGGGTGTCGACCCGCTGGTACCTGCGCCGCGCCCCGGCCGGCTACCTGCGCGAGATGGCCGCCTGGTCGCGGCTGACCGGCGGGGTCGCCGAGACGGTCGAGGGCGGCCGCACCATCGAGGCCCTGCGGCTCCAGGAGCGCCGGGTCCGCCGCACCGACGACGACATCGCTGAGGAGTACCGGGCCGAGCGCTATACCCTGTATCTCCGGACCGTGTGGTTCCCGGCGATCGAGGGCTCCTACCTGATCCCGGTGGCGGCCGCGGTGCTGGTCGGCGGCCTGCTGCACGCCCGCGGGCTGGCATCCGTCGGCCAGGTCACCGCGGTCGCCCTCTACCTGCGCCAGCTGGTCGACCCGCTCGACGTGGTCCTCTCCTGGCTCGACCACCTCCAGGTCGGCGCGACCGCCTTCGCCCGCCTGCTCGGGGTCGCCCACGTCCCGGCCGACCGCGAGCCCAGCGGCCGCCGGCCGGCCGACGAGCGGCTGGTCGCCCGTGGGGTCCGCTTCGCCTACACCCCCGGCCGCGACGTGCTCCACGGGGTCGACCTCGACCTGCGCCCGGGGGAGCGGCTGGCCATGGTCGGCCCCAGCGGCGCCGGCAAGTCGACCCTGGGCCGCCTGCTGGCCGGCGTCAACACGCCCCGGGCGGGGTCGGTGACCGTCGGCGAGGTCGGCCTGGTCGAGCTGCCCCTCGACCAGCTGCGCGGCCATGTCGTGCTGGTCACCCAGGAGCAGCACGTGTTCGCCGGCACCCTGCGCGACAACCTGACCCTGGCCCGCCCCGGCGCCGCCGACCCCGCGCTGCTGTCGGCGCTGGACGCCGTGGACGCCCTCGGCTGGGTCGACGGCCTCTCCGACAGCCTCGACACCGTGGTCGGCGCCGGCGGCCGCCCCCTGTCCTCGGCCCAGGCCCAGCAGGTCGCCCTGGCCCGCCTGGTCCTGGCCGACCCCCACACCCTGGTGCTCGACGAGGCCACCTCGCTGCTCGACCCCCGCGCCGCCCGCCACCTGGAGCGCTCGCTGTCGGCGGTCCTGGCCGGGCGCACCGTGGTCGCCATCGCCCACCGGCTCCACACCGCGCAGCACGCCGACCGGGTCGCGGTGGTCTCCGACGGCCGCATCACCGAGCTCGGCACCCACGCCGACCTGGTCGCCGCCGACGGCGCCTACGCCACCCTCTGGCAGCGCTGGCGCAACGAGCCAACGCCGGCTACGGCGCCAGCCGGATCAGATCGGACCAGCTGAAGGTCTCGTAGCCCGCCGGGGTGCGCCGGCCGACGAACGCCAGGCCGATCGCCAGCGCGTCCCCCTCCTGGAGGGGTGGCTGGCCGTCGAGCGTGGTCCCGCTCCAGGAGCCGGCCGTTCCCCGGCCGTCCAGCGGCACCAGGCGGGCGAGCGGGCGTCGATCGACCAGCCCACGCGGGCGCGACCGACCAGTTCTCGCCTGCGCAGCAGGGCTACCGGGACGACGACCAGGCCAACCGGCCGTAGCCGAGCGGGCAGGGCCAGGCCCCGCCGGAGGCCAAGGTGGGGGAGAACTGGCGCAACCCGGCCACCACCCCCGTCCAGTCCGCCGAGCCGAGCGGGCAGCCCGACCGGACCGTGCTCGTGCTGAGCATCCTGACCGTCGTCGCCGTCGTGGTCCTGACGCTGGACGCCATCTCCGTCAGGCGTAAGGCCCGCAAGGCGGCCCGCCCGGCGATCTGACCCACGCCACCACCCACCCGATGGGGCTGCCGCGCCCACCCGGCAGCCCCGTCGCCCATTGCAGGGGCCCGCTGGCGGTATAGGTTGCCGCCGGTCGCGATGGTGAGAAGGGGTGAACGCGGTGTCCATCTACGTCGAGCTCGGGCTCGGGCTGGTGCTCGCCTTCCTGCTGCTCTCGCTGCTGGTGAGCGGGATCAACGAGGGGCTCAACCGGTTGTTCTCGATCCGTTCGAAGTACCTCTGGGCGTACCTGCGCGACCTCATCCAGGGCGGGGTCGAGGTCCGCGGCGGCGCCGGGGCCGCGCCCCATTCCCGCCTCCCCACCAGCGTGGCCGACGTCCTGCTCCGCGCCCCGGGCAACCGGATGCCCGGCGGCGACCCCCGGCCGGTCTACGCGCCGCCGCCGCCGCCGATGACGGCCACCAAGACCGGCACCGACGGCCTGTACGAGCGCCTTCAGGAGATCGACCACGCCAAGGAGGGCCGCACCTCCATCTCGCAGATCCCCGCCACCCAGTTCGCGGCCGCCGTCATCGAGCTGGCCGTGGCCTCGGGCAAGACCGTCGAGGAGCTGCTCGGCGAGCTCAAGGCAACCCGGAGCCCGCTGTACCCCCCCTTCCACGGCCTGTGGGTCGCGGCCGGCGGCGAGGTGGAACGCTTCCGCACGGCCGTCGAGGGCTGGTTCGACGGCGAGATGCAACGCCTCTCCCGGCTGTACCGCCGCAGCGCCCGCTGGGTCATCGCCGTGCTCTCGGCCGTGGTCGCCCTGCTGATCGGGCTGGACGCGCTCGCCTACGGCCAGTCGCTGCTGTCCGACCAGGCCTACCGGACCCAGGTGGTCGCCGTGGCCGGCGGCAACCCCGACAAGCTGGTCAACCTTCAGGAGACCTGCCAGACACTGGCCGGTCCCCAGGCCGACCAGCCGCCCCAGCCCGACCCCTACCGCTGCACCTCGGGGGTCCTGGCCAGCCCGGCGCTCGCCCAGATCCTGCGGGGCTCGCTGGTGCGGGTCGACCTGGAGGCCCAGGGCAGCCCCCGGTTCAGCTGGAACGGCGGCCCCTGGCTGGCCCGGGTCCGCAGCCCCGGCCATTGGCCGGGGCTGCTCCTCACCGTCATCGCCCTGCTCTTCGGCGCCCCGTTCTGGTGGGACGTCCTGCGCCGCCTCACCGGCGTCCGTTCGTCGGCCAGCATCGCCAGCCGCTGAGCCAGGCGCGCACCTTCCGCGGTCGCCGCCGAAGGTCGTCAGGACGCTCGACCATCAGCCCCGAGGCTCACCGCCCGTGCCACGCCTGCCGACCAGCCAGGGGCGCAGGATCGGCAGGACCTGGGCGGCCTGCATGGCCTGGAGGTGGTCAAGGCCCTCCAGCACCTGCACCTGCCAGCCGAGGGCTTCGAGTTCGGCGCGTCGGTCCAGGACCGGGCTGGCCATGCTGACCCGCACCCCACCCCAACGCTCGTCGTAGGTGATCTCGTCGGCTGCGCCGACAAAGCACAGGCGAGGACAGCGGAGCCGGGCCTGGGCGGCGCGGTCATCGAAGTCCTGGAGCGCCTGGTAGAGGGTGACGAACTGGCGGGTCTGGGGCTCGCTCAGCGTCATCTCCACCTGCGACCAGTCCGGCTCACCGGATGGCTCCTCGGGCTCGTTGGATGGTTGCGAGGTCGTGGGGGTGCCTGGCGTCGAGGACGAGTTGGCCATGGCCAACTCGTGGGTCGCGGTGGTGACCCGGAGCATCTCCGCGTACGGCCCGTCCAGCGGGGGGAACCCGCCCATGGCCAGCGCCCACAGCCGGTCGGTGCGGATGGCCAGCTGGAGCCCGGCAAGCGCCAGCCAGGAGTAGCCGTAGTAGGCGAACTGGTCGGCCCCGGCGGCATCGGCCATGGCCAGCAGGTCGCCGGCCAGGTTGGCCGGGGTCAGGGTGTCGGGTTTGGGCACCGCCAGGACGTGGCCCTCGTAGTCGAAGGCGACCACCTGGAAGGCGTCGCTGAGACCGTCGATGAGGGCGCGGCCAAGGGCCGGGTCGTTGCCCCACCGTCGCAGCTCCTCGGCCTGAGGTCCCTCGACCGGCTGGGGGTTGACCGCCAGCAACACCGTGGGGCCATGACCGTGGACCTCCACGGCGATGGTGCTTCCGTCGTGCAGTCGTGCCTCAGGCATCGCGTCGTCTCCGTCTTCGAGCCATCGCAGCTCCCGGAAACCCAGGACGCCGCAGAGCGTAGGGCATGATCCCCCGGCGACCCCAGCCACCACCGGTCCGGACCTCCAGAGACCGTGCCAGCCGGCAGGTCCTGGTGGATCCCTGCCAGCCGGAGGCGCGTTGCTCGACGTTTCCTGCTAGCGGCAATGCGTCGCCGCCGGCGACTTGTCAGGCTGGGCTGGTCGCCGTCCGGTAGGCAACGCCGCATCCAGGGAAGGAAGCACCATGAAGACCGACACCGACATCCGCGACGACGTGATCGAGGAGCTGCGGTGGGATCCGCAGATCTCCCAGCCCGAGAACATCGGTGTCGCCGTGGCGGACGCCGCGGTGACGCTGTCCGGCCACGCCACCAGCTACGCCGAGAAGCTGGCCGCCGGGCGCGCGGCCGAGCGGGTCTACGGGGTCAAGGCGGTGGCCAACGACCTCAAGATCCACCTGGCCGGCTCGCCGCGGGACGACGCCGACATCGCCAAGGCGATCGCCCATGTCCTGGAATGGAACGTCAACATCCCCGACGGCCGCATCCAGGCGCGGGTGCAGAACGGCTGGGTGACCCTGGACGGCCAGGTCGACTACGACTTCCAGCGTCGTGAGGTCGAGCGCATGGTCCGTCACGTGCGCGGCGTGGTCGGCATCACCGACGAGCTGGCCCTGCCGCCGCCGGCGAGCCCGTTGGAGGTCGAGTCGGAGATCCAGGACGCCTTCGAACGCGCCGCCGGCGTGGACGCGCGCCAGGTCAGGGTCGAGGTGTCCGAACACACGGCAAGGCTGCACGGGCACGTGCACTCGCTGCGGGAGGCCGAGGCGGCCAGAGCCGCCGCCGCGGCCGCTCCGGGCGTATCTCGGGTGGAGAGCTTCCTGACCGTCCTTCCTTGACCACCAACTGTCGTCCGCTCCCCTGGAGCGCCACGAGCCCCCGCCTGCGAAACGATCTCCGACCGGAACATCAGTCGGTGGCGATGAGCTTCCGGGCGGCGGCGGCGATGTGGTCGGCGTCCAGGCCGGCCCAGGCGAGCAGCTCGGTTCCCGACCCCGAGCCCGGCATCGCGCGCACCGCCAGGTGCGCCAGCTGCAGGTCCGGCCGTCCGGCGGCGAGCAGGCTGTCGGTGACGGCCGAGCCCAGGCCGCCTTCGGCCCGGTGGTCTTCGGCGATCACCAGGCGGCCGGCGGTGGCGGCGACCGCCGCGGCCAGGGTCGCGGCGTCGATCGGCTTGACCGAGTAGCAGTCGACCACGCGGGCGGCGATGCCCTCCTCGGCCAGCAGGTCGGCGGCACCCAGGCAGGTGTGCACGGTGACGCCGGCGCCGATCAGGGTGACCTGGTCATGGTCGCTGGCGCGCAGCACCTTGGACCCGCCGATCGGGAACGCCTCGCCCGCCGGGTAGAGGACGGGGTAGGCGCCGCGGGTGGAGCGCAGGTAGCTGATCCCAGGCGTGGCCGCCATCGCCTGGACCAGGGCGGCGGTGCTGGTGGCGTCGCTCGGGTAGAGCACCGTGGAGCCGTGGATGGCGCGCAGCATGGCCAGGTCCTCCAGGGCCATCTGGGAGGGGCCGTCGGCGCCGATCTCCACGCCGGCGTGGGAGCCGACCAGCCGCAGGTCCACCCCGGAGATGGCGCCCATGCGGATGAAGTCGTGGGCCCGGGTCCAGAACGCGGCGAAGGTGGAGGCGAAGGCGCGGTAGCCGCGGACGGCCAGGCCGGTGGCGGCGGCCACCAGCTGCTGCTCGGCGATGAACATCTCGAAGTACCGGTGGGGGTAGGCGTGCGCGAACTCATCGGCGTAGGTCGAGTTGCTCACCTCTCCGTCGAGTGCGACCACCCGCGGGTCGGCGGCGCCGAGGGCGACGAGCGCGTCCCCGTAGGCCTTGCGGGTAGCCACGTTGTCACCGACGGCGTACCGGGGCAGCGTCGCCCCGCCGCCGGCCGGGCTCCCGTTCGCGTTCGTTGCCGGGGTGGGGACGGGGCGTTGGCCGCGGACCAGCAGGTTGCGGACCCCGCCGAGCTCGGCGATCGCCCGGTCGGCCATGGCGGCGGGAAACGGCTTGCCGTGCCAGCCGTTGCGGTCCTCGACCTCGGCGAACCCCTTGCCCTTGACCGTCCTGGCCAGGATCACCGTTGGCCGGTCGCCGGTGGTGTGGGCGGCGGTGGCCAGGGCGTCGTCGATCGCGGTCAGGTCGTGGCCGTCGATGACCAGGGTGCGGGCGCCGAAGGCCTCGACCCGGCCGGCATAGGCGTCCAGATCCCAGCCCAGCTCGGTCGGACCGCGCTGGCCCAGCCGGTTGACATCCACGATGGCGATGAGATTCGAGAGCCGGTAGTAGGCAGCCTTGTCCAGCGCCTCCCAGATGGATCCCTCGGCCACCTCGCTGTCCCCACACAGCACCCAGACCCGATAGGCCTGCCGTTCCAGGTACCTGCCGGCCAGGGCGATCCCCACCCCGTCAGCCAGCCCTTGGCCCAGCGACCCGGTGGCCACATCCACCCAGGGCAGCACCGGGGTGGGGTGGCCCTGCAGGCGCTGCCCGAAGCGCCGGTAGCCGCCCAGCAGCTCGGCCTCGGCGACCACCCCGACGGCCTTGAACACCGAGTACAGCAGTGGGGAGGCGTGCCCTTTGGAGAAGATCAGGTGGTCGTTGGCGGGGGACCTGGGGTGGTCCCAGTCATAGCGCAGGTGCCGGGTGACCAGCACGGCCAGCAGGTCGGCCGCCGACATGCTGGAGGTGGGATGCCCCGAGCCGGCGCTGGTGGTGGCACGGATGGAGTCGACCCGCAGCTGAGCGGCCAGCTCGGCCACCGTGGCCAGGCCGGCCTCGGACGTCGAGGTGGTTACGGTCATTGGTGACTCCTGTCTGCGCGCGAACTGGTCGGTGGCGAACGCGGAAACCCACGTGGTCGGTGCTGCCACCCGATGATTGCGGCCGGCCGCCCAGGCTGTCGTCACCGCCAGCGGCCGATTCGCCTACCCGCTAGCGGGAACCTCTGGACTCTGGCCAGCAGCAGCGCAGGACGGCCGCTGACGGTGATGCCACGTGGTGTCGGCCACGCGAAGCTGTCGGTGCCCACGCGAGCAACTGAAGGAGACCCGTTGAAGGCGACCCAGACCCTGCACGAACGCGGGCAGAGTCTCTGGCTCGACAACAGCTCGCCCGCGAGTGCCAGCTGGAACAGCGCCGGGACCTGATGTTCGCCGGCGCGCCGATCAACACGTCCGAGCACCGGTCGGTCCTGCAGGTGGCCCTGCGGATGCCGAAGGGGACCTCCCTGGTCGTCGACGGCGTCGACGTGGTCGCCCAGGTCCCCCAGGTGCTCGACCAGATGGCCGATCTCGCCCACCGGGTCCGCTCTGGAGCGTGGAAGGGCCACACCGGCAAGCCCATCCGCAACGTCATCGACGTCGGGATCGGCGGCTCCGACCTGGGCCCGGTGATGGCGTACGAGGCGCTGCGCCACTACACCCGACGCGACCTGACCTTCCGGTTCCTGTCCAACGTCGACTCCACCGACTTCGTGGAAGCGACCCGCGACCTGCAGGCGGACGAGACCCTGTTCATCGTCTCGTCCAAGACCTTCGGCACCCTGGAGACGCTGACCAACGCGCGCTCCGCGCGCGACTGGGTGCTCGGCCAGCTCCGCGACGAGGCCGCCATCGCCAGCCACTTCGTCGCGGTGTCGACCAACGCCGAACCGGTCGCGAACTTCGGCATCGACACCGCGAACATGTTCGGGTTCTGGGACTGGGTCGGCGGCCGGTACTCGATGGATTCCGCCATCGGCCAGCACAGCTTCTACCAGCTGCTCCACCGGGGCACCCGGCTCATCCCGGTCGACCTGATCGGATTCGGCAAGACCCTCAACCCGCTCGGCGACCACCACGACATCCTGTCCTCCAACGTGTTCGCGCAGGCCCAGGCGCTGGCGTTCGGCAAGACCGGGGACGAGGTCCGGGCCGGGGGCACCGCGCCGGACGTGGTGCCGCACCGGGTGATGGAGGGCAACCGGCCCACCAACGTGGTCCTGGCCGAGAAGCTCACGCCCCGGCTGCTCGGCTTGCTGGTCGCGCTCTACGAGCACGACGTGTTCACCCAGGGGACGATCTGGGGGATCGACTCCTTCGACCAGTGGGGGGTCGAGCTCGGCAAGCAGCTGGCCGCCCAGATCATTCCCGAGCTGACCAGCGAGCCCGAACCGGAGCCGGGCCACGACTCGTCCACCAACGCGCTGATCCGCCGGTACCGCAGCCTGAAACGCTGACCCTGGAGCCACCGCGGTTCCGGTAGGGAGGCTGGAGCGAACATGACAGACACACAGCACCTGAAGATCGGGATGGTGGGGCTGGGCCGGATGGGCGCCAACATGGTGCGCCGGCTGCTCCGGGCCGGCCACCAATGCCGCGTCTACGACGTGTCCGAGCAGGCGGTCAGGCAGTCGGTCGGCGAGGGCGCCGAGGGGGCAGGGTCGCTGGCCGACCTGGTGGTCGGCCTGGCCCCCCCGCGCACGGTGTGGATGATGCTGCCGGCCGCGGTCACCGGGAGCACCGTGACCGAGCTGCTGGAGCTGCTGGAGTCCGGCGACGCGATCGTCGACGGCGGCAACTCCTCCTACCGCGACGACATCGATCGGGCCCAGGCCGCCGCCGGCCGGGGGATCGACTACGTCGACTGCGGCACCAGCGGCGGGGTGTGGGGCCTGGAGCGCGGCTACTGCCTGATGATCGGCGGGCCCGACCGCGCGGTCGGCCGGCTGCGGCCCATCTTCGCCGCCCTGGCCCCCGGGGTGGCGGCCGCCCCGCGGACCCACGGTCGGACCGGTGCACCGTCCCCGGCCGAGCAGGGCTTCCTGCACTGCGGGCCGTCGGGCGCCGGCCACCTCGTCAAGATGGTCCACAACGGCATCGAGTACGCCCTGATGGCCGCGTACGCCGAGGGTCTGGACATCATCCGGAACGCCGGGGTCGGCACCCGACCGCCGGCCGCCGACGCGGAGACCGCGCCGCTGCGGGAGCCGCGCTACTACCCCTATGACGCCATCGACCTGGCCGAGGTGGCCGAGGTGTGGCGGCGGGGCAGCGTGATCGGGTCCTGGCTGCTGGACCTCACGGCCGAGGCGCTGCTGGCCGACCCGCGCCTGGAGCAGCTCGCCGGCCGCGTCGCTGACTCCGGCGAGGGCCGCTGGACCTCGATCGCGGCCATCGAGGAGGGCGTGCCCGCGACGCTGCTCACCGCGGCGCTGTACAGCCGCTTCGCCTCCCGCGGCGGCGCGGTGTTCGCCGACAAGGTGCAGTCGGCCCAGCGGCTGGAGTTCGGCGGCCACGCCGAGCGGAAGGGGTCATCGTGAGCGGCTCGGCCGGTGACGTCCTGGTGCTGTTCGGCGCCACCGGCGACCTCGCCCGCAAGATGCTGTTCCCGGCGCTGTACCGGCTCACCGAGCGCGGCGAGCTCACGGTGCCGGTGGTCGGGGTCGCCCTGACCGACCAGGACACCGACCAGCTGCGCGACCATGTTGCGGCGAGCGTCCACGCCGCGCAGGGCGACGGGGTCGACCAGGCGGGGCTGGAGTCCCTGCTCCAGCGGATCCACCTGGTGGCCGGCGACTTCGCCGACCCGGCCACCTTCGACCGGCTGGCCAAGCTGCTGGTGGAGCTGGTCGGCGCCCAGGGGTTCGCCGTGCACTACCTGGCCGTGCCGCCGGGCCTGTTCGGCACCGTCGCCGACGGGCTGGCCACCGCCGGGCTGGCCGAGCGGGCCCGGCTGGTGGTGGAGAAGCCCTTCGGCCGCGACCTGGCCTCCGCCCGCGAGCTGAATGCGCGGCTGTGCCGCCACTTCGACGAGGACCGGCTGTTCCGCGTCGACCACTACCTCGGGAAGGAACCGGTCGAGGACCTGCTCGTGCTGCGGTTCGCCAACACCGTGCTCGAGCCGCTGTGGCACCGAGGCTGGATCCAGCGCATCGAGATCACCATGGCCGAGGACTTCGACGTCGCCGACCGCGGCTCGTTCTACGACGCGGTCGGTGCCGTCCGCGACGTGGTCCAGAACCACCTGCTGCAGGTCCTCGGCTACCTGATGATGGAGGCGCCCGACAGCGACGCCGCCGAGGACCAGCGTGACGCCAAGCAGCGGCTCTACCGGGCGGTGCGGACGCTTGACCCGGCCCAGGTGGTGCGCGGCCAGTACGAGAGCTACCGGCAGACGCCCGGGGTGGCCGCCGACTCCACCACCGAGACCTACGTGGCCATGACCCTGCACATCGACAACTGGCGGTGGGTCGGCGTCCCGGTCTACCTGCGGGCCGGCAAGGCGCTGCCGCTGACGGTCCTGGACGTCGTCCTGGTGCTGCGCCCACCGCCGCGGACCCTGTTCTCCGGGCGGGGCCAGGGACCGCTACCGCCCAACCGGATCCGGCTGCGCCTGCAGCCCGACGCCCGGGTGACCATCACGCTGCTGGCCAAGCGGCCCGGCGGCGGCGACGTCGCCACCGAGGTCCCGGTGTCGGTGGACTTCCGCACCGTCCTCGGCGCGGCCGAGCAGCCGTATGAGCGGATCCTGGCCGACGCGCTGGCCGGGGACCCGACCCACTTCGCCCGCATGGACAATCTGGAGGAGGCCTGGCGGATCGTCGGCCCGGCCGTCGACATGGGAACCAAGCCCCTCCCCTATGCGGTGGGGAGCTGGGGACCATCGGCGGCCGACAAGCTGCCCGGCGAGTGCGGCTGGCAGTCACTGCCAGACCCACCGGATCCCCGATGACCAGCGACCTGATCATCGCCACCCTGGCCGGCGTCGAACACCGGAGCAGCCACGACAAGGAGCAGCGCTGAGCATGGAACACGAGCTGGTGACCGTCCCGGACGCGGCGTCCCTGGCCAGGAGGGCGGCCGGATTTGTCGCGGGCCGGGCGCGGGCGGCGGTCGCGGATCACGGGCAGTTCAGCTTCGCGGTCAGCGGCGGAACGACCCCGTGGGCCATGTTCGCCGAGCTGGCCCACCACGACCTGCCCTGGGCCTCGGTGCGGATCTACCAGGTGGACGAGCGGGTGGCACCCGACGGCGACCCGGACCGCAACCTCACGCACCTGCGCCAGGCCCTGGGGCTCCTGCCGGCCGTGGTCCGGCCCATGCCGGTCACCGCCCCAGACCTGGACAGCGCGGCCGCCGGCTACGCCGGTCAGGTCCCCGGCCGCTTCGACCTGGTGCATCTGGGGCTCGGCACCGACGGGCACACGGCCTCGCTGGTGCCCGGCGATCCGGTCCTGGAGGTGGCCGACCGGCTGGTCGCCGTTACCCGCCCCTACCAGGAACATCGGCGCATGACCCTCACCTACCCCGCGCTGGCGCGGGCAGAGGAGCTGCTGTGGCTGGTCAGCGGCGCGGACAAGCATCAGGCGCTCACCCGGCTGCTGGCCGGTGACCCCTCGATCCCGGCCGGTCGGGTGGTCGGCGTCAAGCACTCCACGATCCTCGCCGACGCCGCCGCCGTCCATGGCCGGCCCGGCACCGGCGCCACCGGGGACGCGCCGTGACCGCCACCCGCATCCGCCTGCTGCTGGCCGACGTCGACGGCACCCTGGTGACCCCGGACAAGGTCCTCACCGACCGCGCCATCGAGGCCGTGCACCACCTCCATGACGCGGGCATCGGCTTCGCCATCACCAGCGGGCGCCCGCCGCGTGGCATGGCCATGCTCGTGGGGCCGCTCGGTCTGCAGAGCCCCATCGCCGCGTTCAACGGTGGCCTGCTCGTCGGTCCCGACATGACGGTCATCGAGCAGCGGGTCATTGCCCAGGACCTGGTCGTCCCCATCGCCGAGCTGCTGCGGTCGTACGGTCTGGACGTGTGGTTCTACCGCGGTGCGGACTGGTACGTCCCCGATCCCGAGGGCCCGCATGTGGCCCGCGAGGCCTGGACGGTCAAGTTCCAGCCCAGGGTCATGTCGGGCATCGAGGACGTGACCGACAACGTCGCCAAGATCGTCGGCGTGAGCGACCATCACGATGCGGTGGCCAAGGCGTCGTCGGCGGCACGCGACCGGTTCGGCGACCACGTCACCGCGGCGGCGTCCCAGCCCTACTACCTCGACGTCACCCACCCGGAAGCGAACAAGGGCTGGGTCGCCCGCTACCTGGCGCGACGGTACGAGCTCTCGGCCGCAGAGGTCGCCACCATCGGCGACATGCCCAACGATGTCCTGATGTTCGCCCACTCCGGACTCAGCATCGCCATGGGCAACGCCGACCCCGGGGTCAAGCGCGCGGCCCGCCGCATCACCGACACCAACGATCATGAGGGCTTCGCCAAGGCCGTTGAACGCTTCATCCTGGCGGCTGCCGGGACGCGGCGCGGCGGATCGGGCGACGACTCGTCACGGCGGTGAATGCCCCTTGCACAGGGCCGGCGTTGGAGGCGACGCCGGGCAGCGGGGCGATCGGGACGGGAGGCAGGATGTGACCGGCGGGGCCGGAACCGATGCTGGACGGCCGGGAGCGGGCGGGCTGGGGCTGCCCGAGGCGGTGACCGCCGGCCTGTTCGACCTGGACGGGGTGCTGACCAACACCGCGGCGCTGCACAACCAGGCGTGGACGGAGATGTTCGACGCCTTCCTGCGGGAGCGGGCCGAGCGGACGGGGGAACCCTTCGTCGCGTTCGACCCGGAGGCCGACTACGCCACCTACGTCGACGGCAAGCCACGCCCCGACGGGGTGCGGGACTTCCTGGCCAGTCGCGGCATCACCCTGCCCGAGGGACGCCCCGACGACGGCCCCGGCTCCGAGACCGTCCACGGCCTGGGGAACCGCAAGAACCAGGCCCTGCTGCGACGGATCCACCAGGAGGGTGTCGAGGTGTTCGCGGGCTCCCGGCGGTACCTGGAGGCCGCCCGGGACGCCGGGCTGCGCCGCGTGGTGGTGTCCTCCAGTGCCAACACCGCCGAGGTCCTACAGGTCACCGGGCTGGCCACGCTGGTGGAGGGCTGGATCGACGGCCTGGCGATCGCCGCCCAGGGGCTGAAGGGCAAGCCGGCGCCCGACGCGTTCCTGGCCGGAGCGCGCTGCGCAGGGGTCGAGCCGGCGCAGGCCGCGGTGTTCGAAGACGCGCTCGCCGGAGTGGAGGCCGGCCGGGCCGGCGGATTCGGGTTCGTGGTCGGGGTGGACCGGACCGGGCACGCGGACGCGCTGCGGGCGCACGGTGCCGACGTCGTGGTCCCCGACCTGGCGCGGCTGCTGGACGGTGCGACGGGGAGGGCCGCCCGGTGATCCAGGGGATGGACTGGCCGGTCGAGCCCTGGCTCGTGCGGGAGCAGGGGCTCGACCGTGACCTGCTGGCCCGGTCGGAGTCCCTGTTCGCGCTGTCCAACGGCCACATCGGGCTGCGCGGGAACCTGGACGAGGGCGAGCCGTACGGGATCCCGGGCACCTACCTCAACTCGTTCTACGAGGTGCGGGCCCTGCCGTACGCCGAGCCCGCCTACGGCGACCCGGAGGCCAGCCAGACGGTGGTGAACGTCACCAACGGCAAGCTGATCCGGCTGCTGGTCGACGACGAGCCGTTCGACGTCCGCTACGGGCGGCTGCTGGCCCATGAGCGGGTGCTGGACCTGCGCGCCGGGACGCTGACCCGTCAGGTGGACTGGGAGTCGCCGGCCGGCGCTCGGGTCCGGGTGCGATCGAGGCGACTGGTGTCGTTCACCCAGCGGGCGGTGGCCGCGATCGAGTACGAGGTCGAGCCGGTCGAGGAGACGCTCCGGCTGATCGTGCAGTCGGAGCTGGTGGCCAACGAGCCGACCCCGCCACACTCCGGTGACCCGCGGGAGGCCGCCGTGCTGGAGAACCCGCTGGCCGCCGAGCACCAGGATCTCCATCGCCAAGGGGCGGTCCTGCTGCACCGCACCCGGCGCAGCGGCCTCCAGGTGGCGGCCGGCATGGACCACATGGTCGAGGGGCCGGCCGGGCTGAAGGTGGAGACCGAGGCCGCCAACGACTGGGCGCGGACCAGCTTCGTTGGCACCCTCTCGCCGGGGCAGCGGCTGCGCATCGTCAAGCTGCTCGCCTACGGGTGGTCCGCCCTGCGGACCACGTCGGCGCTGCGCGACCAGGTCGCGGCCGCGCTGACCGGCGCCCTGCACACCGGCCTGGAGGAGCTGCTCGCCGAGCAGCGGGCCTACCTGGACGAGTTCTGGGACGGCGCCGACGTGCGGATCGAGGGCGACCCGGAGGTCCAGCAGGCGGTCCGGTTCGCGCTGTTCCACGTCCTCCAGACCGGCGCTCGCGGGGAGCGCCGCTGCCTGCCCGCCAAGGGGCTGACCGGGCCCGGCTACGACGGGCACACCTTCTGGGACACCGAGGCCTACGTGCTGCCGGTGCTCACCTACACCCAGCCGCAGGCCGCCGCCGACGCGCTGCGCTGGCGGCACGCCACCCTCGAGCTGGCCAAGGAACGGGCCGCCACCCTGGGGCTGCGCGGCGCCGCGTTCCCCTGGCGCACCATCGCCGGCGAGGAGTGCTCCGGGTACTGGCCGGCCGGCACCGCCGCCTTCCACATCAACGCCGACATCGCCGCCGCGGTGACCTGCTACCGCGCGGTGACCGGCGACGAGTCGCTGGAGGTCGAGGTCGGGCTGGAGCTGCTGGTCGAGACGGCCCGGCTGTGGATGTCGCTGGGGCACCACGACGCCGACGGCGCCTGGCACGTCGTCGGGGTCACCGGGCCGGACGAGTACACCGCCATCATCAAGGACAACCTGTTCACCAACCTCGCCGCCGCCCACAACCTGGACAGCGCGGCCGAGGCCGCGGACCGCCACCCGGAGCTGGCCCGCGGCCTCGGCGTCACCGGCGAGGAGCTGGCGGCCTGGCGGCAGGCGGCCGACGCGGTCACCGTCCCCTACGACCGCCGCCTGCGCGTCCACCAGCAGTGCGAGGGGTTCACCCGGCTGCCGGAATGGGACTTCGAGGCGTCCCGCGACAAGTATCCGCTGCTGCTGCACGCGCCCTACTTCGACCTGTACCGCCGTCAGGTGATCAAGCAGGCCGACCTGCTGCTGGCCCAGTACTGGTTCGGCCACCGCTTCGACGAGCAGGACAAGGCGCGCAACGTCGACTACTACGAGCGGCGGACGGTCCGTGACTCGTCGCTGTCGGCCGCCATCCAGGCGGTGACCGCCGCCGAGGTGGGACACCTGGAGCTGGCCGACGACTATGCCTGCGAGGCCGCCCAGATGGATCTGGCAGACCTGGAGCACAACAGCGCCGACGGGCTGCACATCGCCTCGCTCGCCGGCGTCTGGACGGCGCTGGTCGCCGGGTTCGGCGGCCTGCGCGAGCACGGGGGGATGCTGTCGTTCGCCCCCCAGCTCCCGGACCGCATCACCCGCCTCAGCTTCACCGTGCGCTGGCGCGGCCTCCTGCTAGGGGTCGACATCGAGCCCGACCGGGCCACCTACAGCCTGCGGGACGGGCCGGGCGGCTCGCTGGCGTTCCGCCACGACGGCAGGGACGTCACCGTGACCACCGGCACGCCCCTCACCGAGCCGACCAGCAAGCGCACCCCGATGCTGCCCCGCCCATCCCAGCCACCCGGCCGCGAGCCCACCCACGCCGGAGCATCACAGGGTGCTGGAGGAGCCTGAGAGGGGTCAGCTCCCGGCGAGCCGGCGTACCCAGGAGCTCCTCCTCCTCGGCCTCGGCGGCGGCTTCCAGTTCGGCAGACTGCACCTCCTCGACCTCGACCAGCTGCTCCTCGATGGCGGCGGCCTGCGCCTCGACGTCCTCGGGAGCCACCTCGGCCTCGGTGCCGGCGGTCTTGGCGTGGACCACGAACTCGCTCAGGAGGAACAGGCTGACGTCGTCATCGGTGCGCTCCTGCCCGACCTTGAACGGGGTGTCGATGGTGTTCAGCAGCCGCAACAGGTAAGGAGGAAGAACGAGAGGAAGGCGAGCGTGATGAGGGACTCGACAAGGCCGCCCAGCTTGGTGACCAGCAGCAAGGCCAAGATGACGGCCACGATGGTGGTGATCATGGCCTTGGCCGACGGGAGAAAGCTCTCACGCTGGATGTGGTAGACGCGCAGCAGCGACTCCCCAACCTCCTCGACCGCCGCCTGACAGTCGCGGGTGTTGCCGGCGTTGATGTCGGACCGCAGCGTCGTCACCACGGTGACGAGCCGCTCCCGGAGCGCGCGCAGGGCGACCACGAGCCCCATGACGAAGACCCGCCGGCCACGATGCTGGAGGTGAGCGGGCTGGTGGAGATGCCCTCCAGTCCGAGGTTCCACAGCACCGCCCTGATGGCCACGAGGACGGCGACGATCAACAGGGTCTCGACGGCCGCCTAGTAGTTGCCAAAGAGCCTGCGCATCGCGCGCGCACCTCCCTTGCGATCGGCTGCTGGCAGCCGCCTACCGTTCGGTCGCTGACGGCGTCCGAGCAGGACTGGAAGAGAGGACAGGCGTGGGGCTCCCAGCAGAGCTGCCAGCTGGACGGGAGGCCCACGCCGTGCCGGCCATCCTGGAGCAGGCCAAGCTGTACGCTTGGGGCTCGCCTCGGACTCCCTGGTTGGCGACTGGTCCGCAAGCGGGTCGGCGACTCACCTCCACCTGTCGATCCCGGCCGACAGGGCGGGCTGGTCGAGCTACGGCTGCGACTCGTCCCCCTGCTGAGCCTCGTCCGCCTGCTGGTCGCCGAGGACGCTGCCGCCGCGCTCCCGGACCTCGTCGGCGGCACGGTCGGTCTGCTCGTCGAAGCGCCCCCCGGTGCGCTCGTCGACCTCTTCCTCACCTTGGGTTAGCGCGTCGTCCGCTTTGTCGCGGAACCCCTCCGTGTCCATGTGGACCACCTCCTCCGAGGACGCCCCGTCCCAGACATCCCGGCTTGGCGACGCATCGTCATGGACAGTCATCGGTCGTGGAAGCTCGTGGCACGGACCGGAGCGGAATCACCCGTCGGCTGGCGGTCCCTGACCCTGAGGCGGACGAGTGGCTGATGGTCCCTGAGTCGGTGGCGGCGCCTGGGTCTGAGACGGATAGGTGGATGGCGTCGGCCGAGGCTGGCGGCGGCGCAGGAAGTAGCTTGCCAGTCCGACCACGATGAGGGTGCCGATGAGGGCGCTGAGGAGGCCGCCCCAGTCGAAGATGTCGGTGTCACCGATGCCCAGCCCGAGGGTGAAGATGACGTAGCCGACCAGGGCGCCGGCCAGTCCCAACCCCACCGACACCGCCCAGGACATCGGCCCGCTCATGTTCCGGAACGCATCCCCCGGCATCAGGACCCGAGCGATCACGCCGCAGACAAATCCGAGGAGCAGGGCCCCGACCATGTCGACCTCCTCTGGGTCCCTGGCATGCGGGAGCAGACGTTCACCCCCGCCGCCGTCACCCTCCCTGCCTAGGCCAGGTACGAGGCGTCAGCCGCGACGCCGCTGCCGCCCTCGGCTCGGTACGTCCTGGCCATGATCGACACTGAAGGGTGAGCGAACATCACCCGATTCGGGTGATTCTCACGCTGTCAGGCGGCGGTTCGGGCACTCACTCCGGAAGAGCATCAGCTGCAACCTCCGACGGCGCGACCCAACTCGGCCGTCGCGCTGCCTGACCTGCTTGATCATCCCGACCATCCGGCGGGACCCGTCTCGACCTGCCTGGATCGACGACCCCAGCCTCGTACTCGACGACTCGACCGGATACTCCCCGGTGATCCCCCTACACTGACGCAGGCCGCAAGCGTCACGGCGCCGGCAGGGAGGTCCTGTGTCCGAGAGCTCTTGGACTCCAGCCGCCGTGCGCCGCCTGCTCCTCGACCACGTCCGGCCGCTGCCACCCCGACCGGTACCGCTGGCCCAGGCGTCCGGCCTGGTGTTGGCCGAAGACCTGGGCGCACCGGCCGACCTGCCCCGGTTCGCCAGTTCGGCCATGGACGGGTTCGCCCTGCGGGCGGCGGACACGGCACCGGCACCCGTTCGGCTACAGGTGCTGGGGCGCGCTCTGGCCGGCCGGCCCTTTCCGGGCGTGGTCGCTTCCGGGGCGGCGGTCGCGATCGCGACGGGGGCCGCCCTGCCGACCGGTGCGGACGCCGTCGTCCCGGTCGAGCTGGCGCAGATCGACGGTGGGACGGTGGTCGTCGACCGGGCCGTCGAGCCGGGGCGGCACGTCCGCGCCGCCGGCGAGGATCTCCTCGCCGGCGCGCTGGCCCTGCCGGCGGGCACGATCCTCGGTCCGGGCCAACTGTCGGCGGCCGCCGCCATGGGCCGCGACCATCTCATCGCCCACCCACGCCCGATCGTGAGCGTCGTGCCCACCGGCGACGAGGTCCGCCCGCCCGGCGCCGCGCTCGGGCCGGGCCAGGTCCACGACGCCATCTCGGCGCCGCTGGGTGCGCTGCTAGCCGAGCTCGGCGCGGTCGCCGATGTCTGCCCGATTACGCCTGACGACCAGGCCGCCCTGGCCGAGGCGGTCCACGCGGTGGCCAGCACGGCCGACCTCGTTCTCACCATCGGGGGAATCT
>Ga0081538_10001220_pt1 | contig 26992 bp, 22 predicted proteins | sample TabmetS5T2R1_FD_71022 | JGI IMG/M metagenome (GOLD analysis project Ga0081538, IMG submission 71022) | Tabebuia heterophylla rhizosphere microbial communities from the University of Puerto Rico - S5T2R1 | ecosystem: Host-associated > Plants > Roots > Rhizosphere ...
CGCCTTCTCTCCCAGAATCTCGCCTATCTAGGACTCGTCGCCTTCTTGCCCTTCCCGACCGGGCTGATCGGCAACTACGAGCAGAACGCGATCGCCTTCGTCGTCTTCGCCCTCTCGATGGCGGCGGTGAGCCTGATGGAGCTCGTCCTCTATCACCATGCCCTCCAGGCAGGCCTGCTGCGGCCGGGAGTGCCTGCGGGCATCTGGAAGTGGGTGCGGCTCGCCTCGGGGTTCCCGGTGGCGGTTTTCATCGCCTCCATCCCGATCGCGTTCCTCGACACGACCGTCGCGCTCCTCTCCTGGCTCGTCCTCTCGCCGGTCGGCTACCTGATCAACCGGAAGATGCCGCCCGAGCTGCGCGCCTACTTCGGGCATTACTAGACCCTCTTAGACCGCGAGGGCCAGCTGCTCCTGCCGCTTCGCCGGCACCGGCCTGCCGCCGCCGGTCGCGGAGAGGCCGTGGCGCAGGCGGAGGCGCGCGAAGCGCTCGTTCACCTGCTCCTGGTAGGCCTTGGGCGCGTAGGCGCGGCTCCCGTACAGCTCGACGTAGCGCGGGTAGAGCCAGGGATAGGCGTCCTTCAGCCAGGGCATGAAGTGGTCGCGGATGTTCGGGCGCACGTGCAGGACGATGGCCGAGGCCCAGGAGACGCCCGCCTCCGCGCAGGCGGCGAGCACCTCGTCCAGATGCTCGTCGTCGTCGGTCAGCCCGGGGAGAACGGGCGCCACGAGCACGCCCGTGCGGATGCCCGCCTCCGCGAAGCGCCGGAGGATCTCGAGTCGCTTGCGCCCGGGCGGCGTTCCGGGCTCGACCACTCGGCGCACGTCCTCGTCCAGCGTGCCCACGCTCATGGACACGGTCAGCGGCGCAACCTCGTTCAGCCGCTCGTAGACATCGAGGTCGCGCACGATCAGGGTCGACTTCGTCAGGATCGAGAGCGGGTTGGCGAAGTCGGCGAGCGCGTCGACGACGCCGCGGGTTAGCTTGTACCGCCCCTCGCAGTGCTGGTACGGGTCGGTGGCCGTGCCCATCGCCACCGTCTCGCCGCCCCAGCGCGGCGACGCGAGCTCGCGCCGCAGCACCTCGACGACGTTGGTCTTGACGACGATCTTCGAAGAGAAGTCGTCGCCGATCCCCAGGTCCAGGTAGCTGTGGAACGCGCGGGCGAAGCAGTAGTGGCAGCTATGCGTGCATCCGCGGTATGGGTTCACAGTCCAGCGGAAGGGGACCCGGCTCAGCTCCGGCACCCGGTTCAGAGCCGACTTGCAGGTGTCCTCGAGGTACTGGGCGCGGGCCACGTCACCGCTTACTATAGAACATATGTTCGTGCTCTGGCGTCGATTCCGCCCCCACGGGGAGGCAGGGCGTATCGTTGGTTTGACCGGGGAGAGGCCGGAGACAAGAAAAGCTGATGGAACCACAGCTGCAAGCGCTCCTCGACAGCGGGGAGGAGCAGGGGTGCCTCGAGTACTCCGAGGTCGACACCGTCGTGGAGGTCCTCGAGCTCGGCGAGGAGGACATCGAGGACCTGTACGAGGAGGTCGAGCGGCGCGGAATCGAGCTCCGCGACGACTGCGGCCGCGAGGCCAAGACCACCTACGTGAACGGCGACCTCGCGGTTGCGACCACTGATGCGCTCCAGCTCTTCATGCAGGAGATCGGCCGCTATCCGCTCCTGACGAAGGAGCAGGAGATCGAGCTCTCGAAGAGGGTCGAGCGCGGCGACATGGAGGCGAAGGAGCAGATGATCAACTCGAACCTGCGCCTCGTCGTCTCGATTGCGAAGCGCTACCAGGGGCACGGCCTCTCGCTCCTCGACCTGGTGCAGGAGGGGATCATCGGCCTCATCCGCGCGGTCGAGAAGTTCGACTGGCGCAAGGGCTTCAAGTTCTCGACCTACGCGACCTGGTGGATCCGCCAGGCTGTGCAGCGCGGCGTCGCCAACAAGTCGCGGGAGATCCGCGTCCCGGTGCACATCGTCGAGCGCGAGCAGCGCATCTCCCGCGCCGAGCGCGAGCTCGCGCCGAAGCTCGGCCGCATGCCGACCGACGAGGAGGTGGCCAAGGCCGCGCGGATCACGGTCGCGCAGGTCGGAGAGGTGCGGGCGGCGGCGCGCGCTGTGACGAGCCTCGACAAGCCGATCGCCGAGGCGAGCGGCACGACCTTCCAGGAGCTGCTCGCCGGCGAGGAGGAGGACGTCGAGCAGGAGGTGACGATCAACCTCGCACAGGAGGCGCTCCGCGACGCGCTCAACGACCTCCCCGACCGCGAGCGCGAGGTGCTCAAGCGGCGCTACGGCCTGAATGGCGACCGCGACCCGGAATCGCTGGAAGAGATCGGCCGCGGCCTCGGGATCACGCGCGAGCGGGTGCGCCAGATCGAGGCAGAGGCCCTCGAGCGGCTTTCGGTGCGCCGCGAGATCGCCGCGCTCCAGGGCGTTGTCTAGCCCGAGCGGCCTGCACCGCCGCGGAGCCATGCTCGTGCTCGTCGCCGCGCTGGCGGCAGCTCCCGCCGCGGACGCGCGCAGCTGGGCCGAGCGCAAGGCGGCGGCAATCCGGTACGTCGAGGCGCGGGCAGGCGTCGAGAGCTTCATGTTCGTGGACGACCGCGGACGGGGGCACGGCCACCGCGTGCAGGCGAAGGTGCCGTCCGCCAGCCTTCTGAAGGCGATGGCGCTCGTCGCCTACCTCAGGCGCCAGTCCGTCCGGCACCGCGCGCTGACGGACTCGGAGCGCGGGCTCCTCGGCCCGATGATCCGCCGCTCGGACAACCCCGCCGCGGGCACCATCCTCCGCACCGTCGGCGCGCGTGCCCTCTACCGTCTCGCCTCGCGGGCGGACATGAAGGAGTTCAGCTTCGCCTGGCCGGTCTGGGGCCTCTCGACGACCTCGGCCCGAGACCAGGCACGCTTCTTCTTCCAGATCGACCGGCTCGTCCCGCGGCGGCACCGGGCCTATGCGCTCAGGCTCCTGGCGAGCATCGTGCCCTCGCAACGGTGGGGCATCCCGAAGGCGCGACCGCCCGCCTGGTCGGTCCACTTCAAGGGCGGCTGGGGCTCGGGGACGGGCCTCGTCACGCACCAGTCGGCGCTCCTCCGCAAAGGCTCGCTCAGGCTCTCGCTCTCGGTCCTGACACGCTGGAACCCGAGCCATCGCTACGGCACGCGGACGATTCGCGGCGTCGCCAGGCGGCTCCTCGCCACCCCGCTCCCTCCGGCTCCTCCCGAATGAAAACGAGGAGCTCGGCTCTCTCACCTCGGTAGGCTGCGGCGACCACCGAGGATGACCGTGCTCCTCGTTCTCTCGGGTCGGTATCGGCAGCGGGCGGCCCGAACTTGAGACGCGGCTAGGGGAAGCGTCCGCTCTCCGGGTCGAGGTCGAGACGCTCGCCGTTGCGGCAGTCGGGGGGGACGATGTACTCGACCGCCGACCCGCTCCGGCGTGCGTTCTCGGTGAACTGCTGCCGCATGAGCTGCTCCGCCCGCCCCGCGGAGAGGCCCAGCCGCTCTCCCAGCCGAACGCCGGACTGGAACGCGTAGCACTCGGTCGCGCCCTCGTCCCGCACCCCGCGCAGGTGCCAGGCCTCGTGTGCGAGCACGACGATGGCACGCGCGGTCTGGCTCGACCTCACCTCGCCCTCGAACGCGAGACGGTAGAGGTCGAGGCAGCGCTCGGGAGTGAGGTAAGCGAGGGCGCCGCCCACCGTCGCCACGCCGTCGGCGTGCTGCACGGCCCCTACGTAGTCACCGGACTCGTCGCAGCGGATCCGGACCTCCTTGCCGGCGATTCGCGAGGCCTCCTCGGAGAACCGGTCCTGCGCCTCGGCGCGGGTCTCGACGGGCAGCGAGTCCCAGCCGGTGCGGCTCTCGACGAACCAGAAGGCGAGCGCCAGCCCGCCGATGACGCCGAGGCCGACGAGGAACCGGCGAATGGGCGGCCAGAGGCGCCGTTCCTCCTCGACGTCCACCTCTTCGTCGTCTTCCGGCCAGCCGAGGTAGCCGAAGCGCTCCCGGTCGATCGGCTGCGGTCCCCGGTCGGGCGCCGGCGTCGGTGCACGGGTGAGGGCGCCGAACAGGAAATTGAGCTCGAGGCCGAGCGCGACCAGGAACGCGACCCAGACGGGCACGGCCGAACGTAGCTCGTACGGCCCGAAGATCCAGGCGAGCACGAAGAGGACGAGCGCCACGCGCAGGGCGGTCGGAAGCAATCGGTGCACGCTTCGAAGGTAGCCCGAGCGACGCGGCGGCTGCGGGCAGCGGCCCTCGGGAGCGCAGGTTTCCGGCGGCCAAGGCGTCTGTGCTCATAGCGAACCACCCTCGGCGTCGAGGGGCGAAATGGCGGCCCGGAAACCGCGAGGGGGAAAGGCGGTCATGCGAACGATCGGAATCGGAACCGTGCTCGTCGCGGCGCTCCTCGCTCTGGCGACGCCCGCGGCCACGGCGCCCTCGAACGAGGACGAGCTCCTGAAGGACGAGCAGCACTTCCTCGCACAGTCCAAGAAGACGTACACGGGAGGCCGGAAGGCCGCCCAGGCCAAGAACATGGAGGTGGTCGGCCAGACGGATCTCGGCGGCCGCGGCTTCAACGCCGACGTGTGGTTCCACAAGGGCTACGCCTTCGTCGGCCACTGGGGCTTCAGCGATTGGGCGAGCGGCTCGAAGACGCGCTTCTGCCCCTCGCCGCCCAAGAACGGCGTCGCCGTCGTCGACGCGACCGATCCAACCGCGCCGGTGATGGTGTCGCGCCTCGTCAACCCGACCGGCACGTCCGCAGAGGACGTCACCGTCTTCGAGGCGCGCTACGGACCGCTCGCCGGCCGAGACATCGCGGCCGTCGGGCTCCAGGTCTGCGGAGGCTCTCGGCTCGATGCGAGCTTCCCACGCGGGCTCATGCTCTTCGACGTCACCGACCCGGAGAGCCCGGCTCAGCTCGGATTCCTCAGCACGGGCTGCTGCACCCGCGGCCTGCACGAGCTCGAGTTCGAGCATCGCGACGACCTCGGGCGGACGTTCGTCTACGCGTCGGTGCCGGCCAGCGAGTACGAGGAGGAGGGCTCGCCGAGCGGCTTCCGCGACCTCCAGGGACGGGGCGACTTCAGGCTCATCGACGTGACGAACCCCGCCGCGCCGGTGGCGGTCTCGGACTGGGGCGTGATCCACGATGCCGGCGGGCCGCTCAATCCCGGCCAGGGCTGCGATCCCGACCCGGTCTTCGGGCACAGCGTGGAGCCGTCGGGCGACGGCAGGCTTGCCTTCGTTGCCTACTGGGACAGCGGCTTCGTTGCCCTCGACGTGACCGACCCGGCCAATCCGGTGCTTCGAGGTCACACGGAGTACGAGTCCGACGAGGACGGCGACGGCCACTCGTCGATGTACGACGACACCCGCGGGCTGCTGTTCTCGGCCGACGAGGACTTCGGCAAGAACTGCGGGCCCGACATCGAGCCGGGGTACGGGTACCTCCGCATCTGGGACTACTCGAACCTCGCCGCGCCGGTGCAGATCGGCGAGTACCGGACGCCGAACTCGGGCGGGCGCCTGCCGCTCGGCTCGGGCGACTACACGATCCACAACCCGATGCTGATGGGCACGGACGTCTACATCTCCTGGTACTCGGACGGCGTCCGCGTGGTCGACGCGAGCGATCCGACGAGCCCCGCGGAGGTCGCGTACTTCGTGCCGCCGGCGGGGCAGAATCCGGTCAAGCCCTCCCAGCGAAGCACGCTCTCGCAGGCCCCGCAGGTGTGGGGTGTCTTCGTGGACGAGGCGACCGGGCTCGTCTACGCGAGCGACATGAACACCGGCCTCTGGATCCTCAGACGGACGGACTGAGGGCCTGCTTACGAGCCGACGGGCGGCGCTCTCGAGGCGCCGCCCGTCGGCCTCCTAGTACTCGTCCGGAGCGTCGGCGAGCGCAGGGTCACGCGGCCCCGTCGTCACGGCCCCGGACGCTGCGCGAATGGCGAGCAGCGGGAAGAGGAGGACAGAGATCATGCCGGCGCCGACGAGCGACGCGCCGACGTCGCCGGCGATCGCGCCGCGTTCGACTCCAATGCCGACGATGGCGACGATCAGCGGCAGCCCGGTAGCGCCGAAGAGCGCGAGCGCGACGGTCGGCCGCGCTCCCAGCTCGCGCAGCCAGAGGAGCGAAGACATGCCGCGGACGACGAGGAGAAGCGCGAGGAAGAGCGCAGCGAGCGCGAGTCCGGTCGCGCTGAGGAGACTGTCCAGGTCGAAATTCATCCCGGTGACGACGAAGTAGATCGGGATCACGAAGCCGAAACCGATCCCCTCCAGCCGCATCCGCACGACCTTCCCCTCGGGGGAGTCGAGCGCCAGCCCGACGACGAGACCGGCCGCGAACGCGCCGAGTACGAAGTCGAAGCCCACGTCGAATGCAAGGAGAACGAGCGCGCCCAGCACGAGCAAGCAGAGTCTCACCGCAGCCTGGCCCGTGGTGTGAACGGTCTCCTGGAGGACGTGAAGCACGCGCGGTGGGCGCACGCGCAAGGCCGTAGCCGCGGCGGCGACGACGAGGGCGCCGAAGCCGAGCAGGAGGAGGACCTCGGCGACGGCGCCGTAGACGCCGGTGAGAAACACGGAGATGACGACGATCGGCCAGAACTCGCCGGCTACTCCGGTGCCCAGCACGGCGGCGCCGAGGCGCGTCGGAAGCAGGCCGGCGTCGCCGAGGATCGGGACGAGCGTGCCGAGCGCCGTCGTCGTGAGCGCGACGCCGATCACCCACCATTCGGCGTCGAGACCCGCTCCGTGTAGCAGGACGCCGACGACGAGCCCGACGGCGATCGAGATCGCCCAGCCCGCCGTCCCGCGCACGAGCGCCTGTCGGGGAACGCGCTTCTCCACGACCTCGAGCCCGGCGAAGAAGAAGAGGAAGGCGAGGCCGATGTTGGCCAGGAACGTGAGGTAGCTGTCGACCTCTGCAATGCCGAGCCCCTCGGGGCCGATCACGATCCCCAAGACGATCTCGACCACCACGGTGGGGAGAACGATCCGGCGGTGAAACCTCGACAGCAAGGCCCCGAGGCTCGACGCGAGGAGCACGAGCACGAGCGAGCCCACGTCCGCGAGCGGAGCCGCGGCAAAGCACGTCGAGCCGATCGCGCTCACGGGACGAGTATCGGAGACGACCCTGACGGCGGAACGTGCCGGGACCTCGGCGCGGCGCGTGGTCGTATCCACGAAGGTGAGGATCGCCCTTGCTCTCTGCGCTCTTCTGCTCGTCGCGGCAGCCGCAGGATGCTCGGGCGACAAGGAGACACGGCCGGCGACTGCCCCGCCGGACCTCCCCCGCGGAACCGTGCTCGGCATCGTCTGGCGCGGGAACGAGGCGGTGCTCCAGCGGTTCGATCGGACAGCGCTGACGCCTCGGCCGGCTCGTGTCCCGCTCGGTCAAAGCGGCGGAACGTGGACCTTCTCTCCCGCCAACGCGAAGCTCGCGGTAGCCGGCGGCTCGCCGCTGGAGGTTCGCATAGTCGACGTCCGCAGGTTGCGCCTCGAGGAGGTTGTCACGCTTCCCGCGAACCTCGTCCGCCCACCCGCGGAACCCGCCGTAATCGGCCTCGCGTGGCCGACGAATCGGCGCATCCTCGCTCTGGTCGAGTGGGGAGCGTGGCACCACTCCGTCGTCGTCGTCGACCCCGTCGAGCACCGGGCCGTCTGGCACGAGACGGTCGACGGGACGCTCGTCGGGTATGCCCCGACCGATGACGGTCTCGCGCTGCTGCTCGCGCCGGTCGGCCGCATTGGCTCGACCAGGCTGCTCTTGATGGACCGCGACGGCGAGACCGAGTCGATCCCACTCTCCGGGATCCACGGAGGGCTCGAGACGGTCGACGCCGACCAGGCGGTGACTCGTGTTCAGATTCCCGCACTCGCACTCGCTCCGACCGGACGACGGGCGCTCGTCGTTCCAGCCGCGGGGGACGTCGCCGAGATCGATCTCGTCTCGGGGCGCGTCGTCTCCCGGGCGTTGCACGAGCCGGTTTCCCTGCTCGGGCGCGTGCGCAGCTGGCTCGAGCCGACAGCGGAAGGGAAGGCCTCGGCAGGCACAGAGAGACAGGCGGCCTGGGTTGGAGACCATCTCGTTGCCGTCACCGGCCAGGATCATCGGCTCGTGAACGGCCACGACGAGCAGGAGACGAGGCCTGCGGGGCTGACGCTCATCGACGTTCGGGACTGGTCGCTGCGTGTGCTCGACGAGCGGGCGAGCCAGTTCTCCGTCGCCGCGGGAACGCTCCTCGCCTACGGGATCAGCGGGAGCTCGGCCACCCAGGAGACGATCGGAATGGGGCTAACGGCGTATGGGCTCGACGGCGAAGAGCGCTTCCATCTCTTCGGAGACGAGCCGATCTACTTCGTCGAAACGGCCAACCCGCTTGCGTATGTCTGGCGGGACGGCGCGTCGCCGGCCGTCGTCGACCTTCGCTCCGGCAGCGTCGTCGGACGGCTCGACCGGTACAGCGGCGGCGACCTCCCGGCGCTGGTCGTGCCCTGAATCTCTCTGAGCGGCGGGGGTGGGATTCGAACCCACGAAACGGCTCAGCACCGTCTAGCGGTTTTCAAGACCGCCTAGATAGTGCCAAGTTGCAGGACTTTCCTCGCTCGTTCGCCAGTCAGTTCGGTCGTTGCAACCAGGTCCAGGTTGCTCGCCAGGCGCGGTCGACCCCTCCCACCACGCACGTGAGGAGGGGGTTGATTCAAGCGGGAGCCGGCGTAGCCGTCCACGTTTGCCTGTTTCCGCGGTTGGCGCGTTTGGTCGTGTTTCGCGCAGTGGTGCGACCTGGTGCGAGCTCACCAGGGCGGGCGGCGGCGGCTCCAGTGCCGGAATGGACTCTGGCTCGCCTGGCTGCGCAGGCCCCGTCGGCAGTGCACTCGGCGCGACCGCCCCCTCCTGCGCCACGGTCGGCGTTGGCGCGCGAGCTTGTCCCGCTGCTAGAGAACCGGCCTTTCTTCATGCATTGCAAGACGCCGCGCCTCGCAGCAGCTGGCTCTTCAGGCTAGCGGCGCGTGTAAAGCTTGCCCTCGGCCCACACGTGCCGGCAGCCTCCCCACCGAGCGGCCGAAGCTGCGTCGGGAAAGAAGCCACTGCCCGAGAAGTTAGCGCTCGTGTTGCACAGGACAGGTACCCCGGTCCGCTTGTCGAACTCGACCAGCAGCTCGAACAGCACCGGTTCATCGCTCGCGGCGACCGTCTGCAGTCGAGCGCTCCCATCGACGTGAAGGACGGCGGGGATCCGCTCGCGCCAGGGGGCGCGGACATGGTGCTCGAACAGCATGAAGGGGTCGCTCCGCCCGGGGTCGAAGATCTCGGCGGCACGATGCTCGAGGCAGATGGGAGCGATGGGCCGAAACGAATCGCGGTCCTTGAGCTGATTGAGCCGGTCACGCATCGAGGCCTCGCGCGCACTTGCGAGAATGCTTCGGTGCCCGAGCGCGCGCGGTCCGAGCTCGGCCCGGCCCTGTAGAAAGACGACCGGCGCGCCGGTGGTGTCGAGGAGCGCGGCCAGCTGGGCCACAGTGCAACCCTCGACGTTCCATTCCGAATCCGGCGGGCGGTCCGGGCGGAGCTTGGGGCCCAGATAGGCATTCCAGTCGAGGGCTCCGCCCCCGGCTCGGAACAGATCGCACGCCAGCATCCCAATGGCAGATCCGGCGTCATTGGGAAACGGTGGTACCCAGACCTCGCGCACAAGGCCGCTCCCGCGCAGCGCGCGATTCCACTTGATGTTGAGCGCACAGCCCCCCGAAAGGCACAGATCGATAGGGGTACGGATTCCCGCGTTCGCCAGTCGGGCTTCGAGGCGGCTGACCAGCAGCTGCTCCAGAAAATCGTGGATCGCGAGCAGAACGTCGGCATCCGGCACGCCGGCGCAAAGGCCCCCCGCCGCGAGCGCGGCGAACAGGTTGGATGCGTGGGGGCTCAGGCCGCTGCCGTCGGACCCGGCCCGAAAGTCCAGCTCGAGGTCGTCCCCCGGAATCCGGTCGCCGAAAGAGACACGGTAGAGCCGCTGGAGCTCCTCGACAAGCTCCGGGCGTGGCTGGCCCAGCGCCACGAACGCCATCAGGCGTCCGGCGACGATGTTTTCCGGTTCAGCTGCCCCCGACGCCCAGATTCCGCGAAACGGCCCGAAGTGGCGGGTCGCGAACGCGTACGCGTGACCGAGCAGGTGAAACAGGGGTCCGAGACACTCGACGGCCTGGGCGCGCGGATCGACGCGATACAAGCGCGGCTCGAGGCCGCCGTCCCAGGCGAGCACGAACGCCGGGTCGCCGGCGCGGGCGAACGGGCTGCTCGCCCACGCGCCGAGAATGTGCCCGGCCACGTGACGGTAACTGACAAAGGAACATTCCCGTCCGCCCATGAAGAGACCGCGTCCCGCGAACGGCGCGAGTACGTCGTCGTCCGGGCTCGTCTCCCGATACCCAGCGACTTCGAGCGCGAGCGTGCCGCGCGTGCCTGCGCCCACGCGAATCGGCTCGCCTGCCGCCCAGCCGTCCACGATCCAGCGTTCGATCGCTGCCGGCGCGATGCCGAGGTCGCCCAGGATCCACTCGACGTCGGCCAGTTCGGTGATCGTCGACCACCGCGGTCTGTTGTCGAGCTTCTCCATCTCGACACTGGCCAACAACCTCGAACCGTCGGCGACCGCAACCGTTCCGTCGTGGGTGAGCTTTAGGGCGCAGCGCAGCATCAGGTCAACTTTGCCAGCCGTAGACGTCGCCGCGGCCGACTTCCCGCGACAGCGCAGGGGTGGGGTTGAGGGCAGTCGGTCTTCGAAGTGGATCTTGAAGGAATGCAGTGCGGCGCTCCAGTTGTACGTCTGCGGCGCTCCGGTTGTAGGTTCGTCGCCAGCTTCTCCTGAGCGCAGATGATCGGGGATGTAGATGAGCTTGCGGGCAGCTTCCTCGGTGGGGAAGTGGCCTCGGGTCTTGATCGTCTCGCGAAACTTGGCGCCCTCGGAGCACTGGCACGAGAGCCCGAGCACGTCCCGCTCCCCCTTCGAGGTTGATGCCGAACCCGGTGTAGCAGGCCTTGGTGCGGACGGGGCCGCCGACGCAAACCTTCAAGAACCAGCGGCCAATCCGCCACTCGCGGACGTCGTCGCGGCACCGCCTCGGTCACGCGCCTGATCGGGTCGTGCCTACATCGACGACCGCCTTCGTGATGATTCGCCGGTAGGCGAGGCAGGGGAAGCGGCGGAACTCGCACTCCAAGTAGCCGACTGCGCTACCTGATCAACTGCCGCAGCGGCGCCCCGGGGACAGAAACGGCTTGCTCAAGGCAACCACCACGCCCTAACCGCCTCTACCGACCCCACAACGGCAGAAACGCCGAAAAGGCTTCGATCTGCCCGTGCGACTTGATCGGGTAGTTCTGCACGTCAGCAGGGATGACGTAATCGACTCCGTCATCCGGCGGTAAGACCGCCTCGTCCGTCTTCCTGTCCGCGTGGATGAGGAATTGGGAGGTGCCGGTCCTAAGCAACGAAGAGTAGTCGCATGAGCTGGTCGGGCAGCCTGTACGCCGACATGATGTCGGCGAGGTTCATGGTAGTGAGCTGGACGAGCTCCGCGACCCGGACGAGGAGGTCCGGTCTCTCACCCGCCCACAGTGGTTGACCACCTGCTCCTGTCTGATCGCAGGTTCGAACAGCCGGTCGTGCGGCTCACGGCGGCGGAGGCGGCCGGCCGCGAGCCGCGGGGCCACGAGTGCGGAGATCGCAACCAACCGCCTGCGTGCCGGGATCCCACGCGCTGCGGCGAGAGAGGCCAGCAGACGTCGTCGGCCGGGGAGAGCGTGCCGTACCGCCTCCTCAGCTTCTGCAGAGAGCGCGCTGTTCCTGGCCGCGCGGATCGAGTGCCCGAGTAGCGACCGCTCGTCGGGAAGGAGGTGCGGATTCGTGCGGGCGCGCTCCAGCATCCGTACCTCCTGCCTGAGGTCGGCGGCGCGATCGAACGAGAGGCTCCCGCGACGGACGCGATAGCGGTACAGGGGCTCGTTCACTAGTCCCGCGAAGCTCCCGGCCAGCAGGAGCCTGATCCAGCAGTCCCAGTCGTCGAGCCGACCGAGCGAGGCATTGAAGCCACCGGCGTCGAGAAGCCTGACTCGACGGATGGCCGCAGCGCCGAAGATGAAGTTCCGCTCCAGGATCGCCCGACGTTGATCCTTCGTCACGAACTCGGACGGACTTCCGTAGCAGCACTGGACGACGATTCCGTCCACCTCGTACAGCGCGTCGGTAGTGAGTAGGTCGAGGTCGGGGCGCGCGGCCGCCGCCTCGCCGAGAGCCTCTAAGCGCCGGGGGTGGAAGGTGTCATCCGCGTCGAGCACGACTACGAACTCGCCCGACGCCGCCTCGCTGGCCGTCTGTTTCGCTGCACCCGGACCCCGGTGCTCCTGCCGCAGCAGCCGAACTCGTTCGCCGAAGCGTGCGACGGCGCCTCCGATGTCGTCCGTGGAACCGTCGTCGCAAATGATGATCTCGTGCGGTGGCAGCGTCTGGGCGAGTGCAGACTCAAGGGCCTCCCCGATCGTCTCCGCCGCTTGGAACGCCGCCACGATCACCGAGAAAGTGGGGACGGCGGCGGGTGCCATGCGGCGTACCGGGAGCGGTGCGACCAGCGCAGTCATGCGGAGTCGAGGAGCGCGACCACATCGCCCGAGAACATCTCGTAGCGCGACATCGGCCACACGATACGGTGTGCAATGCATGCAAGCTGGGACGAGTACGCGCGACACGCTAGGACTTTCAGCGCGAGATCTCGGTAGCCGATCCGCGTTCCCCGCCAGTTGACCGTCTCGGGCACGAGGTCCCGCAGGGATCCCAATACACCGGCTCGCCCCTCCCAAAGCGTATAGGGCTGCTCCGCGTACAGACCGATCCTGCCGCGGAAAAGGCCGGCTGCGAGTATCAACCGAACGAGGCGGACGTGGTCGGGATGCGTCAGCGGGAACCCGGGCAGGAGCAGCGTGTCCGCCGTTCGAAGTGCCTCCTCGAGCACGCATGCGAGGGCGCCGTCGTCCGAATCGTCTGCGTACTGCTCGTCGAGGAAGGGTTGCCAGACGGGCGTGGCCGAGAGGATGGAGCAGGCCTTCCGATCTTCACAACGCCGAGCGGTTGCTGCCTCTCCTGCCGTGACGAAGCCGGCCAGCCGATCCCAATCCCCCGCAGGTGCGGAAGATTGGGGGTCTCCTGCGAACATCGTCAGAACGCTGACTCGAGCGCCGCCGCGTGACGCTCGCGCGATCGTGGCCCCGACGGAGAAGACGGCGTCGTCGAGGTGGGGCGAAAGGACGACGATCCGCCCGCCGAGCTCGCGTGGATCGAGAGCCGGAATATTCGCGTCGTGTTGCCGGCGTCTCTTCACTCATGCACCTGAGAGTCCTTGACAGCGCACACCGAGACCAGCATGGCGAAGCGGTTGTCGTGCGTCTCGAGCTCCTCTGCCGTCAGCTCTTCATGCGCCATGCCGACGAGGAACGCGATCGAGGTCAGCACGTTGCCGTATGCACGAACGCGAATCGATTCGCGCCCGAAGATGTCTCCGAAGAGCGCCGTGCACGACGCTGGAGTGAAACGCCAATAGTCGGTCAGCTGGTCATCGTCAACAATCGGACTGAGCGTCGGCACCGTAACCAGTAAGGCACCGCTCTGCTTCAGAATTCGGTGCGCATGTCGAACTGCCGAATGAACGTCGTGGATGAGCTGAAGAGTCTGCGTGAGAATGAAGCAGTCGAACGTCGCGTCGGGTATCTTGTCCGCTCTCGCAAGATCGGCCTTGATGGTGGCGAGGGTATTGCCAGGGTCGATGTCCAGAACGTCCTTCTGTGTGATCCCCTTTCCGAAGCGCTCTGTATACGTGCTGTCCATGACCTCCAGCACCCGCCCGCGAACGCGGCTTCGATTCGTCCACAGAAAGCGCTCGATGAAGTAGCGATCGACAGGCGTCCCTCTGTCGTAGCCGAAATCGTGGCTAAGCGGCGTCGTGCGCCGAAGTGTGCCCAAGCGCGCCGGCCGCAGAACCCGTCGAAGCCGGCGCTGTAGCCGCGCCGCCTCGTCGGGAGGAAGGCGCCCGAGTAACCGACTGAGGGCTCCTCGCTCTAGAGAGTAGTCGAGAGTGCGCCGCATCACTCGATACGCGTGCTCCCAGCCGCGAAAACCCGGCCGTCGACGAGCACGATCGCGCAGCTGTCAGCCGACCCGTAGAACCAGCTCTCGACCGGCTTCCTCCGATCGCGCCGACCCGCGGTGCACTGCGGCCGCCTTAGCACCTCCAGCATGTCGTGGCGCGTCATTGTCGCGCTCTATATTGCGCCAGGCGGCGGGGAATCGGTAGAAGGAACGCAGTCGACGAGGTGAATCTTGCAGCCACCTCGTCTCGCGGGCCAGGGCCGCTTCGGAGTGGCATCGCTCGGAAGTCTGTGTGGGTTGGCCCTGATCTGGCGTCCGAACCGACGACACGATATGGCAATTTGCAGGTACTTTAGCTGGAGCGGCGGGGGCCGGTCCGTGAATTTACACACCAGGCATCGAGATCCGACTTGGCGACTTCGACTGATCGCGGCGATGAACCTCCGCCGATTCGCACCGTGAGGCGACTCGAACGAGCGCGCGTCCTCGACCGTCAGCGCGAATCTGCGCATCTCAGGACGACCGAAGTAGACATCCTCATGGCCTTCCACGCAGCGCTCGACGCGGATCTCTGGCCGCTGGAGGAAGCTCTGGAGCGAGGAGAGTTTTGACCCTGATCCGAACATCACCGAGGGCTGGCGTTGGCGGGCAAAGGTGGCTTCGCCACCGTCAGGATCGAGTTCCTCTGCGAGCTCGATGATCAGCCGGTTAACCGCGCGATCGCCCTTCCAGGCTGCAAGCGAGTGACGGGCCGCGAACGTCAGAGGCACCGGCTTAGTTAGCCGGGACTACGTGACCGAGACACTGACGGGGCAGCCTCTGGACGACGAGTTCGTGACCGTCGAGCCCCGCCGATTGCACCGCCATGGCGACGGTGTGAGAGAGGAGAGCGTTCGATGCGATCAGGACGTAGGTGCCGGGCACGAGCACGGCAAGCAACGCCCGCGCCACTGATCCTTCCGACCGCGCTCTGTCAGACCTGGTGGACGAACTGCGCTTGCACCACGCGTCGTCGCGGATTTGCGGACCGTCATGCGTTCACCCTCGAAGTCGTCAACGTCAAGGGGAGGTATCCCGGCATCGAAGCCGCCAACTGGCATCGGGCGGTGGTTATGGTGACGCGAGATGTTCGGCGCGACAATGTGTCGCGTGAGAGGATGAGCGCGGCGTCGCCCGCGCATGGCGAGTGCTCGGGCATTGACGAGGTCGGCGGTTCGCGGCGGTGCGCGAGAGCGGGACGGGGTCATCCATGAACATCTTTCAGGGCACATGGGCCCGATCGGTTGAGGTCCGCCGGTTCGGAGCAGTCGGCGTCGTGAACACGCTGGTCGACTACGTCGTCTTCATCGCACTGACGAAGATCATGCGACTGCCTCTCGAGTCGGTCTGGATCGCGAAGGTGATCTCCGGGACGCTCGCGATCGCCATAAGCTTCTACCTCAATCGCACGTGGGTCTTCCGGACGTCAGGCGCGCCGCTTGCCCAGGCCGCGCGGTTCGTCACGGTGACGGTCGTCGGCGTCTACGGGATCCAGACATCGCTCACGCACGTCTTCGCGAGCGTGTATCCAGGGCTCGGAGAGGCGCTCTATGCCGCGCTCGAGACGATCGGTGTCACGCGCCTCTTCCCTGCGATCTTGACGGAGGCGTTCGTCATCAAGACCGTCGCCTTTGCGCTCGCGACCTCGGTGTCGATGACGTTCAACTTCCTCCTCTACCGCTCGTGGGTCTTTCGCGCGAGGGCGGCGTGAGCGACGACCCGTTCCTCTCGGTCGTGATTCCGGTCTTCGAGGGGGAGCAAGTCGTTCGTGCGACGATCGAGGCGGTTCAGGCACACGCAGCTCGGCGGGGCTGGCCGATCGAGATCGTCGTCGGCTATGCGCGTGGAAACGATCGAACGGGCGAGATTCTCGACGAGGCGTGCAGCGACTACGACAACGTCAGCATCGTCGATACAACGGAGCACTTCGGCAAGGGGGGAGCTGTTCGAGGCGCGATGGCGCGAACGCGCGGGAGCGTCCGCTGCTTCATCGATGCGGACAGCGGCGTGTCGTTCGACCAAGTCGACCGAGCCTTGGAGCTCCTCGCCGGGTACGACATCGTCATCGGATCCCGCTACGTTCCGGGGGGGTCGCCGGGCCGCCGCTCGTTAGGGCGCATCGTGCTCAGCCGCGGGGGCAATCTCCTGATGCGTGCCTTCCTGGGGCTGCCGTTCGCGGACACGCGCGCCCCGCTCAAGGTCTATCGCGGCGACGTCGCCGATTGTCTCTTCCCGATGCTTCGCCTCGAGGGCTTCGGGTTCGACACTGAGCTGCTCTTTCTCGCTCGAAAGCTCGATCTCCGTGTTCTCGAGTTTCCGGTCCGATGGGAGAGCGGCGACGAGACGACCGTGAAGATTCACCGCGATGCCATCCGCTCGCTCCTGGAGCTCCTCGAGATCAAGTGGCATTGGGCCCGGGGTGGCTACGACGCCCGTGGTTCCCCCGAGAAGGGATCGGACCAATCTCGACGAACGACATGAGAGGCCGCTGCACGCAGCCGACTAGGCCGATCCCGGCGGGCTCCCGGCGCCGAGAATCGGTCCTCGGCCTCGCCGTCGTCTCGCTCGTGACGGTGGCCGCGGTCGCGTTGACGGTTCAGGGCTGGCGAGGGCGCATTCCGGCGTTCGATCTGGTCACGTACGTGCACAGCGTCCGCGACTTGCTCGCGACGGGCGCGGTGCCCGAGCACGGCGATACGGGGAGCTATGGCTCGCTGAAGCCTCCCGGGACGGCGTGGCTAATGGTGCCGAGCTCGGTCCTGTTCGACGACCCCCGCCTATCGGAGTATGCGGGCACCGCGGGACTCCACCTCACTGCGCTGCTGGGGCTCTTCCTCTTGAGCAGGAAGTACTTCGGAACCTGGTGCGCTTGCCTCGCAGTCGTGCTCTACGGGCTGTCGGAGACGGGCTTGTTTCTCGCAGGGTCCCTCTGGCCGAACGGCCGGCCCGAGTTCTTCGTCTGGATCGTCTACCTGGCCAGCGAGTGGGTGACACGTCGAGATCCGAGATTCCTTGCTGCCGCAGGAGCCGTCTGGGGCCTCGCCATGCACGTGGACATGGGCATCACCCCCGCGATTCTGGTGCTTCCCGCGCTTTGGTTGCTGTACCGGCCGCCGCTTCGAATCAGGCCGCTGCTCGTTGCAGCGGGCGTTGTCCTGATCGTCTGGATGCCGTATCTGAGCTTCGAGGCGCCCCGCGGGTTCGCCGACGTTCGCTCCCAGCTCTTGTTCCAGCCGATCCTACCGTCCAACTACGCCGACAGCTGGTGCAACCCAAATGCGTCGCTTCGTAGGCTCGCCGACGCGGGCGGCTCGCAGGCGGCAAGCTCCGCCCAGACCTCCGCTGTCGACGGCGCTTCCTACCCCGGCAGGCCGCTCGTCGGTCGCGCCGACGAGACCGTCGACAAGCTCATCTCCAACTTCCGCCCGCTGGCGAACGTCCCTGGGCGCCTGGCGCTCAGTGTCGTCCTCATGCTGATCGTCGTCACGAGCATGCTTCTCTCGAGCATCTCGGGCGCCTCGGGCGGGGGCGCGCGACCCGCCGGCGCCCGGCGCTTCGGCGACCTCCCGCTCGCGCGGCCGACGATCGGTGCGGTCACTGCGGGCCTCGTGGTGCACGGCCTCACTCGGCTGCCTGGCGTCGACGGTGCACTGCCCGCGTATGCGGTCTCCGCTTTGCAGCGGCTGGCGACGCTCGTGGCGCTGGGCGGCATCGCAGTGCTCGCCGGGGTCTGTGCAGTGAGCGTCGCCAACCGCGTGCTCGCCCGGCGGAGCGTCCACCTGCAAAGCGACGAGCTCGCAGCGCAAAAGCGCCTGCTCGCCGTCAGCCTCGCGGTGCCGTGGTTGACCCTGGTCGCCCTCGCCGAGCCCGGAAAGCCGGAGCGCTTCTGGTGGATCTGGCCGCTCCAGGTCCTGTTTCTCGCCGCCTTCGCCACCGACGTGCTTCCCCGTCTGGGCGCCGCCCGTCCGGTCGCTTGGCTAGTCCAAGCCGTACTGCTCGTGCTGGTGATAGGCAACGGCCTCCTGCTGAATCGAGCCGACGCGTGGCTCGCAGACGGCTGGTCAGGACGCGATGCGGACGAGGTGCAAGTCGTGGATTACGTCGCTGATCGGGTCGCGTCCGAAGGGGACGGACAGGCAGCGATCGGCTACCAGATCTTCATCTACCCCTTCATGGCGAACTCCAACATCACCAATCCGCAGTACAAGGTGGGAGCCGAATTCGACCTCCTGCTCAAGTATCGACGTGGGATCGCGAATGGCAACACATGCGCCGAGGGCGTATCTCCGAGCGACGAGTACCGGATCGTCCGCACCCGACCGATGAGCGAGGACTGGGCACCGCGGCATTACTTCCACGTGCCGCTCGACGACCGCTTCCGCCTGCTTCGCGAGCTCGGGCCGTACCAGGTGTTCACGCGGAACCCGTAGCCCGTCGGGTCACCTCCACCCGTCAGCGTTCGCCTACAGTCCCGGACGATGGGATGCATCCTCGAGTACTCGCTGGAGCGAGGCGCCGCGGCTCGCCTCCTGCGGCGGCTTCCGGAGGACGACGCGGCGCGCCTTCGCCTGCGGCTGCGGCGAGTCGCGCGGCCGGCGCGCCTCGGCGCGCTACGGCGCATGGCGCCGCTCCGTCACGACTTCGGCTACGACCGGCGCGACCCTGGTCGACCGCTACTACATCGAACGGTTCCTGTGGGCGCATCTGGCCGCGTCGAGGCGCAAGCGCCCACGCTTCGCGACTTCGCAGCCGCGCTCGCCGCCATCCTCGCGGCGGAGGATCGGACGCCCGCGCGGGCATGACGCTCGCGTACATCATCTCCGCGTACAAGCTGCCGGGTCAGCTGACGCGCCTCGTCTCGACGCTCGACGCCGAGGCGTCTCACTTCTTCGTCCACGTGGACAAGAAGACAGACGACGCCACGTACCGCCAGATTGCGGAGTCTCTCGCCGACCGGCCGAACCTCCGCTTCTTGAAGCGGCATCGTTGCGACTACGGCGGATTCGGCCACGTGAGGGCGACGCTGACGGGGATCAGGGAGATCGCCCGCCTGGGTCTACGCGCCGACTACACGATCCTCTTGACCGGCCAGGACTATCCCGTCAAGTCGAACGGCGAGATCGAGGAGTTCTTCAGGCGGCACGAAGGCGAGTCGTTCATCGACTACTTTCCACTGCCCTCGGACGATTGGGAGCGGGGCGGCCTGGACCGCATCACGGAGTGGCACGTGCGCGTTCGCGGACGCTACGTGCGGTTCCCCGGGCGGCTTCCGATTCCAGTAAGGCGCGAGTTTCCCCTCGGTCTGCGACCGTTCGGCGGCTCGGCCTATTGGTGCCTGTCGCGGGAATGCGTCGACTACGTGCGCTCGTTTCTCGACGCTTCGCCTGCCTACCGCAGATTTTTCAAGTACGTCAACGTCCCGGACGAAATCTTCTTCCATTCCATCCTTCTCAACTCCCCGCTCGAGGAGCGGGTGGTTAACGACGACCTGCGCTACCTCGAGTGGAGAAACCCCGCGGCGGCCGGGGGGCCCGCGGTCCTGACTCGTGAGGACTTCGAGAAGATCGTGACGTCGGGGAAGCTCTTCGCCCGAAAGTTCGATGCCGGCGAGGACGAGGCGATACTCGACATGATCGACGCGGCGATCGACGAGGGACGAGCGTAGCCGTCGGGATGATGGCGCTCCCCTGCCGCCGAATCAGTCGAGTGCGAGAATCGCGATCGCCGCCGCGGCCCAGGAGGCGATCGTTGCGAGAAGCGGCCGATCCGTCGTCAGGGTCTTTTCCGGCTCCTCGGCGTGCTCCGTCGGCGCATGGACGAGCTGCAGGTAGCGAAAGAGCGCGAAGACGACAAACGGGACCGTGAGCATCATGGCCGACGTTTCGGTCGCTGTGAAGGTGTAGAGGGAGTAGGCGCTGATCGTGGAAGCGGTGACGACGGTGATCAGCTGATCGAGGAGCGGGAGGGAATAGCCCCGTAGCACCGGGCGCGCCGCCCAAGAGGCGGGCGCCGGCGCGGCGAGCTCGGCACGCCGCTTTGCAAGTGCGAGGAACAGCGCGAGCAAGCCCGAGCAGAGGACGAGCCACGGGGAGAGCTGGACGTCGATGGCGAGCGCGCCCGCGGCTGCCCGGATAACGAAGAGACCCGAGATCGCCAACACGTCCACGATCACGATCGCCTTGAGCGCCAAGCTGTAGCCAGCCTGGAGCGCGACGAAGACCACGAGCAAACCGGCCGACGGCAGGCCGAGGGCGAGCGTCAGCGCGAACGCGACGGCGAGGAGGATCGCGGCGGTGACGAGCGCCGAGCGCGGTGAGATCGCTCCGGCGGCGACGGGCCTCGAGGCCTTCGTCGGATGAGCCCGGTCTCGGTCGACGTCGACGACGTCGTTGACGAGATATGCCGCGCTCGAGGCCGCGCAGTAGGCGGCGAAGATCGTGACCGCGTCGACCCAGCTTTCGAGCTCGCCGTACTCCTCTGCGAAGACGAGGCCCGCGAAGAGGAGGAGGTTCTTCGTCCACTGGAGCGGCCGCGCTGCCGCGACGTACGGCGCTACGCGGCCGAGAGTCCCGGCGTGGACGGGTGACCTCTCGATGGTTTCCTGGTCTATGGCCGGCTCCGGTGCCGCGCGCTCGACGGCTATGACAGTCTCCTGAGAAGCGCCAACGCACGCTGGCTCCACGCCGTGCGATGAGTGGTTCCGACGTCGCCGCCCACGGCTTCGTTTGCGAGGAACCAGTCGTATGCGGCGATCAGCGTGTCCACGTTCGAGTGGCGAGGCGTCCATCCGAGCGCCTGCTCCGCTCGGGTGACGTCCACGTAGGAGTCCTTGCCGGCGGTCTTGTAATGCCACTCGGCCAGGGGCGACAGGCGGGCGAGTTCGAGCGCGCGCAAAACAGTCTGCGCCGGCCGAGCCGGGAGGCCGACGAGCCTGCTGGGCGAGCGGGCGTGGTCGACGAGCGCATGGAGATCGGCGCGCACGGTGCCGAACTCCTTCGCGCCGAGGTTGAAGATCCAGCCCGAGACGTCTCGCGTGCCGGCAAGGCTGATCGCCGCGACGAGGTCGTCGACCGCAAGGAGCTGGTAGCGGTTGTGACCAGATCCGATCAGATAGATCCTCCTGCCCTCGCGAATCCACTGAAACAGGATCTGGAAGATGCCGAGCCGTCCCGGGCCGAGGAACGTCTTCGGCCGGAGGGCCACGACTTCGATTCCACGCGCCACCGCGCTGAAGCACGCCTCCTCTGCCGCGGCCTTCGAGACCCCGTAGGCGCCGAGCGGATCGGTCGGCGTTTCCTCGGTGATCGGGCTCGTATCGGGAATCCCGTAGACCGCGGTCGTGGAGATGTACACGACGCGGCGCACGCCGTGGGCGACGGCAGCGTCGAGGAGGACCTCGGTGCCCTCGACGTTGATCGACCAGATTTCCTGCTTCGATCGCCGGATCGGCAGCGCCGCGGCCGCGTGCACGAGGACTTCCGCGCCCTCGCAGAGACGGCTTGCCCGTTCGGGGTCGCGCACGTCGCCGACGAGCGTTTCGACGCCCCGTTCGGGTTCGGCGTCGAGCGATTCGACATCGAGCGTGCGGACCGCGTGACCAGCCCCCACGAGCTCCCGTGCCAGATGGTGTCCGAGAAATCCACTGCCGCCGGTGATCGCCCAGGTCGACACGGCCTATCTGCGGTTTTGCGCTTTCGCGAAGACTTCGCCGTCGACGAACACGATTGCGTAGTTGTCGCCGGAGCCGTAGAACCACGCCTCGAACGGCTTCCTGAGGTCTCTGCGGATCTCCTTGCGGCGCGGCTGGCCCGCGACTCTCACGACCTCGACGCTCGTCGCGCCGCGCCTGACGCCTCGCCACGTGGGTGGAAAGCGGTAGAACGAGCTCACGTGCGAAGTTTGGGCACGGGGTTCCTTCGCCGGCCCAGGTACGGGCGTGGGCTGGCTGGAGTCGATCGTCTCAGTCAGATCGAATATCAGGTAGTCGGGCGCCTCCGCAAGCGCCGCGAAGTCACTGAGGAAGACGGCGAGATCCGGTTGGAACGCGAGCTCGATCGGCTCGGCGACTATGAAGACCGTCGGCCGGGGGCGCATCGTGCCGACCGCCGGATAATAGCGCTCGTCGGTGGTGACAAAGCGCTCGTCCGCGTAGATCGGCTGGAGTCCGTTGTACGTCTGCTCCCACTCGAGATCGACCTCCTCGGGCCAGTACCGCCCCGCGACCCAGGCGTAGTGCCATAGACCCGTCCCGCCGAGGACGAGCGCACGTGAAGAGTGATTCACGATCTCCCCGATGTGCTCGTACGCCTCGATCCGCCGCTCTGATACTCGCTCCGCGGGCGGAAGCCCGAGGGCGTCGCGCTTCACGTACGCGGCCCCGCCGACGAGCAGGACGAGCAGGATGGTCAGAGCCGCCCTAACCGGGCGCCGACGCAAGGGACGTCGGAGGTGCTCGCCGGCTGCTCCTGCAACGGCGCCGAGCGAGAGTGCGGCGATCGGAACGAGCGGAAGCGAGTAGTAGTCGTGGGTCGAGACATAGTTCGTGACCGTGACGCCGAATAGCGCATACCCGCCCCAGAGGCCGAGGAGGATTGCTCTCGTTCTTCGTGATCGCGCAACGACAAGCGCGCAGAGAGCGACGACGAGCACTACGAGCGAGAGCCGCCCGCCGAAGAACGGGGGTCGCAAGACGTTTTCGACCATCGCGAGCCAGTCGTGCCAGAAAAACGACTCCGCGAGTAACCCCGGGTTGACGCTGAGCTCCAGCCTCCCGGTGACGAACTGCCCAGTGATCGCGGCGTAGGCATAGAAGCCCAGCGTCGGAAGCACGCTCAGGACGGAGAACGCGTAGAGGCGCGCCGACGCGAACGTCGTGCGCACTCCGATGCGGCTGATCGAGACGATCGCAAAGAGAGGTAGGAGAAAGAACGCAGCGATTCCCGGTTTGATGAAGATGGCTCCTGCGGATAGTCCGACTGCGGCGAAGAACCTCCCTTCGGTTGCCCGCTCGTCGTAGCGGACGATCGCTAGGGCGGCGGCGAGGAAGAGAGTGACCATGAGCGGGTCGGGCTGAAACGATGTGCTCGCCACGAGCGGAAACGGCAGGAAGAGATAGAGCGCGACCGCGCCGGCGGCTCCCCACCACGGAGCGAACCGAGTCGCGAGGAAGTAGAGGAAAGCGGCCCCGGCGATCCAGAACAGAGCGGAAGCAAGGCGCGGTATCCAAAGCTGCTCGCCACCGAAGAGTCGATACGCGGTTGCGGTCGAGTATTGGATGATCGGTAGCTCGATGGGAGCATCTTCACGCAGACGCACGCGGGAAATGTGTCTCTTCCACTCGGGCATCTCTTCGGAGGCGAGCACGTAATACGATCGCGCGAGCTGTGCCGAATGAAATTGCCGAGCCGCGTGGAAGTCGAAAGGCAACGCACGAATGTGGTCCCATCTGGCGGCGAGGGCGAGCGCGATGGCACCGACGACGACGAGTGTCGGAAGCAGCACGTGCGCTTTACGCCGCAGCGAAGGTGGCATCGTCTGCGAAACGATCAACGATGAGGACGGAACACCGCAGTGCAGAGCCTAGCGCCACTGGCAGGCGCACCCTGAAGAGAGCGGTCGAGGGGGATCGGCGCAAACGGCGGGAACGCTGAGGCTCGTCCGCGCGACCGGGCGCCATGCGCGCGAGTTCCGCCGATTTCTCGTGGCCGGCTCAACGACCACCCTGCTCGACTACCTCCTGTTCGTGGGGGTCGCGCGTATCACGAGGCTGCCGCTCGAGTGGGTCTGGGTCGCGAAGGTGATCTCCGGGACCGTCGCCATCGCGATCAGCTTCTACCTCAATCGAGTGTGGGTCTTTCGAGCAGCGCAGGCTTCGCTGGGTCAAGCCGTGCGATTCGTGACGACGGTCGCCGTCGGCGTCTACCTGATCCAGACGCCCTTGACGCAGGTCTTTACGGCGTCGTATCCAGAGGTCGGAGAAATCGCCTTCGACCTCCTCCAGCTAGCAGGGGTAAGTCTCGTGAGTGAGGAACTCGTAATCAAGACGGTCGCGTTCGTCCTCGCGACCGTGCCGACGCTGACGTTCAACTTCCTCCTGTACCGATTCTGGGTGTTTCCGCCGAGGACGTCACAGTGATCGCACGCGGCCGATTACCCGCGTCGGAGCATGACGATGTAGAGCTGATCGGGAAGGCGGCCGGGCCGCCGAGGCGCGAAGCCGTCTCCAGTCTCCAGTATCCGGATCACGTCCCACGTCAGTCCTGATACCGCCCTTTCCAGGCCTTCTCTTTCAGAAGCCACCGTAAGGGGGCAGCCAGGCGCTGGAGCGAACGGAACGCGAGGCCGTTTCCGAGGCGCTCTGCCGCTCGCCAAGAGGCGCGATCCAGGAGGTACGTCAGATTGGTCGGCTGCCAGAAGCCGCTGTAGCGTCGGCTGATCGCCGCGATCTCGGCACGGCGCGGCTCACCCCCGGTCGCTGTCTTCATTCGAGGCTGTACGCGCCAGCGGGCGAACTCGATCGGGACGAAGTGCGGCTCGGCGAGCGCGGTCGCGCGGATGAGCCACTCCCAGTCCATCGCCCAATGGCACGTCTCGTCGAGCCCGCCCGTCTCCTCCCATAGCCATCGCCGCCAGAACGCGGCCGGCTGCATGATGAAGTTGAACGTTAAGAGCAGGCGACGGTCGAAAGGTCGGATCCAGTCGCAGGGGCCCTGCTTCACGCCCTCCTCGTCGATGTACGACCCGAGCCCGTAGAGGAGCGCGCACTCCGGCTCGCGCGCGAAGTACTCGGCGACCTGACCGAGGACATCGGGCTCGTAGAGGTCGTCGGAGTTAAGCCATGCGAGGACCTCGCCCGTCGCTCGGGCCAGGCCCTTGTTGATCGCCTGCGACTGGCCCTCGTCTCGCTCGGTGACATAGCCGGCGAGCCATGGTTCGTAGCGCCGGATGACGCCGTCGCTGCCGTCCGTGCTCCCGCCATCGATGACGATGTATTCCAGGTTCGGATAGCCCTGCAAGAGCACCGATCGCAGAGTCGCCTCGACGTAGGGCGCCTGGTTGTACGAAGGCGTGACGACCGTGACCCGCGGCCACGGTGTCCCGTCCGGCATCAGATCGGGCAAAGGGGCGCTCGACTGTGTCCACGGCCAGCCGATCTGCCCGGGCGGCGGTGCAGGCAATAAGCTAAGTTCTGCGCGCACCGCAGCCAATCAGCGGACGGGTCGTCGGTGCAGCGTCAGGATCTCAGCGTACCAGGCGAGGTAGCGCCGCACCTGGCGTTCGAAGTCGAACTCTTGACCGGCGCGTTCGGCCGCGTGCCGGCCGAGCTGCGCCCGGAGCTCGTCGTCGCGCAACACGAGGTCCAAGCGTGCGTCGAGGGCCGACACGTCAGCGGGCGGCACGAGAAAGCCACTCCGGCCGTCGTCGACCTGCTCCGGGATGCCGCCGACGTCGGAGGCCACGACCGGCGTGCCACACGCGAGGGCCTCCAACACGGCGACCGGGAACGTATCCGCTCGGGCGGCGTGGACGTAGACGTCGGCGGCCCGGTAGTACCGCGCAAGGGTCGAGGGGTCACGCTCATACGGCACGAACTGGATCGCGGCCCGGCCGACCGGTCCGTTCGGACCGGCGGTGCCGAGCGCGACGGCATGGATTCGCGGCCCGGTCCAGCGTTCCGAGATCCGCTCCAGGGCGGCGAGCAGGGTGGGGAGGTCCTTCCAGCTGTTGCGCTCGAGGTCGACGCCCGTCGTGACGACCAGGGGCGCGTCGGACGGAAGGCCGAGCGCAGCCCGGGCGGCGCGGCGGTCGCCGGGCCGGAAGAGCGAGAGATCGACCCCGTTCGGGATGACGCGTGCCTCGCGAATGCTGGGCGCGAGCATCGAAGCCTCGACCTTCTGCATCAGCCAGCGGCTGGGCGTCGCGAGGTGAAATCGGCTGCGAGCTACGATCGCCCGCTTCCGTCGCCAGTTGTACGCAGTTGCATCGCGACGAACGGCCGGATAGATCGAGAGGTCGGGGCAGCGGCCGCAGCCCGTACGCCAGCGCTCGCAGTCGAGCGAGTGGGCGCAGTGTCCGCTCAGCATCCAGGCGTCGTGCAGCGTGAGGACGAGCGGAACCTCGGCGCTGAGCGACGGAAGCCGGCGCAGGTCGAAATAGCCGCCGTGCAGATTGTGGGCGTGGACGACATCCGGTCGCTCTCCGGCGAGCGCGAGAAGCCCACGCGTTGCCGGGTAGTCGAAGTCCTCCCTGCCTCGGTAGTAGTTGAGCAGCCGGCCGGGCTCTGCCACGGCTCCTGCGAGGCGCTCAACGACCGCGGCCGTACGGCTTGCAGTCGCGGCGGGTGTCAGACCCGCGGCGGCCCGGCGCCAGAACCGCGACCACACGTTCCGGTTGCGGTCGTTCGCGAGCACTCGAACGTCGGGATCGTCGCCGTCCTTTTCGCCGACCACGAGCCAAGCGTCGTGGCCGTGCGCGCGATATGCCCTGAACAGATTCGAGGCCACCTGCTCGGCACCGCCCCGAACTTCCGCGGTGCTCACCTGCAGAATGCGAAGCGGGCGCTGCGCTCGGGCGCTCACGCGCGGATTTGGCGGAAGCGTGCACGAGATGCGGCCGCCAGCACCGCTCTCCGGTGAAACATGTTCAGCACACTGAAGACGCGCACGTCGCGTCGAAAGGCGTTCCCTTGTTCGGCGACACCGCGGCGAAACAGCTCGCGCGCGTGTTCGTACAGCTCGAGGTCGAGCGCGTTGCGGATGCGGATGAGGTCGCGCACGTCGTGCGGGAGACGATCCCCCCGCT
>Ga0081538_10001221_pt1 | contig 26987 bp, 26 predicted proteins | sample TabmetS5T2R1_FD_71022 | JGI IMG/M metagenome (GOLD analysis project Ga0081538, IMG submission 71022) | Tabebuia heterophylla rhizosphere microbial communities from the University of Puerto Rico - S5T2R1 | ecosystem: Host-associated > Plants > Roots > Rhizosphere ...
GGTCGCCCACCCGAGTCGACCCGCAGTGGGAGCTATCAGCGCGCCTTGCTCACACAGTACGGCCCCATTGCCGACTTGCACGTGCCCAAACTGCGCCGGGGGAACGGAGCGTTGACCTGGCAAAGTATCACCCGCTATGAGCGCTGCTGGGGGCCGCTGCTGGACCACCAGGTGATGAGCTATTGTTTGGGGCACAGTCTCCGGGACTTGCAAGAAACGATGGCCTTGACGCTGGGTGAAGTGCTCTCCCTTGCGGCCTGTAACCGCCTGGTGTCGCGTGCGGCCGAGCACCTCGAAGGGTTTAAGACGCACGCCCTTGAGAGTCCGCCACCGATTCTCCTGGTCGATGGCATGTGGGTCAAGATCGCCTATCCTACGGGCGACTGCCGCCTCGATGCCCAGGGCCGTCGGCGTGCGGTCAAGCGCAAGCAGAAGCGGGTGGTGCTCAGCGCGCTGGGCGTGTGGCCCGATGGGCACTGGGAAATCGTGCATTGGAAGGTCGCTGAAGGCGAACGGGCCGACACCTGGAAGGCATTCTTTGGCGAGCTCTACCGCAAAGGAGTCACCGAGGCCACCACAGACTTGGTGGTCAGCGACGGCGCCAACGGGCTGGAGAGTGCCCTGGATCATCATCTCTATGGTGTGGCCCACCAACGCTGCATTTTCCATAAGATCAAACAGCTCGCCGACCATTTGGTCTTTGGCGCGCTGAAAGTGGAGCCCAATGGCGACGCGGAGCAAGCGACTCGTCAGGCCAAGCGGCAGCGTAAAAAAGCGGTGTTGGTCGAGGCCAGTTGGGTCTATGACGGTACGAGTGAGACGCATATGCGGGAGCGAGCCGAAGTGTTCCGGCAGGCGTGGGCTGATCGTGAACCCGACGCCGTCGCCAACTTCTTGGTCGATTTTGACAAGACCTTAGCCTACTTGTCGATCGCGTTTCCCGAGCCGTTCCGGGGGCTCATCCGGACGACGAACCTCCTGGAGCGCTTTCATAAGGAGATGCGGCGCAAGCAACGGGACATCGGAATGTTTCAGAGCGAGCAAGGCTGTGAGACGCTCTGGTATTTGCTCTCGAGAAGAGAAACAGCAAAACAGCGAGCGATGCTTCAGAGTCGGTTGTGAGAATTCGCGAAAAAGATCATACACTACCGCAAGCGGCACAGCTGCCACTGGAAGACGCTGAGCAGATTGGAGAAAGCATCAGCCCACTACACGCAGACCCAGCAACTGGTATGTGCGTGGTGAGAGGCTAAGAAGCTGTTTTAAGATTCTCACGCTAGCCGTTTCAGTAAGGTACGGATCATACTGGTCTGGACCACCGCTTCACTGCTGGCAGTCAGTACCTCGTCATCGTGACTATGACGACGTTTATTGAGCAGCCAGGCCCGTGTGCGCTCTACCTTCCAGCGCTGCTTGAGACCTCAAACCTCTTCCCTGTGTGCTCGACGACCTCCAGGTCCATTGTGTAGGTCTACTTCAAGCCGCGCGCCCAATTGCGCAGCCCCTCAGCAGCATAGCCCCATCGGCCCAGAGCTTCCGGAGCCGGGTCGCACCAGAGGTAAAATACCGTTTCCACAGTTCGATCAGTCCTTGCCGATCATCCGTAAATCACAGCGCTATGCGCTTGGGGCAGTCCACTGCTCCATTCTGCTGGTACGGAGGCGGGGAGTGTGGCACAATAAGCCGTACACTATGCAGAGGCACAGAAGGAACCACGCTATGTTACAGCTTGACACAGGGCTCGGGACGCATTTTACCGGCCTGGGAGACGTACAGCACACGGCACGCGAGGCGGAGGAGACCGGTTTCGGGGCCTTGTGGGTCCCAGAAACCAAGCACGACCCTTTCCTACCCGTGGCGCTTGCGGCTGAACATACCCAACGCATACTCCTGGGGACTGCTGTGGCGATTGCCTTTCCGCGCAGTCCCATGGTGCTGGCCCACATCGGCTGGGACCTGGCGCAGTTTTCCGGAGGGCGCTTCATTCTTGGGCTCGGCACGCAGGTCAAGGGCCATAATGAGCGCCGCTTCAGTGTCCCCTGGGTACCGCCAGGACCACGCTTACGCGACATGGTACTCGCCATTCGGGCCATCTGGGATTGCTGGCAGCATGGCACACGCCTGGATTTTCATAGTCGGCACTACACGCATACCCTGATGACACCGTTCTTCAATCCAGGACCGATGGAGCATCCTGACATTCCAATCTTTCTCGGCGGGGTGAACCCCTATATGTGCCGTATCGCTGGTGAAGTGGCCGACGGGCTCTTGATGCATTCGCTCAACAGCGTCACCTATATCCGCACCGTGGTCCTGCCAGCGGTGCTGGAGGGGTTGCACAAAAGCGGACGTCCTCGTAGTGCGTTGACGTTGCGTGGCACCGTCTTCCCCGTGCTCGGCGATACCGAGGAGGAACTCGATCTGGCGCGCGCTGCGGTACGCCAACGTATCGCTTTCTATGCCTCAACCCGGACATACAAAACTGTCCTGGAAGCGCATGGGTGGGGCGATCTCACCGACCGCTTGCACGCCATGGCAGGGCGTGGAGCATGGGAGGCCATGGGGCGGGAAATCACGGATGACATGCTCGACGCCTTCTGCATCATCAGTACGCCGGCCATGCTTGGGCAGAAACTGCGCGAGCGTTTTGATGGGTTGGTCGACCGTCTGTTCTTAAACCTGACCTACGAACCGGCGGCAAAGAAAATTGACTGGCCACACCTGATACAAGAACTGGCAGCGTAGCCAAGGAGGCCCCATGCCTGTCGACTATATCCCGCGTATCCAGAAAAAATATGCGCAGGAGGGCTACCCTGCCTATAGGTGGGTAGTAAACTCTGAGCCACCGCCGTGGCAGCCACTCCGCCGGCCCCTGTCCACCTCTCAGCTCGGACTAGTGGCGTCTGGGGGAATCTACATCACCGGCCAAGTGGCGTTTCATTATAAGGATGATACGTCCTGGCGCGTGATCCCTACAGACGTCAAAACCTCTGAACTGCGCGCCACCCACTTTGCCTATGATCTCACGGATGCGCAGCAGGATCCAAATGTCGTGTTTCCTATCGATACGTTACGAGGCCTGGTGAGTGAAGGCGTGATCGGCGCTCTGGCAGCCAACGCCTATACCTTCATGGGCGGCATCTACTCGGCTCGGCGTGTCCAACAAGAACTGGCACCACAACTCCTCGAACGTCTCCTGGCTGAACACGTTGACGCCGTGCTGTTCGTCCCGGTGTGACCCGTCTGCCATCAGTCCGTCGGACTGATCGCCCGGCACGTCGAAGCGGCTGGCATTTCGACCTTATGTATGAGCAGCGCCCTGGATATCACCCGGGCCGTGAACCCACCACGGGCAGCGTTTCTCGATTATCCGCTGGGACACACGACAGGGAAGCCCCATGAACCAGCTCTGCAACGCGAGATCCTCTTGCAGGCACTGGAAGCGTTCACCTCATTGGCCGAGCCCGGGAGCATCAAAATGCTTCCCTTTCGCTGGTCCGATGACCAGGCCTGGCAAGCCACAGCCCAATGCGGGCCAGATGACCGCCGCCCACGCTACGACACTCCGCAGTACCAAAACGACGAGGACCGCCGGCGTGCTGCGGCAGCAGGCGACAGAGGGTAACGTGCTGACGGTCGCACGCGCTGTACGACGGCACTGGGACGCCATGCGTTAAGAGGCCCGTACCGTGGCCTTCGCTTTTGGCTTGGCTGCTGCCTTTGGTTTCCCTCCCTTTGCCGCTAGCTGGGGTGTGTCCTCTATCATATCTTCCAGGGTTTTGACCAGGAGACGTATACCAACACCGGTGGCGCCTTTGGGAATATAAGGCTTGTTCTCACGCGTCCACGCTGTGCCAGCAATATCGAGGTGCACCCAAGGGGTATCTCCGACAAATTCCTTGAGGAACGCACCGCCAATAATCGAGCCAGCCTCACGATTACTGCTGACATTTTTAATGTCGGCAAAATCGCTCTTGATCTGCTTGCTGTACTCCTCAAACAGCGGCAACTCCCACACGCGCTCGGCGCTATATTCCCCCGCAGCCCGCAGCCGGTCTATCATGGCCTTATCTGTCCCCATCATGCCCGTCGCCTGGCTGCCCAGCGCCACCACCACGGCTCCAGTCAACGTGGCCAGATCGATAATGCACGCGGGCTTGAGTTCCTGGACGGCATAGGCCAGCGCATCGGCCAGAATCAAGCGCCCTTCAGCGTCCGTATTGATCACCTCCACGGTTTTGCCAGACATGGCCCGCAGAATATCACCGGGCTTCACCGCGTTACCATTCGGCAGGTTCTCGGACGAGGGGACCAGGCCCACGACGCGGCGTGGATACTCCAGTTGGGCCAGGGCTTGCATGGCGCCAAGCACCGCAGCACCACCTGACATATCCATTTTCATGTCTTCCATGTTGGCCGCGGGTTTGATGGAGATGCCGCCACTGTCGAACGTGATCCCCTTCCCTACCAGCACGATGGGCTTTTCCTGCGCTCCTTTGGGTGCATGTTCGAGGATAATGAACGCGGGCGGCTGCTCGCTGCCCTGGGCTACTCCGAGGAGGCACCCCATCTGGTGTTCACGGATGCCATCGACATCGAGCACGTGACAGCGCAGGGTCGTCTGTGCCGCAATCTCCTGGGCCTGCTTAGCGAGATAGGAGGGATTGACCTCATTCCCCGGGCTGTTGCTCAAGTCACGGGCCATATTCACGGCCTCAGCGAGGATCTGACCGCGTTGCACGCCGCTTTCCAGAACGCGTTGCGTCGTGCTCCCGCTCGCCAGAATGGACAGTTCGCGCAGATTGTTTTTATCCTCGTTTTCTGCAGCTGTCTTATACTTCTTCAGCGTATACAGCCCTAAAAGTGCCCCCTCCGTGAGAGCTTGGCCAACCTCGCCTGGTTCCACATCGCTGGCAGGTGGCACAAGCGTCACAGAGCTCACGCCTAATCGGCGCGCTGCCGTCGCCGCGGTCGCACTCGCCTGACGCAGCGCGTCGATCGTGAAGGCCTCAGGTTTCCCCAAACCCACCAGTAACACGCGTGGGGCCTGGATCGCCCCGCCCGTGCGCACCAAGGCTGTGCTGTTCAGGGCGCCGGAGAAATCACCGCTATCCAGATAGTCACGGATACACCCATTGAGGCGCGCGTCGAGTTGCACGACGACACTTTTCGGGGGGAGGGACTTCTCTTGTCGGAGAAAGACGGCCAGCACATCTGCGGCCACGAGTTCAGGTTTGTCTCGCTTGACGACCACTTGCATCGCAGCACCTCGCTCCACGCTTCACGTTGACTGACATGCCATTCCTCAAAAAAGAACGCGGCACAGGTATGCAACCTGTCTCGCGCGTGCCATCATGGCAGCACCATAGCATTCAAGCAAGGGTATTGCAAGCGCTGACCCTAGACAAGGAGGCACTAAAAGGTGCGGGCGATGGCGGCGCCAAGTGGCCCATGGCATCCTGTCAGGTGCGCCACGCGTTAACGGACTCTGAGTATGGAGTAAGCACCGAGTTTTTCGAGGTTTATAGGAGTCTTGACAAGCCCATAAAGGGGTCGCTATAATGGGTGCTAACCCGTCGCTGTTAAACATCGCATCCTCACAGCCATGCAATCACCCGTCAATTGAAGGACAATGCTAGTGGCCGCATCACAGCAGGGCAATTCTGCAGCCTTAGTGGTGAATATTGCCAATATTCCTGATGAAGATCTGGCGTTTCAGGCTGAGGTGACGGCAGCGTACCTCCAGGTACCGCCAACCATGGAGGTCGAGCTATCTACACCCGTACAGGTACGGGGTTGGCTCACCAAAGTGGCGGAGCAAGTCTACTTCCAGGGTACAGTCCGTGGGACGCTGGCGGCGGCATGCAGCCGTTGTTTGGACATTATCCACAGCGATTTTACAGCGGAGATGCGGGTCGTGTACCTACCTCCCTCGACGCGCTTGCAGATCGAGGGAGAGGAGGGAGTCGATGCCGAGGCAGAATTAGACCTCTATCTGCATGACGGAACTACCCTCGACTTACGACCGCCGGTGCACGATCATGTCCTTCTTGCCTTCCCCGTGCAACCCTTGTGCCGGCCTGACTGTGCAGGATTGTGCCAGGTGTGTGGGGGCAATCGCAATGAGGTGCCGTGTACCTGTCAGAAGACCGAGGGCGACCCACGTTTTGCTCTACTCAAACAGCTCCAGTTTCCTAAGACGTCATGAGGATGAATGACTTATGGGCGTGCCAAAGCGCAAGACTTCGAAATCCCGCCGCGACAAACGGCGCACACACTACCGTCTGCACCCTTTGAACCCGAGTGCATGCCCGCAGTGCGGAGCGAGCAAGCTCTCCCATCGGATATGCCCGAGTTGCGGCTACTACAAGGCCAGAGAAATCATTGCTGGACGCGAAGCCTAGGGGCAAAGTCAGTATGCTCGCTGCCACCTTGACGTCCGCGCTTGTAAGGTAGCACTATCGATGAAGATTGCTGTCGATGGTATGGGTGGCGATTACGCCCCCCAAGCAATCGTGGAAGGAGCTGTGCTGGCTGCCCAGGAGCATAACGCTGATATTGTCCTAGTCGGAGACGAGGTGCGGTTAGCACGGGAACTCGACCGTTTACAAGCGCACCACCTGCCTATCACCATTTGTCATGCCGCAGAAGTGGTACACATGGATGAAGCGCCTGGGATGGCGCTCCGCAAAAAGCGGTTTTCTTCGATTCGTGTAGCGATAGAGCTGGTACGCCGTGAGGAAGCGCAAGCCGTGGTCAGTGCCGGGAATACTGGGGCAGCGTTGGCGGCCACGACGATGATTCTCAAGCCTCTCACCGGTATTGACCGTCCCGCGATTGCGACATTGTTACCGACTCAAAAAGGGTTTACGATCCTCCTCGATGTCGGGGCGAACGTCGATTGCAAAGCCACGCAACTCTTCCAATTTGGTATTATGGGGCACGTGTTCGCCAAGTATGTATTTGGCAAGCCATCCCCCTCCGTGGGGCTGTTGGCGATTGGCGAAGAAGACACCAAGGGCAACGATGTCACCAAAGAAGCCTTTCTCATGCTGAAGCAGAGTCATCTCAATTTCATCGGGAATGTTGAAGGGAAGCATTTTTTTCGTGGTGTCGCCGATGTCGTCGTCTGTGATGGCTTTATTGGGAATATTGCCCTGAAGATGTGCGAAGGGCTGGCGGAGATGTATGGCCAATCCCTCAAGGCTGGCCTCACCCATACCCCGTGGCGCCGCCTGGCCGCGGTCTTGATGCGTCCGGCGCTGAACGATATTCGGAAGCGCGTCGATGCTTCCGAATACGGTGGTGCGCCACTCCTTGGGATCAACGGCACCTGCATTATTGGCCACGGGAGCTCTACCCCCAAAGCGGTCAAGAATGCCATCCACATGGCGCAGCGCTTCGTGGAAGAGCGGGTCAGTCAACGTATTCAGGAAGACATTGAACGCAACGGCGATATCCAGGAAGCCGGGGCCACACGGCGGCGGAAAATCTGGCGCCACATCCGCAACCATATGTCGTTTCGAGGTGAACGGACGCACGAGGACGACGATACGGAGAACAATGCTGACTCCCACCCCCCCCGTGTGCCCACTCTCTAACCACGTTGACAACAGGATAACGCTATGGCAACTCGCATCGTCTGTGTCTTCCCCGGACAGGGGTCACAGGTTGTCGGTATGGGCAAGGACCTCTGGGAAGCCGATGACGCTGTCAAGGCCCTCTACCAGGAAGCGAATGACGTGCTCGGATACGATCTACAACGTCTATGCTTTGAAGGTCCAGAGGACGAACTGCGTCTGACCCAGCACGCCCAGCCAGCGATCTTGGTCCACAGTATCGCGGCGTGGACCTTGGTGTCGCGTCACGGACTGCGGCCCGTGCTGCTCGCCGGGCACAGCCTGGGCGAGTATTCGGCGCTGGTCGCTTCTGGGGTGTTGCGTTTTGCTGATGCTGTGCATCTGGTGCACCAACGCGGTGTGTTCATGCAAGAGGCGGTACCGCCTGGAGCCGGCAGCATGGCAGCGCTGCTCGGTGTGGCACGTCAGGATGTTGAGGCCTTGTGTACGGAATTGAGTGGGGACGGCGTGCTGCAACCGGCCAACTATAATGATCCTGGCCAGATCGTCATTGCCGGGGAGACCGTGCGGGTCCAGGCTGCCGTAGACGCCGTCAAATCACGCCGCCTCGGCAAGCCAGTGTTACTGAAGGTGAGTGCGCCTTTCCACTGCCGTATGTTGCAGCCCGCGGCGGAGCGGCTCGCCCACGCTTGCGCCCAGGTAACATTCCATCCCTTTACCATTCCAGTGCTATCGAATGTGACTGCTGCCCCGCATCCTGCCCCTGCAGCGGTACAGGACCTCCTGGTGCAACAGGTGTGTGCTCCAGTGCGCTGGGAAGATGCCATGCACTATGCCGTCACCCACGGGTGTGAAGCACTCCTCGAAGTGGGACCAGGCAAGACGCTTTCCGGTATGATGAAGCGTATTGCTCCCCAGGTCGAAATCCTGGCGTTGAACACGTTCTTACGCTAGTAACACGATGAGGACACCATGGTACAGTTTGAGGGAAAGGTCGCGGTCGTCACGGGAGGCTCCCGCGGTATTGGCCGGGCAATTGCCCTGGCGTTCGGGCGGGTGGGCGCGCGCGTCGCTGTAACGTGTACCCGCCAGCGTGAGGCAGCTGAGGAGGTGGTAATGGCCCTCCAGCAGATGGGGAGTACCGGTCAGGTCTTCCAGTTTGATGTTGCCGACTATACAGCCACGACAGTAGCTTTTGAAGAGATCGTCAAGACATTCGGGCGGGTGGATATCCTGGTCAACAATGCTGGGGTGCGGAGTGATCAATTGCTCGTGCGCATGAAACCTGAGGAATGGGATGCTGTCATCCACACCAACTTGTCGGGGATGTTTCATTGTGCGCGGGCCGCGGCGCGCACTATGCTGCGCCAGCGCTGGGGTCGCATCATTGCCATCACCTCAGTAGTTGGTATGACGGGAAACGCCGGGCAGACGAACTACGCCGCATCCAAGGCCGGCCTCATTGGTTTTACCAAGGCCCTCGCCAAGGAACTCGGGCCACGTGGCATTACGGTCAATGCTGTGGCTCCAGGTTTCATTGAAACGGATATGACGCGAACGCTATCGCACACGCAACGGCAAGCGCTGTTGCAACACGTCCCACTCGGGAGCCTTGGCACGCCAGACGATGTGGCAGCCTGTGTGCTCTTTCTGGCCTCAGACGAGGCCCGATATATCACTGGGGAGGTCGTGAGCGTGAGTGGGGGATTGACCATCTAGGACAGGGAGACTATGGATCATGACAATTGAAGAGCGTGTACAGGCGATTATAGTGGAGCAACTCGGTGTGGACGAGAAGGAGGTCACCGAGTCTGCCTCTTTTATTGAGGATCTGGGGGCTGACTCCCTAGACACCGTTGAGCTGGTCATGGCCTTCGAGGAGGAGTTTGATATCGAAATCCCTGACGAAGACGCCGAAGAAATTGCTACAGTGGCTGATGCCATTCGTTATATCAAGGACAAAACGGCAAAGGAGTCCCAGTAACATGGCCACGCGAGTCACAGGTGGGCCTTACACACAGGGGTGGTCCTACTATGACAGGCACTAAGAACGGCGTGTGCCGGCGGGTCGTCGTAACTGGCATGGGTCTGGTGACGCCTTTGGGGATAGGGGTGCAGACCACATGGGATGCCCTGTTGCAGGGCACAAGTGGTATTCGCCGTATTACCGGTTTCGACGCCAGTGTGTATCCCTGTCAGATTGCTGGCGAAGTGCAAGACTTTGATCCTCTAATGTACGTCGACAAAAAAGACGTGAAACGCATGGATCGCTTCACGCAATTTGCTCTGGCCAGTGCTACCATGGCTCTGGAGACTGCAGCGCTTTCCATCAACCCGGAGCAGGCCCATCGGTATGGCTGTATGTTGGGGGTGGGATTCGGCGGCATGGCCACGCTCGAGCGCAATCATGAAAGCCTGCTGCGGGCTGGGCCACAGCGTATTTCGCCATTCTTTGTCCCTATGCTGATTGCCAATATGGCCTCTGGTCATGTCTGCATGCATTTTGGTTTGCGCGGCCCCAATTCCTGCGTCACGACGGCCTGCGCTGCTGGCACGCACGCCATTGGGGAAGCCTATAAAATCATTCAGCGCGGGGATGCCGATGTGATGCTGAGCGGCGGTTGTGAAGCGGCCATCACACCGCTGGCGTTGGGTGGCTTCTGTGCCATGCGCGCGCTCTCGACCCGCAACGATGCGCCCCAACACGCCAGTCGCCCCTTTGATAAAGCACGGGATGGCTTCGTCATGGGGGAAGGGGCTGGCGTCATGGTCCTGGAAGAGTTGCAGCAGGCCCGGCAACGTGGCGCCACGATCTACGCTGAGGTGGTGGGCTACGGCATGAGCGCCGATGCCTATCACATGACGCAGCCTGACCCGGAAGCACGTGGGGTGGCCCTCTGCCTCCAACAGGCCCTGCGCGACGCTGGTGTGGCCCCACACGACATCGACTATATCAATGCCCATGGGACGTCGACACCGTATAATGATAAGTATGAGACCCTCGCCGTCAAAAAAGTGTTTGGCGAACACGCGTATCGTCTGGCGATAAGCTCAACGAAATCCATGACAGGCCACCTGCTGGGCGGGGCCGGTGGCATTGAAGGGGTCTTTACAGCCCTGGCGCTGTATCATGGTGTCGTACCACCCACGATCAACTGGGAAACGCCAGACGAAGACTGTGATCTCGACTATGTACCGCATATGGCGCGTAGCATGCCGCTGCACGTGGCGATGTCCACGTCCCTCGGCTTTGGCGGCACGAATGCCTGTGTGGTCTTCAAGCGCTATACGGAGTCGTCGTGATCACCCCTGAACGTGGAGCCCTTCTGGCAGTTTTCCAGGCTCGTCTAGGGTATACGTTCCAAAACCTCGCGCTGCTCAATCAGGCCCTCACCCATCGCTCGTACGCCTATGAGGTTTCGGGAAGCGATGGCGATTATGAGCGTCTGGAGTTTTTGGGCGATGCGGTCCTGGGCTTGCTGGTCAGTGCTTACGTCTTCACAACGCAAGCCACAGCGCGTGAAGGGCAGCTATCGCAACTACGGGCACGCCTGGTCAACCAAGGGACGCTCGCCACGCTGGCACGGCAGCTTGACCTCGGCCGTTTTTTACTGCTCGGTCGTGGTGAGGACCAGCATGGCGGGCGCAACAAGGATTCCTTGCTGGCCGCGGCCTTGGAAGCCGTGGTTGCCGCTATATATCTCGATGGAGGACTCCAGCAGACCCAAGAGGTCTTTTGGCGCTGCTTCCTCGCTGCCATAGAACAGTGTATCAGTGCCATGCCAGACGGGGATTACAAGGGGGTACTCCAGACCCAGACCTTGAGCCTCTTTGGTTGTATCCCTACATACCAGGTGCTCCGTGAAGAAGGTCCCGCACATCAAAAGACATTTCACGTCCAGTTGATGCTCAACCAGGAATACAGGTGTGTGGGCATAGGGCGCAGTAAGAAAGCAGCTGAACAACATGCTGCCAAGCAGCTCCTCGCACTGCTACAACAGACACGGGCGTAGCCGACAGCGTTCCCTGCTAGGAGGAAGATCATGGCTGAAGGGCGATTTTTTGGACGCCTGTGGGTGGGATTGCAGAAAACTCGCCAGGCGCTCACGGAGAGTCTCGGGGCTGTCTTTAGCCGCAAACGTATCGACGCCCAGACCTTAGAAGAACTTGAAGAAGCGCTTATCCTCGCTGACTTGGGGGCACAAACTACCGAGAAAATTCTCCAGGAAGTGACCAAGCGGGTCAAGCAGAAGACTATTGAGGCGGGGGAGGGATTACAAGCCGGGGTCATAGAAATGGTGCGCGATATTCTGCTCGCAGCTGCGCCAGCGTCGGCCACGGACATGCCACCGCGCCCCCGTCCGTGGGTCCTCCTGATGGTAGGCGTCAATGGCGTTGGCAAAACTACCACGCTTGGGAAGCTAGCCTATCAGTTTCAGGCGGCTGGTGAGAAATCCTTGCTGGTAGCGGCAGACACTTTCCGCGCCGCCGCTATCGAACAGGCCGAGTTGTGGGCGAAACGTGCCGGGGTGGATATCATTAAAGGACAGCCGGGAGGCGATGCCGCGGCCGTGGCTTTTGACGCGGTGCGCGCCGCACGCGCCCGCCAGGTGGAGCGTGTGCTTATTGACACCGCAGGGCGCTTGCATACGAAGGTCCACCTGATGGAAGAGCTGAAAAAAATGCGCCGGGTGCTCGAGCGCGAAATGCCCGGTGCACCACATGATATCTGGCTAGTCCTCGATGCCACGACAGGCCAGAACGGCATGGCGCAAGTGCAGCAGTTTCATGACAGCCTCGGGCTCACCGGCCTGGTGTTGACCAAGCTCGACGGCACGGCCAAGGGAGGTATTGTCATTAATATCGCAGACCAGTTCCACGTGCCTATCCGTTATATTGGTATTGGTGAAGGGCTCGACGACCTGCGGCCGTTCGACGCCGCTGAATTTGCCGCAGTGCTTTTGGCGACATAAGGAAAGATTGCTCATGACTGGTGATGAAGTACGCCAACAGTTAACCCAGTTACAAGACAAACTCGACGCGCTCCGAGGTCATCTTTGATCTCGGCAAGGCCCAGGCGGAAATCGCCGCCCTTGATGCCAAGATGGCTCGTGATAATTTCTGGGAGGATGTGGAAGAGGCCCAAGAAGTGTTGAAACGCCGCGCCCAACTGCAAGCCCCAACCGATCGCTGGCAGAAGTTACTGGGCCAGGCCGAGGAGGCTGTCAGCCTGCTCGACCTGGCGGAAGAAGCCGACGACGCCGAGGTGCTCCAGGAAGTCCAGGTAGAGACGTCGAAGCTTGCCTTGGAAATCGAGCATTTTGAGCTGGAGTCATTGCTGTGCGGGGAGATGGATACGGCGAATGCCCTCCTGTCCATCCATCCCGGTGCAGGGGGTACCGAATCACAGGATTGGGCGCATATGCTGCTACGCATGTACGTGCGTTGGGCTGAGACGCACGGATATACCTATGAAGTCCTGGACTTCCAACCTGGTGAAGAAGCCGGCATCAAAAGCACCACGCTCAAGGTCATAGGGCGTTATGCCTTTGGCTATCTCAAAGCGGAGAACGGCGTGCATCGCCTCGTGCGTATTTCCCCGTTTGATGCGGCACGGCGACGGCATACGTCGTTCGCTGCAGTGCTGGTCACGCCAGAAGTGGATGAGACTATCAAGGTAGAAATCGACTCAGCACGCCTGCGGGTTGACACGTATCGTTCGAGTGGGGCTGGTGGCCAACACGTCAATGTGACAGACTCTGCTATTCGTTTGACCTACCAGGTGGACGACACGACCAAAATCGTCGTACAGTGTCAGAATGAGCGCTCGCAGCATAAGAACCGCGCCAGTGCTCTGAGCGTCTTACGTTCACGTCTCTACGCGCTGGCGCAACAGCGCCAACGTGAAAAAATGGCCGAACTACAAGGCGAAAAGAAGGACATCGCCTGGGGCAATCAAATTCGTTCGTATACGTTAGCCCCCTATCAACTGGTGAAAGACCACCGTACCGGCATCGAGATGGGGAATGTCGACGCCGTGTTCGAAGGGGCCCTAGATGCCTTCATTCAAGGCTACCTCGTGGCGCACCGTGCCGCCGTGTAAGGCAGCAGAGTACCAGAGCTCGCCGTTATGACCTATGAACTCGCAGTAGGCTTGCGCTATCTCAAGTCGCGCCGCCGACAGACGTTTATCTCCCTGATCACTGTGATCTCTGTGGGTGGGGTTGCAGTCGGCGTCATGGTCCTGATCGTAGTCCTCGCGGTGATGAGTGGCTTCGAGACCAGTCTGAAAGACAAGATTCTGGGGATCAACTCGCACATTTGGATTCTTCCCCAAACACCAGGGCGTCTCGAAGGCTACCACGACACTGTAGCGCGTGTTGCGGCCTTGCCGCACGTCACCTTTGCTGCGCCATTTACCACCCACGAAGTCATGCTGGTGGCCGAGGGCCACGTATCGGGGACCGTCGTGCGCGGTATTGACCCCGACCGCACGGACCAGATGGCAGATTTGGCTCGCTATATGCATGGCGAGGAGCTGCGCACGCTCCTCGCACCGCCAACACCTCCGCCAGGCGAGGCTTCCACTACCCCCGCGGCCAGCCGTGGGATTGTACTCGGGAAAGAATTGGCCCGGCATTTGATGGTCTTTCCCGGCAAGCAAGTGATGGTCACGTCGCCCCTTGGGGTCCTTACTCCTGCCGGCATTATGCCCAACATGCGCGGCTTTACCGTCACTGGCACCTTTGACACCGGCATGTATGAATATGACGCCAAGCTCGCCTTGATGTCCCTCCGCCAGGCCCAGGACTTTTTTGAGCTAGGAGATGCCGTGCATGGTATTGAGGTCAAGGTAGACGACATTTATCGTGTGCATGCTGTCGAGGAGGCCATTAGCAGCTTACTTGGTCCGGCGTTCTGGACACGCAACTGGATGCAAATGAACCGCAACCTGTTTGCCGCGCTGCGCCAGGAAAAAGTGCTCATGTTTATCATCCTCGTGCTGATCATTTTGGTGGCGGCTTTCAATATTGTCAGCACGCTCATTATGTTGGTGATGGAAAAGCAGGCGGATATCGCCATTCTGAAAGCCATGGGGGCTCGCAATACCGGTATTTACAAAATTTTCATGCTCGAAGGGATGATTATTGGCGTGGTTGGGACGCTGCTCGGATGTCTTGGCGGTCTGGTATTTGCATGGAACTTGCAGGCAATCGCAGGTGTAGTCGAGCGCTTGCTCGGGATCCAATTTTTTTCCCCTGATGTGTATTTCCTTGACAAGCTCCCGGTGCAAATTCATGCTGTGGATGTGGTGCTGATTGTGCTTACGGCGATCGTCGTGAGTTTTTGCGCCACATTATATCCGGCATGGAATGCTTCACGGCTGGATCCAGTTGTGGCTTTGCGATATGAATAGTTCGTGTTATTATTAGGAGCGGACAAACAGCGGATGGGAGATGGAGGGCAGCCTCAAGGCGATGTTAATCCAGGTTGAGAACGTGTATAAACACTACGTGCAGCTCAAGACAACCGTTGAGGTGCTACGCGGTGTGCACCTGGCTATCGCTGCAAAGGAGATGGTAGCTATTGTGGGACCGTCTGGGGCGGGGAAGAGCACACTCCTGCATCTCATTGGTGGCCTGGATCGTCCGACGCAAGGCTCAATACGCTGTTGTGGAGTTGAGCTGATGCACCTCCAGGACCGTGCCCTAGCCGACTTTCGCAATTGCCGTATCGGGTTTGTGTTTCAGTTTCATCATCTTTTGCCCGAATTTTCTGCGTTGGAAAACACCATGATGCCGGCCCTCATCCAACGTCGGGCAAAGCGCGAAGCGCAACGGGATGCTCGTCATCTTTTAGTCAGTGTCGGTTTGGGAGATAGGCTGCATCATCGGCCTGGGGAGCTCTCTGGGGGAGAGCAACAGCGTGTGGCGGTCGCCCGGGCTCTGATCAATAAACCGGATGTGGTCCTGGCCGATGAACCAACGGGAAACTTGGATCGAGCCACAGGTCAGGCCATCCAAAAACTGCTACGCCAGCTGAATGAGGAATTGGGGCAAACGTTCGTCATTGTGACGCATGACCGTGAGTTTGCTGCACACATGGACCGGGCGATTTCCCTTGTGGACGGAAAGGTCAGCGCAGTCTGAGGAGACGCGACGTATGTTCAAGCGATTTACAGAACGAGCCAGACGGGTCATCATTCTCGCAAGGGAAGAAGCAGAGCGGCATCATCATGAGTATCTTGGTACCGAACACATTCTGCTTGGTATGCTCAAAGATGGGGGCGGCATTGCCATCACTGTGCTGCAGAAAGCGGGTTTGAGCATCGATCAGATCCGTATGGAGGTCGAGCGTCACCTGCCGCGCAATGCGAACGCCCTGATCGTGGGAGAAATCCCGTTTACGCCCAAAGCGAAGAAAGTGTTGGAGTACGGGGTCGAAGAAGCACGTCTCATGGGGCACAACTACATTGGGACGGAGCATCTTTTGCTTGGCCTCCTGAAGGAGAAAGAGGGTATTGCCGCGAAGGTACTGAATGCGCTGGGGATTCGTCTGGTGGAGACGCGTGAGAAGATTCTCAATCTCTTGCAAGAACCGGCGACGAAAACGAAAGAGAAGAGCAAAACCCCGGCGTTGGACGAGTTTGGGCGTGATTTAACGGAGCTAGCTCAGGTCGGCAAGCTCGACCCGGTCATTGGACGCGAAAACGAGATCGAGCGGGTCGTGCAGATCCTCAGCCGGCGCACCAAGAATAATCCAGTACTCATTGGTGAGCCCGGCGTTGGTAAGACCGCGATTGTCGAGGGATTGGCACAACGCATTGTGAACCGTGAGGTGCCACAACTGCTCTTTGATCGGCGTGTGGTGGCCCTCGATTTAGGCGCGTTGGTGGCTGGGACCAAGTATCGTGGCCAATTCGAGGCACGCATGAAGGCCATCATGAAAGAGATCGTGCAGGCGGAAAACGTCATGATCTTCATTGACGAGCTGCACACTCTGGTAGGTGCCGGGGCTGCTGAAGGCTCGGTGGACGCCTCCAACATGCTCAAGCCGGCCTTGTCGCGTGGTGAAATCCAGTGTATCGGTGCGACGACGCTCGACGAGTATCGCAAGTACATTGAGAAGAATGGGGCCCTGGAGCGCCGTTTCCAACCCATTATGGTTGATCCACCCAGTGTGGAAGAAAGCATTGAGATCCTTAAGGGCTTACGGGATCGCTATGAGACGCATCACCACCTCCGCATCCCCGATGCATCCATCGAACAAGCGGTGAAGCTGTCGGCGCGTTATGTGACCGATCGCTTCCTGCCCGACAAGGCCATCGACGTCATGGACGAGGCCGGCGCGCGTGTACGGCTGCGGCGCATCACCCCACCCCCCATGGTGCGGGATTTGCAGCGCAAGATTAACGAGATCGTCCGCCTGAAAAAAGAGAAGATTGAGAACCAGGAGTTTGAAAAAGCCGTCGAACTGCGGGATCAAGAGGAAGACATTCGCCGTCAGATCGATACCTTGAAGCAAGAGTGGGAAGACGCGCATGACGAGCGTGAGATCGTTGTCACGGAAGAAGATATGGCCTATGTGGTGTCCCGCATGACGGGTATTCCGCTGTCGAAGATTGAAGAGGCGGAATCGCAGCGCTTGCTCAATATGGAGGAGGAGCTGCACAAGCGGGTCGTGGGTCAAGAGGAGGCTATTGCGGTAGTGACGCGCGCCATTCGGCGTTCGCGTGCCGGCCTGAAGGATCCACGGCGGCCGGTTGGGACGTTCATTTTCTTAGGGCCAACGGGCGTTGGCAAAACGGAGTTGGCACGGGCCTTAGCCGAATTTCTGTTCGGCAATGAGAGTGCCCTAATCCGGGTCGACATGTCGGAATACATGGAGCGGTTCAATGTCTCACGTCTGACGGGGGCGCCTCCAGGCTATATTGGCTACGACGAAGGTGGTCAACTCACCGAACAGGTACGACGGAAGCCTTATTCAGTGGTGCTGTTGGACGAAATCGAGAAGGCTCATCCGGACATCTATCACGTCTTGCTCCAGGTTATGGACGACGGCCATCTCACCGATAGCTACGGACGCAAGGTCGACTTCAAGAATGTGGTCTTGATCATGACCTCGAATCTGAGCGCCCGAGCGATTGAAAAGAACACCGCCATTGGGTTCCAGAAGGACACCGAGGAGGTGACGTTCTCGAAGATGAAAGAGAGCGTCATGAACGAACTGAAAAAGACCTTCAACCCTGAATTTCTCAATCGTATCGACGAAGCTGTTATGTTCCACACATTGAATATGGATCACATCAAACAGATCGTGGACATCATGCTCCAGCGCTTGAACCAGCAGATGGGCGAGCGCGGCATTACCCTCGAAATCGACGATAACGCCAAGGAGTGGTTGGCGCATCAGGGATACGACTCCGCGTACGGTGCTCGGCCCCTGCGGCGTGCCATCCAGCGCCATATTGAAGACCCGCTCTCGGAAGAGGTGTTACGCGGAGAATTCCCCCAGGGTGGCGTGGTCCAAATCAAGCTCGCTGGTGAGGAACTGGTGTTTCTGGCGAAGCAAGAAGACGCTGTCGAAAGCCTCTCTGATAGCTAAGCTAAGATAAGCGTCGCATCCCGTGCACGTAGCAGTCAAAGCCCGGTGGACGATATTATCCATCGGGCTTTGGTGTGTCTAGAGGAGGCGTGCACACCCGAGTTTTCGGGATAGACCAACGGGAGTGTCGTGCAAAGTCAGGAGCCTGGGTTGATGATGCGTCGCTTCGTGGTTGGCTGCTCGTTGCTGCTCCTCTTGGCGCTCTATCCGAGTTGGCAAGCAGCCGCAGCTATTAATCCAGGAGCGCTCGTACGCGATATCGAGATCCGTGGCAACCGCCGTACACCAGAGGCCACCATCCGCTTTTACTTAAAGACGGAGGTAGGCAAGCCGTATGTGCCGCAAACGCTCAGCGAGGATATCAAACGACTCTATGCCCTCCGCACGTTCGACGACATTCAAGTCCTCGCCGAGGACGTTCCAGACGGTATACGTTTGATTATTACTGTGGTCGAAAAGCCCGCGGTACGTAATGTTACTTTCGAGGGCAATCGGTATATTGATGCAGCCGAAATCAGGAAACGTATCTTGCTCAAAGAGCGCTCGACCTTTGCGCGCAATCTCCTCAACGATACCGTTGCCGCCCTGCAAAAATATTACCGGGAAGAAGGCTATTACTTTGCCCATATAAGTCCAGAAGTGACAGAGGTTGCCGACAATCAGGTCGATGTTCTGCTGCGGATCACAGAAGGGAAGAAAATCTATATTAGCCGTATTCGTTTTACAGGCAATAAGGGATTCACGGACAGCGAATTGCGGAACGTCGTGCAGCTCAAAGAATATACCCTCCCCGTTATCAGCGGTTCCTCAGCACTCTATAAGCCTGAGACGCTCCGGGTTGATCTGCAACTGCTCGAGAATGTGTACCAGAATAACGGCTACATCAACGTGCAGATCGGTGAACCTGTAGTGGAGATTAACCGTGAGGCTGGAGGCATCGTCATCACCGTTCCCATTACACGTGAGGGGGAGCAATTCAAAGTCGGCAAGGTGACTCTCACAGGCGATCATGTCTTTAAGGAGGAGGAATTACGCCAAAAGGTGCGCCTCACCACGGGAGAAATCTATAGCCGTGAGGCAGTCCGACGCGATATTATGGGACTGACAGATGCCTACGCGGACCGTGGCTATGCGTTTGCCGATGTAACACCAACGGTGTCGATAGACCAGTCGGCACGTGTGGTGAACTTGAGCTTTACGACTCGACCTGGCTCCAAGGTCTATATCGGACGTATTGATATTGTGGGCAATGAGCGCACGCGCGACCAGGTGATTCGGCGTGAAATGCGTCTCGATGAAGGGGAACTCTATAGTGCCACGCGCTTACAGCGTTCGCGACAACGCCTCACCAACTTGCAATATTTCGAGGAAGTCAAAATCGACACGAGACGCCGCGGTGAAGAAGACCTGATGGATCTCGAGGTTGAGGTGACTGAGCGTTCCACAGGTCAGTTTACGGCTGGTATTGGTTTTAGTTCGATAGAAAACGTTGTCTTTACAGCCTCTATCAGCCAGAGTAATCTCTTTGGGCGTGGGCAGACGATTAGTGCCAGTGCCCGGATTGGGACTCTATCGCAGGATTTTGTCCTCGATTTCCAGGAGCCATACCTCTTTGGTCGGCCTATCAACGCTGGTGTCAGCCTGTATCGGCGTTCGAGTGACTTTGAGACTTTTGAGTCGCAACGGACAGGTACTGCTCTCACCTTAGGACGTGCCTTGGGCGAGTATGCACGGGTCTCAGTGACCTACAATTATGAGTTCTTGGATATTAGTGACCTCGACCCTGGCGCTTCCGATTTGTTACGCCAGGAGGAAGGCACCTCGTATACGAGCAGCATCACGCCGCGCATTGTCTGGGATTCACGTGACAATCAGTTTGATCCTGCGGGAGGGTCGTTGCAGTCCTTTGAGGTGACTGGGGCAGGTTTAGGAGGGACAAATCGCTTTTACAAGGTCGTGGGGAGTACCACCTGGTATTTCCCCTTACCGGAAGGCCTCACTGGCTTTGTGCGCGGGCGTTTTGGCATCGGTGACGGGTTTGCGGGGAAAGAGCTGCCAGCGTCAGAGCGGTTTTTTCTCGGAGGGGCAACGACCGTACGTGGCTTCGAATTTCGTGACATTGGCCCCAAGGATTCCCGTGGGAACCCTCTCGGGGGCACCTCATTCCTGCAGTTTAATCTGGAGGTCGGACGCAGTTTCGGTCGCCTCTTACGTCTGGTAACCTTTTTCGATGCCGGGAATGTCTACAATCCGGGCAATCAATTTGACTTTGGTAACCTACGCCGGAGTGCAGGAGTTGGCTTCCGGCTCATTACTCCTTTGGGACCGATTCGCTTAGACTATGGGTTTAAGCTCGATAGGCGGCGTGGTGAGAGCGCCGGCGCCTTGGGTTTTCTGCTGGGGTCCTTCTGAGGAGTAGGGAAGAGAAGACAGGCCGCGGATGGACACCCCAGGTAACTGCAAAGTAGATGAAGGAAGAAGGAGCAGTCTGAATGCACAGGGGATGCTTGAGGAGGGTTGGGCTGTGGACGTGCATGGTGGTGATAGCCTGGGGATTGGGCCTGGCAGAAACCGCCCACGCACAGAAAGTCGGCATCGTCGATTTACAGGCTGTGCTGGACCAGTCCGTACGCGGCAGATCTGCGAAGGATCGGCTGCGAGAACTCGGCGACAGGTTACAGCAAGAAATCAAGGCGAAGCTTGAGTTCAAGCGCCAGAAGGAAGAAGAGCTGCAGAAATTGCAAACAGAGTTTCGTACCCAGAAGGACTTGTTGACTGAGCAGGCACGCGCCATAAAAGACGAAGATTATCGCCGCCGGGCACGGGAGCTGAAACGCTTTATCGACGATACGAACCGCTTTACGGAGGACGCTACTCAGGAGTTCCGGGAGCGGGAAGTCCGAGAAACGCAAGGTCTTTTGCTGTCTGTCCGTAGGGTTGTACAAGAGATTGGTGAACGTGAAGGTTATAGTCTGGTGCTGGAAGGTAACGAAAACACTGCGGTGGTGCTCTATTTCAATAAGGCGATAGATATTACGCCAAAGGTCGTTCAACGTTTCGACCAAACTCCAGCAGACCAAATTCTTGCGACCCCTCCGGCGACGCCTTCAGGGAAAAAACGCTAATTGGGAAAGGAAGGACCATGCGTGTGACGCTGGCTGAGTTGGCCTGTTTACTCGCAGGTGAACTCGAGGGGGATAGACAGACGATCATTTGTGGCATTGCCCCTTTGGACCAGGCGCAAACAGGGGATATAACCTTTCTCACGGAGAGCAAACACGCGGCGCGGCTGGCGACGTCACGTGCCACAGCGGTGCTGGTCGCGCCCCGCATACCAGTTGACCGTCCGGCCATTCGTGTCGCCGATCCCTATCTCGGCTTCATCCACCTTCTGGAGCACTTTTTCCCACCGCGACCTCCCACCTGGGGTATTGATGCCCGTGCCGTGATTGATCCTGAGGTGACCCTAGGAACAGGTGTCAACATTGGTCCCTACGTCGTGATTGGCCGGGGTGTGCGACTGGGGGATAATGTCACGGTGTATCCGGGAACATATATCGGTGAAGCCTGTGAGATCGCAGCGGATTGCATTCTGTATGCCAATGTTAGTCTCTATCCGCGGGTGCACCTTGGCCGGGGTGTCATCGTCCACAGTGGCGCCGTCATCGGCGCGGATGGGTTTGGCTTTTATCCTCTTCCAGATGGTTCTTATCGCAAGATCCCGCAGGTTGGCCGTGTGGTCATTGGCGATGCCGTAGAGATTGGCGCCAATACGTGTATTGACCGGGCTACTGTGGGGGATACCCTCATTGAGGCCGGAGTAAAGCTCGACAATTTAGTGCAGATCGGCCACAATAGCGTCGTCGGGCCACATTCAGTTTTAGCAGGGCAGGTGGGGTTATCAGGCAGCGTACACGTCGGCTCCAGGGTGCGCATGGGGGGGCAGGTCGGTATCGCTGACCATATCACAGTGGGGGATAAGGTATCCATTTCCGCGCAGGCGGGGGTGCTCTCCGATCTCGAGCCAGGCGCGACGGTGTATGGGACCCCGGCTCTGCCTGGCCCCGTCGCAAAGCGCATGCATCTGTATAGCCTGAGGCTCGGCGAGTTGTTTCAAGAGGTCAAGCAACTCCAACGACGTCTCGATGATCTCGAGGGTCGGGAGAACAGGTCGTGAACGCACTGGGACCGGAAGAGATCTTGGCCATACTGCCGCATCGCTATCCGTTTCTGCTCGTCGATCGCATTCAGGAAATTGTCCGTAATGAGTATGCTATCGGCCTCAAAAATGTAACCCTGAATGAGCCGTTCTTTCAGGGACATTTTCCACACTACCGGGTTATGCCGGGAGTGTTGGTGATCGAAGCGATGGCCCAGGTAGGAGGGGTATTGGTGTACTATTCAGATACTGTGACTCTTGGCAAGACACCTCTCTTTACTGGCATTGATCGTGGCAAATTTCGGCGTCAGGTGACTCCAGGAGATCAGCTCATTATGCGCCTGGAGGTTATGCGTCGGCGTGGGCCAGTCTGGCGTGTGCGCGGTCAGGCGTTTGTAGACAAGGCTCTGGCGGCTGAAGCTGAGCTACAAGTGTTCTTAGCGGACAATCCTCGAGAGGGGCACAAGCGGTGACGCTCCATGTCGACCCACGAGCCATCGTGCATCCTACGGCAAAACTGGCTGACGGAGTCACTATAGGCCCTTTTGCCATCATCGGTGAAGAGGTTACTATCGGGGCGGAGACCTCCATTGCGGCCCATGCAGTTCTGGAACGCTGGATAGTCATAGGAGCACGGTGTCGCATTGGTACGGGGACGGTATTGGGGGGCGCTCCTCAGCATCTGAAGTACGATGGGAGCCCGAGTTACCTCCATATCGGAGATGAGAATGATATCCGTGAATTAGTGGTGATTCAACGGAGCATGAAACCGGGAGGAAGTACGCGCCTGGGATCGCATAATTTCATTATGGCGCAGACGCATATCGCACACGACTGCGTGCTGGGCAACTACACGACCCTGGCCAGTCTGACCGGGCTCGCTGGGCACGTGGAGGTGGAAGACGGGGCCGTGATTGGCGGCGTCACTGGTGTGCATCAGTTCGTCCGCATTGGGGCCTATAGTATGGTCGGAGGGAGTTCACGGCTCATGCAAGATGTCCCCCCCTTTCTTTTGGCAGCGGGAAGTCCAGCAACCGTGCATGGTCTGAATACGGTTGGCTTACGACGGGCTGGATTTAGTGCCGAAGCCCGTCGTGAGTTGAAGATTGCCTACCGCACCCTCTATCGTTCTGGCTTGAATGTGAGCCAAGCCCTTGCTACAATTCAGTGCCAATTGACTCCTAGCGCCCCTGTCGCACACCTCATACGTTTTATCGAGCATTCACAACGCGGTATCTGTTCATAACCTTAAATGACTTGCCATGGACGCGGTCGTGGTATCACCGTATGCATACTGGCAGCGGGACACGATGATGCAAAAAGTGAGAGCTGGAGTAGTGGGGGTTGGCCAGATGGGCCAATACCACGTTGGGGTCTATAGTGAGCTGTTCAACGTCGAGTTGGTCGGCGTGGCCGATTGTGACCAGGACCGCGCCACGGCCATAGCCGAGAAATACAAGACGATATCCTTGACGGATTACCATGAGCTGCTCGGTGCTGTCGATGTCGTCAGTATCGCTGTACCAACCTCGCTCCATTACCGCATCGCGCGCGATTTCCTCGAAGCTGGCGTCCATGTGCTGCTCGAAAAGCCCATGACGCATACCCTGGAGGAGGCACGTGAACTCTTTCGCCTCGCAGAGGCTCAGAATGTCGTCTTACATGTTGGCCATGTCGAACGGTTCAATGGGGCAGTACAGGAGTTAAAAAAGATTGTCCAGGATCCCTGGTTGATCGAAAGCCGTCGCTTGGGACCTTTTGTGCCCCGTATCAAGGAGGATGGGGTCATCCTCGATGTCATGATCCATGACATCGACATCATTCTGAACCTCGTGCGCTCTCCGGTGCGACGCATGTATGCGCTGGGCAAGGCCATCTATACTGCCAGTGAAGACCTCGCTAATGTCCAGATCTGCTTCCAGAACGGCTGTATCGCGAATATCATTGCCTCACGCGCCACGGAGATCAAGGTCCGTACCATGGCCATTACGCAGCGTGATGCGTACATTGTGCTCGATTACACGGATCAGGATATTCGTGTGCATCGCCAAGCCTCGTCGGAACATCTGGTGACACGTGGTGCTTTACGCTATAAACAAGAATCGCTCATCGAGCGCATTTTTGTCCACAAAGAAAATCCGCTCAAGTTGGAAATCAAACACCTGATCGACTGCGCGACGGAGGGGGCCGTCCGGGTCGTCTCAGTAGACGAAGAACTCCGTTCACTGCAAGTGGCGCTCCAAGTCCTGGAGAGCCTCGAAAAAGATGGTCTGGTCTGAGTGGAGCCTGGCATGGCACACGTGGGAATGATCGCCGGAGCCGGAGAGCTCCCCGAAATTATTGCCCGACGGGCTCATGCTGAGGGGACCCCTTTACCCACCGTGGCGCTGTCAACGCACGTAGCAGCCCAACTGACTCCCTATTGCCCTACGCTCGTGCACTATGGCCCTGGCCAACTTACCAAAATCATTCGGACTTTCCAACGCCACCACGTGCAACAGGTCGTTATGGTAGGCAAGGTGGAGAAGCGCTTCCTGTTTGAGAATCCGCGTCTCGATCTGCGCGTCTTGCGGGGGCTCAGTCGTATGCGCGACTACCGGGATGTGACGTTGTTGCGTGCCATCATCGCCGAATTTGCCGAAGAAGGACTGGAGGTGATCGAACAGACACGCCTCCTGGGACATCTGGTGACTCCAGAGGGCATCCTCGGTAAGCAACGTCCGAGCCAGCGCGCCTGGGATGATATCCGCTATGGTTTTGTGCGCGCCAAACAGCTCGCGGCGTTGGACATTGGCCAGACAATGGTCGTACGCCGTCAGACAGTCCTCGCAGTGGAGGCTCTCGAGGGCACAGATGCTGCCATCGAGCGTGGATGTCAGTACGGGGGGCGTGGCACGGTCGTCGTCAAAGTGAGCCGCCCACAGCAGGATATGCGCTTTGATGTGCCCACGGTCGGGCCGCACACGCTCCAGCGGGTCATCGCTGGACGAGCTGCCGTACTGGCCGTCGAAGCGGGGACTACCCTCATGCTGCGTCTACCAGAGTTAGTGGCCCTGGCAGATGCGCGCCGTGTGGCTCTCGTGGGGGTGTCAGCGGCATCGCTACAGTCAGTGCATGCAGTCGGGAGAGCGTAGTGGAACATTCGTCTCACGCAGGGCGGGCTGCATCGCTGTTGATGGTGGCAGCCGAAGCGTCCGGCGACCAGCACGGAGCAGCCTTGGTACGGGCCTTGCGTGAGCGTTTTCCCGAGCTCCAGGTGTACGGTCTGGGTGGCGACCACATGCGGGCTGCTGGTGTAGAAACCCTGTTCGATGTGCAGGCGCTGAATGTGGTGGGGGTGGTGGAAATATTGACCAAAGTGCCGTCGGGTCTGCGCATGGCATACCAATTGCTGCGGACAGCAGCACGCCGTGGCACACAGGTAGCAGTTCTCATCGATGCTCCAGGCTTCAATCTCACCTTGGCGCGTTTGGCGAAGCGTGCCGGGCTGTCTGTGGTGTACTACATTAGCCCACAGATCTGGGCCTGGCGTCAGGGCCGTGTCAAACGTGTGGCACGCTACGTCGATAAAATGCTGACGCTGTTTCCCTTTGAGGTGCCGTTCTACACTGCTGCTGGCGTGGATGCTGAGTATGTCGGTCATCCACTCCTCGACCATCTGCACCACCTGCCGGCACCCGCGCAGGCCGCGCGCAGCCTGGGACTCGACGCGCAGGCCCCTATTATTGCACTCTTACCTGGGAGTCGCCGTCAGGAACTCCGGAGTCTCCTCCCCACCATGCTCGCCGCCTTCCAGCGCATCCGGCAGCGTCTGCCAGGCATACAAGGGATTATACCGGTAGCGCCAACTCTCACTATGGACGAAGTCCAGCAGTTCCTGACGCATTACCCCATACCTCTGACGGTTATCTCTGGGCAAAGTCATACCGCGTTGTGTGCTGCACACTTTGCCCTCGTGGCTTCCGGTACAGCCACCCTGGAGGCAGGGCTGATTGGGACGCCTATGGTGGTCGTCTATAAGATGCATCCGATCACAGCCTGGCTGGCACGACGGGTGCTCTGTATTCCCTACATTGGACTGGTAAATATTGTGGCTGGCCGACCCGTGGTGCCTGAACTCCTCCAAGAAGCGCTGGGCCCCCAGACCCTCGCGGCCCTGGCCTTGCACTGTCTGGAACAGCCTGAGGTTGCCCAGCACGTCAGGCAGGAGTTAGCCCTCCTCCACCATATGCTGGGCACAGGGGAAGGCGCACAGCGTGCTGCGGCGTGTGTAGGGCAGTTTTTGCAGGCAGCAGAGACGCGCGCTGCCGCAACGGTGGAAGGATAATGCTACGCAGCAGCGAAATCTGGTATCGCCGCTGGCTCATAGCCTGTGTGGTACGCCTGCTCAGCTGGGGGCTACGCCTCCTCTATTGCACCCTACGGCCCGAATACGTCCAGCAACACTTTGAGCAGCGGGCGTGGGATGGGGGCATGCCAGTGTTGCTAGCCTTTTGGCATGGACGGATGCTATATTTTTTGCATCGCTACCATCGTCAGCGTTTTACTATCATGGTTAGCCGTAGCAAAGATGGAGAGTTCGTCAGCCAGGTGCTGCAGCGCTTTGGCGTGCATGTGACACGTGGTTCGAGCAGCCGGGGAGG
>Ga0081538_10001222_pt1 | contig 26967 bp, 27 predicted proteins | sample TabmetS5T2R1_FD_71022 | JGI IMG/M metagenome (GOLD analysis project Ga0081538, IMG submission 71022) | Tabebuia heterophylla rhizosphere microbial communities from the University of Puerto Rico - S5T2R1 | ecosystem: Host-associated > Plants > Roots > Rhizosphere ...
GATGTCGGAGAGCACACCCGCGGCCGGCGCCGGCACCTCGATGGTGACCTTGTCGGTCTCGAGCTCGACCACCGGCTCGTCTACGGCGACTGCCTCGCCCGGCTGCTTGAACCAGCGGCCGATGGTGGCCTCGGTCACCGACTCGCCCAGCGTGGGGACGCGAATGTCAGCCATGGCCTATTCCTTCCGTGCAGTCCCTCGATGATGCAGAGCAGGACCTGTCGTCCGTTATCGCAGCGCCTCGTCGAGCAGGGAGCGAAGCTGCGCGAGATGCTTGGACATCACGCCGACCGCCGGCGCCGCCGAGGCAGGCCGGCCGGCATAGCGCGGCCGCTTGTGCGCAGCACCGATCTGATTGAGCACCCACTCGATGAACGTATCGACGAAGAACCATGCTCCCATATTGCGCGGCTCTTCCTGGCACCACACGATCTCCGCCTGTTTGAATCGGGAGAGCTCGTGGACCAACGCCTTTGTCGGGAACGGATGCAGCTGCTCGATGCGCATCAGGTAGATATCATCGATGCCGCGCTTCTCCCGCTCCTCGTAGAGGTCGTAATAGACCTTGCCCGAGCACAGCACGATGCGGCGGATGCGGTCATCGGCAACGAGCTTGATCTTCTCGTCGGGCTGCATCTGCGCATCGTCCCACAGCACGCGGTGGAACGTCGTACCGGAATCCATCTCGTCGAGCCGCGACACCGCCCGCTTGTGGCGCAGCAGGCTCTTCGGCGTCATCAGGATCAGCGGTTTTCGGATCTCGCGTTTCAACTGCCGTCGCAGGATGTGGAAATAGTTGGCCGGCGTCGTGCAGTTCGCCACCTGCATGTTGTCCTCGGCGCACATCTGCAGGAAGCGTTCGAGCCGCGCCGAGGAGTGCTCCGGCCCCTGCCCCTCGTAGCCGTGCGGCAACAGGCAAACGAGCCCCGACATGCGCAACCACTTGCGCTCGCCGGACGAGACGAACTGGTCGAGCACGACCTGGGCACCGTTGGCGAAGTCGCCGAACTGCGCCTCCCACATGGTGAGCGCGTTCGGCTCGGCGAGCGAATAGCCGTATTCGAAGCCGAGCACCGCTTCTTCCGAGAGCATCGAGTTGATCACTTCGAAGCGGGCCTGGGGGTCGCTCAAGTGATTGAATGGGATATGGCGGTTCTCGTTCTGCTGATCGATCAGCACCGAATGACGCTGCGAAAACGTGCCGCGCTCGGTATCCTGGCCGGAGAGCCGCACGGGAAATCCTTCGAGCAGCAGGGAGCAGATGGCGAGGGCCTCGGCGGTCGACCAGTCGATGCCCTCGCCGGTCTCGATCGTCTTGGCTCGGTTTTCGAGAAAGCGCTGGATCGTCCGGTGCACGTGGAAATCCTTCGGCACGGCGGTGATCTTGCGGCCGATGTCCTTGAGCCTGCCGATAGCGACGCCGGTATTGCCGCGGCGTGGATCGTCGGTATCGCCCGCGACCTTGAAGCCGGCCCATCGCCCATCGAGCCAGTCGGCGCTGTTCGGCCGGTAGGCTTGCACGGCCTCCATTTCGGCGTCGAGCCGCGCGCGCCAGTCGGCCTTCATCTTCTCGATTTCGCCTTCGCGGAGCACGCCTTCGCCGAGAAGCTTCTTGCCGTACAATTCCAGCGTCGTCGGATGCGAGCGGATCTTCTTGTACATGAGCGGCTGGGTGAACGACGGCTCGTCGCCTTCGTTGTGGCCGAACCGGCGGTAGCAGAACATGTCGATCACGACCGGCTTCTGGAACTTCTGCCGGAACTCGGTCGCGACCTTCGCGGCGAACACCACCGCCTCGGGATCGTCGCCGTTGGCATGGAAGATCGGCGCCTCGATCATCTTGGCGACGTCGGACGGATAGGGCGACGAGCGGCTGTAGCGCGGATAGGTGGTGAAGCCGACCTGGTTGTTGACGATGAAGTGAACCGAGCCGCCGGTGCGATGCCCGCGCAAGCCCGACAGGCCGAAGCATTCGGCGATCACGCCCTGTCCGGCAAAGGCGGCGTCGCCGGAAATGAGCAGCGGCATGACCATGGTGCGGTCTTCCGGCGTGGCGCCGCGCTGATCCTGCTTGGCGCGGACCTTGCCCAGCACGACCGGATTGACGATCTCCAGATGCGATGGATTGGCGGTGAGCGACAGATGCACCTGGTTGCCGTCGAACTCGCGATCCGACGAGGCGCCGAGGTGGTACTTCACGTCGCCCGAGCCCTCTACTTCGTCCGGCGTCCATGATCCGCCCTTGAACTCGTGGAAGATCGCGCGGTGCGGCTTGCCCATGACCTGGGCCAGCACGTTGAGCCGGCCGCGGTGCGCCATGCCGAGCGCGATCTCCGTCACGCCGAGCGCGCCGCCGCGCTTGATGATCTGCTCCAGCGCCGGGATCATCGATTCAGCGCCGTCGAGGCCGAAGCGCTTGGTGCCGGTGAACTTGAGATCGCAGAACTTCTCGAAACCTTCCGCCTCGACCAGCTTGTTGAGGATCGCCCGCTTGCCCTCGCGGGTGAACGTGATCTCCTTGTCGGGTCCCTCGATGCGCTCCTGGATCCACGCCTTCTGATCGGGCGCCGAGATGTGCATGAACTCGACGCCGAGCGTCTGGCAATAGGTGCGCCGGAGAATCGCGACGATCTCGGTGAGCGAGGCGAATTCGAGCCCGAGCACGTGGTCGATGAAGATCTTGCGGTCGTAGTCGGCCTCGGTGAAGCCGTACGAGCGCGGATCGAGCTCCTCGTGATCCTTGCGCGGCTCGAGCCCAAGCGGGTCGAGATTGGCGTGCAGGTGGCCGCGAATGCGGTAGGCCCGGATCAGCATCAGGGCACGCACCGAATCGCGGGTGGCCCGCTGCACCTCGAGCGGCGACAGTTCGACGGCCTTCGCCTGCGCGACCGCCTTGACCTTGTCGCCGACCGCCTTCTCGACCGCCGTCCAGTCGCCGTCGAGTGCCGCGATGAGCTCGCCGCGTGCGGGCTGCGGCCAGTTCGCCCGCCGCCACGACGGCCCGTGGGCAATCTTGGTCACGTCGCCGGCGTCGTCCTTCAGGCTGTCGAAGAACGCCCGCCATTCCGCGTCGACCGCGCCGGGATCGGCCCGATAGCGCGCGTAAAGGTCTTCGATATAGGCGCCGTTGCCGCCGTAAAGGAACGACGTGAGGGCAAAGGCTGCGTTGGCGTCTTGACGTGACATAAGCCGCATCCTGGATTGTAGGGGTAGACCCGAAAACGCGTCTCCTTGCACGCGAATGGCCCGGAATCGCGATGCTCTCGTCTTATTTAGGCCACGAGGCGACCTTCGGCTACCTTAGCTCTTCACAAAGAACTGAATCAGCTTTCTAATATTTCGCCCAGCGTCCTGCCGAGCCGTGCCGGCGACGGCGATACCGTGATGCCGGCGGCCTCCATGGCGGCGATCTTCGATTCGGCACCTCCCTTGCCGCCCGAGATGATGGCGCCGGCGTGACCCATGCGCCGTCCGGGCGGCGCCGTGCGCCCCGCAATGAAGCCGACCATGGGCTTGCGGCGGCCGCGCCTGGCCTCGTCCTTGATGAACTGGGCCGCGTCCTCCTCGGACGCCCCCCCGATTTCGCCGATCATGACGATCGCCTCGGTCCTGTCGTCGCCCAGGAACATCTCCAGCGCGTCGATGAAATCGGTGCCCTTGACCGGGTCGCCGCCGATGCCGACCGCGGTGGTCTGGCCCAGGCCTTCGCGGGTCGTCTGATACACGGCCTCGTAGGTGAGGGTGCCGGAGCGCGACACGATGCCGACGCGGCCGGGCGCAAAGATATTGCCCGGCATGATTCCGATCTTGCATTCGCCAGCGGTCATGACGCCGGGGCAATTGGGCCCGATCAGGCGCGACGCGGAGCCGGTGAGCGCGCGTTTCACCTTGACCATGTCGAGCACCGGAATGCCCTCGGTGATGCACACGATGAGCGGGACTTCCGCATCGATCGCCTCGCAGATGGCATCCGCCGCCCCGGCCGGCGGGACGTAGATCACGCTGGCGTCGCAGCCGGTCTCGTGGCGCGCCTCGGCCACGGTCTCGAACACCGGCAGGCCGAGATGGATCGACCCGCCCTTTCCGGGCGAGGTGCCGCCGACCATCTGCGTGCCGTAGGCGATCGCGGCTTCGGAATGGAACGTGCCGTTCTTGCCCGTGAAGCCCTGGCAGATGACCTTGGTATTCTTGTCGACGAGAATGGACATCTACGATCCCGCGACCAGCCTATGGGTGAGATTGAGATAGACGCCCGGTGCCTTGGCCGGGCTTGCATCGATCAGCAGCAGGATGACGCCTTCACCGTGCAGCTTGACGCGCCAGCCGCTGGAACGACGCTGTCCGTCGGGCGAGACCGCTTCGCGCTCCGGCGGTCCGAGATTGAGCGCCCTCATCAGATCCTGCTTGACCTCGTCGCCTAGCCCGTCGGCTGCCGTGATCGCACAGGATGCAACCTCGCCGGCGGGGCCGCGCGCTTCGACCGCGCTCAGCTCATGGGTCCCGCTCGCGAGGCCGACCATCCACGACTTGATGTGGTTGAAATGGCCCTCCGGCTGCCGCGGAGTCCCGGCGTCCATGTTGACGGGCAGATTCGCCGCCGATGCCCTGGCTTCGATGCGGGCGAAGTTGGGCGGCTCCGACACGCAGGATTCCTGGAAGGCGGCGACGAGAGCGGCGCTGCGCTCGTCAGCGCCTGCCTCACCAACGGCGCAGAGCAGTGCCGCGCCCAGGACTATCATCCCGCGACTCACTTCGATGCAGCTCCCTTAACGGCCTTGACGATCTTCTGTGCGGCGTCGTCGAGATCGTCGGCCGAGATCACATTCAAACCGGACTTGTCGATGATCTTGTTGCCCTGCTCGACGTTGGTGCCTTCCAGACGCACCACCAGCGGCACCTTGAGGCCGACTTCCTTGACCGCCGCCACCACGCCCTCGGCGATGACGTCGCAGCGCATGATGCCGCCGAAGATGTTGATCAGAATGCCCTTCACCTGCGGGTCGGCGGTGATGATCTTGAACGCCGCCGTCACCTTCTCCTTGGTGGCGCCGCCGCCGACGTCGAGGAAATTCGCCGGCGCCTCGCCGTAGAGCTTGATGATGTCCATGGTCGCCATGGCGAGCCCGGCACCGTTCACCATGCAGCCGATCGTGCCGTCGAGCGCGATGTAGTTGAGATCGTATTTCGATGCCTCGATCTCCTTCTCGTCCTCCTCGGTGAGATCGCGCAGGGCTACCGCGTCGGGATGGCGGTAGAGCGCGTTGCCGTCGAAGGAAACCTTGGCGTCGAGGCAGACCAGCTGGCCGGTCTTGGTGAGGATCAGCGGATTGACCTCGAGCAGGCTCATGTCCTTGGCGACGAATGCCTGGTAGAGCTTGGCGATGAGGCTCTCCGCCTGCTTGGCGGTATCGCCGGCAAGCCCGAGCGCCTGCGCGACCAGCCGGCCGTGGTGCGGCATGATTCCGGTCGCCGGATCGATGCTGAAGGTGACGATCTTCTCAGGCTGCGTGCGCGCCACCTCTTCAATGTCCATGCCGCCCTCGGTCGAGACCACGAGGGCGATGCGCGAGGTCGCGCGATCGATCAGCGCCGAGAGATAGAACTCGCGCTCGATCGCCGCGCCCTCTTCGATATACAGACGATGGACGGTCTTCCCCTGCGGGCCGGTCTGGCGCGTGACGAGGGTTGCGCCCAGCATGCGCTCGGCCGCCTGCCTCACGTTGTCGATCGATTTCACCACCTTGACGCCGCCGGCCTTGCCGCGCCCGCCGGCGTGAATTTGCGCCTTGACCACATAGACCGGGCCGCCGAGATCGCGAGCGGCCTTCACCGCCTCCTCGACCGTGAACGCCGCAACGCCGCGCGGAACCGGCACCCCGAAACCCGACAGCACCGCCTTCGCCTGATATTCGTGGACGTTCATGGCGCCCCCTTGTCACCCTGATGGCGTCCCGGATGCGTCTCACGCGCAGCCCCGACACCGCATCATTTGCCCAGATCCGGCGCGATCTTCTTGCAAGCATCGACCAGCGTCTGCACCGCCGTGACCGACTTTTCGAACATGTCGCGCTCGGCGCCGTTGAGCTGAATTTCGACGACGCGCTCCACCCCTTTGGCGCCGATCACCACCGGCACGCCGACGTAGATGTCGCGCACGCCATATTCGCCGCTGAGCCAGGCCGCGCACGGCAGCACCCGCTTCTTGTCCTTGAGATAGCTCTCTGTCATGGCGATGGCGGATGCGGCGGGCGCATAATAGGCCGAGCCGCTCTTGAGCAGGTTCACGATCTCGGCGCCGCCGTCGCGCGTGCGCTGGACGATGGCCTCGAGCCGTCCCTGGGTGGTCCAGCCCATGCGGATGAGATCGGGCAGCGGAATGCCGGCGACGGCCGAATAGCGGATCAGCGGCACCATCGTGTCGCCGTGACCGCCCAGGACGAAGGCGGTGACGTCCTCGACCGAGACGTTGAACTCGTCGGCGAGAAAGTAGCGGAAGCGTGCCGAGTCGAGCACGCCGGCCATGCCGACCACCATGTTGCGGGGCAGGCCGCAGCACTTTTGCAACGCCCAGACCATCGCATCGAGCGGGTTGGTGATGCAGATCACGAAGGCATTGGGCGCGTATTTGCGGATGCCGGCCCCCGCCTGCTCCATCACCTTGAGATTGATGCCGAGGAGGTCGTCGCGGCTCATCCCCGGCTTGCGCGGCCCCCCCGCCGTGACGATGCAGACCGCTGCGCCCTCGATCGCCTCGTAGGAATTGGTGCCGGAAAATCGGGCATCGAAGCGATCCACCGGCGAGGATTCGGCAATATCGAGCGCTTTGCCCTGGGGAATGCCCTCGGCGATATCGAACAGGACGACGTCACCCAGCTGCTTGAGCCCGATGAGGTGAGCGAGCGTGCCGCCGATCTGGCCAGCACCGATCAATGCAATCTTGCTGCGCGTCATTTGGGAGATTGTCCATAGCGATCGCAGGCGGCCGAGGAGGCCGTGCGCCGCGTGATTAGCTCTTTCGCGCGGGCCGTTCAAGCCGGCCGGCGCGGCGCAAAATGTGCCTCAATTCGTACCGATCGTGGTGTACAGTCGAGCCACTTCGAAACGGCCACCCGCGCCTGGAGCGGGCGGTCGGGTCGCAACCTCCGGGCACCGTCGAGACGCATGATGGATCTGTATTTTAATGCAGACGCCAAGTTCACGAAATGGGCCGTGAAGGCCGGCGTCCTCAAGGAACCGTTCGTCCTCGTCGACGTCGGCGTTCAGGGTGGCGAGCACGAGCACTGGCGCCTGCTTGGCGACCATCTGGTGGTGCACGGCTTCGACGCGCTCGAAGAGGCCGTAACCGAGCTCCGGCGCCAGAACGCCTGGCGATCGAACCGGCATTACCATGCGGTCGCGGCCGGCAAATCCGACGAAGAGCGCACGTTCTTCGTCAACGCGGCAAACCCGACGGCAAGCTCGATGTTCCGGCAGGGCGCGAGCCGGTTCGACGTGCAGACCCGCGAACGGGCGCGCAAAGTTCAAGTCCGCCGGCTCGACACGCTCATGACCCAAGGCCTCATCCCGCGCGGCGATTTTCTCAAGGTGGATGTCGAAGGTTTCGAGATGGACGTCCTGTTGGGGGCGCACCAGCTGATTGCAACCGGCGTGCTCGGGGTCGAGACCGAGACCAATTTGGGGATCAGCCCGACCTTTCCGGACGGTCATTTCTCCGCCGTCTCGGACATCCTCATCGAACATGGCCTCCTCGTCTTCGATCTCGCCTTCAACCGCGTTCCGCGCGCAAGCTTCCAGCGCGCGCTCGCCGCCAAAGGCCTCGCGGCAACGGCCGAAGGCATCGGCAAGCCGGCGACCCTGAACGTCCTGTTCTGCCGCGACCCGATTCAGGAAGCGGACGAGCCCGACTCCTACCCTGCTGATCATGATCTATGAGCTGCATGGGCTCAACGACATCGCGGTCGATACGATCGAACGGTTTGCCACACTGCTCAGCACCAGATTCGACGTGCAACAGGCGATTGCACTTCTCGCCGATCCGTCTTGCCGAGACGAGACTCTCGATACCGTTCTCGGCCGGCGCGTGAGAGAGCTCGAGCAATCGACCAGCTGGCGAATCACCGCACCGCTGCGAGGGCTGAAGCGGGCATTTCAAAAAATTTCACGCATGGCGTAGAGGCGTCCGGTCCGGGCAGCGCGAATGCCGGTCGGCGCCGCGCAAGAAATCAAGTTGCGCCCGTGCAACAAACATTTCATTTTCGTTGCTTTCGCATGGAGATCGACGGTGGAAGACCTCTCCTTCAACAGCAGGGCCGCATTCACCAGGTGGGTCACGGCCGAGGGACTGCTGCGGGAGCCGTTTGTTGTCGTCGACGTCGGCGTGCAGGGCGGCGCAAACGTCCGCTGGGATCTCCTGGGCGACTATCTCGTGTTTCACGGCTTTGATGCCATTGCCGAGGTCATCGATGACCTCAAGCAACGAAACGCCGGCCGGCCCAATCGCCATTTTCACGCGTTCGCAATCGGCGCCGCCGACGGCGAGCGCGAGTTCTATTTCAATCCCTCGAATCCATTCTCGAGCTCGATGTACCGGCCGGGTGACAGCCGCTTCGACATCGAAGTCAGCGAGCAGGAGGCACGCACGGTGCCGGTGCGCCGGCTGGACAGCCTGCTGGCGGCAGGCGTGATCCCGAGCTGCGATTTCCTCAAGGTCGATGTCGAAGGATTCGAGAAGGATGTGCTCGCTGGCGCGCGGGCGCTCCTGGAAGCCGGCCCGCTGGCAGTCGAGACCGAAACGAACTTCGGCGTCAGCCCGCACTATCCCAAGGGCCATATGGCGACGATCGCGGAGATCGTGCTGGATCATCATCTTGTGCTGTTCGATCTCGGCTTCAGCCGCATACCTCGCGCCAGCTTCGAACGAGCGCTGGCGCGAAAAGGACTTGAGCTCGAGGCCGGGTCCAACACGTTGGGCCGGCCGGGTACGTTCAACGTCCTGTTCTGTCGCGATCTCATCGACGAGGCGGATCACAGCGAAAACTACGCGACGCAGCCTCGCCCCGTCGGCGTGGACCAGATGATCAAGACGATGATCATTTGCGAGGTGTTCGGGCTCAACGACGTCGCCCTCGACATGGCAGAACGCTTCGCCACGCCGCTCGGATCCCGGCTCGACGTTGACCGCGCGATCGACCTTCTCGCCGACCCGGACTGTCGCGAGCCGGGTCAGGTGGTCGAGGTGGTCCGCCTCAAGGAGCGCATCCGTGACTTTGAGGAATCGACGAGTTGGCGCGTCACGGCACCGCTGCGGGCGCTCAAACGAGCCTTTCGACGGAGAGAGCGTGGCGAATAGCGAGTGGTGAGTGGTGAGTGGTGGATAGTGAATAGCAAAAGCAGGGCCACATCTCGCCCCCATTCGCTATTCGTTAATCGTATTCGCGACTCGCTAGGTTTCGACGATGCCCTGCGCCGCCGCGCGAGCGCGCCGGCCGTGCGGCAGCGCCAGATAGGCTTGCGAGCGCATCTCGATCAGGCGCGAAGCGGTGCGGCGAAACTCCTGCACCTCGAAGCCTTCGCTCGCCCGATAGAGTGCATCCGGCTCCGCTTCGGCCGAGGAGACCAGTTTCACGGCGTGATCATAGAGCGTGTCGATGAGGATGATGAATCGCTTGGCTTCGTTGCGCTGCCCATGATCCATCACCGGGATGTGGTCCACCAGCACGGTGTGGAACTCGTGCGCGATGCGCAGGTAGTCGCTGGCGCCGAGCGGCAGGCCGCACAGTTGATGGAACGTGAAGCGCGCCACGCCCCTGGCCGCCTGCGGCACGCGGATGATGCGCCCCTTGACGGCGAGGTCGTGCGGCTCGGCCTCGAATGCGCCGGTCAGCCGCTCCCAGGCCATGTCGAGCGCCACGTCCGCGGCTTCGTCGGGTGGCGTGTACCATACCGGCGCGCCAGTGAGCTTCTCGAGGCGGAAATCGGCGCGGGCCGCGAGCCGCACCACATCCATGTGCTCCCTGAGCAGAGCGATGAACGGCAGGAACCTGGCGCGATTGAGCCCCTCCCGGTAGAGCTCCTCCGGCGCGACGTTTGAGGTCGCGACCGCCACCACGCCATGCTCGAACAGCCGCGTGAACAGACGTCCGAGGATCATCGCATCGGCGATGTCGGTGACGTGAAATTCATCGAAGCATAGCAACCATGCGCTCTCGGCCAGCGCAGCTGCCACCGGAGGGATGGGATCGTCCCCTTTGATCTCGCCGCGCTTCACCTTCTGCCGCCATGCATGCACGCGCTCGTGCACCTCGAGCATGAACTCGTGGAAATGTGTGCGGCGTTTACGGACGACCGGGCTCGCGGCGAAAAACAGATCCATCAGCATGGTCTTGCCGCGGCCGACGTCGCCGAAGATGTATTGTCCTTTGACCGGTCCGCTCTCACGGGCGCCGAACATCCAACCCAAGGCCGAGGACTTGCGCGCCAGCCGATGCTCGCCAAGACGGGCGTTGAGGTCGGTCAGCTTGCGCGCGATCGCTTCCTGCGCGGCGTCGTGCTCGATCTCGCCTGCCGCGACGAGGGCGGCGTAACGCTCGCTGACGGTGCCGGCCATGCAAGGGATGGAGAATGGCGGAGAATGGTGAAGCCCGTGAGCCATTAGCCGGCCCACGCCGACCCCTGCAATGCTGGAGTTCACCGGCGTCGCTCACGAGTCACAATCATTCACAAAAACTGTGAAAGCAGGCGCATCCTTGTGATTGGCAAGCGAACCCTTTTGCTGTGCACAATTAGGAGCTGATCCGGGCTGCCGTTCACTATATTGTTAACTGCTTAATTGCTGTGCAATCAAGTACTTGTCACATTTCTGCTGCACTGCAAAATTACCTACTGCGCGCCGGGCAAAGTTATTCCCGGCCAGGAGGAGACAATGAGGAGGCCTTGCAAAAAAGACACTCAACAGGAGGCCTTGATGCGCGACGCGCTTCCCGAAGGCGGCCGGATCCGCAAGCTGTGGTCCGGCGACACCGACATCTACCACGACCATCTGCTGCGCCTCGATGGGCACGCCCGGCGCAGCCGCTTCGGCGGCGGCGTATCGGACGCGTTCATCGGCAATTACGTCGTGGTTGCGAACAGTCTCGACAGCGTGATCCATGGCTTTTTTGTCGACGACGTGCTGCGCGGCGCGGCCGAGCTTCGGCCGCTCGGGCCCACGCTTGCGGGCGAGGCCGAGGCCGCCCTGAGCATCGAGAAGCCGTGGCAGAGCCACGGTGTCGGCACGGCGCTGCTTGGCCGCACGCTTCTCGCCGCGCGCAACCGCGGATTCAAGCTCCTCCACATGGCCTGTCTCGCCGACAATCGGCGCATGCAGCAGCTGGCGCTCAAGTTCGATGCCGAATTGAGCTTCGATTTCGGCGCCGTCGTCGGGGAACTCGAGGCGCCGCACCCGACACCGCTCTCGGTCATGCGCGAACTGGTCGCCGATAGCACCGGCTTTGCCACTGCCATGCTCGAGGTGCAGTCGCGCCTGATCAAGCCGGCCTGACAATCAAAGCCCGAATCGTCGAATTGCAGCCGACCGGGCGGGCCAGTACCTGCTGGCGTGCAGCGGGCAGACGCATTGGCAGCCGGCACGTGGCTGCGGCTGGAATGGTGAAAGGCCTTTCGGCGACGGGATTTAATCACCCCGCATCCGCGGCCCGTAACGGCGCCGCGCGCCGGCGCCGCGCGGGCGCCATGCGCTATCGTCATTTCCCGGTGCGTCGAAAAACTCTGATAGCATGGACGCTCAGGCGAAACGCCGCGTGCCGCATGACACGAGAAGGCGTCAGCATAGGGAGGCGGCCATGAGATTGCTTGCTGCATTTGTCGGTCTTGTTCTCATATCCGGCGCGGCCGCGGCCAATGACGTGCCGCGCTTCCAGGTCGAGCCGTTCTGGCCGAAGCCGCTGCCGGACAACTGGATCTTGGGCCAGGTAGCCGGCATCGCGGTGGCGCCCGACGATACGATCTGGATCGTGCATCGCCCGGGTACGCTGGTGGACGACGAGAAGGGCGCGACGTTGAATCCGCCCGCCACCAAGTGCTGCAAGGCGGCGCCGCCCGTGCTGCAGTTCGACGCGGAGGGCAACCTGAAGCGCTCGTGGGGCGGCCCCGGCGACGGCTATGACTGGCCGAAGAGCGAGCACGGCATCTTCGTCGATTCCGCCGGCAATGTCTGGCTCGCCGGCAACAACAAGGAGGATCACCAGATCCTGAAGTTTTCCGCCGACGGCAAGTTCCTGGCCCAGATCGGCAAGCCCGGTGTGCCCGGCGGCTCCAACAGCCAGACCCTTGGCAGCCCGGCCCATATGGTTGTTGATGAGGCGGCGAGCGAGCTCTACGTGGCCGACGGCTATCAGAACCGTCGCATCATCGTGTTCGATGCCACGACCGGCGCCTACAAGCGCCACTGGGGCGCCTATGGCAAACAGCCGGGCCCGGATGACAAGCTGCCGCCCTACCGGCCGGATGCGCCATTGTCGCAAAGCTTCGGCAACCCGGTGCATTGCGTCCGGCTTGCCAACGACGGCCTCGTCTACGTGTGCGACCGCGTCAACGACCGCATCCAGGTGTTCCGCCGGGACGGCACGTTCGTGAAGGAATTCCAGGTCGAGCCGCAGACCCTGCAGAACGGCTCGGTGTGGGACCTGGTCCTGTCCAACGACCCGCAGCAGCGTTTCATCTTCATCGCCGACGGCGCCAACGGCCAGATCCACACGCTGGCGCGCGAGGACGGAAAGCTGCTCACGCAATGGGGCCGCCACGGCCGCCAAGCCGGCCAGTTCAAGTGGGTGCACAACATCGCCATCGACTCGAAGGGGAACCTCTACACCTCCGAGGTCGGCTTCGGCCGCCGGACGCAGAAGTTCAAGCCGATATGACTTGGTGGTTGTAGGGTGGGCTGAGCGTAAAAGCGAAGCCCGCGCGTCTTGCTTTGGTAAGAGGGTCCGCGTGGGCACTGCGCGTTCCCACCGCATCATCTCTTGATAGCGTAGCGTACCGCGCCTTTGCGCACCCTACGGAAGCGCGTCACGCTGGCGCGTGGCAGACCGCCTCGACGTTGTGACCGTCCGGATCGAGCACGAAGGCGCCGTAGTAGTTGGCATGATAGTGTGGCCGCAGGCCCGGCGCCCCGTTGTCCTTGCCGCCGGCCGCGAGCGCCGCGCGATGGAAGGCGTCGACCGCCGCGCGATCCTTGGCCACGATGGCAATGTGCAGCACGCCGCTGAGCCCGCCTTCGCCGCCGATCCAGAAATCCGGCTTTCCATTGATCCCGAAGCCTGCGGCCGGACTGCCGCTCTCGGTTTGTTGCGGCCCGACCTCCATGATCAAGGTGTAGCCGAGCGGCGCGAGCGCGTGCGCGTAGAACGTCTTCGACCGCGCATAGTCCGAAACCGGAAACCCGACATGGTCGATCATGCCTACACCTGCCGCTCCACCATGGCCTTCTTGATCTCGGCGATCGCCTTGGCGGGATTGAGGTGCTTCGGACAGGCTTTCGAGCAGTTCATGATGGTGTGGCAGCGATAGAGCCGGAACGGGTCTTCCAGGTCGTCGAGCCTCTCGCCGGTGGCTTCGTCGCGCGAATCGACGATCCAGCGCTGCGCCTGGAGCAGCACCGCGGGGCCGAGATAGCGCTCCGGGTTCCACCAGTAGCTCGGGCATGAGGTGCTGCAGCAGGCGCACAGAATGCATTCGTAGAGCCCGTCGAGCTTGGTGCGATCCTCGCGGCTCTGCCGCCACTCCTTCTCCGGGGTCGGCGACGCGGTATGCAGCCACGGCTCGATCGAGGCGTATTGCGCATAGAAGTTCGTCATGTCCGGCACCAGGTCCTTCACTACCGGCAGGTGCGGCAGCGGATAGATCTTCACCGCCCCCCTGATGTCGTCCATGGATTTCGTGCAGGCGAGCGTGTTGGTGCCGTCGATGTTCATCGCGCACGAGCCGCACACGCCCTCGCGGCACGAGCGGCGGAAGGTGAGCGTCGGGTCGATGGTGTTCTTGATCCAGATGAGAGCGTCGAGCACCATCGGCGGGCAATCGTCGCGGTCGACGTAATAGGTGTCGATGCGCGGGTTCTTGCCGTCCTCCGGTTCCCAGCGATAGATGCGGAATTCCCGGACGTTCTTGGCGCCCTCCGGCCGCGGCCAGGTCTTGCCCTGGGTGATCCGGGAATTTCGCGGAAGCGTGAATTCGACCATTTGCTAAGCCTCGATCGGTTCGAGCCGGATCCGAAAAGGTGGATCCGCCGTGCTGGTTCAGTACACCCGCGCCTTCGGCTCGATATAGGCCACGTCATTGCTGAGCGTGTAGGTATGCACCGGCCGGTAGTCGAGCGTGACCTCGCCGCTCGCGCGGTCGATCCATGCCAGGGTGTGTTTCATCCAGGTCTTGTCGTCGCGCTCGGGGAAATCCTCGCGCGCGTGCGCGCCGCGGGTTTCCGTGCGGTTGAGGGCGGAATCCATGGTGACGACCGCCTGGGCCACCAGATTGTCGAGCTCCAGCGTCTCCACCAGGTCCGAGTTCCACACCAGCGAGCGGTCGGTGACGCGGACGTCCGAAACCCCGCCGAACACGTCATGGATGAGCTTGTGGCCCTCCTCCAGCACGGGGCCGGTGCGGAACACGGCGCAATTGCTCTGCATCACCTTCTGCATCTTGAGCCGCAGCTCGGCGGTGGGCGTGCCGCCGGAGGCGTGGCGGAACTTGTCGAGCCGGGAGAGCGCCAGCTCGATCGAGCCGTTGGGCACGTCGGGATGCTTCTCGCCGGGCGTGACGATCTCGGCGCAACGCCACGCCGCCGCCCGGCCGAACACGACGAGATCGATGAGCGAGTTCGAGCCGAGCCGATTGGCGCCGTGCACGGAGACGCAGGCCGCTTCGCCGAGCGCCATAATGCCCGGCACCACGTAATCGGGATTGCCGTTCTTCTTGGTGAGAACCTCGCCGTGATAATTGGTGGCGATGCCGCCCATGTTGTAATGCACCGTCGGCAGCACCGGGATCGCCTCCCTGGTCACGTCGACGCCGGCGAAGATGCGCGCCGACTCGCAGATGCCCGGCAGCCGCTCCGCGATCACGTCCGGATCGAGGTGGTCGATGTGGAGGTAGATGTGGTCCTTGTTCTTGCCGACGCCGCGCCCCTCGCGGATCTCGATCGTCATCGAGCGCGAAACCACGTCGCGCGAGGCGAGGTCCTTGGCCGACGGCGCGTAGCGCTCCATGAAGCGCTCGCCTTCCGCGTTGACCAGATAGGCGCCCTCGCCGCGCGCGCCCTCGGTGATCAGGCAGCCGGCCGGATAGATGCCGGTCGGGTGGAACTGGACGAACTCCATGTCCTGCAGCGGCAGGCCCGCCCGCAGCACCATGGCGTTGCCGTCGCCGGTGCAGGTGTGCGCGGACGTGCAGGAGAAGTAGGCGCGGCCGTAGCCGCCGGTCGCCAGGATCGTCATGTGGGCGCGGAAGCGGTGGACCGAGCCGTCTTCCAGGCATAGCGCGACGACGCCGCGGCAGCGGCCCTCCTCGTCCATGATGAGGTCGATGGCGAAATATTCGATGAAGAACTGGGCCGAGTGCCGCAGCGACTGGCCATACATCGTGTGCAGCATGGCATGGCCGGTGCGGTCGGCAGCCGCGCAGGTGCGCTGCGCCGTTCCCTTGCCGTAGTGCGTGGTCATGCCGCCGAACGGACGCTGGTAGATCTTGCCGTCTTCCTTGCGCGAGAACGGCAACCCCCAGTGCTCGAGCTCGTAAACCGCTTCCGGCGCATTGCGGCACATGTATTCGATCGCATCCTGGTCGCCGAGCCAATCCGATCCCTTCACGGTGTCGTACATGTGCCAGCGCCAGTCGTCCTCGCCCATGTTGCCGAGCGCGGCGGCGATGCCGCCCTGGGCCGCTACCGTGTGCGAGCGCGTGGGAAAGACCTTGGTGACGCAGGCGGTGCGCAAGCCTGCCTCGGCGCATCCGACCACGGCGCGCAGACCCGAGCCGCCCGCCCCCACGACCACCACGTCGAAGGTGTGGTCCTCGACTGGATAGGCGCGGCCGTTGATTCCCGGACCCCCGTTCGCGGCATCGTTCACGGCCATGGACTACACTCCGGAACTCAGCTTGAGAATCGCGTAGATGGAGGCAAGCGCGACGGCGACGCCGAAGAACGTGTTGCCCATCAGAACAATGAACTTCGTGAGATCGTTGTGCACGTAATCGATGATGATCTCCTGCATACCAATGCACATGTGATAGACCGTGTTGATGATGAACAGGAGCATCACGATCGCAACCAGCGGCGAGCCGAGAATTTGCACGGCCGCCGCATGATTGCGGCCGAGCAGCGCGATGACGATCACGATGAAGGCGATCGTCAATGGTATGCCGGCGACCGAGGTGAGGCGCTGGTGCCAGAAATGCTGGGTGCCCGAGCGCGCCGACCCCAGGCCGCGGACGCGGCCGAGCGGCGTCTTCATGCTGACGTTGGGTTCCATCATCTGCCTCCGCCCATCGCCAGGTAGCCGGCAACCCACACGATGATGGTAAGGCTGATCGAGCCCACCAGCGTTGCCCGCGCAAGCCATTCGCGCTCGCTGGGACCGAAGCCATGCAACGTATCCCAGATGAGATGGCGAATGCCGCCGAGCGCATGGTGGATCAGCGCCCAGGTAAAGCCCAGCAGCACCAGGCGGCCGATGATGGTGCCCATGAACCATTGCACCTGCGCATAGGCGTTCGGACCGGAGGCGGCGGCCATCAGCCACCACACCACGAACAGCATGCCGAAATAGAGTCCGGCGCCGGTGACGCGGTGGAAACCCGACATCACGTAGGTCAGCATGAAGCGGTAGATCTGGATGTGCGGCGACAGCGGCCGCGCCACGCGCGCCTTGGTCTCGGCCATCAGGTCTCCAATGCTGCTGCCATCACCCGAAACGTGGTTCCTAACCAATGTGCGCCCGCGCCGCAATGTGCGATGGGCGCCCGGTGACTGGCGATGCTTCGCCTTACACGAATACATGGGCCAGCTAAAGATTGAGCGCAATGCTTCTTTGGCGTAATCTTCCTTCGCCGAATACGAAGGAAAAGCCATATGCGCTTCGATCTGGCCGACCTCAACCTGTTCCGGCATGTGGTCGATGCGGGCAGCATCACCCATGGGGCCGAACGGGCGCACCTGGCGCTCGCCGCCGCGAGCACGCGCATCCGCCGCATGGAGGAGGCGCTCGGCGCCGCGCTGCTGGTGCGCACGCGCCAGGGCGTCACACCCACCCAGGCCGGCCGCACCCTGCTGCAGCATGCGCGCACGATCCTGCGCCAGGCCGACCGCCTGCGCGAGGACCTCGGGGCCTATGCGGGCGGGCTCGCCGGCCAGATTCGGGTACTGTCAAACACCAACGCGCTCACCGAATTCCTGCCCGAGGCGCTGAGCTCGTTCCTGTCGGCGCACCCGCACGTCGGCGTCGATCTCGAGGAGCGGCTGAGCGACGAGATCGTCGGGCTGATCGCCGAAGGCGTTGCCGACCTCGGCATCATTGCCGGGACGGTTGACCCCGGGTCGCTGGAAACGTTCCCGTTCCGCCGCGACCGGTTCGTGCTCGTGGTCGCGCGCAATCACCCGCTTGCCAAGCGGTCGAGAATAGCTTTTGCCCAGGTGCTCGACCACGACTTCGTCGGCCTCGATCGCGCCAGCGCGCTGCAGCGCTTCCTCGCCGACAAGGCGGCGCGCGCCGGGCAGCCGCTGCGGCTGCGGGTGCAACTGCGCAGCTTTGACGCCGTGTGCCGGCTGGTGGAGTGCGACGTCGGGATCGGCATCGTGCCGGAGACCACCGCGCGCTGGGCCACGAGGGCGATGGCGATCGTCGCGGTGCCGCTCACCGATGCCTGGGCAGTGCGCGATCTCACCATCTGCATCCGCAGCTTCCGCGATCTGCCGACCCATGCCCGCCAGCTGGTAGAGCATCTGCGGGCGCGCGGTGCCTGAACTCCGAGCCGTGTTCCGGGCGCAGCGCAGCACAAGAGTGGGTGCGCGGCAGGGACATTGGTCACCGCGGCATGAGCACCCAGTAGTCGAGATCGAGGATCACGGCCTCGTTGTAGTCGCCGCCGTTCCGGTAGGGAAAGTCCGCGCACGGCCGGTCCTTGGTCGCGACCGTGCGCAGGCGCAGGCTCCCGACGTCGCTGCGGTGAGGCAGCGCGGCCTTGTCCAGCACTTCCGACCAAGCGAACACGGTATCGCCGGCAAACAGCGGCGCAACGTGTCGCCCGCCGTTGATGGCCGCGATGTGGAACGCATTGGCGAGCCCGTTGAACGAGAGCGCGCGCGCAATCGAGATCGCGTGCCCGCCATAGACGAGCCGCCGGGCGAAGCGCCCCTGCGCTTGGCTGAACTGATCGAAATGCACCCGCGCGATGTTCTGGTAGAGCCGCGTCGCGATCTGATGCTCAGCCTCCTCCACGGTTGCGCCGTCGAGGTGATCGAACTTGTCGCCCAAGGCGTAGTCATCCCAGCGGTGCGGGCTGCCGGCAAGCGCGAGGTCGTAGGCTGCACCGTCGATCGGCGGGCAGGCGTCTCCGAGTGCGGTCGGCTCGACCGCCGCCCTGAGCTCCGGCACGCGATCGCCCGGTGCCGGCGCGGCCTCGTCGCGCTTGCGCACCATCACCCAGCGCACGTAGTCGAGCACGCGCGTGCCATCCTGCTTGAAGCCGGAGGAGCGCACGTAGACGACGCCGGTCTTGCGGCTCCGGTTCTCCTTCAGCCCGATGATCTCCGATGCGGCGCTGAGCGTGTCGCCGGGATAGACGGGATGCATGAAGCGGCATTCGGCATAGCCGAGATTGGCCACCGCATTGAGCGAGATGTCCGGCACGGTCTTGCCGAAGACGACGTGGAATACGGCGAGGTCGTCGATCGGAGCGCGCGGATAGCCGATCGCCTGGGCGAACGGATCCGACGACTGCACCGCAAAGCGGGCGCCGTAGAGGGCGGTATAAAGGACGTTGAAGGCGGGCGTGACGGTGCGCGGCGTCGCATGCGCGATCACCTGCCCGAGCCGGAAGTCTTCGAAAAAATTGCCGGGATTGGTCTTGGTCATGGTCTCAACCGATGTGAGGCGATCCCCGGCGAGATCGCAAGGTAGCGAGCGCCACGCGACATGCCGCGTAGCGCATATCCCGACGCCGACGAAACGGGACATGCTCCGGCGCGACCAATCGTAACCCTTGTGCCCGTCCTGCCGCTATCGCGATGCGGTTCACCGCATCGGTGCGGCATGCTAGAAGGTCGTCATTCGGGGGTTGAGTGCGTATGGCATCGACGGAACCGACCAGAGTCTTGGCCAGAGCCGCGGAAGCTCTCGCCCTCGAGGACCTGCTGGTGCGCACGGCGGCAGCGGATGAGGCGGCGTTTCGCTCGCTGTACGAGCGCACCGCCGGCCGGCTGTTTGCTGTCTGTCTGCGCATTGCGCGCCACCGCCGCCTGGCCGAGGAGATCCTGCAGGAGAGCTACCTGCACGTGTGGCAACGCGCGCGCGAGTTCGATCCCGCCCATGGCGCCGCGCTCGCCTGGATGATCGCGGTAGCCCGCAACCACGCGCTCGACATGATCCGCCTGCGCATGCGCGAGGACCGTCCGCCGGACGAGCTCACGCTGGAGGCGGCGAATGCCATAGCCCTTGACGCCATCCAAGCCAAGTTCGAGCTGAGCGCACTCGGGCGCTGCCTCGGCGAGCTCGGGGACGGCGAACGGCACGCCATCATCCTGGCCTACCGCGACGGCCTCAACTACGACCAGCTGGCGGTGCTGCTCGGCGTTTCCGTCGACACAGTCAAGGCCTCGATCGGTCGCGGGCTTGCGCGGTTGCGCGACTGCATGCAGCCGCCATGAGCCACAGCACGGTGCGCGCCGGCGAGTACGTTCTGGGGGTGCTCAGCCCCGACGAACGCGTTGCCGTGGAGCGCGACGCGGCAAGGGACCCAGAGCTCGCGGCGGAGATCGCGTTCTGGAGCGAGCAGCTCATGCCGCTGCTCGACGCCGTGGCGGTCGAGCCGCCGGCAGGCCTGTTCGACCGCATCAGGGCCGGAATCTCCTCCCAGGATCTGCCCGGCCAGGACCTGGCCGGCACACTGACGGTGCGCGCCGCCGAAGGCGCCTGGGTAAGGCTCGGCCGGGGCATCGAGCGGAAGATCCTACACCGCGCACCGAGCGGGCGCCTGACCTACCTGGTCCGCGGCCAGCCGGGCGCGCGCCTGCCCGCCCACCAGCACGACGATGACGAGGAAATCTACGTGCTCGAGGGCGACCTCACCCTCGGGCCACTCACCCTGCGCGCCGGCGACTACCACCTGGCGCAGCGCGGCGTCCACCATCCGACGGCGACGACCGTGGGCGGCTGCCTGCTGCTCGTGAACGCGGCGGCGTGAGCCGCCTACCCGTAATTCGGCTTTCGCTGCTTCTGATTGCGTGCCTTGCGCGAACGCCTGCGACCGCTTAAGCGAGCGACACGCGCTGCAACGGACGCAATGCAAGGATAACCCATGGCGCCGATGAAACTTCTCCTCCTTCCCGGCGACGGCATCGGGCCGGAGGTGATGGCCGAGGTGAAGCGGCTGATCGGCTGGATGAACGACCACGGCATGGGCCGGTTCGAATACGAAGAGGGTCTCGTCGGCGGGTGCTGCTACGATGCCCACGGCATCGCCGTCACCGACGAGACGATGGCCAAGGCCTTAGCCTCCGACGCGGTGATCTTCGGCGCGGTCGGTGGGCCGAAATGGGACAAGGTGCCCTACGACGTGCGGCCGGAGGCGGGGCTGTTGCGCCTGCGCAAGGACCTCGGGCTGTTCGCCAACATCCGCCCGGCGATCTGCTATCCGGCGCTCGCCGATTCTTCCAGCCTCAAGCGCGAGGTGGTGGACGGCCTCGACATCATCATCCTGCGCGAGCTCACCGGCGGGGTCTATTTCGGCGAGCCCAAGACCATCACCGACCTCGGCAACGGCCAGAAACGCGCGGTCGACACCCAGGTCTACGACACCTACGAGATCGAGCGCATCGCCCGCGTCGGCTTCGAGCTCGCCCGCAAGCGGCGCAACAAGGTCACATCGATGGAGAAGCGCAACGTCATGAAGAGCGGCGTGCTGTGGAACGAGGTGGTGACACAGCTGCACGCACGCGAGTTCAAGGACGTCGAGCTCGAGCATCAGCTCGCCGACGCTGGCGGCATGCAGCTGGTGCGCTGGCCCAAGCAGTTCGACGTGATCGTCACCGACAACCTGTTCGGCGACATGCTGTCCGACGTCGCCGCCATGCTCACCGGCTCGCTCGGCATGCTGCCCTCGGCCTCGCTTGGCGAAGTCGATCCGAAGACGAAGCGGCGCAAGGCGATGTACGAGCCGGTGCACGGCTCGGCGCCCGACATCGCCGGCAAGGGCATTGCCAATCCGATCGCCATGATCGCCTCGTTCGCCATGGCACTGCGCTATTCCTTCAACAAGGGAAAAGAAGCCGACCGGATCGAGCAAGCGATCGCAGCCGCGCTCGCCCTGGGCCTGCGCACCGCCGACATCAAGTCGGACGGCACCACATTGGTCGGCACGCGCCAGATGGGCGAGGCGATCATCGGCGAAATGGACAAACTCGCGGCGGCATGATCCGCTGGCGGTCCAACGCCGCAACGGATGCTTGCCGATGTCCCAGTGCCGGTCCTACCCCCTCGATCGCGGACGGTGGCTCCTCATCGCCTGCCTCATGATCGCGCTCGGCCCCGCCGGTGCCCTGGCGCAGAACTATCCCGACCGTCCGGTTCGCATCATCGTTCCGTTCCCGCCGGGCGGGCTCAATGATTCGGTGGCGCGACTGATCCAGCCTTATCTGGAGCGCTCGCTCGGCCATGCCGTGATCGTCGACAACCGGCCGGCCGCGAGCGGCATCCTCGGCACCGACGCGGTGGCGAAGGCGCCGCCTGACGGGCACATGCTGCTCATGGTGGCGTCGAGCCATGCGGTCATTCCCGCCACCAATTCCAAACTCCCCTACAACAGCGAGCGCGACCTGCAGCCGATCGTCATGATCGGCAAGAATCCGCTGTTGTTCGTGGTGAACGCGAAGGTGCCGGCGAAGACGCTTGGCGAATTCGTGGCGCTGGCCAAGGCCCATCCCGGTAAGTTCAACTACGCGTCGCCCGGAGCGGCGAGCCAGAACCACCTCGTGGTCGAGCTGTTCAGCCAGGCCGCCGGCATCAAGCTGCAGCACATCCCCTACCGCGGCGGCGCGCCCGCCATCACCGCCACGGTCGCCGGTGATACGGAGTTCACCGTGATCTCGCCGCTCGCGTCGCTGCCGCAGATCGAAGCCGGAAACCTGCGCGCCATCGCGGCGGGAAGCCTTGCCCGCGACCGGCAGTTTCCCGACCTGCCGACGGTGGCGGAGCAGGGCTTTCCCGGGTTCGAGGCGATCCAATGGGTGGGGCTGCTGACCACCGCCGGCACGCCGCGGCCCATCGTCGAGCGGGTCAACGGCGAACTGAACCGCGCGCTGCGCGATCCGGACTTGCTGGCGAAGCTCGCCGCGCAAGGGATCTCGCCGGCAGGCGGAAGCGCGGAGGAATTTCAGGCGATTATTGCGCGCGAGATCCGCACATGGACCGAGGCCGCTCGCGCCGCCAACATCAAGGCGGAGTGATACTTCCGAGTCGTTCCCGGCCAAGCGGCAACCTATCCCACGAACTTGGCGAAATATCAGCTGCCGGTGTTCATGGGGTTCCCGCCTGCGCGCCGACGATCAATAGCCCCAGTTGGGCACGTGATAGCTGGGAATCCAGAACGGCGGCGGCAGTGAGGTGAACGAGCGGGTCGGGTCGGCGATATCCGACGGCCGGTGATAGTTGGGCGAAAACACGTAATCGGTGTAGGGCTGGCTGCCCGGGTACACTTCGGTGCCGGCATCGAGATAGGACCGCCGGGTCACCGTGATGCGGGTGCGCGCGCGCCGCACGATGACGCCGCCCTCGCCGCGGTCAGCGGACTGCGCCGCCACGGACTGGGATCGCTTCTTCGTCGCGGCTTCGGCTGGCGCGGCCGCGAGCGCAAAGGCTGCGGCGGCGAGCAGGGCAAGTGACATCAGGCGCATCGACATCCCCGAATTGGTCATGTGGGTTTCCACTCTAGACTGGATCGCGGCAAACCAACAGAGGCTTGCGCGGCGATGGCGCCGGCCACCAACGTCGCAGGGCAAACTCCGTTCCCGCAAACTTTAAGCGAATTCTCACTTGATGGGCACCAGCACGGTGATGACCAGTTGATCCTCCGGCGTGCTGACTGGGTCGGTGGCATATTCCTCGATGAACAGGTCCTTCGCCTCAAGCCGCTTCTCGTCCAGATGGTTGGTGATCGCATCGTAGGTCGTATCCATCGAATCGTAGGAGCCGCGATGGACGAACTTGAGGGCACGGCCTGCGGGTGATTTGCCGACCGCGATGTCGCCGCGCGGCGGGTTCGCCGGCTCCTCGGCCAGCGGAACCGCGGCCTGGAACGAAAAGCCGGTGTCGTCAGTCGAGGTGTAGATGGTCATCGACGGGCCGCCGGGCTTGAGCCCCTGCCGTTCGATCACGGTGTTGAGCTCCTTGAACGCGTCGATCAGGGTCTCGAACGCGCTGTCCCAGGTTGCGTTGCCGTTCATGTAAATGATGGTTTTTTCTTTCAGCGTCACCTCCTCGCCGAACGGATCGGCGCCCTGGGACGGCTGTCCCGGCGCAGGCTGCGCCGGTGCCGGTGGCGCCGGCGCTGGCCGCGCCGGATCGTTCTGGGCGACGGATTGAGAGGGTGCAGGTTTGGTCGCAGCCTGCGCATGCGCGAAGGCCGATGCCAGCAGGAGCAGCGACGCGGCAATGCAGGTGCGGGCGTAGAGCATGGGACGATCCTCTACAGAATGATCCGCCGAGGCTGCGCGTGGGCGCTCGGCGCGCGGCGCGGGCGCTCCGCGCCGGTTCGCGAGGTACCTTCCGATTGATTCCTAGCACGTCTGCGCACGTTGACGCATCGGAAATGCATGGCGGCCTTTCGGCATTCTTTACGGCCCACTCGCAAATCGCCGCGATTTCGCCATATAAGTGCGGACATGAGCGCGCTCGCCGGTCATTCCTTCGTCAAGATGAACGGTCTCGGTAACGAGATCGTGGCAGTCGACATGCGCCAAGCGCCGGCGGCGATCAACTCGGCCGCGGCGCGGGCGGTTGCCCGCGGCGTGCCCTACGATCAACTGATGGCGCTCTATCCGCCGCGTGCGACTGGCATCGCGGCAACCGTCCGCATCTACAACAACGACGGCTCCGAATCGGGGGCCTGCGGCAACGGCATGCGCTGCATCGCCGATATCCTGTTTCGCGAGACCGGACAGGATGCCGTGACCTTCGAAACCCGCGCCGGGCTCATCAATTGCTGGAAAGCCGGCGGCTTGATCACCGTCGACATGGGCCCCCCGCGCTTTGCCTGGGACCAGATTCCGCTGGCCGAGGAGTTCCGCGACACCCGCGCGATCGAACTGCAGATCGGCCCGATCGATGCGCCGATCCTGCATTCGCCCGCGGTCGTGAACATGGGCAACCCGCACGCCGTGTTCTGGGTCGATGACGTTGCGGCCTACGACCTCGCCCGGATCGGGTCGCTGCTCGAGCACCACCCGATCTTTCCCGAGCGCGCCAACATCACCCTCGCCAGGGTTGCCTCGCGCGAGCACATCGTGATCCGTACCTGGGAGCGCGGCGCCGGTCTCACCAAGGCCTGCGGCTCCGCCGCCTGTGCGGCGGCCGTTTGCGCCGCCCGCACGCGCCGCACCGGCCGCAAGGTGACGGTGACGCTGCCGGGCGGCGATCTGAAGGTTGATTGGCGCGAGCCGGACGACCACGTGCTGATGACTGGCCCAGTGGAATACGAGTTTGACGGCCGCTTCGACCCGGCGCTGTTCGCCGCGGCGGCGGAGGAACGGCCGTGAGCGTCGAAGTCGTCACCTTCGGCTGCCGGCTCAATACCTACGAGTCGGAAGTCATCCGCCGCGAAGCGAGCGCCGCGCTGCGCCACGACACCATCGTGGTCAATACCTGCGCGGTGACGGCGGAGGCGGTGCGCCAGGCGCGCCAAGCCATCCGCCGGCTCAAGCGCGAGCGGCCGGCCGCGCGCATCGTCGTCACCGGCTGCGCGGCGCAGACCGACCCGGCAACCTTCGCCGCCATGGCCGAGGTCGATCGGGTGCTCGGCAACGCGGAAAAGCTCGAGGCCCAGGCGTGGATTGAAACCGCGGCCTCGCTCGACCGCCCCTTCGGCGTGGGCTCCGAGGAGAAAGTCGTCGTCAATGACATCATGGCCGTGCGGGAGACGGCGCTGCACCTGATCGACGGGCTCGAAGGCCGCGCGCGCGCCTTCGTGCAGGTGCAGAACGGCTGCGATCACCGCTGCACCTTCTGCATCATTCCCTACGGCCGGGGGAACTCGCGCTCGGTGCCCATGGGCGAGGTAGTGGCGCAGGTGCGGCTCCTGGTCGAGCACGGATTCAGCGAGGTGGTGCTCACCGGCGTCGACATCACCAGCTACGGCGCGAACCTGCCCGGCGCACCCCGGCTCGGCACGCTGGTGAAACAGATTTTGAAACACGTGCCGGAGCTCATGCGCTTGCGGCTGTCGTCCATCGATTCGATCGAGGCCGACCGCGATCTCCTCGATGCGCTCGCCAACGAGGCACGGCTGATGCCTCATTTGCACCTGTCGCTGCAGTCGGGCGACGACCTCATCCTCCGGCGCATGAAACGCCGCCATCTCAGTGCCGACGCCATCGCGTTCACGGAGCAGGTGCGGCGGCTGCGGCCCGTTGTGTTTGGCGGCGACATCATCGCCGGGTTCCCGACCGAGACGGAAGAGATGTTCTCGCGCTCGCTCGATCTCGTCGACGTCTGCGGGCTCACCCACCTGCACGTCTTCCCGTTCTCGCCGCGGCCCGGCACGCCCGCGGCCCGCATGCCACAGGTGAGGCGCGAGGTAGTCAAGGAGCGCGCCCGCCGCCTTCGTGCGAAGGGCGAGCAGGCATTGCGCCGCCATCTCGAGGGCGAGATCGGCGCGCGCCGGCGCGTGCTGACGGAATCGCGCGACATGGGCCGTACCGAGCATTTCACGCCGGTGCGGCTGGCGACGGCTTGCCATCCCGGCACGATCGTGGAACTGACTGTGACCGGCCATGACGGACGTCAACTGCTCGCGGCCTGAGCCGCCAGTGCGGCGTGAGCCGCCGAAAGGGAGCCAGGATATGGACGATCATTGCGTCACGACGACCGATGAGCTCGCGGCGCTGTACGGCGAGCCGTTCGGACTCTCGGTCGTCAAGGAGATCGATCACGTCAACGTCCACTACCGCGCCTTCATCGAGGCGGCGCCGTTCTTTGCGCTGGCGACCAACGGGCCGGACGGGCTTGACTGCTCGCCGCGCGGCGACGCGCCCGGCTTCGTGCGCGTGCTCGACGACAGGACGCTGCTCGTGCCCGATCGCCGCGGCAACAATCGCATCGACAGCCTGCGCAACATCGTCGCCGATCCGCGTGTGGCGCTGCTGTTCCTGATTCCCGGCGTGGGCGAGACGCTGCGCGTCATCGGCCGGGCACGGATTTCCGCCGATCCGGCACTGACCGCAAGCTTCGTCGCCAACGGCAAGCCGCCGCGCACGGTGCTGGTGGTGGCAGTGGAGCGGGTGTTCTACCAGTGCAGCAAGGCGGTGGTGCGGTCAAAGCTGTGGGACCCGGCCACGCAGATTGATCGCGCGAGCCTGCCAAGCTCAGGCACCATCCTGGCGGCGATCAGCGGCGGCAAGATCGGTGGCCCGGAGCATGACCGCGGCCAGCCGGAGCGGATCAAGGCGACGCTCTATTGATCCGCCGCGCTGGCGGAAGCAACCGCGGC
>Ga0081538_10001223_pt1 | contig 26953 bp, 23 predicted proteins | sample TabmetS5T2R1_FD_71022 | JGI IMG/M metagenome (GOLD analysis project Ga0081538, IMG submission 71022) | Tabebuia heterophylla rhizosphere microbial communities from the University of Puerto Rico - S5T2R1 | ecosystem: Host-associated > Plants > Roots > Rhizosphere ...
GCTCTCTGACGAGATCGGGGATCTCGGAGATCTCCTGCGCGACAGTGATTCCGGCCGCCTCTAGCCGGGCGATCTTCTCGCTCGCCGTGTCCTCCTTGCCCTCCACGATCGTGCCGGCGTGGCCGAAGGTCATGCCGGGCATCTCGTCCATGAAGCGGCCCGCCATGAAGGCCACGATCGGCAGCGGGCGCTCGCTGCGCTCGGTCACGTGGCGCGCGAGCTCGGCCTCCATTCGGCCTCCGGGCTCGGTGTAGATCACGATCGCCTCGGTCTGCTCGTCGGCCTCGAAGAGCGGCATGAGCTCCGCGTAGGTGGAGCCGATGATCGCGTCGCCGCCGATCGAGACGGCCGTCGACTGGCCGAGCTCGGCGGCGGTCAGGGTGGAGGACATCTCGGTGGTCATGCCGCCGGAGCGGGAGATGACCCCCACCGGGCCGGCGCTATAGGCCTTGGCAGCATCCTTGGCCGGGCCGCCGATGCCGCCCATCTTGATCACCTCGGGAACGATGATCCCCAGGCAGTTGGGCCCGATGATGCGCGCGCCGCGTGTGCCGGCCAGCTCGACCATCTGGGCGACGTCGCCGCGCGGGATGCGCTCGGTGACGATCACGATGAGCTTCACGCCATGGTTGATGGCCTCGAACACCGCGTCCTTCGTGAACGCGGGCGGGACGGTGACAACAGAGCCGTCGACCGGCCCACCGTGGTGCTCGACCGCCTGGGCGACCGTGTCGAAGACCGGCACGCCGTGGACCTCGCGCCCCAGCCGGCCAGGGGTCACCCCGCCGACGATTCTCGCTCCCTTGCCGTAGTCGAGGCACTCGCGCGTGAGGTTGACCGCCTCGCGGCCCGTGATGCCCTGGACGATGAAAGTAGTGTCGGCGTCGATCAGGATCGACATCACGCCTTCTCCACCGCCCGCCGCGCGGCCTCGTGCATCGAGACCGAACGGTCGCAGTACTCCACGCCGTACTTCTCGAGAATCTTGAAGCCCTCCTCTTCCCAGGCGCCGGGGATGCGGAAGATCGCGATCTTGTCGGCTGGGTCGTAGCCCAGCTCGAGGCAGGCCTTGATCACCCCGCGGGCGACGATGTCGACGCGCGTGTTCGAGACGATCGACATCATCACCGCGATCCGCTCCACCCCCGGCTTCTGAAGCACGAGCTTGGCCAGGCCGCATGCCTTGCGAACGGAGGGGTTGCCGCCGATTTCGCAGTAGTTCGCCGGGCGGCCGCCGTGGGCGCGCACGGCGTCGAACAGCGTGAGCGAGCCGCCGCCGGCCCCGATCACGAGTCCGAGGTTGCCGTCGAACTCCGTGACGTTGCCGGCAACGCCGCGGTGGTCCATCGAGTCGACCTCCTCGCCGGCAAGCTCGAACGCCGTGGGCTCGCGCGCCTGGCGCGTCTCCTCGTCGCCCACGCCCAGCTCGGCGAGCAGCCCCTTCTGGCGCGGCCGGGCCTCGTTCTCCATGTCCATGTGGGCGTCGAGCGCCACGAACGAGCCGTCCGCGAGCTCGCCCAGCGGGTTGACCTCGGCGAGCGTCATGTCGTACTGGGCGAACAGGCGCGCGAGGCGCGCGAGGATCGGCGTGATGCGCGTGAGCTGCCGGCCCGTCACGCCGGTCGATGCGATCGCCTCCTTGGCCATGAAGTCGCCAAACGGCTCGATCGTCGAGAAGTGCCTGCGACCCACCTTCTCGGGGTGATCCTCCGCCACCTGCTCGATGTCGATGCCGCCGACCGGCGAGAAGATCATCACCGGGCGCTTTCGCGGACCGTCCCAGACCACACCCGCGTAGTACTCCTGCTTCACCTCGGCCTTCGGGTCGACCAGCACGCCGCGGGGCATGTGGCCGCCGATCTCGAGCTCGAGAATCGCCTCGGCGTGCCCGGCCGCCTCGTCCGGCGTGTCGGCGAACTTAACGCCACCGGCCTTCATCCGGCCGCCGGTCAGCACCTGCGATTTGATGACCACCGGCCCGCCGATGCGGTGGGCGATCTCACGGGCCTCCTGGGGGGTGGTGGCGAAGCCGTAGTCGGTGACCGGGATCCCGGCCTTCTTCACGATGGCCCGCGACTCGTACTCGAAGAACCTCACAGCGCGTACGCCTTGGCCAGCTCAGGGTCCCTCTTCGCCAGCTCCTCCGCCAGGTCGACCATCACCTTGCACTGCTTCCACGTGGCGTCGTCCTGCATCTTCCCGTCGATCATGTGCACGCCGCGCCCATCGGGGATCGCCTCGATCACCTTCTTCGCAAACCTGACCTCCTCGGGGTCGGGCGAGAAGACCTTCTTGGCGATGTCGATCTGGACGGGGTGCAGCGACCAGGCGCCGACGCAGCCGAGCAGGAAGGCGGCGCGGAACTGCGCCTCGCATCCTTGGACGTCCCTGATGTCGCCGTACGGTCCGTAGAAGGGGAGCAGCCCCGCGGAGGTGCAGGCGTCGACCATGCGGGCGATCGAGTAGTGCCAGGGGTCCTGCTGAGCGGTGGCGCGGGGGGCGTCGGGATCGTCCGGGTCGGGATCCGCGATCACCCGGTAGCCGGGGTGGCCGCCGCCGACGCGCGTCGTCTTCATCCGCCGCGACGCCGCCAGGTCCGCCGGGCCGAAGCTCATGCCCTGCATCCGCGGGCTGGCGGTGGCGATCTCCTCCAGGTTCACCACCCCCAGGGAGGTCTCGAGGATCGCGTGAACGAGGATCGGCCGCTCGAGCCCCGCCTTGGCCTCGAGCTGCGCCAGCAGCCGGTCCACGAAGTGGATGTCCCACGGGCCCTCGACCTTCGGGACCATCACGACCTCGATGCGGTCGCCGATCTCGGCGACGATCCGCGTCAGGTCGTCCAAGACCCACGGGCTCTCGAGCGCGTTGACACGCGTCCAGAGCGCCGTCTCGCCGAGCTCCATCTCGCGCCCGACCGTGATCAGCCCCTCGCGCGCCGCCTCCTTGCGGTCGACCGGGACGGCATCCTCGAGGTTGCCGAGCAGTATGTCGACCGTGGGCGCGATCTCGGGCGCCTTCGCGACCATCTTCTCGTTCGAGAAGTCGAGGAAGTGGATCATCCGCGAGGGTTTGAAGGGGATCTCGGGGAGCGGCTCCGGCGCCCCGATGGCGAGCGGCCGGAAAAAGTCTCTCGGGTTGCGCATGGGGCGGGGCAAGATACCGCCCCGTTACCATTGCCGCCCCGTGACTGACGGAGTCGAGACGAGCCAGGCCGAGCGCGAGGCCTCCGGGGCCCGCCCGTACGGCCGCTACCTCGAGGAATTCGACGTGGGCGCCGTCTACAAGCACTGGCCCGCGAAGACCGTCACGGAGGCCGACGACCACCAGTTCTGCCTATTGACGATGAACCACCATCCGCTCCACATCAACGACGTGTACGCGGCCGAATCGCAGCAGGGCCGCAACGTGGTGGTGGGGCCGCTCGTCTATTCGCTTGCACTGGGGATGTCGGTGGCGGACGTGTCGGGCAAGGCGATTGCCAACCTGGCGACCGAGGAGCTCTCACACCCCGCGCCGGTGTTCCACGGCGACACACTGTTCGCCGAGTCGGAAGTGCTCGACGTGCGACCGTCCGAGTCGAAGCCCGACCGTGGGGTGGTGCGGGTCCACACCCGCGTCTACAAGCAGGACGGCACGCTGGTCGCGGAATTCAAACGGGCTGTGCTGGTGCCGCGGAAGACGCCCGACTAACGCAGTTCCGCCTCGACCCGGCGCATCAGCGCTTCCGGCTCCTCCTCCGGAGACACCATCCCCAGGCCGTGGAGAGCTTCCGGTACGAGTGACATGCGCCTGCCCTCGACGGGGGTAGCTGCGACCAGGGCGTCGATCGGGCGCAGCTGGTGCTCGGCCTCGAGCGCGCGGGCGAGCAGCAGGGGTCCGAGGCGCGGGAGTGGGTGCGCGCGGAGCCCCGAGGCGGGCTCGGGTCTGTCGGTGACCAGGACCACGTCGGCACCCTCGCCGGCCGCGCTGCGCAGCCACCCGGAAAGCCTCTCCGCGGCGGCTTCGCCGGCCGCCAAGCCCACGAGCCGAGCCGGGCCCGCACGCTCGATGCCGCTGAAGTGGCCCACGGGGCTGGGGGTAGCCGCGGTGCCCGCGCGGCCGCCGAGCGCTCGGGCCCAGACCAGCGCGTCGGAGAGCGCCTCCAGCGCGATACGCAGCAGGCCGCGCCACCCGTCGCGCCAGCCGCCGCCGACGAGCAGCCGGTAGGCGAGCTTCGCCGGGGGACGCACCAACATTCCCTCCGCGTAGGCCCGGGCCCCGGCGGGCGGCTGGAGCTGGGCGGACTCCGCGCGGGCGTAGGCCCAGGAGTCGCGGAGGGCCTCCCCGATGGAGCCCGCCAGTACGTGCTCGAGGTCGCCCGAGAAGGGCTGCACCGGGCCGCGCGGCCAGAGCCCCTCGTGCACCGTGCGCCGCTCATCGTGGCGATAGACGCCGCGGCGGAGGAAGCGGTGGCGGTAGTCCGGATACTTGGCGGAGGGCCCCAAGGGGGCGCCGAGGAACCGCTGTCGGATGGGGAGTCCGCCGATGTCCACGCCCGCGGGCGGCGCGGCCAGGAAGCGCTGGATCTCGTCGCGCAGCTGCGGGCTCACGCGCTCGTCGGCGTCGATCTCGAGCACCCAGTCGCTCGTCGCGTGGTCGAGCGCGACGTTGCGCTGAGCGGCGAAGCCGAGCCAGGCCTGCTCCACCACCTTCGCCCCGGCGGCCTGGGCCAGCGCGACCGTCGCGTCGCGCGAGCCGCCGTCCACGACCACGATCTCGTCGCAGAACGCCACGCTGGCGAGGCAAGCCGGGAGCCGCGACTCCTCGTCCCTGGCGATGATGCAGGCTGAGAGGGTCTCGCGCCCGGCGCTCACGCGCGCGAAGCTACAGCCTGCCCAGGTGCAGGACCCAGATGACCGCCCGGTGGCCGCCGAAGCGGCCGCGCGAATAGCCCGCGCCGGCGTAACGGAAGCTACGGCTCAGCACGAGGGCGCGATGCCCGGGCGAGCGGAGCCACGCCCGCACGGTGGCGCCGGGGTGCAGCCGGGGGGTCCCGGTGCGGATGGCGAGCGCCTCGCCGAGCATTCGAAAGCGTGAACTCGCATGGATCCGGGTGTCGTGGGCGAAGCGCTGGGCGCGCATCAGATGGCCGGCGAAGGCGGTCGCGGAGCGGTGCAGGCTGTTCGAGGCGCGCAGAGGGGCGAGGCCGTGTCGCGCCCGCGCGTTGTTTACATAGTCGAGGATCGGATCCCGCGCCGATCCTGCCTGGGCGGTCATCGGGATCGCCAAGGTGAGCGCAACGACACCGGCCACGACTCCCCGTGTTCCGGGCATGCGATGGCGCAGCATGGTACTGCTACCCCACCTACCCCGATCTGACTGGGAAGAATCGTGCAGTCGAACCCGAAAAGCACGGCAGTTGAGCGGATCCCGGTGTTCGACGTGCGTCTCGAGGACGAACACGTCGAGGCCGTGGCGGAGACACTGCGCTCGGGCTGGCTCACGCTGGGCCCGCGCACGAAGGCGTTCGAGGAGGAGTTCGCGGAGCACCTCGGAGTGCCGCACGCGGTGGCACTCAGCAGCTGCACGGCCGCGCTCCACCTGGCGTATCTCGCCGCGGGTGTCGGCCCCGGGGACGAGGTCGTGGTTCCCGGGATCACCTTCGTCGCCACCGCCGCCGCGGTGCGGTACTGCGGCGGCACCCCGGTGCTGGCCGAGATAATCGGGCCGGACGACCTGAGCCTCGACCCGGCGGACGTGGAGGCGCGTCTCACTCCGCGGACGAAGGCCGTCTGCGCCGTGCACTACGCCGGCTACGCCGCGCCGCTGTCCGCGCTGCGGGAGCTGTGCGATCAGCGGGGCCTGGCGCTGATCGAGGACGCGGCCCACAGCCCCGACGCGACCGTTCCGGGCGGCGACGAGGCGCTGGGCACCATCGGCCTGGCGGGCGCGTTCAGCTTCTTCTCCAACAAGATCCTCTCCTGCGGCGAGGGCGGGCTGCTTGCCACCCGGGACGAGCGCGTGGCCGAGGTGGCGCGGAGCCTCCGCTCGCACGCGATGACCTCCGGCACGTGGGACCGCCACCGCGGCCACGCCATGGGCTACGACGTGGTGGGGGTGGGCTACAACTACCGCATGGACGAGCCGCGGGCGGCCCTGCTCTCCGCCCGGCTTCCGGGCCTTGCCGCGGACGTGGCGGAGCGCCGCCGGCTCACACATCTCTACCGCGAGGCGCTGGCCGATGTGCCCGGAGTGACCGTGCCCTACAGCGACGATCAGGTGGACGCGAGCTCCTGCTACATCATGCCGGCGATGCTCGACGATCCGGCCCGGCGCGACCCGCTGCGCTCGGTCCTGGCCGAGGGCCATGGGATACAGACCACCGTGCTGTACCCGTCGATAAACGAGTTCAGCGCGTATGCGGGCACGCCCGGCGCCGGCAGCCTGCCCCGCTGCGAGCGTGCCGCCCGCTGCCAGCTCACGCTTCCGCTCTACCCGCACCTCGGGGAGGAGCGCCTGGATCGGGTGGTGCGCGCCCTCCGCGACGGGCTCGGCGCGTGATCGACGTCCACACCCACGTTCTCCCCGGGGTGGACGATGGCGCGACCGACGCGGCGGAGAGCGTCGAGATGGCGCGGCTTGCTTCGGCGGACGGGGTGCGGGTGATGGTTGCCACCCCTCACATCCGCGAGGACTTCGACGTCCCTATCGGAGAGATCGCCGGGCGGGTGGCCAGCCTGAACGGCGAGCTCGATCGCGAAGGGATTCCGCTCCGGGTGGTGCCGGGCGGCGAGGTCGCGGTGACCAAGCTCGAGCTGTTGGACGACGCCGATCTGAGCAGGGTCTCGCTCGGAGGGGAGTCGCGCCATCTGCTGGTGGAGACCCCGTACGGGTCGGTCCCGAGCTCCTTCGACGAGGCGCTCTTCCGGCTGGCGCTCCGCGGCTTCACGGCGTTGATCGCCCACCCCGAGCGCAGCGCGACGTTCCAGCGCCGGCCCGAGCGGGTGGCGCGGATGGTCGAGCGCGGCGCGCTCGTCCAGGTCACGGCGTCGGCGCTGTCCGGCGGCTGGGACCAGCGCGCCGAGGAGTACTCCTGGCGGCTGCTCGAGGACGGCCTCGTGCACGTGCTCGCCTCGGACGTGCACCACGCCGGCGGTTCGCGTGCCTCGCTCGCTGAGGCGCGCGAGCTGCTCGCCGAGCGCGAGCTGGGAGAGCTCGCCGAGTGGCTCACCGCCGAGGCGCCGGCGCGGCTGCTGGACGGACGCCCCTTGGGCGAGCCGCCGGCCGCCCCGCCCCGCCGCCAGGCGCGAGGCCTCCGCCGCCTGTGGCGGCGCGGGAGCTAGTGGCCGCCCTCAGGGACCGTGACATCGTCTGCGTGGGCTTCGCGGACTGGCGCTCGACACTCTGGACGAATCAGCAGCACCTGATGTCGCGGCTCGCGGCCGCCAACCGGGTGCTGTTCATCGAGTCGCTCGGACTGCGGCGACCCACCCTTGCGGGACGGGACGTGCGGCGCATCGCGTCGCGCCTGGGCCGCGGGCTCAGGGGACCGCGTGAGGCCGAGGCCGGGGTGGAGGTGCTCTCGCCGCTCGTGCTCCCGTTTCACGGGAGTCGGCTGGTCGGCGACTTCAACCGGCGCCTGCTCCCGCTGCTGGTGCGCCGGGCGATGCACCGCCTCGGCATGCGGGGCGACGTGCTGTGGGCCTACGTGCCTCAGGCCGAGGTCCTGCTCGACGAGTTGGAGCCGAGGGTGGTCGTGTACCACTGCGTCGACGACATCGCCGCGCAGGAGGGCGTCGACGCACGCGCGTTCCGTGCGGCAGAGGACCGCTTCGCAAGACGGGCCGATCTGGTCCTGGCGAGCGCGCCACCGCTTGCTCGCCGCATGCGGGAGCTCGCCCCGAACGTCCTCTACGCGCCCAACGTCGCGGACCACGACCTGTTTTCTCGCGCGCTTGAGGCGGGGCCGGTCGACCCCGCACTCGAGGCGCTGTCCGCTCCGCGCGTGGTCTTCACAGGGGCGATCGTCGCGACCAAGATCGACGTCCGGCTGATCGCCGAGCTGGCGCGGCTGCGGCCGGACTGGTCGTTCGCGCTCGTCGGACCGGTGGGGGAGGGCGATCCGCGCACCGACGTGAGCGCCCTGCACGACGTGCCGAACCTGCATCTGCTGGGGGCGCGCGCGTACGCCGAGCTTCCGGCGGTACTGCGCGGTGCCGCCGCCGCGATGATCCCCTACGCCGTGAACGAGCTCACGTCCAGCATCTTTCCGATGAAGGTCTACGAGTACCTGAGCGCCGGGTTGCCGGTGGTCGCCACACCGCTGGCCTCGCTCGAGAGGGTGGAGGGGGTCACGATCGCCGCCGGCGCGGAGGAGTTCGCGGAGTGCCTGAGCGAGCTCATTGAAGGCGACGACGGCGGAAGACGGGCGGCGCGGTCGGCCCTCGCCGCGCGGCACAGCTGGGACACCCGGCTCGAGGAGATCGCGGCGGCCTTCGAGCGGCTGCCCGAGAAGGCGGCGTGAGCTCGGACGAGGCTCTGAGCGCGCGCCTGCTCTTCTCAGAGGAGCTGAGGGCGGGCGCGGTGGCGAAGGACGACCTCGACCGCCCGGAGGTCCTGCGTGCTGTCCGCTCCCGGCCGCCGGCCTCCGGTCCGCGACGCTTCGCGCAGCGGCTCCTCATGCGCGCCGGGCGCCTCGGGTACGAGCAGGACTGCGTCCCGGCCTTCGAGGCCGCCCGGCGCTCGGTGCTCGGCGCCTCCGCAGCCGGACCCCCGCGGCTCCTGGTGCGGGTCGACGAGTTCCCTCACGCGCGTGCCTACGACCTCCCCGACCGCTACGGCGTCGACGGCTTCGAGCGCTTCCACTCGATCCTCCGGGATGCGGGCGTGCCGTACCTGCTCGCGGTCACGCCGCGCCTGGCGAAGGATTATCTCGACCCGCACGCCACCGGCGGCCGCGATCTCTCGCCGGACGAGATGGCGCTCCTCGAGCGGCTGCCGGCCGAGGGCGTGGAGCTCGCCCTGCACGGCTACGACCACCGTACGCGTCACGCGAGCCCGCGCCGCCACTCGGAGCTCAGCGGTCTGGCGCTCGGCGAGCTGGATCGCCTGCTGGACCGAGCGCTCGCTCCGCTCGCCGAGTTGGACGTACTCCCGCGGGTCTTCGTGCCCGCCTTCAACCGCTTCGATGCTGGTCAGTACCCGGTGCTCGCGCGGCGCTTCGAGGTGGTCTGCGGCGGGCCCGAGACGGTCGGCCTGGTGGGGTACCACCGGACCCCGCTAGCACGCGGGGGCGCCGTCTACCTTCCCGCGTACCCGCCGCTGTACGCCCGGGCGGGGGCGGTCGCGGCGGCGGCCGAGAGACTCGCCGCACGAGGCGCTGCGCTGTGGGTCCCCGTCGCGCTGCACTGGGGGTGGGAGGCCGACGACGGCTGGGACCCCCTGGCCCGCGCGGCGGAGACGCTCGCTCGGTTTGCAAGTCCCTGGGGCCAGTTCCTAGAGTGCACGGCGAGGGGAGACTCGTGAACAGAGCCCACGCCCTTCCTCTGGACGTCAGGACGCTGCTGGTCGCCACGCTGGCGGTCGTCTGTTCCGCCGTCGCGGGCGTCGCGGTGGGCTCGCCCGCGATCGGCCCCGGGTCGCTCCAGACGGTGGGTGCGCTCGCGGGCGTCGGCGTTGTGGCCGCCACCCTCGCCAACGCCCGGGTCGGCCTCGTGATCGTGATCCTGTCGCTTGGCCTGCCGCTGCGCACGGAGGTGGCCGGGGTCACCATCCACCTCGCGCACGTCCTCCTCGCCGCCTACTCGCTGCGCGCGGCCCTCGAGCTGCTCTTCGGTCATGGGCGGCTGCCGGCGAGCCTCGGCATTCCCTCCCTGGTCGTGGCGCTCGGGGCGATGGTCGCCTCGTTGGCTGGGCCACGGACCGGCGGCTCGCTCTTCTCGCTGGTCGACGTGGTCGCGCTGCCGCTCGCCGTCGGCGTCGCTACGGCGATTCTCGTCGACGTCCGCAGGGACCTGCCCCTGATCGCCACCGCCGTCGCGGCCGGGTTGCTGATCACGAGCCTGAGCGCAGTGCTCCAGGCCTCGGGTTTCACGATCGGCCCACTCGCCCCGGTCGAGGAGGGCCGAGCGAACGGGCTCTTCGAGCATCCAAACGTGCTGAGCGGCTACCTCGCGCCGCAGATCACCCTGACGATGGGCCTCGCCGCGTGCGCCCCGCGACGCGTGCCGCTCGGGCCGATCCTGCTGCCCGGCGCACTGCTGGTGGGCGTCGCCGCGCTCGTGTTCACCCTGTCGCGCGGGGCGCTGCTCGGCCTGGCGGCGGGGATCGCAGTGATGATCGTGCTCCTGATCGCGCGCCGTCAGGTCACTGCGGTCCTGGGCGTGATCCTCGTGATCGTGCTGACGCTGTTCGTGACCCTGCCTCAGGTGCCGCAGACCCAGCGCGAGGCCTTCCAGGAGCGGTTCGCACGGCTCTTCCAGCCGGGAACCGAGGTCGGCAGGCAGCTCGCGTTGATACAGGCCAGGCAGCTGATCGCCGACTACCCGCTCACCGGGGTGGGTCCGCTGACGTTCGGCCGGCTCTCGCGCGAGCGCAGCCCGTTCGGCGACGTCGAGGCCGGCCGCGAGCACTCCCACAACTTCTTCCTCGAGAGCTACCTGTCATTCGGCCCGGTAGGCCTGCTCGCCCTGCTCTGGCTGTTGGGCGCGGCGGCCTGGCGCTACGGCCGCGCCAGCCGCGCGGGGCCGGGATCAGACCAGCTCGTGGTGGGCTGGAGCATCGGCGCCGTCGCCGCCTTCGCGGCGGTCCTGGTTCAGGGCCTGGGCGACTTCGTCTTCACGAACCTCGAGCTGTTCGCGCTGCTCCTCATCGTCGCGGGGGTGGCCTACGCGCGCGGCCTCGTCGAGAGCCGCTCCGCTGGGGCCCACGCGTATGCTTCTGCGCCGTGATCGTCACCGTCACCGGCGGCGCGGGGTACGTGGGGGCACTCGTCGTTGACGAGCTGCTTGCCGCCGGCCACGAGGTGCGCGTGCTGGACGTCCTGCTCCACGGTCAGGACGAGGTGGCGGGAAAGCTCGAGGGGGAGGGAGTCGAGCTCTTCCGCGGTGATGTGCGCGACGACGACGCGCGCGCCAAGGCGTTGGCGGGCGCGGACGCGGTCGTGCACCTGGCCGCGATCGTGGGCGACCCGGCGTGCGCGAAGGACCCGGAGCTCTCGCGGGAGGTGAACGTCGAAGCGACCCGGAAGCTGGTCGCCGATGCGGCGAGGCTCGACGTCGGCAGGCTGGTGTTCGCGTCCACGTGCTCGAACTACGGTCGGATGGCCGATCCGACGGTGCCGATCGACGAGCGCGGCCAGTTGAGCCCGGTGTCGCTGTACGCCGAGCAAAAGGTGTCCGTTGAGCGCATGCTGCTGGAGGGCGAGCCCGACGGCGGGCTCGCAGCCACCTGCCTGCGCTTCGCGACCGTTTACGGCGCCGCCCCGCGCATGCGCTTCGACCTGACTGTGAACGAGTTCACGCGCGACCTCTGGGCCGACCGCGAGCTCGAGGTCTTCGGGGAGCAGTTCTGGCGGCCGTACGTCCACGTGGGCGACGCCGCCCGGGGCGTCGCGCTCGTGCTCTCGGCGCCGCCGGAGCAGGTGGCCGGCGAGGTCTTCAACGTCGGCCACTCGGACGAGAACTACCGCAAGCTCGACCTCGTCGAACTCATCACGCGCCGGCTCGGCCGCGGCAACGTCACCTACGTGCATCGCGACGAGGACCCGCGCGACTACAAGGTCTCGTTCGAGAAGGTGCGAAGCAAGCTCGGCTTCGAGCCGCTGCGGCGTGTGCCCGACGGGATCACCGAGGTCGTCGAGGCGCTGGAGCGCCGCGACTTCGGGGATCCGTTCGACTCCCGCTTCTCGAACGTCTAAGCGCTCACCCCACGAACGTCCCGGAGTGGCCGCTATGGGCGTTACTGCGGGACGTTCGACGTCACGGAGCGTCCTCCGGAAACACCGCGGTGGGCGTCACCGAGCGGAGGAACGTGTCCGGCTCCGCGCCGATCATCTCTACGGCGCGGTCGTGGTCGCCCGGGGTCCCGATGTCGAACCACATTCCGTCGAACGGGAAGGTCAGGACCCGCTCACCGGCGCCAAGGAGGGCCTTGACCACCTCCGGGAAGTCGAAGCGGCCCGCGGGGATGTGCTCCAGCACGTGCGGGCTGTACACGTAGATGCCCATGCTCACCCGGTAGTGCATCTTCGGCTTCTCGATGTAGTCGGTCACTACACCGTCCTGGTCCTCGATCACGCCCAGTGACACCTGGTGGTCGCGCTCGTAGGTCGCGATCGTGAGCGCGCACTCGCCCGCGCGGTGGAAATCCATCAGCGCGCCGTAGTGGAGGTCGGTGAGGATGTCGCCGTTCATCGCCAGGAACGGCTCGTCGAGATCGTCGACCTGATGAAGGGCGCCGGCCGTTCCGAGTGGCTCGTCCTCCCAGTGATAGGCGAGGGTCATACCCTCCGGGACGTTGCGCGGCTCGGCGAAGTAGGTCTGAATCAACCCGCCCAGATGGCCGACGCACAGGTCGACGTGCCGGTAGCCGTCGCGGCCGAGCTGCCGCAGGATCAGCTCGAGGATCGGACGATCGCCAACGGGGACAAGGGGTTTCGGCAGGACGAGCGTGTACGGCCGCAGGCGCGAGCCCTTCCCGCCGGCGAGTATGACCGCGCGCATGGTCGGGCGCCAGTGTAAGGGAGACCACGCCGCGTGGCAGACTCCACCGGCGTGAAGGTGGTGACCGTGCTCACCTCCGAGGCTCGCGGCGGCGCGGAGTTCGCCGCGACCGTGATGCTCGACGCCCTCGCCGAGCGCGGACACGAATGCCTGATGCTGACGAACCAGCCCGAGATCGCGGACGGCACCCGGGTGGCGACGCGGCGCGTCGATCTCGGGCCGAAGCTGTCCCGGCGAACCTGGGGGGCGCTGGCCCGTCGCGCCCCACGCCTCCGGCAGACGCTCCTGCGCGCCCTTGAGCGGGAGTCGCCGTACGACGTGCTGCTGCTGCATTTCAAGAAGGAGCAGCTCCTGTGCTCGACGCTGCCGCTCCGGCTGCGGCGAACCACCGCCTGGGCCGAATGGGGGCCGGTGCCGCTGCAGTTCCGCGGGGGGCTCCCGCGGCGGGCGTACCTGGCCGCCGCGCGGCGGGTCCGGCTGGTGATGGCAATCTCAGAGGGCACGCGGCGCTCCGTGGTCGACGTCGGGGTGCCGCCGGCCAAGGTGACCGTCGTGCACAACGTCGTGCGAGGCGACGAGCTTCGGTTCGACGCCGAAGGCCGCGAACGCGTTCGGAGCGAGCTCGAGATCCCGCAGGAGGCGTTCGTGACCGGCTGCATATCCCGCTTTCACCCGAAGAAGCGAAACGATGTGGTGGTGGAGGCGGTCTCCCGCCTCGACGGCGACGCACACCTCATCATGGCCGGCGACGGCGAAACCGAGCCCGAGCTGCGGGATCAGGCCGAGCGCCTCGGGGTTCGGGCCCACTTCCTGCCGACGCCGCGTGACGAGGTGGCCGCCGTCCTGTCGGCCTTCGACGTCTCGGTGTTCTGCCCCAGCCCCACCGAGGGCGCTCCCCGCGCCGTGATCATCGCGATGCTGGCCGAGCGCCCGTGCGTGGCAACCGGCGCCGAGGGCGTGGTCGACCTGATCGCGCCGGGCACGGGCGAGATCGTGGCGCCCGACAACGACGTGGGCGTCCTGGCGGATTCGCTTCGGCGCTATGCAGCCGATCCCACCAGGCGCACCGAGGACGGCAGGCGCGCCCGGGCCACGGCGCTCGAGCGCTTCGACGCCCCCGTCGTCGCGGCCCACGTCGAAGAGCTGTTTGCCGCCGCCGCGAGTCAGTGACGATCGTCACAAGCTGACCGCCGCCGGCGGCGTCGCGAGCGTATAGTCCGCACCTAACGGAAGTCGCCCTCCTCAGGGCGTGCTCCCGATAAAGGCAAACCCGTCGCGAGGCGGGGACGCAAAGCCAGGGGTCTCGCTCACCGAGACAGCCCGGCCGCCGAAGGAGACAGATGCTTTACCTTTCCGGCCGTTTCGCGTCCCAGTTCGGTCTCACCGGCGGCCTGCTGCTGCTCGCATGTCTGACGGTGACCGCCTGCGCCGATGCTCGTGGCCCGCTCCGGGTGGGCCTCAACGCGAACACGCAGGCTGAGGGCAGGCGGGCGGGCGTGGAGCAGGATCGCGCGCTGCAGGCCGGGGTGCGTTGGCTGCGGGAGGACTTCGAGTGGGACGTCGTGCAGCCGCGCCGGGGGCGGTGGGACTGGAGCCGCTACGACACCGTTGTGGGGGGTGCCGCCGAACGGGGGTTGTTCGTGCTCCCGCTGCTGAGCGGCAGCGCCTCCTGGGCGGCCCCGGCGTGGAATGTGCTGCCGCCGGATCGTGCGGAGTACGCCGAGTACGTCGCGCGCGTGGTGAAGCGGTACGGGCCGGGCGGGACGTTCTGGCGCTCCCGGCCGGAGCTGGCCGCATATGCCCCCACCCATTTCGAGATCTGGAACGAGCCCTACCTCGAGCTCTTCTCGCGCGACCGGGTCGATCCGGCCCGCTACGCGAGGCTGGTCAAGGCGGCGGTCGCGGCAGGCCGGGCGGCGAATCCACGCGCGAAGTTCCTGATCGAGGCGGATACCTATTACACGGCCGGGCCGGGCGACTACCGCAACTGGATTCACGACATGTACCGGGCAGTTCCGGATCTGAACCGCTGGTTCGACGGCGTCGCCGTCCACCCGTACAGCAGTGAGCTCGCGCCCGACGTCTACACACCCCGCGCGCCGACCCGCTGGCAGTTCAGGCGGATCGAGGAGGAACGCGGGGCGTTCGTGAGTCACGGGGCGTCCAGCAAGCCCTTCTGGATCACCGAGATCGGGTGGGCCACCTGCACCGGCAACAGCGACTGTGTGAGCGAGAGCGCGCAGGCGGCGAACATCGCCCGGGTGTTCGATCTGGTGCGGACCAGGTACAGGTCGTTCGTCGAGGCCGTGTTCGTCTACCACCTGAACGACTGGGGACCCGGGGACGAGTCGAACAAGGAGTACTGGTTCGGCCTGACGCGGAGGGACGGCTCGCGGAAGCCCGCCTTCGCCGCCCTGCGAGCGGCGGCGCGATAGCGGCGCTAGGTCGCCGCCTTGCGGCGGCCCCGGCGCCCGCTGGGCTCGGCCGGCGCGGCGGCGTCGCCGTCGAGCCGCTCGTAGTACTCGTATCCGCCGGGCCGCTCGCGCACGCCGGTCACGACCAGGCCGATGCGGTCGATCCGGTGCTGGTCCAGAATCGCCCGCGTGCGGCGCGCCTGGTCGCGGGTGGTCTTGTAGACACGCGCCACGATGAGACAGGCGTCGATCATCTCGTGCGCCAACAGCACCTGCGCGTCGGCGATCGGGAGCAGCGGCGGAGCGTCGACGATGACCATGTCGTGGGTCTCGGCGAGCTCCTCGAGTACCTGTCCCATGCCCTCGCTGCGCAGTAGCTCGGCGGAGTTCGGCGGGATCGGCCCGCTGCGCAGCAGGGCGATCGTCCCGTCCATTCCCGGCTGATCTCCGAGCCCCGCGAGCGCCGAGCCCTCGTCCTCCTCGAAGGCTGCGGTCGGCGGAACGTGCTGGATGAGCTCGGCCACGCTCTGGTGGCTGACCAGTGCGTTGGTGAGCCCGGCTGGAGCAGCCTGGGCCCCGAAGTGGCCGCGGAAGCTGGGTCGGCGCAGGTCGGCCTCCACCAGCGCGACGCTGCGGCGCGACAGCGCCACCGCCCTGGCGAGGTTCACCGCGACGCTCGTCTTGCCCTCCTCGGCGACCGCGCTGGTCACCATCAGCACGCGTATCGGCCCGGCGACGGACAGGAAGCCGAGCCCGCTGTAAAGGATTCGAAACGGCTCGAACGGCGCACCGTGCATCGTCTTCCGTTTCGCGGCGAACGTGCTCTGCGGGACCGTCGACAACGTCGGGACGCGGTACAGCTCCTCGAACTCCTCGGCCGATTTGACCCGGCGATCGAGGAAGTCCACCAGCAGCGCGATGGCCACCCCCAGGATCAGCCCGACGAAGAGCGCCACCGCGACGTCGCGCTTGGTCTGCGGCGAGGCCGCAACAGTCGGGACCTCCGGACGGTCGATCACCTCTGCGTTGCCGGTCTGCACGGCCCCGAGCGCGATCAGCCTCTGGAGGGCCTCCTCGAGCTGCGTGCGCGCGGCGGTGGCATCGGGCGGCAGATCCTCCAGCCGATTTCGGATCAGCTCCTCAGCATCGGCGATCTTGCGCCGGTCCGCGCGCTGGCGGAACAACACGTACTGCGTGGCGAACTCCCCGGCGATGCGGGCCGCGAGGCGCGGATTCTCGTCCCGCGCACGGATCTCGACGATGTCGGCGTTGGTGCGCTCGTCGACACTGACCTTGTCCAGCAGATCACTGGTCGACTCGTCGAGGCCGAGCTCCCGCCTGACCGCGCCGGCCACCTCCCGCGACTCGACCAGAAGCAAGTTGGTCGACGATTCGCGCGCCGGGTCGAGCGAAGGCTTGAACACGTCTGAGCCGAACAGAGGCTCGCTGAAGCCGGGGTCGCGGAAGAGCAGGCTGGCCGACGCCTCGTACTCCTTTGGCGCGGTGAGCGAGAAAGCCAGCGCGGTAAGGGTGCAGACGAGGGCGGAGAGGGCCACGATCCACCAGCGCTCTCGCAAGACACGCAGCAGCCGCAGGAACGCCGACGGACGCTGGGCCTGCACCGTAACGGGCGGGTTGACGCTCACTGCGCGACTCTATCCGGAGCGAGGTCTTCCAGCAGGCCCGCGAACTCCTCGAGGAAGCGCCGGTGAGAGAAGCGGCGGGCATTCTCACGAATGCGCTCCTCGTCGAACCGGAGGTCCTCGAAACGAAGGATGGCGTCGGAGAGGCTCTCAGGGGTCTGCTGCGTGAAGTGCAGGCCGGTCTGTCCGTCGATCACGGAGTCCCGAGCGCCCCCGAGTCCATAGGCGATCACAGGGAGGCCAGCCGCCTGAGCTTCCACCGGAACGATGCCGAAGTCCTCCTCACCCGGGAACAGTAGCGCCCGTGCGCCGGCGAGGATATGGGCGAGCTCCGCGTCGTCGACTTCGCCGAGGAACTCGACCCCGGGCCCGGCGGCCGCTCGCACCGCGTCGCCGGCGCGACCACCGCCGACGACCTTGAGCGGACGGTCGAGAGCCGTGCAGGCGGCGATCGCGAGATCGGCGCGCTTGTACGGCACGAGCCTGCCCAGGAACAGGTAGTAGCCCTCGTCAGTCGCGCGCGGAACCTCGAGGAAGCGCTCGACCTCGACCGGCGGGTGGATGACCACGGCCTCGCGCCGGTAGTGCTTGCGGATCCGCGCCGCGACGTGGCTTGAGTTGGCAACAAACTGGTCCGGACGGAACGAGGCGATCACGTCCGCGCGCCTCAGCCGGGGCAGCAGCACCGGCAGCAGCGTCCGCTCGGGAAGAGAGAGACGCTCGCCGCCGAAGAACCCAGGATCCCAGGCGTAGCGCATCGGCGTGTGGCAGTAGCAGACGTGGAGCGTCTCCGGACGGGTGATCACGTTCTTCGCGCAGGCGTGGTTGCTCGAGATCACGAGGTCGTAGCCACCGAGGTCGAACGACTCGAAGGCCATGTTCATCAGCGGCACCAGGCGCGGGTAGAAGCGGGTGGCTCCCGGCAGGCGGTTGAGGAAGGAGGTGTGCACGCGGGCGCGGCGGATGGCCGGCGGCCAGGGGACGGGGTCGTATATGGAGGTGTAGATGTCGGCGTCCGGGAACAGCTCGAGGATCGCCAGCACCACCTTCTCCGACCCTCCCGGGATCGTCAGCCATTCGTGCGAAATCGCGACGCGCGGGAAGCGCTCCCGAAGAGCGTCAGGCGTCACGCGATCCCGTGAAGAGGGCTCCGATGGTGAGGATGAGGATCTTGAAGTCGAGGGAGAGGGACCAGTTCTCGATGTAGTGGTTGTCCCATTCGACGCGGTCACGCATCGAAGTGTTACCGCGGAGGCCGCTGACTTGGGCCCAGCCTGTGACGCCCGACTTCACACGGTGCCGGTCGTCGTAGCGCTCGAGACGTGATCCGAAGAGGTCCACGAACTCGGGACGCTCCGGCCGAGGCCCCACCAGGCTCATGTCGCCACGCAGCACGTTGATCAGCTGCGGCAGCTCGTCGAGCGAGGTCCGGCGCATGAAGGTCCCGATGCGGGTGCGTCGATCGACTCCCTCCACACCGCCCGGCGCGATGTCGGTGGGCAGCAGCACGACGTTCGAGTCCTGCCTGTCGTCAGCCGGGGGCTCGTCCATTCGCATGGAGCGGAACTTGAGGATCTGGAAGCGGCGGCCGTCGCGACCGATGCGCCACTGCCGGAAGAAGATTGGCCCGGGAGAGCTTCTGCGCACCGCAAGCGTGAGGCCCAGCATCAGCGGGGCGAGCAGGAACAGCAGGAGGGCTGCGCCCACGCGATCGAAGACGTGCTTGACGGAGAACTGCCAGCCCTTCGGGTCGATCGAGTGGAGACCGAAGAGGGGCAGGCCGCCGAGGTGGTCGAGCCCAACCCTGACGTTCACGCTCTCGAAGAGCCGCGGCACCAGCGAGACCTGGAGGCCGAGGGCCTCGCACTCGCGCACGAGGGGAATCAGCATGTGGTCGGGTGCGGTGCTGAAGCCGAGCACCACATGGCGGGCGCCGGTTGCCTCGACCACGCGGGCGAGATCGGCCGGCGCTCCCAGGATCGGCGCCTCGCGGTCGGGGACCATGTCCGCCGGGGGCGGGTCCGCGTCGAGGTAGCCGACCGGGTGCAGCCCGAGCTGGGGTTGGCTCATGAGCCGGCGCTCGACGTGCGCGCCGATCTGGCCGGCGCCGACGATAAGGGTCGGGGCGGAGATGAGTCTTCCGGCGCGCGCCCGGCGCTGCGCCCACGTGAGCAGCAGGCGCCCGCCCACAACGTAGATCGTGCCGAAAAGCCAGGCGCGGGCCAGCAGCGGCGCTGGATCGAGGGAGGGATCGAGGAGGGCCGCGCCGGCGATGATCGCGATCGCCGGGAGCGCGGTGGCGGCGATTACCTGACCGATGCCGTCGACCAGGCGCGCGGCGATGCGGTCGCGGTAAAGGCCCCAAACCGCAAAGAGGACGATCACGAGCGGCGGCAGAAGCCAGACGAGACCGCCACCCGCCAGGTTGGCCTGGCCCTCCGGAGCGCCGACGATGGCCGCGACGTTCCCAAGGATCAGGAGGACGAGGTCCGTGACGAGGAGTACGAGGGCGCGGGTACGGCCCTGGAAGAGGATCTCCGCCGCCCGGCGGCGACCCTCGTGGTCGCCCCGTGCAGCGCTGACCGGGTTGTCCGGGAGCCCGTCCCCACGCGGCAGCGTGCTGGGCGAGTCCGTCGCGTAAGCGTGCTCCATGTCCCTCATGTCCGGGTTCAGTTGCGGGATCGCGGAGCGGTGGACCGCGGCCCAACCGCTCCGCCCCGCAACAGTTGAGTGGTGGGTGGTCTAGGCCGGGTCGGGTGCCCGCGTGAGGCGCCGCATCCCGAAGCCGACCGCCACGAGCGCAGCGCCCGCGCCGACCAGCAGCGCGACGTCCAGGCCCGTGAACGGGAGGGTGCTGCCACCGCTGTCGCTGACGGGCGTCACGGTGGAGGTGCCGGCAGGCGGGGTACCGCCGCCGCCACCGCCGGCGACCTGGGTCTGGATCTGACCGGCGCTGTCGCTATAGCCGTCGGCGGACGACTGGGCGAAGGCTGAGGTCGCAAACGCGGCCATGAGCGCCAGCGCAGCGATAAGCGAAATGATCGTCTTGCTCTTCATACGCATCCTTGTGGTTGAGGAACCGTGCTCGGAGCCGTGCCGACAGGCAAGCCGGGTTTTCAATCCGTCCCTAGGCGAGCGAGTCCGTAGCCTTCTCGACTGGCGACTAGAAGGCTCCGCTCTCTTTAGTAACACGGCGGTCGGGAATCCGCCACCAAATACCCTGTAAAACTCTGTGATTTGCCTCACTTAGCGCTTTGTAGAGCGGAATATGCGGCCTGACTGAACCGTCAGTCCCTACCGGACGGCTCATTCTCCGTCAGCGAACGAGCCCGTCTGACGATGCGGCGGTTGAGCCGCTCGACCGAGACCGGCCTGCCGCGCCGCACCGCCAGGAGCGTCTCCCGTGTGACCTCGTCCCGCGGCGTCAGGACGAGCGCGCGCCGCAGCAGCGCGAGCGCCGTCGCCCGCTCGCCGCGCTCGGCCGCCATGGCTCCGAGTTCGAGCAGGGCGTACGCCGTCTCGGGATCGCGATCGAGCGCGGCCGCGAACTCGGTCCGGGCTCGAGCCGTGTCGCCGGCGGAGAGTGCGATCGTCGCGGCCGTCAGCTGAGCCTCGTTCGACAGCGGGTTGAGGTCTGCGGCGGTGTCGAGGCGGTCAAGAGCGGTCTCCGGATCGCCCCGCCAGCCGTCGGTGGCACGGTCAACCTGCAGCGCGGCGAGCCACGGGAACGCCATGCTCAACGCCAACGGGACCGCGGCGGCCACCGCGAACGCCGCGGGAACGTGGCGGACGCCGGCCGCGTCGGTGGCTTGCGCCGCCCGCGGCGCAAGGGCGCCGGCCATCCCGATCATTGCGATCGCGGGCGCGGTGAGGCCCGGAAACTCCCACAGCCAGTCGACCGACGCGTGGAGCAGCCAATAGACGCTGACGCCAATCGCGCCGCCCGCGACCGCCCGCCGCCCCACCGGGCCGGCGCGGTTCCAGACTGCCGCGAGGGCAGCGGCAAGCAGTGTGCCCAGGAGCAGCAGGGCGCCGACCAGCCCTGTCTGGGAGATCACCCCCATTTCGAGCGAGTGCGGATACCGCGGGGTCTCGGTGCTGGTGCCGCGGCGCAGGTACTCGACCTGGAAGTTCTCGCTGCCGATGCCGCGGACGGGCTCCTCCTTGAAGAGCTCCCAGGCCGTCTCCCAGAAGTCGTAGCGGTTGCTTCCCGCCGTCGAGAATCGCGATCCGCCCTCGGATCCGTCCTGACCGCCGGTGCCGGTCTTGAACTCATCCCAGGCGGTCGAGAGCCGGTCTGCGGGCTCTCCTGCCGCCAGGGCCAGGGCCGCCCCGCCGACGGCGAGCACGCCTACCGCGCCGCCCACCGTACGTCCCAAGCGGCGCGAGGCCGCGTGGCCGAGCTCCACGCGGCGATCGACGAGCGCCCAGGCGAGCCCGACGAGCAGGAGCCCCACCACCGCCAGCATCGTGGCCGCCGTCGCGTCCTGGAGGAGACCGTCGAGGCTGCGGGTGCCGACCTCGTCGTGCACGTCGAGCAGCGGTCCTCGGATGAGGAACGTTGCGAGCGCGACCACGCCGAGTGTCCCGAGCAGGCGCACGCGACCCGGCGTGACGATCAGGAAGATGACTAGTGCGACGGGCAGTGCGAGCGCCCAGCCACGGCTCTGGCCCATCAGCGCGAGCGCCGCCAGCAGCCCGGCGCCGCCGAATGCAAGCGGTCGCAGCGCGAGGGGCGTCTGGCGCGACGCCGCCGTGAACAGGCACGCGAACAGGCCCAGCGTCCAGAGCGCGACGTTGGCGTTGATGTAGCCGGCGGGCTCGGCAAACCGCAAGTCGATGAAGAAGCGGGCGGGTTCAGCCGCGGCGTCAGCACGGAGCAGCTCCACCAGGCCGATCCCGGCCATTCCCAAGCCGAAGAGGCCAAGTACGAGGCGCCCTCCCGTCTCGCCCATCGGCCAGAGCGTGAAGATCGCGAATACGAGCAGATACATCGCGGTCCTGTTGGCACCGTCCCACGCCACGCCCTGTTGATCCGCCCACGTGACGGAGAGGTAGGACCAGACCGTGAAGCCGGCGAACAATCCGAGCGCCGCAAGCGTCGCCTTCGGCACGGAGCGGGGCAGCCCCACGGCGATCACCGTCGCGACCAGCAGGCCGAGGATGAACAGCGCCGCCGCGTACCACGCTGTCGGATAGAAGCCGGCCTCGGTAGCCGCCAGCACGAGGAACGCGACCGTCGCCGCGAGCGCCGGCACGATGGCGGGCGACTCACGGAGCACCGTCTCCACGGCAGCAGGCGGCGGCGGCAGTCGGTACCGTCGCTCTTCGGATTCGATGCGCATCCTGCTGAAGGTCCTCTACTGGCTTGCCGTGCTGGCCATCTCGCTGGCTCTGGTCATCGGTCTAATCCTGTGGTTCGAGTCGCAGGACGCATCGGAGATCGAGGGCTCCGGGATCACGAGCATCACGTCTGCCTGACCCGGGGCGGTCCGCGCCGCACGAGCCGGGCGAACACGATGCCCCGCTGCGCGGCGCTGTACAACGGGTGGCAGGCGCTGAGCACGAGCCGGTCCCAGCGCACCTTCCGGAGCACCGAGAAGTCGGAGTCATCGACGATCTTCGTGCGCTCGACGTGGTAGACGTAGCGCCCGTACGGCATGTCGAGCTTGATCACGTTCCCGTGCTTCAGCTCGTCGATGTGACGGAACGGGGCGCCGTAGGTGGTGCGGTGGCCCGCGATCGCGGCCGTCCCGCGCTCGCCTGGCAGCGGTGTATCGGGGTAGTGGCCCGGCCCCTTGCGCAGGTTGTCCGTATCAGTGCCCTCGACCACGTACTCCTCCACCCCGATAGCGGGGATGTCGATCCGGCCGATGGCGTCGCCCGGCAGCGGCTTCTTGCGCAGCACCCGTGGCGGCGGGTCGACGAAGGCCTGCTCGAGGTTCGACTGATGACGCTCGGCGACGACAGCGGACACCGGCTCCTGCCAGAGCACGGTCGCCGCGGCGTCCCCTATGAGGAGGACACCGCTCACCATCAGGACGGAGGCCAGGAAGCGGAGCACTGCCCGCATGCAGCGCAGTGTAAGAGGCGCCGCATATGCGCGCTCGGCGCGCTGCGGTCGGCCGTGGGGATAGGCTTAGCCGCCCCCGGGAATGAAGGAGACGGTCACCGCAGTGACGCAAGCAACGCCTGCTCGCACCACGAATCAAAAGCTCCTCGCATGGGTCGAGGAGGTCGCCCAGCTGACCGAGGCCGACTCGGTCCATTGGTGCGACGGCTCTGCCGAGGAGTACGAGCACCTCTGCCGCCAGCTGGTCGACGCGGGCACCTTCGAGAGGCTTTCCGACGCCAAGCGGCCGAGCTCGTACCTCGCGCGCTCGGACCCTGGCGACGTCGCTCGCGTCGAGGACCGCACCTTCATCTGCTCGGAGCGCGAGGAGGACGCGGGGCCGACGAACAACTGGCGGCCTCCGGGCGAGATGCGCCGGACGCTGAACGGGCTCTTCAGCGGCTCGATGCGCGGGCGGACGATGTACGTGGTGCCTTTCTCGATGGGGCCGCTGGGCTCCCCGATCGCCCACATCGGCGTGCAGCTCACGGATTCGGCCTACGTGGCCGTGTCGATGCGGATCATGACCCGGATGGGCCGCCCCGCTCTCGAGGTCCTCGGCGACGGGGACTTCGTGCCCTGCCTGCACTCCGTGGGCATGCCGCTCGGCGACGGGGTGGAGGACGTGCCCTGGCCGTGCGACGCCGACAACAAGTACATCGTCCACTTCCCCGAGACGCGCGAGATCTGGTCCTACGGCTCTGGCTACGGGGGCAATGCGCTGCTTGGCAAGAAATGCTTCGCGCTGCGCATCGCGTCCGTCATGGCCCGCGACGAGGGTTGGCTGGCCGAGCACATGCTGATCCTCAAGCTCACGTCGCCCGAGGGGAAGGTCAAGCACGTGGCCGGCGCCTTCCCGTCCGCATGCGGCAAGACCAACCTGGCGATGATGATCCCGACGCTCGAGGGATGGAAGGTCGAGACCATCGGCGACGACATCGCCTGGATGAAGTTCGGCGACGACGGCCGCCTGTACGCCATCAACCCAGAGTCCGGGTTCTTTGGGGTGGCGCCCGGTACGAGCGAGAGCACGAACCCGAACGCCACGGCGATGCTGCGGGAGAACTCGATCTTCACGAACTGCGCACGCACGGACGATGGCGACGTCTGGTGGGAGGGGATGACCCCCGAGCCGCCCGACCACGCCATCGACTGGCACGGAAACGACTGGACGCCCGCGTCGGACGAGCCGGCCGCGCATCCCAACGCGCGCTTTACCGTCCACGCCAGCCAGTGCCCGTCGATCGCCCCGAACTGGGAGGACCCGGGGGGCGTGCCAATCGACGCCTTCCTGTTCGGCGGCCGCCGCACGACCGTGGTCCCGCTCGTGCACGAGGCCTTCGACTGGGACCACGGCGTGTTCCTCGGCTCGATCATGGGCTCGGAGAAGACCGCCGCCGCTGCCGGCACGGTCGGCGAGCTGCGCTTCGATCCGATGGCGATGTTGCCCTTCTGCGGCTACCACATGGGCGACTACTTCGGCCACTGGCTGCGGACCGGCCGGCGCGACGGCGCACGGCTGCCCAAGGTGTTCGTCGTCAACTGGTTCCGCAAGAACGGCGACGACGGCTTCCTGTGGCCCGGTTTCGGCGAGAACAGCCGCGTGCTCGCCTGGGTGTTCCGCCGCTGCGACGGCGAGGCCGACGCGGTCGAGACCCCGATCGGATTGGTGCCCGCTGCGAGCGCGATCGAGACCGCCGGCCTCGACGTCTCCGAGAAGGACATGGCAAAGCTGCTGAAGGTGGACCCGGCCGAGTGGAAGGCTCAGCTGCCGCAGGTGCACAAGCACTTCGCGCAGTTCGGCGACCGGTTGCCGCGGGAGCTCAGCGCACAGCTGGAGGCGCTTGAGGAGCGGCTCGCCTAGGCGCTTCTAAACGACGCCCAGCTCGCGGCGCTCCGGGCGGCCCGCCGAGAGGGGGGAGATGTCGACGAAGGGTTCGCGGCGGAGGTAGAGATCGCGCACGATCTCGCCGACCGCCGGCGCCTGCTGGAAGCCGTGGCCCGAGAAGCCGGTGGCGTATAGGAAGCGGGACGGCGCCGGCGCCTCGCCGATCAGCGCGTTGCGGTCCGGCGTCATCTCGTACAGGCCTGACCAGCCGCCGGCGATCGGTGCCTCGAGCAGCATCGGCGCGCGTCGCTCGAGCACCGGGACCGCGCGCTCCAGCCATTCGTCCTGGGTCTCGCACACGTCGTTCGTACCGAACAGAAGGCCGGGGCCCTCGCGGTGGAAGTAGAAGCCGGTCTCGAAATCGATGGTCATCGGGATGCGCTCCGGCAGGTCCCCGAGCGGGCCCGTGTAGGCGATGCGGCGCCGCTCCGGCGTGACCGGCAGGTCCACGCCGACCATTGCGCCGACCTCCGCCGACCACACACCTGCGGCGCAGATCACGGCGCCGGTCTCGACCGGGCCCGCAGCGGACCGGATCCGCTTCAGCCCCCCGCCCTCGCGTTCGATCCCGGTGACCGCGCTGCCGCTTCGGATGCGCGCGCCGTGCCCTCGAGCGCCCGCGGCGTAGCCCTGCACCGCCGCCTCGGGAGTAGCGATCCCCGCCCGCGGGCAGAGGGCCGCCGCGAGAACGCCCTCCAGGCCGGCCAGTGGCGACACTCGACCCGCCTCCTCCGGCGCGAGCATCCGGCTCGGCAGCCCGAGCGAGTTCTGCATCGCCACGGCCCGCTCGAAGTGCGCTACGTTCCCCGGGCGGCTCAGAAGGAACAGGTAGCCCACCTGCTCGAAGTCGACCTCCCAGCCGGGCCGCTCGCCGAATGCACGCCAGGCGTCGAGGTCGCGCAGGCCGATCCGCACGTTCAGCTCGTCGGAGAACATCGCCCGGATGCCGCCGGCGCCCTTGCTCGTCGAGCCCGAGCCGAGCTCGCCGCGCTCGAGCAGCAGCACTTCGACTCTGGCCTCCGCCAGGTGAAAGGCGATGCTCGCGCCGATCACCCCGCCTCCGATGACAACGACCTCGGCCCGCTCCATTGCGCGGCTACGCTACGCCACATGAGCATCACAGGCACGAGGACGGTCGCTTCGATCATCGCTGGGGAGTCCCGTGAGGGCAGGCAGCGGATCGAGTCGCGCAACCCCGCCAACCTGGAGGACGTGGTGTGCGAGGCCCTGCTGGCCGACGCCGACGCCTACGTCGACGCCTGCCGCGCCGCCCGCGCCGCGCAGCGCGAGTGGGCCGCAGTGCCCGCGCCCGTCCGCGGACGCGCGATCGCCCAGATCGGCCGGCTGGTGGAGGAGAACAAGGAGCCGCTGGCGCGCCTCGTGACCAGGGAGATCGGCAAGCCGTACCCGGAGTCGCTCGGGGAGGTGCAGGAGATCGTCGACACCTGCGACTTCTTCCTCTCGGAGGGCCGGCGCCTCTACGGGATGACGGTTCCGAGCGAGATGCCGGACAAGCAGCTGTTCACCTTCCGCAACCCGGTGGGCGTCGCGGCGATCATCACCGCCGGGAATTTCCCGGTGGCGGTTCCCTCCTGGTACTTGGTCCCGGCGCTGCTCGCCGGCAACGCGGTCGTCTGGAAGCCGGCCGAGTACGCGCCGGCTCTCGGCGACGCCCTGACGCAGCTCTTCATACACGGCGGGCTCCCCGAGGGCGTGCTGAATCTCGTGGAATGCGACGGGCCGACCGCGTTCGAGGGGCTCGAGCGCGCGCTCGACGAGGGGCTGGTCGACAAGGTGGGCTTCACCGGCTCGTCGGCCGTCGGCTCGCGGATCGGCGAGCTGTGCGGGCGGCACGTCCAGTCGCCCTGCCTCGAGCTGGGCGGCAAGAACCCGCTTGTCGTGATGCCGGACGCGGAACTCGACCTGGCCGTGGAAGGTGCCCTCTTCAGCGGCTTCGGAACCGCCGGGCAGCGCTGCACGTCGCTCGGCACGGCGATCGTCCACGACTCGGTGCACGACGAGTTCATGCGCCGCTTCACGCGCGCCGTCGAGGAGGCGGCGATCGGCGACCCGTTCGAGGACGTGCTCTACGGGCCGATGATCCACGAGCGCTTCTACGAGCGTTTCCTCGGTTGGCTGGAGTTGATCCGCGACCACCATTCCGTCTCCGGCTCGAGCGGCACCGGGCGGATTAC
>Ga0081538_10001224_pt1 | contig 26936 bp, 23 predicted proteins | sample TabmetS5T2R1_FD_71022 | JGI IMG/M metagenome (GOLD analysis project Ga0081538, IMG submission 71022) | Tabebuia heterophylla rhizosphere microbial communities from the University of Puerto Rico - S5T2R1 | ecosystem: Host-associated > Plants > Roots > Rhizosphere ...
TCCTGGGCGCGATCGACAAGCGCATCAGGTGCGTCGCCTGCCAGGTGCCGCTGGTCAGCGGCTTCCGCAACATCCAGCGGCTGGTGCGCCAGGACTTCCTGGCCCCCAACCGGGCCGCCATGGACGAGGACCGCGCTGCCCGCTACCGGGGCGAGCCCCCGGCCATGGTGCCGGTGGTGGATCCCGACCCGCTGGCCGTCTCGGCCCTGCCGACCCCCGACTCGTGGGAGTGGTTCAGCGAGACCGGCAAGGGCCGCGCGCCGGCGTGGGACAACCAGGTCACGCTGCGCAGCGTCGAGCTGCTGAGCGAGTACGAGCCCAGTGCCTACCTGGAGCGGATCAGCCCAACGCCGCTGCTGATGGTCGTCGCCGCGCTCGACCATCTGACCCCGACCGACCTGGCGTTGGAGGCCTACCAGCGGGCACGTGAGCCGAAGAAGCTGGTGCTGCTGCCGGGCGGTCACTTCGACGCCTACGTGAAGGACTTCGAGACGGCCAGCGGCGCGGCCCGCGACTGGTTCCTGGAGCACCTCGGCGGCTCGGGGTAGGGCTCCCGGCGAAGGCGATATCACCCGCTACGGGTGATGGGGTCGGCACCGGCATCCGCGACACTGGCCTGGTCGGTGTCGCACTCGCGAAGGAGTGAGGAGCGTGGCTGGATCCGAGCCGGCGGCCGCAGGCCGGCCTTCACTCGGCAAGGCGGTCGGCCAGGGCTGGGCGCTCTGGGCTGCCGGGTTCCTGGCCCTTGCCGTCGGTGTCTCCCTGCTGGTGAACCCTGGGGCGGACCTCCGGCTGGTGCGGTGGCTGGCTGGTCTGGTGCTGGCCGGATGGGGTGTGCTGCGGCTGGTCCACGCCGCGCGGGCGTCGCGCCGCGAGCGGACCTGGCTGGTGCTGTCGGGCCTGGCCGCCCTGGTGGGCGGGATCATCGTCCTCGTCTGGCCGGGGATCACCGTGACCGCGCTGGCCTACATCCTGGTCGTGGGCGGCCTGACCCTGGCCGCGGTCGACCTCGTGGGCGCGTTCGTCAACCGTGGGCACGACCCGCACTGGTGGCTGTACCTGCTGCGCGGTCTCGGGATCCTGGTGCTGGTGGCCGTGCTGCTGGTCTGGCCGGACAAGACCCTCGATGCCGTCCGCTGGCTGGTCGCCATCCTGCTGATCCTCTGGGGCGCGGCCACGATCGGTGAGGCCTACCAGTCCCCGATCAGGGACAACGTCTACCGCCGGGAGCTCGACCAGGACGTCCGCAGGCTCATCTAGGTGAGCTCCTGGATCACGTCCTTGGAGTGCGTGATCGGCAGGCGCATGCCCTCGAGCTCGATGCGGGAACCGCCCTCGGTATCGATCAGCTCCAGCACCCGCACGTTCACCCGCTGGTGGACCTTGGCCTCCAGCCCCTCACGGGGCACACGGAACACCAGCCCGTGGGGGTGGGCGCGGTTGCCGGCGAACCCGTACACCATCGTCTCCGACACGCCGACCACCATCCGCTCGGGCAGGCCGCTGGCGGCGTCGTGGGCTTCCGTGCCGGCGAGGTAGCCGCCCACCGTCCCGATGGCCCCGGCCGGCGAGCCGATCAGGTCGCCGACGTCGCCGCCGACCATGCCGCCGGCGAACCCGGCGCCGGAATGCCCGCGGGGCTCGAACTCGCCCGCCGCCGTCACCGTGTCCTCGATGCCGGCGGCCGCCAGTGCCTCGTTGACGTGCTCGACGATCTTCTCCTCGGACATGCTCTGCTTGTAGCGCAGCCTGCCAAGGCGGTCAAGGCCGCCACCTTCTGATGGAGGCCGAACGTGCAGGTCACATCGTCGCCACCGGCTCGCGGGAGCCGGTGGCGGATCGTGATCTCGACGGTGGTCACCCTGGCCGTGCTGGTGGTGGTCTTCGCCGGCATCTTCCCCAAGGTGGCCGACTACTCCCAGGCATGGGCGTCGATCCAGCAGATGCCCAGCGCCTACGTGGTCGCCCTGGTGGTGGCGACCGTGGGCAACGTGGCCGTCTATGTCTGGCCGCTGCAGGCGGCCCTGCCCGGGCTGGGCTACGGGCCGGGCTTCGTGGTCCGCCAGACCTCGTTCGCCATCAGCAACGCCGTGCCGGCCGGCGGCGCGGTCGGGCTGGGCGTGCAGTACGGCATGCTCGACTCCTACGGGATCGGCGCCGGAGCGGCCGCCAGCGCGATCGCGATCGTGAGCGTCTTCAACGTCTTCGCCACCCTGGTCATGCCGGTCCTCGGGGTCCTGGCCCTGCTGGCCAGCGGGGTGGTGGAGGGGAGGTACCTGCTGATGGCCGGCATCGGGGTCCTCGCCATCGGGGTCGCGGTCGTCGCCTTCACGATCATCCTGCGCAGCGAGGGCGGCGCCCGCGCGGTCGGGCGCCGGGCGGACCGGCTGGTCAACCCCCTGGCGCGGCGCCTGCGGCACGGCCGGACGGTCGATCTGACCGGGAAGATCCTGGACTTCCGTTCCAGCGTGGTCGACGTCATGCGGACACGCTGGGTGCAGGTGACGGTGTCGACCCTGCTGCTGCAGCTCACCTCCTGGGCCATCCTGGTCCTGGCCCTGCGTGGCCTGGAGGCCGGGACCGGCAGCGTGACGGTGACCTGGACCGAGGCGCTGGCGGCGTTCTCGTTCGCCCGGGTCGCCTCGTTCATCCCCGTCACCCCGGGCGGCCTGGGGACCGTCGACGCCGCCCTGACCGCCCTGCTCACCGGCTACGGCGCCACCAGCAGCCAGGCCCTGGCCGCCGACCTGGTGTGGCGCGCGGCCACCTACGTTCCCCAGGTGCTGCTGGGGGTCCTGACCTTCCTGTGGTGGCGGGTCACGGCCAGCCGCCGATCATCTTCTGTTCGGTGAGATCGGGCTCGCCGGCGACCAGCTCACGGATGCGGTCGGCGAGCTCCTCGTCGTAGGCCATGCCCGCGACGGTACGACAGGCCGCCTCCATCGGAGACCGTACCCGGCCTCGGCGGCACGCTGGAGGTCCTCTCCCGCAGTTGGGGCATGAACGGCGGTCCAGTCCCTGGAACCCTCGACAGCAGGTCAAGCGCAGGTGTCGACGGGAGGCTCCCAATGCGACGGTCTTGGCGGCCGCTGGCCGTGCTGGTCACGGTGGCGGCCTTGCTGGTCGGCGGGCGGGTGGCGTGGGCGGCGACCAGCAGTGCGCCCTCGCCGACCTGGCAGACCAACGGCCGGGTCCTGGCCGTGGCCCACAGCGGCACGACGGTGTACCTGGCTGGGACCTTCACCTCGGTCCGGCCGCCCGGCAGTCGGCGGGGGGTCGGGGAGGTGGCCCGCAACCGCGCCGCCGCGATCGACGCCACCACCGGCCAGCTGCTGGCCTGGAACCCCAATGTCAACGGGGAGGTCCGTGCCCTGGCCACGGCCGGTGATCGGGTCTACCTGGGGGGCAGCTTCAGCCGGGTGGGCGGGCAGAGCCGCAGCCGGCTGGCCGCGGTGGATGCCGGCTCGGGCGCCCTCATCGGCTGGAACCCGCAGGTCAGCGCCAAGGTCAACGCGCTCGCCACCGACGGGTCCACGGTCTGGCTGGGCGGGACCTTCTCCAGCGTGGGCGGCAGCCCCCGGCTGCGCCTGGCGGCGCTGTCGGCGACCACGGCCGCGGTCACGGCCTTCCGCGCCGACGTCGACGGCGAGGCGGAGGGGAGCGGGCCCTATGTCAACGCGCTCGCCCTGCGCGGCTCGGAGCTGTATGTCGCCGGCGCGTTCAGCCGCATCGGCGGGGTCGCCCGCACGGTCAGCGCCAGGGTGGACGCCGTCAGCGGCGCCGTCAGCGGCTGGCGGCCGGCGACCCGGTACACGGCCACCGCGATCGCGCTGGCGCCCGACGGCTCCAGGGTGTACGTGGGCGGGCGTGGCCCTGGCGGCTACGTGGCCGCGTACACGGCCACGACCGGCGCGACCGTCTGGTCCCGCAACCCGGACGGCGATGTCCAGGCGCTCACCGCGACCACGGCCGACGTCTACGTCGGCGGCCACTTCGACGCCGTCGGTGGGCTGACCCGCCACCATCTGGCCAACCTCGGCCCGGCCAACGGTGCCGTCGGCACATGGGACCCCGGGACCGACTCCAGCGAGGGCGTGTACGTGCTCGCCACCGACAACAGCACCAGGTTGTGGGCCGGCGGCGAGTTCACCCAGACCGGGAACCAGCGGTCGGTGAACCAGCAGGGCTTCGCCCAGTACACCATCTCGTGACGACACACCGGCGTCCGCCCGCGCATGCCGGGCTAGATCGCCTCGCGCGGCCCCCGGTGCTCGTCGAGGGGCGAGACGGCGACCACCGAGCCGGATGCGATCAGCTCGCCGTGCGCCAGGAGGATGACGTGGTCGCCTCGGACCAGGAGCTCAACGGACGGGTGGCTGAGCCTGGCCGCCCACGCCCGCAGCGACGAAGCGCCTTGGCGCTCGGATGCTCGTGTTGCTTCGTGGTCCATCACCACGGTTCTACCCGCCGCGGATGGCCGCCTCCTGAACGACCACCACCGTGGACCGGAACAACGGAGGGACGCAATGCACCTGCCTAGGCGAGTCGTTCGCTGGACCGGGGTGGCCCTGGCGGTGGTGGCCGGCGTCACGGTGATGGCCTCGGCCGGGCAGGCCGCGCCGATCGCCTGCGGCAGCGTCGTCACCCGCAGCGTGGTCCTCACCCGGGACCTGATCGGCTGTCAGGGCGACGGCCTGGTCATCGGGGCCAGCGGGATCACCGTCGACCTGGCGGGCCACACCGTCGCCGGGCTGGTGTCGGACGACAGCGTCGGCATCCGCAACCCCGGCAGGGCCAGGGTGGTGGTGAAGAACGGCGTGGTCCGGTCCTTCGAACGGGGGGTGCAGCTCGCCGGGGCGACCGGCAACCGGCTGCGTGACCTGACGGTGGAGCTGAACGGCTCGGACGGGATCGACCTCGACGACGCCAACGGCAACCAGGTCCTGGGTGGTCAGGTCCGTGACAACTTCACCGGGATCCTGCTGCGCGGCGGGTCGGCCGGCAACCTGGTCGCCGGGGCGGTCGTCCAGGGCAACCGGGGCGCCGGCGTCCGATTGGAGGACGCCACCGGCAACCGGGTCACCGGCACCATCGGCAACGGCAACGGCTCGGCCGCCGAGCCGCTCACCGGCCAGATCCTGCTGACCAGGTCCGACCGCAACCGGCTGGACGGCAACGACATCTCGGCCAGCAGCACCGTCGGCATCGTGCTCGTCGACGCCGACCACAACCGGCTGGACCACAACCAGGTCGGGTTCGTCGGCTCCGACGGGAACGTCGGGGGCATCTTCCTGCTCGCCGGCTCCGACCGGACCCTGCTCCTGGGCAACGTCGTGGCCAACAACCGTCCCGGTGACGGCGTCCTCGTCGAGGCCGGCAGCCACCGGACCGTGGTTGCCGGCACCCTGGCCAGCGGCAACGGCGACGACGGCATCCAGGCGGACGACCCCGGCACCCGGCTGGTCGGCAACTCCGCCAACGACAACGGCGACCTCGGCATCGAAGCCGTCGCCGGCGTGGCCGGCGCCCGTGGCAACCGCGCCGCCGGCAACGGCAACCAGGCCCAGTGCGTCAACGTGCGATGTGAAGGGGAGGTGGGTTGAGGATGCGGCGGGTGGCCTTGGCGGTGGTGCTGGCGGCGGCATCGGTGGTCGCGGTCGCGTCGCCGTCGGTGGCGGCGCCGGGGCGGCTGGACCCGGCCTTCGGGACCGGGGGCACGGTGGTGACCGAGTTCCCGTCCAGCTGGTCGGGGGCCCGGGCGCTGGCCGTGCAACCCGACGGTCGGGTGGTGGCGGCCGGGTTCGCCCACACCAACGACTCGGTCCTGTCCGACTTCGCCCTGACCCGGTACGACGCCCGCGGGGTGCCCGACCCGACCTTCGGGGTCGGCGGCCAGGTGCGCACCGACTTCGCTGGCCGCTTCGACGAGGCCCTGGCTGTGGCCGTGCAGCCGGACGGGAGGATCGTGGTCGCGGGGGCCAGCTCCGACGCCGCCGGCTCGGCCATGGCGGTGGCCCGCTACACCGGCGACGGCGCCCTGGACGCCAGCTTCGACGGTGACGGGATGGCCCTGGTCGACTTCGGTGGCCCCTCGGCCGCCCGGGCGGTGGCCGTCCAGGGCGACGGCAGGGTGGTGGTCGCCGGACGGGTCGACCGGCCGGTCGGGCCCGGGTGCTGTGTCGCCGACTTCGCCCTGGCCCGGCTGACCGCCAGCGGTGCCCCGGACCCCTCCTTCGGCGGCGACGGGCGGGTCGTGACCGACTTCCTCCCGGGCGCCGACAACGGCCAGGACGCCGCCCACGCGGTGGCCGTGCAGGCGGACGGTCGCATCCTGGCCGCGGGGAGCGGTGTCGCCGGCGCGGCCGGTGTCGACTTCGCCGTCGCCCGCTACCGGCCCGACGGCAGGCTGGACCCCAGCTTCGGCGGCGACGGACGGGTCACGACCGAGTTCCTCGGCTTCTTCGACGAGGCCCGGGACCTGGCCGTGGGCCCGGGCGGCATCGTCGCCGGCGGCCAGAGCTGCCAGGACCCCGGCACCTCGGACGAGGTCTGCGACTTCGGCCTGGTCCGCTACACCGCCAGGGGTCTGCTCGACCGCGGCTTCGGCCGCCAGGGCCGGGTCCGGACCGACCTCGGCGCCGACGTCGGCGAGGGCGTCCGCGGGGTTGCCGTGCAGCGGGACGGCCGCGTCGTCGCCGTCGGCGACACCCAGGGCCCGGGAGGGTCCGACGTGGGGCTGGTCCGGTACCGCCCCGACGGCCGCCTGGACCGCGGCTTCGGGGTCGGCGGGGTGGTCGTCACGCCGGTCTCACCCGGCACCGACGAGGTGGGTGGCCTGGCCCTGGGCCCGGGCGCCCGGGTGCTGGTGGCCGGCACCACCGCGGTCGCCCAGAGCTTCGGCTTCTTCGTGTCCCGCTACCGCCTCGGCTGAGCCGGGGGCGACGGCCAGCATCGGCGGAGGACGGTCACCCGCTGACCGGCTGGCCGTAGACCTCGATCTCGACCTGGCGGTAGACGGCGTCGACGTACTTGACCTGGCACTCGAGGTCGGCCAGGGACACCTCGATCTCCTCCTGCTGCAGCTTGCGGAGGGCGGCGGCCCGGGCGCCGGTCAGGGTTCCGGGGTTGTCGCCGTCGAGCAGCTCCTCGAGGCGCTCGCCGTACTCGTCGATGATCTCGTCCTGGTCCTCCTTGTAGTTGTAGCCCTGGCTGCGCATGCACTTCGACCAGTTGCGGTGCGCCTCGATGATCCGCGGGTCGGAGTTGACCAGCACGTCCTTGGGGTTGACGTAGGTGCCCTTGATCTGCTCTGGGGTGAAGACCTGGGCCACCGCCGTGCGGGTGCAGCCGCCGGTCGAGGAGAAGTCCTCCTCGTCGAAGGTCCACACGAAGTCGGCCGTCGGGTCATCACCCCAGAGCGTCCGGCTGTAGGCCTCCTGGTCCGCTGGAGGCAGGCGCTTCCAGATCCGCAGATTGGGTCCGAGCCCGACGTCCCGCACCGGCTTGTCGAACCGGGTGGTGACGGCGAGGCCCCACTTCTCCTTGTACGACCTGCGGGTGTAGCCGGGGTCGCTCCGGACCCGCGCCTGGGCCGCCTCGACGGTCTTGACGTCGACCGGGATGTACTCGAAGCCGGCTTCGTTCATGCACCTGGCGATGAGCGCCTGGGTCCGTTCGATGTGGTCGACGTACTGCTCCTCGGTGAGGCCGAACTCCTTGATCCCGGGCAGCCCGGCCTTCTCGGCCGGCTTCCCCTGGGCGGACGCCGATCCGTCCCCGCCCCCGCAGGCGGCGAGGGTGAGGGCGAGGGCGGCAGCGGCCAGCAGCGCCAATGCCCACTCCCGGGCCCGTCCCCGTCCCGCGCGTCCCCCCGCCCTCGAGCCCATGGTCCCTCCCCGGTCGGCTAGCGGCCGCCAGGAGCGAACCACAGGTGGGCTGAACCTCAGCTGACAGCGGCCCGGCCGGCTGTTCAGGTTGCCGTCAGGGTCGCTCTGGGACACTCCAAGCGACGCTCCGGCCGCCACCACCGATGGCGGCCGCACCGGTCGGCGATCAGGAGGGAACGGTGACCCAGATGAGACAGCGGACCCTTGGGTTGGCCGTCGTCGCCGCGGTGGTGCTCTCGTCGCTGGTGACCTGGGTGGCCAGCGTGCAGATCGTGTCGCCGGCCGAGGTGGCGGCCCGGACCGCACCGCCCGAGCCTTCGCCCATCCTCGTCCCGGTCGAGGAACGCCGGCTGACGACCAAGATCGTGAGCCGCGGGACCGGGCATTACGGCTCACCCCGGACACTGTCGGTGGCTCCGTCGAGGATGAAGGAGGGCCGCGGCGTCGTCACCAGCCTGCCCCGGACCGGCGCCGTCATCGGCGAGCGTGACGTGGTGATGACCATCTCGGGCCGCCCCGCGTTCCTGTTCGACGGCGCGCAGCCCTCCTACCGCGACCTGGGGCCGGGCATGTCCGGCACCGACGTGCGCCAGCTGGAGCGGGCGCTGCAGCGCTCCGGCCTGGCCCCCGGGCGGGTCGACGGCACCTACGACGACCACACCGGCCGTGCCGTGGCCAGGTTGTACCGCAAGCGCGGCTTCGAGCCGGTCGTCGCCACCGAGGCCCAGCTGGACGCGGTCCGGCCCCGGCAGGCCGGGCTGATCGCCGGCGCCCAGGCCCGGGCCGGGGTCCAGCTGCCCGCCGACGAGGTCATCTTCATGCCCGCCACCCCGGTCAGGGTCACCAAGGTGGCCGCCCGCCTGGGCGGGTCGGCGGCCGGGGCGCTGCTCACGGTGACCAACTCGGTGGTCTCGGTCGACGGCTCCCTGCCGGTCGACCAGGCCGACCGGGTCAAGGCGGGCGCTGAGGTGCTGATCGACGAGCCGGCGCTCGGGATCGAGGCCACCGGCAAGGTGAGCCGCGTCGCCAGCCGCCCGGGCACCGACGGGGTCGACGGCTTCCACGTGTTCTTCCAGGTGGTGGTCGACACCCCGCCACCCGCCCTGGTGGGCGCGTCGGTGCGGCTCACCGTGCCGATCAGCTCGTCGCGGGCGTCCCAGCTGGCGGTGCCGGCCAGCGCGGTGTCCCTGGGGCCGGACGGGGGAGCTCGGGTGCAGCGGTCGGTCGACGGCCGGACCGAGTTCGTCCCCGTCGACCCGGGCCTGGCCGCCGACGGGTACGTCGCCGTCACCGTTCCCGGCGGCGGCCTGGCCGTGGGCGACATGGTGGTCGCCGGCTTCGACAACCCCGGGGCCCCGACCGATGGCTGAGCCGGCGACACGCCTGGCGGCGGGCCCGAAGCGGGCGGCCCCGAAGATCGAGCTGGCCGGGGTCAGCCGGCGCTACGGCGCGGTCGCCCCCGTGGTGGCGCTGCGCGGGATCGACCTGGAGGTGTACGCCGGCGAGTGGGTCTCGGTCGTCGGCGCCTCCGGGTCGGGCAAGACGACCCTGCTCAACATCGTCGGGTGCCTGGACCGCCAGAGCGGTGGGACCTACCGGCTGGACGGCATCGACGTCGCCTCCCTCACCGACCGCCAGCGGGCCGGGCTGCGGAGCCGGCGCATCGGCTTCATCTTCCAGTCGTTCCACCTGCTGGCGCACCGGACGGTGCTCGAGAACGTGATGCTGGCCGAGTCCTACGCGCGGCGGCCGCGGGTCGGGCGGGCGGAGCGGGCGAGGGCGGCGCTGGCCGCCGTCGGCCTGGACCGCCGGACCGAGTCCCTCCCCACGCGCCTGTCCGGCGGCGAACGCCAGCGCGTCGCCATCGCCCGGGCCCTCCTCAACGGACCCGAGCTGCTGCTGTGCGACGAGCCGACCGGCAACCTCGACTCGGTGACCACCGCCGCCATCCTGGAGCTGCTGGCCGGCCTCCACCGCAACGGCCTCACCATCGTCACCATCACCCACGACCTCGGCGTCGCCGCCCGGGCGCAGCGGCAGGTCCGGATCGCGGACGGCCAGATCGTGGGTGCCCGGTGAAGGCCGTCCCGGCCGCCCGTCGGCCACCGGCCCAGGGCGTCCAGCCGTCCGGGATGTGGGCCCGTGACCTGCTCCGCGAGGCCGTGGCCGGGCTGTTCGCCCGGCCGGTCCGGATGGCGCTCACCGTCCTCGGAACGGTCATCGGGCTGGCCGCCCTGGTGGCCACCCTCGGGCTGTCGCGCACGGCCGGCCACCAGATCATCGCCAGGTTCGACGAGCTGGCCGCCACCGAGATCACCGTCTCGGCCAGGCCCGCCGCCGAGGGGGCACCGGCCAACGACCTCCCCTGGGACGCGCCGGCCCGCGTCGCCCGCCTCAACGGCGTGGTCGCCGCCGGGACCCTGAGCAACCTCGACGTCGGCGAAGGGCTGGTCTCGGCCACGCCGATCCGCGACCCGCAGCGGCGGACCGAGTTCAAGCTGCCCGTCCAGGCGGCCTCCCCGAGCCTGTTCCCGGCCGTCCGGGCCAACCTGCGCCGGGGCCGGCTGCCCGACGAGGGCCACTCGGCCCGGGCCGAGCGGGTGGCCGTGCTCGGCCCGAACGCGGCCGAGCAGCTGGGCATCGCCGAGGTCGGCACCCTCCCGGCGATCAGCATCGGCGACGAGGTCTTCCTGGTCGTGGGCATCCTCGACAGCGTCGAGCGCAAGCACGCCCTGCTCAGCGCCGTCATCGTCCCCGAGGGGATCGCCCGCCGGCTCTACCGGCTCCATGCCCCGGAGTCGGTCGTGGTCGACACGAAGGTCGGGGCCGCGTCGCTGCTGTCCCGGCAGGTCCCGACCGCGCTCCGGCCGGACAACCCTTCCGGGCTCAGGGTGGCCGTGCCCGAGCAGCCGCAGACCATCCGGGCCGGGGTCCGCGGCGACCTGGACGTGCTGTTCCTCATGCTCGGCGGGGTGTCGTTGCTCGTCGGCGCCATCGGCATCGCCAACGTCACCCTGGTGTCGGTGATGGAGCGCGTCGGTGAGATCGGCCTGCGCCGCGCCCTCGGGGCCACCCGCTGGCACGTGGCCGCCCAGTTCCTGCTCGAGAGCGCCACCATGGGCGTGCTCGGCGGGGTGTTCGGAGCCAGCGCCGGGCTGCTGGTGGTGGTCGGCGTGGCCGCGTTCCAGGGATGGACCCCGGTCATCGACCCCCCGATCACGCTCCTGGCGCCGGTGGTCGGCGGGCTGACCGGTGTGCTCGCCGGCGCCTACCCGGCGCTGCGCGCGGCCGGGCTGGAACCGGTGGAGGCCTTGCGGTCAGGGACGTGACCTCCACGACCGATGATCTGGACGTGACCGGCCGGGTTGGCATCGAGACGAGGGCGGACCGAGATGAAGGTGCTCGTCGTCGAGGACGACGCCAGGATCGCCGCGGCCGTCCAGCGGGGCCTGGACGCCGAAGGGTTCGCCGTCGAGGTGTCCTTCGACGGCGACGACGGCCTGTGGCGCGCCACCGAGCACCACTACGACCTGCTGATCGTGGACCTGATGCTCCCGGGCCGGGACGGCTTCGAGATCTGCCGGAAGCTCCGGGAGCAGGGCAACTGGACGCCCATCCTGGTCCTGACGGCCAGGGACGGCGAGCTGGACGAGACCCGGGCGCTGGACACCGGCGCCGACGACTACCTGGTCAAGCCGTTCAGCTTCCCCATGCTGGTCGCCCACGTCCGGGCGCTGCTGCGGCGGGCCTCCGGGACCGCCCCGGCGATCGAGGTGGGCGACCTGCGGCTGGACCCGGCCCGCCACCGCTGCTGGCGGGGCACGGCCGAGATCGCCCTCACCGCCAGGGAGTTCTCGGTGCTGGAGTACCTGGTGCGCCGGGCCGGCCTGGTCGCGCCGAAGTTCGAGATCCTCCGCGGGGTGTGGGAGTACGACTTCGACGGCGACCCCAACATCGTCGAGGTCTACATCAGGCGCCTCCGCCGCAAGATCGACCTGCCCTTCGGCCGCCACGACATCCAGACCGTCCGCGGGGTCGGCTACCGGCTGGACGCCCATGACCGATGAGGCGACCCGACCCGCCGGATGGCCGTTGCTCGGCACCGTCCGGTCCAGGCTGACCCTGCTGGCCACGGCCGTGGTGGCGGTGGTGCTCGTCCTCAGTGGGTTCGGGCTGGTCGCGGTCCAGCGGAGCCTGCTCACCCGCGGCATCGACGAGGCCCTCCGGCAGCGGGCCGACAACCTCCAGCCCTCCCTCCAGGCCGGCGCCCTCGGCACCGAGCTGCCAGCCGAGGGCGACCGCGAGGACTCGTTCCTCCAGCTCCTCGACGAGCGGGGCGACGTGGTCGCCGCCACCGCCAACGTCCTGGGCCGGGCCGCGGCCGCGCCCCCGCTCCCGCCGGGTGCGGAGGCGAGGTTCCGCGTCGCCGCCGACGACGCCCTCAGCACCCACCAGTTCCGCGTCCTGGTCAGCCCGGTCCGATCGGGCTCCGGCGGGCGGACCCTGGTCGTGGCCAAGAACCTCGACGACGTCGACGAGAGCGTCCGTATCCTGACCGCCTCGCTCACCCTGGCCATCCCGGTGGTGGTCGCCCTGCTCGCCGTCCTCGTCTGGTGGCTCACCGGACGCGTCCTGCGCCCGGTCGAGGCGATCCGCTCCGAGGTGGCCGGCATCCATGGGACCGAGCTGCACCGTCGCGTCCCCGTGCCCGGCTCCCACGACGAGATCTCGCGGCTGGCCCGGACCATGAACGCGATGCTCGACCGCGTCGAACACGCCATCGAGCAGCAACGGAGGTTCGTGGCCGACGCCTCCCACGAGCTGCGCAGCCCCCTGACCCGGATCCGCGCCGACCTGGAGGTCGGCATCGCCCACCCTGACACCCTCGACCCCGAGGGCGTCTACCGCAGCCTCCTCGCCGACACCATCGACCTCCAGGAGCTGGTCGACGACCTGCTGCTGCACGCCCGGCTGGAATCCGGTCCCACCAGCTGGCCGAGCGCGCCGGTCGACCTCGACGATCTCCTCCTCAGGGAGGCCCGGCGCCTGCGCGAGCGGGGCCTGGTCCGGGTCGACACCAGCGCCATCTCGGCGGCCCGGGTCCTCGGCGACCCCCGGCAGCTGGACCGGGCCATCAGGAACCTGACCAGCAACGCCGAGCGGCATGCGGCCACCACCGTGACCCTGGAGCTCCAGGAGCAGGCCGAGCACAGCGTGCTGGTCGTGGCCGACGACGGGCCGGGCATCCCCGCCCAGCACCACGCGACGGTCTTCCAGCGCTTCGCCCGGCTCGACGGCGCCCGCTCCCGCGACGCCGGAGGCTCCGGCCTCGGTCTGGCCATCGTCCACGACATCGTCACCCGCCACGGCGGCACCATCGCCATCGCGTCCACGAACGGTCGAGGCGCCCGGTTCGTCGTCACCCTGCCGAGGACCGACTGATGCGGCTGCTGGTGGTCGAGGACGAGCCCCGGCTGGCCCTGCTGCTCAAGCGTGGCCTGGAGCAGCAGGGCTACAGCGCCGACGTGACCGGGGACGGCGCCGAGGCGCTGTGGCTGGCCACCGAGGCCGACTACGACGCCATCGTGCTCGACGTGATGCTCCCCGGCGTCGACGGGCTGGAGGTGACCAGACGGCTGCGGTCCGGCGGCCGATGGGCGCCGGTGCTGCTGCTGACGGCCAGGGACGGCATCGACGACCGGGTGGCCGGCCTTGACGCCGGCGCCGACGACTACCTGGTCAAGCCGTTCAGCTTCGCCGAGCTGGCGGCCAGGGTGCGGGCGCTGGTCCGCCGGGGCAGGGTGGAGCGGCCGGCCGTGCTGGAGGTCGACGACCTGCGGCTGGACCCGGCCCGCCGGCAGGCCTGGCGCGGGCAGGCCCGGCTGGACCTGTCGCCCAAGGAGTTCGCGCTCCTGGAGCTGTTCCTGGCCCACCCGGGTGAGGTGCTGACCCGCACCCGGATCCTGGAGCATGTCTGGGACTTCGCCTACGAGCCGACCTCCAACATCGTCGACCAGTACGTCGGCTACCTGCGCCGCAAGATCGACCGTCCCTTCGGTCGCCGCTCGATCGAGACCGTCCGCGGGGTGGGCTACCGGCTGCGGGAACCAGAGGGACCCTCCTAGATGCCGATCCGGCTCCGTCTGACCCTGGTCGTGGCCGCGGCCACGGTCGTGCTGGTCAGCCTGGCCGGGCTGCTCGGCCCGGCGGCGATGCGGGCCAGCCTGCTGCATTCCCTCGACCGGGACCTGGCCGGACGGGCCGCGCCGATCGTGCGGGTGCTGGCCATGGACATCGACGAGCACGGCAACGTCGACCTGGAGGACCTTCGTGACGAGGTGCTGGCCTCCCCCGAGCCCTACGTCCAGGTCCTCGACCCCTCCGGCCGTGCCCTGGCGTCCTCGCCGGCCCTTCCGGACCAGCCGCTGGTGCCGGCCCCGGCCCTGGCCGGCCGCACCGACCGGCCGGTCACCGTCGAGCGGTCGGTGGACGGTGAGCCGGTCCGCGTCGTCGGCGTCCCGGTCGACCGCCCGGACGGCCGCTACCTGGTGACCGTGGGTGCCTCCCTCATGACCAGCCAGGCGGCGCTTGACCGGGTCCAGGCCGGCCTGGTCGGCGGCGGGATCGCGGTGGTGCTGCTGGCCAGCCTCGGGGCGTGGCTGCTGGCCGGGGCCGCGCTGCGGCCGGTGGAGCGGCTCCGGGCCGCGGTCGCCGCCGTCCCACCCAACCAGCCCGGCCAGCCCCTCCAGGTCCCGGCCACCCGTGACGAGCTGGCCGCGCTGGCCCGCACCATGAACCAGCTCCTGGGCCGGATCAGCCAGGCCCTGGAGCGGGAGCGCCGGCTGATCGCCGACGCCAGCCACGAGCTGCGCAACCCCCTGGCGGTGCTGCGCACCGAGCTGGAGCTGGCCAACCAGCCCGGCCGCAGCCGGGCCGAGCTGGCCGACTCGGTCGGCCATGCCGCCAGGGAGGCCGACCGGGTCGGCCGCCTGGCCGAAGACCTGCTCTTCCTGGCCCGCACCGACCAGGGCGGGCCCAACGTCGCCCTGACCCGCCAGCCCCTCCACCCGGTGCTGGCCGGTGCGGTCGCGGCCGTCGGCGCCCGCGCCGCCGCCGGCGGCATCACGCTGGAGCTGGAGGTCGACGCCGATCTGGCCGTGCGGGTCGACGCCGACCGGTTGCGCCAGGCGGCCGACAACCTGCTCGACAACGCCCTGCGGGTGGCCCCACGGGGCAGCGCGGTCCGGGTCCGGGCCGAGGACCGCGACGGTGCGGTCACCGTGACCGTCAGCGATGCCGGGCCCGGGTTCCCGACCGCCTTCCTGCCCCATGCCTTCGAGCGGTTCCGCCGCGCCGACCCCGCCCGGACCCGCCAGGACGGCGGCGCCGGGCTCGGGCTGGCCATCGTCGAGGCCATCGCCCGCGGGCACGGCGGTCGGGCCGAGGCCGCCAACCGGCCCGAAGGCGGCGCCGCCGTCCGGCTCGTCCTCCCCGGCGGCTGACGGCCGCTATCCGGCCCCGGGCGGCGGCTCGGCCGGTGCCGTGCGACCGTACAGGTGCTTGCTGAGCCGGTAGGCGCGCCGTTCGAGCTTCAGCACCTCCCTGCGGACCTCCGCCATCGCCTGGGGGCTGAGGGACACCTGCCTGACCAGGGCCAGCTCCTCCTGCTCCTCGTCCTGGCCGGCCCAGCCGACGCGGATGTTGCCCACGTCGCGCGCGTAGTACTTGCGCTGGCGCGCGGCCGGGTCGGCCGCGTCCCACTCGTCGGTGACCAGGACGTCCTGGTAGCAGCCGGCGGCGACACAGGTCTCGTGGCCGACCTTGTGGACCTTGGCCCGGTCGGCGTACCCGACCTTGGGCCCCCACCCCTGGGAGTAGTCGGAGGTCTGCGCCCGTGGCTGGGCCCGCATGGCGATCCCGGCTCTGGCGCCTTCCAGCCCGGCGATCCAGGCCGGGGTGGCGACGAGCTCCCCGTCGTCGTACTCCTCGGGGTACTGACCGAGGGTCCAGACGTTCCCGGCGTCGTCCTGGGCGAAGAACACCAGCTCCGGCTCGACCAGCTGGCCGTCGTTGTAGTCCCGGTCCCAGCCGACAAGGGTGCGGACGCCGTCGATCGTCTTGGTCAGGTCGGTGACGGTGAACACCACCCGACGATGGATCCTGCGGTCGTCCGCGATCGCGGAGCCCTCGTAGACGAACTGGCTTCCCGGCTTGAGGGGGAACCACCGGTTGTCGATCCTGGTCGGGTCCGTGAACCTGCCGCGGTCGAAGTCCTTCTCGGTGGCGGTCACCTGGGTGAACGTGGCCGCGGCCACCTCCTGGCGGGGACGGTCACCCCCACACGCCGAAGCCAGCAGCACCAACAGCACGGTCCCGGCCGCCCACCCGCCGCGAACACGTCGCATCGCAACCCCCCTGCCTCCCCGGCGGGAGCCGCGGCGTCGCCCCGCTGTCCCCAGCGCGCTCCTCGGGCGCAGGACCGCCGGCGGCGCGCTCCTCCTCATCATGGCGGTCCCAGCAGGACGGGACCATCCGCAACTGCAGGAGCGCTGCCTACCGCAGCCGGACTGGACCCGGGTGCGGGCACGAAGGAACTGGGCTGGCCGCGGGGGCGCAGCCAGCCCAGCCGGGGGTCGGGTCAGTCGTCGTCGCGGCGGCCGTCCTCCTGCTCGACCTCGAAGGTGCTGTCAGCCCGTTCGGGGTCGCCGGCCTGGGCGACGGTGACGATGGACACCACCCCTCTGGGATTGTCGCCGCCCCCGGTCGAGGTGCCTCGGGGGCCGCGGCCGCCGGTGATGAGCAGCACCACGCCCACCGCGACCAGAAGTCCCTTGGTGGCCACTCGCACGGTGCGTCCTCCGGTGCCGTCCGGGTCAGCTGTCCAGTCCTCACCCTGACGGTACCGGTCGGTGGGTGTGGTGCCGATGAGGGCGCGATGTGGAAACCCACATACCGTTACGGCGCCGGCGCCGTGGCAGCCGGGGAACGGTCGCTCCTGGGCCTGGCGAACCGGAGGTACAGCGACGGGACCACGAACAGGTTGAGCAGCGTGGCCGTGACCAGGCCGCCGAGGATCACCACGGCCATCGGGTGCTCGATCTCCTGGCCCGGGATCGAGCCGGACACGAGCAGGGGGATGAGGGCCAGGCCGGTGGTCAGGACCGTCATCATGATCGGCACCAGGCGCTCCTTGGCCCCCCGGATGACGAGCTCCCGCCCGAACGGCACGCCCTCGACCCGCTCCAGGTGCTGGCAGTGGGTGATGAGCATGATCCCGTTGCGGGCCACGATGCCGAGGACGGTGAGGAACCCGACGAGCGAGCCGAGCGAGATCACCCGCGAGCCCAGGTACGCCGCCAGCAGCCCACCCACCAGCGCGATCGGCAGGGTGACGAAGGCCAGCGTGGCCAGACGCCAGCTCTGGAACGAGGCCTGCAGCAGCAGGAAGATCCCGATCGCGGCCGCGCCGGCGTACAGCAGCAGGCGCTGCTGGGCGGCCTGCCGCTCGGTGAACTCGCCGAGCAGCTCGGCGCGGAACTCGAGGGGCCACTCGACCTGGTCGAGGCGGTCCTCGATGTCGCGGACGACCGAACCCAGGTCGCGTGACTCGTCCAGGCTGGCGCCCACGTCGATGTTGCGGAACAAGCCCTCGTGATGGACCACGTTGGGGACCGAGACGATGCTGATGTCGGCGACCTGGGCCAGCCGCACGTGGCCGCCTCCCGGCGTGTCGATGAGCAGGTTCTCCAGATCGGTCACGCTCTGCCGCTTCTCCGGTGGGGTCCACAGCAGCACGTCGTAGGCCTTGCCGTCCCTGAACAGGTCGCCGGCCTCCTCGCCGGCCATCATCCAGGCCGCCGCCCGGCGGATGTCACCGGGCTTGAGACCGTGCCGCTTGGCCGCTTCGAGGTCGACCTCGACCTTGACCTGGGGGATGTTGTCCTGGAAGTCCACGTAGTGCTCGCCGATGCCGGGGATGTCGCCGAGGATGGCGTCGACCTCCTCGGCCTTCTCCCGCAGCAGCTCCAGGTCCTGACCGAAGATGCGGATGGTGATCGGGTCGCTGGTGCCGGTCAGGACCTCTCTGATCCGCTCCTTCAGGTAGGTGAGGACGTCGCGGAAGATCCCGGGGTAGCCGTCGACGACGCCGCGGATGCTCTCCACCGTCTGGTCGTAGTCGACGGAGCGGTCGACGCTGATCCAGTTCTCCCCGAAGTAGACGCCGTAGGGCTCGTCGCCCAGCAGCGCGTTGCCGATGTGCGAGCCCGCGTTCCGCACGCCGGGGATGGCCAGCAGCTCGGCGTTGACCAGCTTGGTCGTGCGGACCTCCTCCTGCAGGGAGGTGTCCGGCTTGGTGAGCCAGTGCATCAGGAAGTCGCGCTCCTTGAAGTTGGGGAGCAGCGACTGCCCGAGCAGCGGCAGCACCATCAGGCCGGCCAGGGTGGTCGCCAGGACGGCGACGTAGGCGCGGCGGGGCCGGTTGATGATCCGGGACAGGAGCCGCTCGTAGGCCCGCTTCATCGGGGGCACGAGCGGGGACTCCCGCTGGTCCAGGGACCGGGGGCTGCGGAAGAAGATCAGGCTGAGCGCCGGCGTGACCGTCAGGGCGACGACCATCGAGGCCAGCAGCGCGAGGGCGTAGGAGAGGGCCAGGGGCCGGAAGAACGCCCCCGACAGGCCGGCCAGCATGAAGATGGGCAGGATGGCGACGATCTCGATGAGGGTGGCGTAGACGATGGCGCCGCGCACCTCGAGCGACGCGTCCAGGATCACCCTGGCCGTCGACCGGCCGCCGCCCTCGAGGCGGTGCTGGCGCAACCGCCGGACGACGTTCTCGATGTCGATGATGGCGTCGTCGACGATGTCCCCCAGGGCGATCACGAACCCGGCCAGGACCATGGTGTTGATGGTGGTCCCGCGCGCGTTCAGCACCAGCACCGCGGCCAGCAGCGACAGCGGGATGGCGACGACGCTGATCAGGGCGGTGCGCCAGGAGTACAGGAACAGGGCGAGCATCACGATCATGAGCAGCGCCCCGAGGACCAGCGCCCTCGTCAGGTTGTCGATCGCGTCCTCGATGAAGGTCGCCGGCCGGAAGATCTGGGAGTCGACGGCGATGCCCGGCAGGCCCGGCCGCAGCTCGTCGAGGGCCGCCTCGATGCCCCTGGTCACGTCCAGGGTGTTGGCCCAGGGCAGCTTCTCGACGATGAGCATGAGGCCGTCGCCCTGGTTGATGACGGCGTCGCCGATGAGCGGCTGGTGGGCCCGGGCGAGGACGGCCACGTCGCTCAGGCGGATCTTCCTGCCGTCCTGGGTGACGATCGGCAGGTTGGCCAGGTCCTCGTGGCCGACGATCGGCTGCTCGTGGCGGATCCCCAGCCGCTGGGCCGAGCCCTCGACCCAGCCGCCGCGCCCGATGAAGTGCCCGTTGGAGTACTGCTGGAGGCCGGCGTCGAGCGCGTCCGCCGTCACCGTCATGGCCTGCTCGAGGGTCACCTTCTGCTCGGCCAGCCGCTCCCGGTCGACCTGGACCTGGAGCATCTCCAGCCGCTCGCCCCAGATGGGCACGTTGGCGACGCCGGGGACCCGCAGCAGCCGGGCCCTGATCTTCCAGTAGGCCGTCATCGACAGGTCCATCAGGTCCAGGTCCGGGTCGGTCGAGGACAGCCCGATCTTCAGGACCCGGCTGGTGGCCGACAGGGGCTGGAGCATGACCGGCGGGGCCGCCCAGCTGGGCAGCCTGGGGGTGATGGTGGCGATGCGCTCGGCCACGAGCTGGCGGGCCTCGAGCAGGTCGGTCCCGCGCTCGAACAGCAGCACGATCTGCGACAGCTGCTGCACCGACCTGGAGCGGATGGTCTCGACCCCTGGGATGGCGTTGAACGACTGCTCCATCGGGGTGGTGATCAGCTCTTCGACCTCGGTCGGGCCCAGGCCGATGGCGACCGTGTGGACCTCCACCTTCGGCGGGGCGAACTCGGGGAAGACGTCGACCGCCGTGTTCCCGAGCTGCTGGACACCGAAGAACATCAGGCACGCGGTCAGGGCGACCACGATGAACCGGAACCTCAGGCTCGCTCCCACGACCCAGCGCATGCTCGCAGCCCCCCTCTCGCTCTCGCGTCGCTAGTGCCCGACCCCGTCGTCGATCCCGGACAGCTCGGGCACCCCCACCGTCACGACCTGGGTGCCCTCGGCCGGGCCGCTCGTCAGGTAGGCACGGCCGCCCGCCTGCCGGTCGACGTCGATCTGGTGGCGGACGAACACGAGGGGCTCGGGGTTCATGTACACCCACCAGTGCCCGTCCGGATCGACGAACACGGCCGACGACGGGACCACCAGCCGGCCGGCGGCCTTGCGCACCGGGGAGGTCCGGATGCCGAGCCGCTCGGCCGCCGGCCCCTCCAGGGTGATCCGCTTGACGTGGTCGTTCCCGTCGACCGCCTCCACGTGCGCCGGCTCGTGCTCGACCGTGTACGCGTCCGCCACCGCCCCGGCGCAGGAGGAGAGGAGCAGGGTGGCCAGCAGCGGCAGGGCCACCCTGGGCAGGCGGGCCCACCGCAGGACACCGGCCTTGTCCTCGGTGTCCTCGGCCCGGCCGGGCGGCTGCGCTCCGAGCGGCTCCGGGAGCGGCGTGAACAGCTCGTCGGTCCAGCCGTCGTCGTCCGAGACCGACCCGAAGCGTAGATAGAGCACCGGGACCAGGAACAGGGTGACCAGCATCGTCGTCAGCAGGCCGCCGAGGACGACGACGGCCATGGGGTGCACGATCTCGAACCCGGGGACCCCGCCGACGACGACGATCGGGGCCAGCACCACCGCCGCCGCCAGCCCCGACATCAGGGTCGGCGCCAGCAGGTCCCTGGTGCCGCGGAGGACCAGCTCGGCTCCGAACGGCGTCCCTTCGGTCCGCTCCAGGCGCCGGTAGTGACGGACCAGCCCGAGCACGCCCCGGGCGGCGATCCCGAGGACACCGACGAGCCCGGCGACCGAGCCGAGCGTCAACGTGCCCGCGGTCGCCAGCGCCGCCACCACCCCGCCCACGAGGGCGAGGGGGAGGGCCAGGAACGACAGGGCCGCGAGACGCCAGCTCGCGAACGCGGCCTGCAGGAGCAGGAAGATGGCCAGCGCGCCGGCGACCGTCACGGCCAGCAGGCGCGTCCGGTCGGCCTGCTGCTCCTGGAACCCGCCGAGCAGGGCGGCGTGGTGCTCCAGGGGGAAGTCGACCTGCTCGAGCAGGCCGCCGATGTCGGCGGCGACCGTGCCGACGTCACGCCCGGCGACGTCGGCGGTCACGTCCAGGTAGGCGGCGATGGACTCGTGCCGGATCACGGCCGGGTTGGGGGCGACCCGCACGTCGGCCACCTCACCCACCCGGACCTGGTCGCCGCTGGGCGTGTCGATCAGCAGCTGCTCGATGTCGCGCTGGCTCTGCCGGATCTCGGGGGCGCCCCAGACGACGACGTCGAACACCTTCTGCTGCTCGAACAGGTTGCCGACGGTGATGCCGCCGAGCAGCGAGGCGGCCGCCCGGCGGACGTCCCCGGGCTTGACCCCGGCGGCCTGGGCGCGGTCGAGGTCCACCTTGACCTGGATGGTGGGCTCCTCGAGGGGGCGGTCGACCTGGGCCCTGGCCACGCCGTCGACGTCGGCGACCAGCCGCTGGACCTCGTCGGCCTTGGCGTTCAGCACCTCGGGGTTCTCGCCGTAGATGCGGACCACGAGGTCGTCGTCGGAGCGCCCGAGGACGTCGGTGACGCGCTCGTCCGAGTGCGTCAGCACGTCGGTCGACACGTCCCGGTAGCGGACGACGGTGTCCTCGATGGAGGCCACGGTGGCGTCGTAGTCGGCCGCGGGGTCGACCTTCACCCAGATCTCGCCCGAGTTGACGTTGACGACCTGGTCCGACATGACCGCGCGCCCCACCTGGCCGCCGACGTTGACCACGCCCGGCAGCGACCCCAGGTCCTGGACGGCCCGCCGGGTGATCTCGGTCATCCTGGGAAGGGACGTGCCCGGCGGGGCCTCGACGTGGACCAGCACGTCGCGTTCCTTGAGGGACGGCCGCAGCGAGGTGTCCAGGAGCGGCATCGCCACCAGGCCGATCGCCGCCACCACGGCGGCCACGGCCAGGGCGGCGCCGGTGCGCCTGACGAGCCCGGGAGCGACCCGGTCGTAGCCCCGCTCGAGCCAGTCCGCCACCGGGGACGCCGGCCGCCGGAGCGGCGCGTTGGCCAGCAGCATCACCGCCAGCACGGGCGTGAGGGTGAGGGCCACCAGCATGGACGCGGCCACCGCCAGCAGGTACGAGAGCAGGATCGGGGGCAGGAACGCGCCGCCCTCGCCGCGCAGGAACAGCAGGGGGATGATCGCGGCGGCGACGATCAGGGCGGCGTAGAGGACCGCGCCGCGCGTCGCGGCGGACGCGTTGACGACCGCCGCCCACGCCGAGGCGCCGTTGTCCTCCCGTTGGCGACGGAGCCGGTCCGCGAAGCGATGGGTGTCGGTGATCACGTCGTGGAGCACGGCGGTGAGGCCGAGCACGAGCCCGGCCATCACCATGAGGTTGACCGGAGCACCGCGCAGGTGCAGCACGACCGCGGCCGCGGCCAGCGCGACCGGGATGGGGGCGACCGTGACCAGCAGCCGCCGCCAGTCCCACAGGAGCGCCCCGAGGAGCAGCAGCAGGAGCAGCCCGCCGACCAGCAGCGCCCACCGAAGCCGCTCGAAGGAGGACTCGATGAAGGACGCGGGACGGTAGAGGGAGGAGTCGATCCGCATGTCGCCGAGGCCCGGCCGCATGGCGTCGAGTGCGGTCTCGACGCCGTTGGTGACCTCGACGGTGTTGGCGCCCGGGAACTTCTCGACCACCAGCAGCAGGCACTGCTCGGCACCCGGGCAGATGGCGTCGCCGATCAGCGGCTGATGGTCCTCGACCACCTTGGCCACGTCGCCCAGCGTCTTGGGGGCCGCGCCAGGGCGCTGGCCTTCGAGTGGGACCTGGGCGAGCTCCCTGGCCGAGGTGATGGCCTGCTCGTGGAAGATGTCGAGCCGCTGGTTGACGGTGTCGATGAACCCGCCGGTGCCCGGGCTGGAGGCCTCCAGGAACGAGAGGGGCGAGACCTCGAGCGCGTTCCCGGTCGTCTCGATGACCTGCTGGAGGGTGGTCCGGTGCTGCCGCAGCTGGCCGGGGTCGACGAGGACCTGCAGCTGCCGGTCCCTGAACCCCCAGACCGAGACGTTGGCGACGCCGGGGACGCCCATCAGGCGCGGGGTCATGACCCAGCGGGCGAGGACGGACACCTCGATCGGGCTGAGGTCGTCCGAGGACAGCTTGACCATCGAGAGCCGGTTGCTCGAGGACAGCGGCTGGATCATCTGCGGCAGCTCCGCCACCTGGGGCAGCCCGGCGGCGCCGACCGCCTGCGTCAGGCGCTCCTGGACGACCTGGCGGGCGTCGAGCACATCGGTGCCCGGCTCGAAGGTCATGACCACCGACGAGAGGCCGGGGAGCGAGACCGACTCGATCTCGTCGAGGAAGGCGACTCCGGCCAGCAGGTCCTGTTCGAGCGGGACCGTGATCAGCTGCTCGACCTCTTCGGCGGAGAGCCCGAGGGCCTCGGTCTGGACCTCGACCATCGGCGGGTTGAACTCCGGCAGGACGTCCACCGGCGTCCTGCCGGCCTGGACGATGCCGACGGCCAGCAGGCCCACGGCCGCGGCCACGACCAGGCGCCGGAACTTGAGGCTCGAAGCTACGATCCACCGCACCATGGCTGGAGGCCCCCCTCGATCGCCCTGCTGGACGCTGCTTTGGCGCGGCGGGCCTGCTTACAAGCTCAGCGGCTTCATGGATGTCGCAGAGTCATGGCAAGCGTGGCAGGCGACCCGCAGCCGGGCCATCGTCACTTGCGGTACTTGACCACCGTAGGGGACATACGCTGGCCGGCCTACGGTCAGGTCCCGACGAGCAGGGCGATCCCGCTGAGGGTGTAGAAGACCATGGTGACCAGCAGCAGGAGCTGGCCGCGGGCCCGGTCGCGGCCCTTGAACAGGGCCACGGCGCGGTCGTGGGCGGTGACCACGCCGAGGACGTGGCCGGTGACGATGGCCCCGACCTGAACGAGGGCGATGGCGGCGGTCGACACCAGCACCAGGTTCATCCTCCAGTCGGCGGTCCCGAGCAGGTTCCAGCCGCGGCCCAGGGGGTCGGAGGCGAGGATGTAGCCCATCTGCCCCTGGAAGATCAGCAGCGAGAAGTAGTGGGCGATGGTGTAGCCGATCATGATCGGGACCAGGGAGTGGACGAACTGGCGGTCCAGCCGGTCGTTCGGGTTGCCGGTCCGGCGGGGCCGACGGTACTGCTCGCCGGCCTGGGTGGCGGCGGTGTAGGTCGCCGCGACCACCCCGATGCAGCCCAGCAGCCCGGCGGTGCCGAGCAGGATGTTGGTGCTGACGCCGGCGTCGAGGATGAGGTCGTTCCACCAGCGGGTGCGGCTGAGCCCGTCGAAGGCGGTGGAGCCGAGCAGCACGCAGACCACCGCCACCAGCCCCGGCTCGGGCCGCAGGGCGGCCAGCCCGGCCAGGGGGTTGCGGAGGCCGAGGCGGCCGTCGGCGCGGCGGCCGATCGGGGCCAGGTGCCCGACCAGGGTGGAGTAGACCTCGAAGCCGTCGCCGCGGGCGTACCAGTGCTGCCCGTACCGGAACGCGGCCGTCACCTGCGCCCAGCCGTAGAGGAGGAAGAAGCTGAGCAGGGTGTAGGGCTGGTCGCGGTAGGGGTAGACCAGCTCCAGCCAGGCGAACACGGTCAGGCCGACGGCGGCCGGCCAGTAGCCGACCCACGGGGGGAGCGGCCGGGCCCGTTCCTGGGCGGGGTCGCCGGCCAGGCGGGCCAGCCCGGCGCTGATGGTGCGCAGCGGGTTGAGGAGCCGCCAGACCGGCCCGAACAGCAGCGAGGCCGGGACCAGCCCGACCCAGAACCAGACGTAGACCCAGGTCGGGGCCGGGTTCCTGGCGCTGTCGTTGGGGCCGACGGCGGCCACGACCACGGTGGCCGCGGCCAGCAGCAGGCCGAGGGCACGCAGCGCGGCCCGGGTCGCGGGCGCGTCCGCGAACCGCTGGAGCGCGTCGGGCAGCGGCCGCGCGTCGGCGGCCGCCCCCTCCAGCCGCGGCTGCCGCCACCAGGCGACCAGCATGGCGAACGACACCACCAGGGCCGCCGCGGCCGCGTACTGGGCCAGCCACAACGGCACCGGCAGGTCGCTGCGACCGCCCAGGCCATGGGCGAGGACCCCGCCGGCGCTCATTGCACCTGGAGCTCGAAGAGCTTGAGCCTGGCCTGCTCGAGCTCGACCTCGAACACCCCGGGGGCGTCGGCGGTGAAGTCGATGACGGCGGGCCTGCCCGGGGCCACGTCCTCGCTGAGGTCGTAGCCGTGCAGGTGGACCTCCTCGTTGCGGTCGGCCTCGACCCGGATGCGGACCTTGGCGCCGCGGTCGACCCTGACCCGCCGCTCCGCCGTCTCCACCTCGCTGCCGGTGACCTTGGCCTCGATCAGGGTCCCGGCGAAGCCCGCCGTCGTCGTCGACGCCTCGCTGGTCGTGGGGGCCTGGCTGGTCGAGGTCGCGGCGGTGGTCACCGTGGTCGTGACCGCCGCCTGCCCGCCGCCGTCGTCGCCACCGCAGCCGGCGACCAGCAGGCAGCACACGATCAGACCGGGGACCACAGCTCGAGGCCGGGCCATCAACTCCTCCTTGTCGAGACGCCCGTCGGGAGCGCGGGTGAGCGGCACGTGGGGGCAGAACCCTGAGGTCGCGACCACGCTACCCCGTGACCGCGGTTCGCGGGCCGTCGGAGCCGCGTTCCGTGGCCGCTTCCGTGCCGCCGTCGCCGACGTAGCGATGGAGGAGGACCAGCGGGGGGCCGCCACCGGCGCGCTCGTAGGCGATCCGGAGCCCCTCCACCTCGACCGTCTGCATGCCTGCCTCCGCGCCGGTCCGGACCGCGGCGAGCTTCGCACATCCAGGGCCGGGGGTGTCGCCAACCTGACGGCTCTGCCAGCGTGGCGGGCGTATTCTGGCCAGGGAGGGACGCCCGGCATGGAAGCGGTTGTCTGGATCGTTGTGGCGGTGATCCTCGGGGTCGCCGAGATCTTCACGTTGACGGCTGCCCTGGGGCTGCTGGCCGTCGGGGCCCTGGCCGCGGCCGCGGTGGCCGCGCTCGGGCTCGGGATCTTCGCCCAGTTCGTCGTCTTCGCGGTGGTGTCGGTGGCCGGGCTGGTCGGGGTGCGCCCGTTGGTCAGGCGGCACATGCGGCCGCAGTACGGGCCGCAGCACCGGTTCGGGGTGGCGGCGCTGGTGGGCCGCCAGGCCCGGGTGGTGCAGGAGGTCACCGGCCACGCCGGGCGGGTGCGGATCGGTGGGGAGGAGTGGTCGGCCCGCGCGTACGACGAGACGCTGGTGATCCCGGCCGGGACCACCGTTGACGTGATCGAGATCGAGGGCGCGACCGCCCTCGTGTACCCGCGGGAGTGACCACATGGAAGTCCTGATCGTCGCCGCCCTGGTCGCGCTGCTGGCCGCCGTGGTGGTGATCCGCTCGGTGCGGATCGTGCCCCAGGCGCGGGCCCGCAACGTCGAGCGGCTCGGCCGCTACCACCGGACCCTGGAGCCGGGGCTGAACTTCGTCATCCCCTTCGTCGACCGGGTGCGGCCCCAGATCGACCTGCGCGAGCAGGTCGTGTCCTTCCAGCCCCAGCCGGTGATCACCGAGGACAACCTGGTCGTCAACATCGACACCGTCCTCTACTTCCACGTCACCGACGCGCGGGCGGCGGCCTACGAGATCTCCAACTTCATCCAGGCGGCCGAGCAGCTGACCGTGACCACCCTGCGCAACGTCATCGGCGGGATGGAGCTGGAGGAGACGCTGACCTCGCGGGAGAAGATCAACAGCGAGCTGCGGGGCGTGCTCGACGAGGCCACCGGCAAGTGGGGGATCCGGGTCAACCGGGTCGAGATCAAGGCCATCGACCCGCCGGCCCCGATCAAG
>Ga0081538_10001225_pt1 | contig 26911 bp, 26 predicted proteins | sample TabmetS5T2R1_FD_71022 | JGI IMG/M metagenome (GOLD analysis project Ga0081538, IMG submission 71022) | Tabebuia heterophylla rhizosphere microbial communities from the University of Puerto Rico - S5T2R1 | ecosystem: Host-associated > Plants > Roots > Rhizosphere ...
ACCCCGCGCTCGTAGCCGGAGGCTACGGGCGCAACCGAGGACGCCGCATCGCGCCGCCCAGCGCGGCCCGGCGGCACAGGGCTTCGTTTTGAAACGGGTTCCTAGTGCGTCGCCACCTCCGGACCGTGCGCACCACGCCTTCGCCTGAGCAGCGCGACCGAGAGGGCAAGCGCCGCCAGGGCCGCGAGCGCACCCCCGACGACGGGCCAGACCGGGAAGCCCTCCCCACCGTCGGCAGGAGCGGCGGCGGGCACCGGTTCCGCAGGCGCCGGCGTGGGGGGCTCGCCACCGCCACCGCTACCGCCGGTCGGCACACCACCGACGCTCACCGCGGCAAAGCTGTGCGTCTGCGCGCAGGGGACGGGCTGGCCGCCCTCGCTCGTGAAGTCGTCATAGACCTGGTACGACCAGCTCCCCTTGCTCGGGAAGACGACGTTGGCGGCGAAGACCGCCGGGTCCTTCGTGCTCCGGGCGACGAACGTTCGCTCCACTCCGGTCTCGGTGTTCACGATCGTGACCGTCGGGCGGGCGGTGTCCGCGTTCGGAAGCGGCCTGACGCCGTGCTGGAGGATCGTCAGCTCCGCCGTCCAGGTGGTACCGGGGTCGATTCCGACGGGAGGCGGGGCGAGGCCCACCGTGGCCATACATCCGGCGCTCGCCGCCCCTGCTTGCACGAGCGCACCGACGAGAACCGCTGCGATCAGGATTCGTTTCATGCGATTCCTCCTCTCGCAGCTTCTACGCTCGCCGGGGCGCCGAGGTTCCCGCCTCAACGAACCGCGAAGCCGGTGAGGCCCTCCTCGTCCTCCTCGAAGACCTCGAAGCGCTCGACCACCGCGCCGGGCGGTCCTCGCCGAGCGAACTCGACGAGGCGCTCGACGCCCTCCGGCGGGCCTTCGAAGACGGCCTCCACCGTGCCCTCCCAGGTGTTTCGCACCCAGCCGGTCACCCCCTGCTCGAGCGCGCGGCTCCGTGTTGAGTCGCGGAAGAAGACCCCCTGGACACGGCCGTGTACTACGACGCGGCGCCTCATGAGCGGAAGTGGTACGTAGTGCAACGGTGCCGTGCGAACGTTGAACGAACTCTAGGCGGAAGCGGCGCGTCCCGGTGACGAGCGAGACCTTCGTGCGCGAGCTGGCGGCGGCGCGGATCGGCGCGACCTGGAACTTCTACAGCGAGGGCGCGGGCGCGTCCGTGCGCCGGGCGAGGCTCCGCGCGTACCTCGAGCGGCGACGGGCGGCACGCCTGCTCCTGGTCGGCGAGGCGCCCGGCTACCGCGGCGCCCGCGTGAGCGGGCTCCCGTTCACCTCTGAGCGGCAGCTGAGCGGGAACCCGCCCGGGGAGTCGACGGCGACGATTGTGCACCGGGCCCTGGACGACCTCGGGCTTGCGGACGACGTCCTCCTTTGGAACGTCGTCCCGACCCACCCGCATCTGCCGGGCAGGCCGGAGACGAACAGGCCGCCGACGGCCGCCGAGATCGAGGCGGGCCTGCCCTTCGTCCGGGAGCTCGCGCACGGACGGGCGGTGCTCGCGGTCGGGCGCGTTGCCCACCGGGCGCTCGGCGGTCCCTACGTGCGGCATCCGAGCCGCGGCGGGGCGGCCGCCTTCAGGGCTGCGCTCGTGGACTACGCTTCGTCGTGATGCCTGCGGCCCGCGCCGATCTTCCGATCAAGCGAAACACGGCGCTCCTCTCGGCCGCCCTCGCCGCCAACTCGGGGATGCTCCAGCTCTCGGCCGCGGTTGCCTCGCTGACCTTCGTCCTCGTCACCGGCGTCAGGGGCCTGCTCGGCCTCGGGCCTGCCATCGTGCTTGCGTCCGGTGCGCTCGCAGCGCTTCCCGCAGGCCGGGCGATGGACCGCTTCGGGCGCGTGCCGGTGATCGCGGCGGGCTTCGTCATCGGGATCACCGGCGGTTGCCTAGCGGCGCTTGGGAGCGCCGTCGAGTCGCCGTTTCCCGTCTTCCTCGGGCTGGCCTTCGTCGGCGTGGCCGGCGGGACGTCGCTGCTCGCCCGGACCGCCGCCGGGGACATGTATCCGCCCGAGCGACGAGCTCGAGGGATTGCGCTCGTGGTGGCAGGTGCGGTCTTCGGTGCGATTCTCGGCCCGGCCGTCTTCAGCCCCCTGCTCTCGGGGCGAGAGCTCGACGGCGACTCCCTCGCGCTGCTCTGGCTCGTCGGCTCCGCGTTCATGCTCGTAGGCCTCGTCCTCGTGCTCTTCGTCCGGCCGGACCCGAAGCGGATCGCCGAGCTCCTCGCCGACGGCACGCCGGCCGCCGTCCCGCAGCCGCCGGCGCCCCTGCGCGAGATTCTCGGGCGGCGAGGGGTCATCCCTTCGATCCTGGCCGCCCAGGCGAGCTTCAGCGTCATGGTCGGCGTGATGACCCTCACCGGCGCCGTCGTCGTCGACCACCACCACCACTCCGGCGAGGCGGTCTTCCCGATCATCGGTGCCCACGTGCTCGGGATGTACGCCCTCGTCCTCGTCGTCGGCGACGTGGTCGACCGCATCGGCAGGCCGCCGGCGCTCGTGAGCGGCCTGCTGCTGATGGCGGTGTCCTGCGTCAGCCTGCTCTGGATCGAGAGCGTGCCGGCGACCGCGCTCGCGCTCTTCGGCCTCGGCCTCGGCTGGAACCTCTCGTTCGTCGCCGCGACGGCGCAGCTCGCGGATTGCTCGCTGCCCTGGGAGCGCGGCAAGCTCCTCGGCTTCAACGACCTCCTGTCGGGGATGACCGGAGCGGGTCTTGCGCTTCTCGGCGGCTACGCGCTCACCGCGATCGGGGTCGCCGCGCTGGCAATCGGCGCGACGGTGTTGGTGGTGCTCCCGGCGACCTGGATCGGCCGACGCGGCTTCCGTGAGCCGGTCGAGGCGAGCCCAACCGTCGCAGACTGACGGCTGCTAGAATCCGGCCTCGGCGGACGGCCTGTCCGCCGCTTTTCTGTGTGATGAAGACGTATTCCGCCAAGCCCAAAGAGGTCGAGCAGCGCTGGTTCGTCGTGGACGCCGAGGGTCAGACCCTCGGACGCCTGGCCACGCGCATCGCGGACACGCTCCGCGGAAAGGGCAAGCCGCAGTACACGCCGCACATCGACACGGGCGACTTCGTCGTTGTCGTCAACGCCGAGAAGATCGTCGTGACCGGCAAGAAGCTCGAGCAGAAGCGTTACTACCGCCACTCGGGTTACCCGGGCGGCCTGCGCTCGCGCACGCTCGCCGAACAGCTCGAGCGGCGCCCGACCGAAGTCATCCGCAAGGCGGTCAAGGGCATGCTCCCGCGCAACCGGCTGGCGCGGCGGCAGATCACGAAGCTCAAGGTGTACGCCGGCCCGGAGCATCCGCACGAGGCCCAGAACCCGCAGCCGCTTCCGCTGGACTAGTGCCCATTCAGGTAATTCAGCCCAGATTCTGCGTCGCGAGCACCAAGCCGGAGTTCGCACTCGCGCGCGGCCAAGGCCGGCAGCCTTGGCAAGGGCGAGGGTGGGCTCTGGCGCCGCGTGATCGCGTGGCAGAAGCGGGCTCGTATTGCCTGGAGGGGCACTAAATGGCCGAGATCGCACAGTACCGGGGCACCGGCAAGCGCAAGACCTCCGTGGCCCGCGTGATCCTGCGCCCGGGTGACGGGGGGACGTGGATCAACGGCCGCTCTCTCGAGGACTACTTCCCACGGGAGGCCCTGCGGTCGACCGCGACCGCGCCGCTCCGCGCCGCCGGCGTCGAGGGGCGCTTCGACATTCGCGCGCGCATCAACGGCGGCGGGCCTACCGGCCAGGCCGGCGCGCTGCGCCACGGCATCGCCCGCGCGCTCGTCGAGGCGGACCCCGAGCTCCGCGGCGTCCTCAAGCGCGAGGGCTTCTTGACGCGCGACGCGCGCATCGTCGAGCGCAAGAAGGCCGGCCTCCACAAGGCCCGCAAGGCACCGCAGTTCTCCAAGAGGTAGCCAGTGCCTCTTCGGGGGGTGCTACCCGAGCTCTGGGTCGCGAGCACCAAGCCGGAGGCCGCACTCTTCCGCGGCCAAGGCTGGGTGCCTTGGAAAGGAAGAGGGTGGGCTCCGGCGCCGCGTTCTCGCGGGCCAGAGGCGGGTGGGCACCCCCCGGAGAGGCACTAATGGCCATGCGGCGGCTGTTCGGCACCGACGGAGTTCGGGGGATCGTCGGCGACGATCTGACCGAGGAGCTGGTCGAGCGGCTCGGGCGCGCCTTCGCCCGCTGGACCGACGGCGCCGAGGTGCTCATCGGGCGCGACACGCGGGGCTCCGGGCCGGCGCTGGAGCGGGCGCTCGCGGCGGGATTGACCTCCGGCGGAGGCGACGTCGTTCTCGGCGGCGTGCTTCCAACACCTGCCGTCGCCCTGCTCGCCGAGGACGCCGGCGCCGTTGTCTCCGCGTCGCACAACCCCGCCGAGTACAACGGCATCAAGCTCTTTCGCAGCGGCTGGAAGCTCGAAGACGCGGAAGAGGAGGCGATCGAGGCCTTGCTGGATGCCGACGGCGAACCCTCCCGCGCGGGGTCGGTCACCGAGGCGCCCGGCCTCGCTGGGCGCTACGTCGACCTGGTCTGCGAGCGCTTCGGCGCGCGGCTGGAGGCGCTCCGAGTCGTCCTCGACTGCGCGAACGGCGCCATGGTGGAGGTCGCTCCGGCCGTTTTCGAGCGGCTTGGCGCCGGCGTCACGGTCATCGGCAACGAGCCGGACGGGACGAACATCAATGACGGCTACGGGGCGACCGACCTCCGCGCCCTGGCTAGAGCGGTGCCTGAGGCTGGCGCCGATCTCGGCCTAGCGTTCGACGGCGACGGCGACCGCATGCTGGCGGTCGACGCTGTCGGGACGGAGGTCGACGGCGACCAGATCGTCGCGATCCTCGCGCTCCACCTGGGTGTCGACCTGGTCGCCGTCACGCAGATGACGAACCTCGGCTTCCACCGCCTGATGCACGACAACGGGATCCGAGTCGTCACCACCGAGGTGGGCGACCGGTACGTGCTCGAGGCGCTCCGCGCCGAGGGCGGCGTGCTCGGCGGGGAGCAGTCCGGGCACGTTCTCTACCTCGACGGCCACGTCACCGGGGACGGGCTCGCGGCCGGGCTCCTGCTCTGCCGAGCCGTCGTGGAGCAGGCCGTCGCGCTCGCCGATCTGGCCGCGGTCATGCTGCGGTATCCGCAGGTGAAGGAGAACGTCGCCGTCCGCACCAGGGAGCTCCCGCCGGGCGTGATCGAGGAGTCCGAGCGCCTCGGGGCCGAGCTCGGCGGCGAGAGCCGCGTTCTCGTGCGTCCATCGGGCACGGAGCCGGTCGTGAGGGTTCTCGCGGAGGCCGAGACGGAGGAGGAAGCGCGCCGACTCTGTGCTACCATCGTGACTCTCGTTCAGAGAGAGCTCGGCTAGACAGACGGCCGGGCTCGACTTTTTGATCTCGTTTTTGGGAGACGGCTCAGACGCAACGTCGGTAGGCATTAAGACAGTCGGGTCGAGACCCCGGCGAGGACAGGGAGGGGGTGTTCGAGTGTGCGGGATCATCGGCTACGTGGGCTCGAGGACTGCGAAGGGGCTCCTCCTCCACGGACTCGAGCGTCTCGAGTACCGGGGCTACGACTCGGCCGGGCTCTGCCTGATCGAGGCTGACGGCCTCGACTACGTGCGGGCGGTCGGGAACCTCGACCAGCTCAAGGAGGCCGCGGGGATCGACGGCTCGCCGTCGACGACCGGTGTCGGCCACACGCGCTGGGCGACCCACGGCAAGGTCTCCTACGAGAACGCCCACCCGTTGACCGGCTGCGTCGAGGACGAGGTCGCGGTCGTCCTGAACGGGATCGTCGAGAACTTCCGGGAGCTTCGCGACTCGCTCGCAGCCGACGGACACGTGTTCACGTCCGAGACCGACGCCGAGGTCGTCGCGCACCTCGTCGAGCGTCATTACACGGGCGACCTCGCCGAGGCCGTGCGCGCGACCTACGCCGAGCTCGAAGGCCATTTCGCCTTCGTCGTCATCCACCGCGAGGATCCGGACACGCTCGTCGGCGCGCGGCTCCAGTGCCCGCTGGTCGTCGGCGTCGGGGACGGCGAGATGTTCCTCGCGTCCTCCATCGCCGCCTTCCTCCGCGAGACGCGCCGCGTCAAGCTGATCGAAGACGGCGAGGTCGTGGCCATCACGCCCACCGGCGTCCGCTTCATCCCGGTCGACGGTGGCAGCGAGCGGGAGCGCGCGGAGATGGAGGTCGACTGGGACGACGAGGCCGCGGAGAAGCAGGGCTACGAGACGTTCATGCTGAAGGAGATCTACGAGCAGCCCCAGGCGGTCGCGGACACGATCGGTGACCGGGTCCGCGCCGGCCGGCTCGAGCTCGAGGACATCGGGCTCACGGACCTCGAGATCCGGAACCTGCGGCGCATGGTCATCCTCGCCTGCGGGACGGCGTACCACGCCGGCGTCATCGGCCGCTACATCGTCGAGGAGTGGGCGCGCATCCCGTGCGAGCCCGACATCGCGAGCGAGTGGATCTACCGGAACCCGGTGCTCGCGAAGGACACCCTCGTGGTCGGCATCTCCCAGTCGGGCGAGACCCGCGACACGGTGCAGGCGGTGCGCCTCGCGGGCAAGAGCGGCGCCCACACCGTGGCGATCACGAACCTGATGGGAACCCAGATCACCCGCGAGGTCGACCGCGTCCTCTACACCCGCGCCGGCATGGAGACCGGTGTCGCCGCCACCAAGACCTTCACGTCGCAGGTGACGCTCCTCTACCTCCTCGGGCTCAAGCTCGCGCAGGTGCGCAAGACGTTGCCCGAGGCCGAGATCGAGCAGCTTCTCCGCGAAGTCCAGTCGCTGCCGACCAAGATCGGCGCCTATCTCGACGCCGACCATCCGATCGAGGAGATCGCGCGGCGCCACTACCAGAAGCCGTTCTTCCTCTATCTGGGCCGACACATCGGGCTGCCCGTGTCCCTCGAGGGCGCGCTCAAGCTGAAGGAGATCTCGTACATCCCGACCGAGGCGTACTCCGCGGGCGAGATGAAGCACGGGCCGATCGCGCTGCTCGACGAGGAGACGCCGGTCGTGGTCGTCGCGACCGACTCGCACGTCTACGACAAGGTCGTCTCCAACATCCAGGAGGTCCGGGCGCGCGGAGCGGAGGTCGTGGCCATCGCCACCGACGGGAACGAGGATATCCAGCACCACGCCGACGACGTCGTCTTCGTGCCACGGACACATCCGTTCCTTCAGGCTGCACTCGCCGTCATCCCCCTGCAGCTGATCGCGTACCGGATAGCGCGCCTGCGCGGCATGAACGTCGACCAGCCGCGGAACCTCGCCAAGACCGTAACGGTCGAATAAAGGCTCCCACACGGCCCTTGGCTCGCCTGGGAGAGCGGGCCGGCGCCGACGGGAGGTGGTGGGTCGACGGCGCCGGCCTTTTCGGGAGGCTTCGCTACGAGGTCGGCTTCGGCTTGCGGAAGAGCGCGACGCCGAGGGCGATGAGGCCCGCGGCGAGCCCGGCGATCCCGAAGATCAGTGCGACCGTCGACATGCTGTCGTCATCACCGTCGGAGCTCGCTGCAGGAGCCGCCGCGATTTCCTCGGTGGTTGTCTCCTCAGCGGCGGGGCTCTCCTCGGTCGTCGTCTCATCTGCGGCTTCCTCCGCCGCGGCGGGCTCGAGAACGGCGACCTGCGGCGCAGGCGTCTCGGCTTCGGGGTCGGGGTCGATCCAGCGGATGATTTCGCCGTTGGAGTAAGTCTGCAGCGAGGGGAAGATCAACGACTCGCCCGGCGTCTCCGGCACGCGGAAGCTCACCCCGAACTCGTCGAACTCCCCAGGCTTGATCACTCCCCCTGACCAGGTCACGCTCGCGACCTGCTCGGTGATCTCCTCGCCGAACACCTCGATCGGCTCGGCGAGCGTCTCCATCTCGATGGTTCGCTTCCAGCCGGGCTTCGGCTGGAAGCTGACGAACGTGAGGCCGTCCGGAAACCGCACCGTGACCTCGGTCGTGTCCGCGTTCCCGCGCTCGTTGGGGACCCGCACGTCGAAGCGGGCGAAGCCTCCGGCTTCCCACTCGCTCGGGTTCAGCGTGACGTGTGCGGCAGCGGTCGCCGGAAGTATGACGGCGACGACTGCGACTGAGGCAACCGTACGTCGGAGCACTTCGGATCAACCTCCTTGGATAGGAACGGTGATGGTTTCGGTCAGTAGGTCGAACTCGCCGCGAAGGGCTTCGATGCGGAGCTCCCAGTCGCCCGCGATCGAGAGCGAGGCGTCCTCGATCACGTACGAGCCCGGCTCCGCTGGATCGGGCTTCGCGGTCAGGTCCAGCGGCCCGATGCTCTGGCTCGGCAGCGACGCGGCGACGCTGACCTCCGAGATCTGCTTGGCCGCCGCCGGGTCCGCGAACGTGATCGTGATCGTGTTCGACCCGGGCATCGCCGGATCGACGTTGACCATGGCTTCCGTGTCCCCGAGCGGTACGGTGTCCTCGAAGGGCTCCGCCTCGTGGCCCGGCTCCATCCCGGGCATGGCGGTGTGCTCGTCGGCGGCCATCTCCATCGCGCGCATGCGGGCCGGCTGCTGGTTCACGAGCACGGCAGTGACCGCGACGATCGAGACCATGATCGCGAGCTCGGCCCCGACTGCCCGGAGGAAACGGCGTCGTTCCAGCACCGAGGCCAGGCCGGCCTTGAGACGCGGCACCACATAGCGGTTGTTGTAGGCCCCGAGCGCGAGGAGTGGGACCACGAGCATGATCTTGGTCAGCACCAGCAGCCCGTACGTGTTGTCCCAGAGGGCGCTCCACGTGCGGAGCTGGAGGTAAGCGGAGGTGATCCCCGCGGTGAGGAGCGCGACGACCGAGCCGACCGCCATGTTGGAGAATCGCGGCACGGCTCTGGTCGCCAGCGGCCAGCGGTCGGCCTCGGCGATCAGGAGCCCGAGGACGAGGAAGCCCAGGCCGCCGGTCCAGAGCGCGGCGGAGGTCACGTGCAGGATGTCGGAGACGAGGCCGAGACCGCCCAGCGTGCGGGCGTGACCCGAGAACGACGGCGTGAGAGACAACCCGGCTGCGAGGAGCAGCGTCAGCGCCGACAGCGGGCGCGGCTCACGGCTCCCCGCGTGGCGGAGGCCCAGCGCGGTGAGGGCGAGCATCGCCGCGAGGGCGGACTGGATGAGCAGGACCTCGCCGTAGTTCGTCTCGAGCACCGACCGGAACAGGCTCCACGAGAAGGCGTCCGCAAGCGAGAGCCCGCCGGCGGTCGCTCCCTGGAAGAGGATGTTGAGCAGGGCCTGGGCCGCGAGGGCGGCGGCGGCGATGGAGAGGATGCCGTAGAGCCGCCTCCGCACCCTCCAGGCGGCGGAGGGAAGTGCGACGACGAGCACCACCGAGCCGCCCACTGAGAGAAGGAGGAGGGCGAGGTCGAAGAACCGCCCCGCCGTGAAGAGGACATCGACGGTCTGCGACGTTCCCGTGAGCGCGTCGATGGAGACGTTTGCCGCCGTCACCCCGCGCTCCAGCACGTGGAACACGAACGCCCCGGAGATCGGATCCGAGTCGGCCGACACGACGCGCCACGCGACCGTGTAGGTGCCGGGCGCGAGCTCCGAGTCGATACCGACGGCGACCTCGGGCCCGACAGGCTGCATGACGTCGCCGTTGTCGACCTGTTGGCCCTGCCCGTCGAAGACGCGCAGCGAGCCGAGCGAAGCGTCGACCGGCTCGTTGAACTCGAGGAGGACCTCGTCCGGCGACTCGGGCACGACGACGTCGTTGCCCGGTTCGGTGCCGATGAGGACCGAGTGCGCGAGCGCGCTCGGAGCCCATGCGGCTGCCACCGCGAGCGCGGCGACCAGCCCCGCGATCAGTCTGCCTCGGCCTGGATGTTGCTGACGGATTGTCCTCTCCTCCTTCCATGCCGGTCCGCGCGCACGCGCGCTCCCGACCGCCACGGCGCCCGTAGCGCGGACGAACGAGGCCCCGGGTCCATGGCTCCCCCGCTGCTCGACCGGAGGTACGCACGATGTGCGTCTCCGGTTTGCCTCTCGTCAGGCTGCGAGCAGTGGGGGCCCGCGCTGGCGGTGCGCGAGAGCTGTGCGCTCACGCGGCACGCGCTGGTCGTGGGGAAGCGGATAGCGATCGCCGGCTCGCGCAGCCTGGACGCGGCTCGGCGGGACGAGCGCGCGGGCGAGGCTTTCGGCAAGCCAGAGAACGCGGCGGGCAAGGCCGACTGCCACCAGGGCGAAGGGAATCTGAACCGCGAGCCCGACGAGCACGATCGAGGCCAGCTCCGAGCTGCTCCATACCCGGCCCGAGGCGCCCGTCAGCGGCTCGGCGAGACCGTGGCCTGCGAACCCGACGACCGGAACGAGGCCGAAGAACCACAGGGAGCGAAGGGAGCTGCCCTGCCAGCGCTTGCCGACCATGGCGCCCGCCGCGAGCGGAAGCGCGAGCGCGAGGCAGAGTGCGAACGAGGTCGTCAGATAGCCGACGTACCCGTGCAGCGCGTTCGACAGCGTCGGTTCTTCGCCCATCGCCGTTTCGTGGGCGAATCCGTGTGCGGCGGCCCACCCGAAGCCGGCGAGGGCAAGGACAGCGGGCACGAGGACGCGTCTGCGCCTCACAGCAACGACGATCGTAAAGGCATTCCGCTTGCTTTGCGGGATCAAGGAGTGGACGCTCAGTCCTCGTCCGGCGGCCTGCGGAGCCGCTTCGTGCGGCCCCGAATCCGCTTCTCGTCGAGGCGCCGTTCCCTCGAAGCCGCCGTCGGGCTCGTCGGCCGCCGCCGGCGCTCCGTCCGCAGCCCGATCCGGATCGCGCCCGCCAGCCGCTCGAGGGCGAGCTCGCGGTTGCGCCACTGGCTGCGCTCGTCCTGGGCGACGGTACGGACCACCGGGCCGACCTTCGTGCGGAGGCGCCGCTTCTGGGCGTCCGTCAACGAGGTCGAGGCCTCGACGTCGAAGCTCGCCTCGACCCGCGTCTCGGTCTTCTGCGCGTGCTGGCCGCCCGGCCCGCTGGAGCGCGACGTGCGCAGGCGGATCTCGCTCAGCGGGATCGCAAGCCCGGGGTGGACGCGAATAGACTCGGGGCGCATGGCGGCGATTCTGCTCGACATCGACGGCGTCTTGCACGTGTCGGGCGAGCCCGTGCCGGGCGGTGCCGAAGCCGTGCGGTCTCTCAGGGACGACGGACACCGTCTCCGCTTCGTCACCAACAATACGACGCGGGCGCGGGAACGGCTGGCCGACGACCTGCGCGGGCTCGGGATCGAGCTGGAGACCGGCGAGCTCACGACGACGCCGGCGGCGGCTGCCAGGCGCCTCTCGGGGGCGCGGGTCCTCGCGCTGACCATGGAGGCGGTTCGGGAAGACCTCGCCGAGCAGGTCGAGCTCGTGGAGCGCGACGCCGAGGTTGTCCTCCTAGGCGGTGCGGACGAGAGCGACGAGACCGGGCGGGTGTTCGGCTACGAGAACCTCAACCGCGCCTTCGCCGAGCTCGAGGCCGGTGCGCGCCTCGTCTGCCTCCACAAGAACCGCTGGTGGCAGACCTCGCGGGGGCCGCTCCTCGACGCCGGCGCCTTCGTGGCCGGGCTCGAGTACGCGGCCGGCGTCGAGGCCGAGGTGGTCGGAAAGCCGACCCGCTCCTACTTCGACGCAGCGCTCGCCGACCTCGGCGCGGCGGCTGCGGACGCGGTCATGGTAGGCGACGACATCGAGGCCGACGTCGGCGGCGCGAAATCGGCGGGCCTCCAGGCGGTGCTCGTCCGGACCGGGAAGTTCAGAGAGGAGTCGCTCGCGGGCGCAGAGCCGCAGCCGGACGCGGTCGTCGACTCGATTGCGGACGTGCCCGCGCTCCTCCGGGAGGCCGGGTGAAGGTCGGCCTCGACCTGATCGAGATCCAGCGGATCCGCGACGCCCTGGAGCGCTACCCGCGGTTTCGCGAGCGCTGCTTCACGGTCGCCGAGCGCGAGTACTGCGACTCACGGGCGAACCCGGCCCAGCACTACGCGGCGCGTTTTGCCGGAAAGGAGGCGGTCGGCAAGGCGCTCGGGTTCGGGGTCGCGAGGGCGTTCGCCTGGAAGGAAGTCGAGATCGCGGGGCGACCCAAGCCCGCGGTCCGGCTCTCCGGACGCGTGGAGGCCTGGTCGGCGCGGGTCGAAGCGGGCGAGATCGACCTTTCGATGACGCACTCGAAGGGCATGGCCGCCGCCGTGGCCGTGGTCGCCCCTCACGGATGAGCCACGAGCCGCTCTACACCTCCGAGGAGATGCGCGCCGCCGAGGCCGCGTATCCCGGGCCGACGCGCGAGCTGATGGAGCGCGCGGGGAAGAGCGTGGCCGACGAGCTCGTTCGCCGCTACCCGGTAGCCGACCGCATTGCGGTCTGGTGCGGGACGGGAGCGAACGGCGGGGACGGCCTCGTCGTCGCCGCCGAACTGGCGCGGGCCGGGAAGGAGTGCTCGGTACGCCTGCTCGGCTCGGAAGAGGCGGTCGAAGGGGACGCGGCCGAGATGCTCCGGCGGGCAAAGGAGGGCGGGGTCCCGTTCGCCGACGAGATCGGGCCGGCCGACGTCGCCGTCGACGCGCTCTTCGGGACCGGCTTCAGCGGGAAGCTGAGGCCGGCGGCCGAGCAAGCGATCGCCGAGCTGAACGGCGGCAGCGCTCCCATCGTCTCCGTCGACCTTCCCTCGGGCGTCGATGCGTCCACCGGGCGCGTCGGGGGTGCCGCAGTCGAGGCGGCGCTCACCGTCACCTTCCATGCACGGAAGGTCGGGCATGCGATCGCGCCGGGCCGCTTCCACGCCGGCGACGTGGTCGTGGCCGACATCGGCCTCGACCCGGCGCCGACCCGGATCCGCCTGGCGACGCCCGCGATCCTCGACCGCGTTCCCCGGCGGACGGAGCGCGACAACAAGTACTCCTCCGGGTCGGTGCTCGTCGTGGGCGGCTCGACGGGGTTGACCGGCGCGCCGTCACTGACCTCCGAGGCGGCGCTGCGTGCGGGCGCCGGGATCGTGACCGCCTGCGTTCCCGCCTCGCTCGGCCTCGTCTTCGAGCAACGGCTGCTCGAGGTGATGACGAGGCCTTGCCCCGACGAGGACGGCCATATGACGGCAGAGGCCGCGGACGAGATCCTGGAGGCGGCCGAACGCGCGCGCGCCATCGCTCTCGGCCCCGGCTTGGGCCGAACCGACGGGACGCGCGCGCTCGTCGGGTTCCTTCTCGACCGTCTCGACAAGCCGATCGTCCTCGACGCCGACGGCCTCTGGGCGCTCGCCGGCCACCTCGACTGGGTCTTCTCGAGGTATGCGCCGACCGTGCTGACGCCGCATGCCGGCGAGCTAGGGCGCCTCCTCGGCCGGCCCTCCGCTTGGATCGCCGCCAACCGGCTCGACGCAGTACAGGCGGGCGCCGACGACACCGGGACCGTCGTGCTCCTCAAGGGCGCGGACACGCTCGTCGCCGCCCCCAGCCGCGATCCCGTGGTGGTCGGCCTGGGAAGCCCGGGCCTCGCAACGGCCGGCAGCGGCGACGTGCTGACCGGCGTCGTCGCAGCCTTCCTCGCCAAGGGGATGGAGGGGGACGTCGCCGCCGTCGCGGCCGCCGCCGCCTGCGGCATCGCCTCGCAGCTCGCCGCGGAGCAGCACGGGCAGGCAGGCATGATCGCCCGCGACGTCGTCGAGTCGCTCTCGCCGGCGTTGTCGCGGTGAGGCGGTCCCGCATCACGATCGACCTGGGCGCGTTGCGGCGCAACGCCACCACCCTCCGAGACGCGGCAGACCCTGCCGAGCTCTGGGCCGTCGTCAAGGCGGACGCCTACGGCCACGGGGCGGTCGCGGCCGCCCGGGCGGCGCTCGAGGGCGGCGCTTCCGCTCTCTGCGTCGCGACCGCACGCGAGGGCGCCGATCTTCGTGAGGCCTTCCCGTCGGCGCGGCTTCTGCTCCTGGGCCCGCTCGACGTCGGCGAGGAGCCGGTCGCGCGCGATGCGCGCCTCGAGGTCGCCCTCGCAGCTCCGCCGGCCCCCGAGGGCCTGGCCGTACATCTGAAGGTGGACACCGGCATGGGGCGCTGGGGGATGACGCTCGCCGAGGCTCTCACCGTCCCGCGGGAGCAGGTCGTGGGCGTCATGAGCCACCTCGCCACCGCCGACGACCCGGACGACGCGTTCGCGCGGGAGCAGATCGCCCGCTTTCGCGAGGTCGCCGAAGCCTTCCCCGGCGTGACGGCCCACCTGGCGAACAGCGCGGCGACGCTGCGCCTTCCCGCGGCGCGGCTCGACGCGGTCCGGTGCGGCCTCGCCCTCTACGGGTTGTCGCCCTTCGGCGACGACCCGGCGGCCGACGGGCTCGAGCCCGTTCTCTCCTGGCGGAGCTACGTCGCGCAGGCACGGACGCTCGCTCCCGGCGAGAGCACCGGCTACGGCCGGCGGTTCGTCGCCGAGGAGCCGACGCGAATCGGCATCGTCCCGGTCGGCTATGCGGACGGCTTCCGCCGCGGCCTCACCGGTATGGGGGTGCTCGTGGCCGGGACGCGGCGCCGCGTCGTCGGGACGATCTCGATGGACTCGTTCGCCGTCGAGCTCGGCGACGAGCCAGAGGGAGCCGGGGTGACGTTGCTGGGCGACGGTGTCCTGGCCGAGGAGCATGCCCGCGTGCTCGGCACGATCAACTACGAGATCACCTCCGGGCTGAACCGCGACCCGACTCGGGCCGAGCGGCGGTACGTCGATGGATGAGCGCATCCGGCAGGCGGTGGGGGACGGGCCTGCCTGGATCGTCGGCGGCGCGGTGCGCGACGAGCTGCTCGGCCGGGAGGTCGTCGATGTCGACGTCGCCTGCCTGGACCCGGAGCTGGCTGCCCGGCTGTACGGGCGCCTGAGCGGCGGCGCCGTGTTCCCCCTCTCCGAGCGCCACGGCGCGTGGCGCGTCGCTTTCCGCGGCGGGAAGACGGTCGACTTCACGCCGCTCCACGGCGAGACGATCGAGGAGGACCTGGCCACCCGCGACTTCACGGTCAATGCGCTCGCCCGGACACTCGAGGGCGAGGGCCTCATCGACCCCCACGGCGGCGAGGCGGACCTGGCGGCGCGCCGCCTGCGCGCGGTCGGCCCGGCGATCTTCGAGGACGACCCGCTCCGCCTCCTGCGCGCGGTCAGGCTCGAGGACGAGCTCGGCTTCGGGCTCGACGCCGAGACCGCGGCGCTCGCGCGCGCGGCCGCAGAAACGGTCGGCGAGCCGGCCGGTGAGCGGATCCTGGCCGAGCTCGAACGCCTCTCGCCCGCGGGCTTCCACCGCGCCGCGGAGCTCGGGCTCCTCGAGCCGCTCGGCGGCTCGCTCGAGCACCTCGACCGGGTCGATCCCGCCGACACTCCGGGATACGTCCTCGTGGCGGTCTTCGGCGAGGGCCTCGAGCGCTTTCCCGTCTCGAACGACCTGCGCAAGCTGGCGCACACGCTGCTGCGGGCCCGGAGGCCCGCCGACGACTCACCGCGGGAGATCCACCGCTTCCGCCGCCGCACCGAGCCCTGGGCGCTCTCCGCCCTGGCCTTCCTGGGCGCGACCGACCTGTACGACGCGGTGCGGTCAGCCCGGGCGGCCGATCACCCGGAGCCGCTGCTCCGGGGCGAGGACGTCCTCGAGCTCGGCGTCGAGCCGGGCCCGGAGGTGGGGCGCCTGCTGGAGCTCGTCGCGGAGGAGCGCGCGGTCGGGACGATCGCCACCCGCGACGAGGCCCTCGCGCTCGTCCGCGCCGAGCTCGCCAAGTAACACTGTGTTACTTGGCGTGGGACGGCGCTAGAGCCACTTGATGGTGCAGCCCACCGGTGGGGTCTCTTGCACGTCCGGCTGCGTCCCCGAGAGCACGGCCTCGAGCGCAGGGGTCAGGTACGGCTCGGCGGCCTCCGGGTCGCGATGGTCGGAGTCCGGGGCGCCGTGGTAGACGAGCCGGTGCTCGGTGTCGAAGACGAACACCTCCGGCGTCCGCGAAGCGCCGTAGGCGCGGGCGCTCTCCTGGGTCTCGTCGTAGAGGAAGGGGAAGACGAAGCCCTTCTCCTCGGCGCGGCGCCGCATGTCGTCGGGCGAGTCGCCGAGGTAGCCGGCGTTGGCGTTGATCACGAGGAAGCCTGCCTGTCCGTCGACACTGCGAGCCGCGTCGTTCAGCCGGTCCTCCCAGGCGACGACGTAGGGACAGTGGCAGCAGGAGAACACGACCACGACAGGCTGGCCGTCATGGTCGGCGACCCCGTGCGTCGCCCCGTCGAGGGCCGGGAGCGAGAAGTCGGGAGCCGGGTCTCCCAGCCGAAGCGCCGCCATGCCGCCAGGATATAGGCGTGCCCGACCTCTACGATGCCGTTGGCCACGGGATGTGGGCCTACTCGAACGCGGCCTTCCGCGTGCAGGTCTACGAGCCCGAGAGCTTCGCGCTCGATCCCGGGACGCTGGTCGCCGTCACCCACCGGCGCGAGACCGACGTGCCGGTGATCTGCCCGCCGATCTACTTCGCCATGGGCGGTCGCCGGAACACGACGCGCCGCATGCACTTCGCCGCGAGGGACGACATGTTCCTGCACGGCTTCTTCGCCGGCTTCCCGCCGGACCTCTCCCCGCGGGCGCGGCGGCTGCTCTACCGGGTCGGCGTCGCGAGATGGCTGCCGGTCGTGAACGTCTTCCCGATCCGGAGCGCGAACATCGCTCGGACGGGCGAGGTGCTCGACGCGCGACGGGACGAGCCGTTCGACGGCCTCCTGCCCGCGGAGCGCGTCGCCGCCTTCCGAGAGCGCGCGGCCGCCGCCGGGCTGCCCGCTCCGCTGCGGGCGATGGATGCGCTCAGGGGCGAATATGCCGATCTCCTCTGGCAGCCCGTGTCCCCGGAGGACACGCCGGGCCTGGACGGTTTCTGGAGCGGCAGGGCGGCGCGCGCCGCCGGGGACTTCCGCACCCTCGTCGAGATCGTTCGCGGCGGCAACGTCCTTATCGTCTTCCCGGAAGGACGCCCCTCGCCCGACGGCGAGGTCGGCCCCATCCGGCCCGGGATCGGCGCGCTTGTCCGACGTGGGAAGCCCCCGGTGGCCCGGGCGCTCGCGCTCGCCTACGACCCGCTCGTCCGTGGGCGGACACGCGTGCACCTCGTGCTCGGCCCGGCGGTCCGGCTCCAGGGCGCGAACGTCGAAGACGAGCTTCTCGCCCTCATGCGCTCGACCATGCCCCTGACCTGCGGGCAGGTCGTGGCCTCCCGGCTTCAGGCCGGCGCCGATGCCGACCCCGCCGCGCTCGAGCGCGACCTCGCGGACGCCGTGGCGATGGCGCAAGAGGCCGGCCGCCGAGTCGAGCCGGACCTGCTGACCGCGGGCGGGCGCAGGCGCCGGCTGGCGGAAGCCCTAGCCGTCGCTCCGCGCAGGGTGCGGGACCTGCCGGTTCTCGCCCGCGAGCACGCGAGCGTCAGCCGGACTCCCGGGCCGGCTCGCGACGGCGCCCCAACAGGCGGGGGAACGCCGGGCTGACGAGGATCGCGCCCATGAGCGTGACGGGGAGCACGGCGAGCGCGTGCATGGTGAGGACATACGCGGTCGCCTTGTCGGGGTTGACGTCGATGCCCTTGGCAGCGAGGAGCGTCAGGTAGTCGAAGGTGCCGATCCCGGCGGCCGTCGCGGGCACGGCCAATGCGAGGTTGCCGATCCCTTCGAGCAGGAAGTAGGCGCCGAGGGGCAGGCCGAGGTCGAACGCGAACTCCCCGACGATGTAGTACATGGCGACGTCCGCGAGCCACATGGCGGCCGAGGTCCCGAAGATGGCCACCAGCCGCCTGCGCCCGCGGAACGCTCCCAGCCCGTCGACGAAGTGGGCGGCGGCCCGCGTGAAGCGCGTGTGCCAGCGCGGCGGCAGCCTCCGGGTCGACCGCCATGCGAAGCGCTCGGCCTGGTCCGGATCGCGGGCCGCGAGCGCAACGAGCACGACGCCGAGCGCCGCCCCCGCCGAGAGGGCGAGTCCGGTCAGGAGCATGGGGCCGCCCTCGCCGATCGCGAGCGCGCCGAAGAGGATCCAGACCGAGAGAATGACTCCGTCGAGCAGGCGCTCGGCGAAGAGCGTCCCCGCGCTCACGAACACGGGGACCTGACGCTCGCGCATCGCCTCGATGCGGAGAAGGTCGCCGCCGCGCGCCGGGAGGATGTTGTTGGCGCCGCGGCCCACCGCGACGGTGGAGAACAGCTTCCAGAGGCCGATGCCGTAGCCGGCGCCGCCCAGGAGGTAGCCCCAGCGGACGGCCATGATCAACACGTTGGCGACCACGAGGCCGAGCGACGCGACCAACGTCCAGCCGGGGAGCGCCATGATCTCGTTCCAGGCCTCGCTGAGATCGACCTCGCGCAGGAAGAGCCAGAGGAACGCCCCGGTCGCGGCTGTTCCGATCCCGATGCGGAAGAGGTTCCGGCGCCACTTGGGCATGTGGCACGTAAGTATGAGCGCTGACGTGGGACGGTGGACGAGTCGAGCACGGCGCTTCTCCGGAAAGCGGGAGGTCGCGATCGGACTAGGCGTCTACGCGCTCTACCTGCTCGCGAGCCGCCGAAAGCGGGGCGACGCGGGGCGACTGCAGGCTGCCAAGAACGCCGAGCGGGTCGTCGCGCTGGAGCGCAGGCTCGGAATCCACGTGGAGCCGATGCTCCAGGAGCTCTTGCTCCCGCACCGGCGCCTCCTCGGCGTCCTCAACGTCGCCTACGTCGTCTCCAACGCCGCCCTCACGGTCGGCTGGCTGATGCGGCTCTATGCCCGGCGGCATCCCGAGTTCCACAGCTTCAGACGCGCCGCCGTCATCACGACGCTCGTCTGCCAGCCGGTCTTCTACTTCTTCCCCTGCGCGCCGCCGCGCTCCCTGGACCACTTCGTGGACACGATTGCCGATGTATCCGGTTTCGACCTCGACTCCGGCGCCGTCGCGCAGCTCTACGACCCGCTTGCCGCCATGCCGAGCATCCACGTCGCGTACGCGGTCGTCACCTCGGCCGGGATTCTCGGCGCGAGCGAGAGCCCTGCGCTTCGCGCGCTGGCGCCCGCCTATCCCCCGCTGGTAGCGGCGGTCGTCTTCGTCACCGCCAACCACTACGTCCTCGATGCGGTCGCCGGGGCGGCCGTCGCGGGCGTCGCGCTGCGGCTGGCGCGATGAGCGAGGACCCTCGGCTCACGCGCCTCTCCCGGATCTGCCTAGCGCTGCCGGAGGCGACTCGCGAGCTGACCGGCAAGCATGCGACGTTCCGCATCCGCGGGAAGACGTTCGCGTACTTCCTGGACGACCATCACGGCGACGGGATCGTCGGGCTCAACTGCCGCGCCCCCTGGGGCGAGCCGCGCGCCCTGATCGAGAGCGACCCCGAGCGCTTCTACTTCCCCGCGTACCTCGGCGCGCGCGGCTGGATCGGCGTGCGCCTCGACGTCGGCAGGGTCGACTGGGAGGAAGTGCACGACCTGGTCACCGACAGCTACCTGCGCGTCGCCCCGAAGCGCCTGGCGGCCCGGGTCAAGTAACAGTCTGCTACTTGCGCCGGCCGCGCCGGCGCCGCGTGTGGAGTCGGACGAGTGTTCCCGGGAGCGCGGCCTGGAGGAGGCCGGCGATGCGGTAGGCGCCGAAGACGTAGGACTCGGGCTTCCCCCGCTCCACGGCGCGGAGGATCGCCGCTGCCACGCGCTCGGGCGGGAGGACGAAGCGGTCGAGGCGCGTCCCCTTCAGCCGGTTCTGCGGGAATCCGTCCGTCCGCACCGGGCCGGGGTTGACGGCGTGGACGCGGATGCCGCGGGGAGCGAGCTCGGCCGCGACGCCCCGCGAGAAGGCGAGCTGGGCGTGCTTCGAGGCCGCATAGGGCCCCGAGGAGCGGCCGACCGAGTAGACGCCCGCGATGGAGGCGACGTTGACGACGTCGGAGGGCGCTCCGGCCTCGAGCAGCGGTAGAAAGGCACGCAGCGCCCAGACGCTCCCGAGGTAGTTCGTGGAGATGACCTCCTCGATCCGCTCCGGCGAAAGGTCGAGAAAGCGCCCGCCCCCCGGGATGCCGGCGTTCGAGACGAGCAGGTGGACGGCCGGGTGCCGTTCCGCGACGCGGGCGGCCGCAGCCTCGACCTGCTGCCGGTCCGAGACGTCACAGACCTCGGCCTCGGCGCCGAGCTCGCCGGCGACGCGCTCTAGGCGCTCCGTGCCGCGCGCGAGCAGGACGCAGCGCCAGCCGCGCTCGGTGAGGAGCCGCGCGGTCGCGGCGCCGATCCCGCTCGACCCGCCGGTGACAACAGCGACGTTCATGTGCGCCCGCAACAGTAGACTCCCCGCGCTGTGAGTGACCGTTTCGCGGGAAAGTCGGGCCTCGTGCTCGGCGTCGCCAACCGGCGCTCGATCGCCTGGGCGATCGCGCGGAAACTCGCCGACGGCGGTGCGCGACTCGCGTTCACGTTCCAGGGCGAGCGCATCGAGAAGAACGTCCGGGAGCTGGCGGAGTCAGTCGAATCGCCCTTGGTCACCCCGTGCGACGTCCGCTCCGACGAGGACCTGGAGCGCGTCTTCGCGGAGGTCGCGGAGACGTTCGGCGGCAAGCTCGACCTGCTCGTTCACTCGGTCGCCTTCGCCGACGCGCGCGACCTCGAAGGCCGCTTCACCGACACGCCGCGGGACCGCTTCTGGCTCGCGCTGGACGTCTCCGCCTACTCGCTCGTCGCTTGCGCGCGCCTCGCCGAGCCCCTCATGGAGTCGGCCGGCGGGGGCTCGATCATGACGATGACCTACCTCGGCGGCGAACGGGCGGTGCCGCACTACAACGTCATGGGCGTCGCCAAGGCGACGCTCGACTCGTCGGTCCGCTACCTGGCCTGGGATCTCGGCCAGAAAAACATCCGCATCAATGCGGTCTCCGCGGGCCCTGTGCGGACGCTCGCCGCGCGCTCGATCGCCGGCTTCCCGACGATGGAGGCGATCGTCGAAGAGCGGGCGCCGCTCCGCCGTCCGATCGACGCCGACGACGTCGGCGCCGCCGGCGCCTTCCTCCTCTCGGACGAGGCGGCGAACGTCACGGGCACGACGCTCTACGTCGACTCCGGCTACCACGCCATGGGTATGTAGAGGCCGCTCGCCTTCGCCTTGACGAGCCCGCAGAAATCGCTTGTTCATGCGCTTCACGGGCTCCCAGAAGCGGCTTCGGGATGCGCACTCGTCCTGCGTGGTCGACTGCGGCTGCGGCCGCAGAGTTGCGCAGCTCGGCTACCTGCAGACCCTGAGGGCCGTCGTGGTGTTGTCATTGTGATGACACGGCTGGCGCACCCGACTGCTCGGCCACAGAGAAGGGCTCCGCCGCCCCTAGACGTCGTCCGACGCCACGGCGTACATCGAGAAGGCAGGAATTGCGGAATTTCGGCTCTTTCTGCCGTGGCATGCCTTGACACCCTGCGAGCACTTGGTGATCATCGCCTCAAGCAACGGCGGGGACTCTTCGAGTAGTTCTTGTCCGAGGCCGATCGTTGCTCGCATGCTTTGCTTAGGCCGTAAGCGAGGCGGCATTGTCGCATGGAGACCGGGGGACTAACCCGGGCCACTGCACCGGCGCGAGCGGGTCGTGTAGCGCTAGCGGTTTCCAGGCGCGAGTCGTATCTCCAACTTGCCGCGCACCTCGATGAGATCGAGGCTCGAACGAGGGACGAAGGTGAACTCCTGGTCTGTCCGATCCTCTCCGCGCTGCGTGAGCTGTGCTTCGTATGTGGCAAGTGTTGCGGGGAGGCCGAAAGTCATGACCGGGCCCGCGACGCCGCTCTCGCACGAGAGCGCGACCTGCGGCAGGACATCCATGTCGTCCTCGAGACGCTCGCACGCTCGGAACTGCCCGATCCGGATGCCCGCAAGACGCAGGCGCGCCCACACAGCCGCAAGAGTGGCATGCGGGCGAGAGGGGGCTCGCCCGGTTTCGCGGGATTACAACGGTTCCAGGCGCTCTTTGGTCATGAGATTGACGCGCTGGCTATCGCGACGGAAGGGGGCCCAGCCCCAACCTCGCGCGCCGGAGCAGCGCCTGGCGACGACGCTCCGGCAGCCGGGTCACAATTCTTGGCGAAGACGCGACCGCAGCCCTCGCTCGCTGCTTACTGCCTCGGCCCATACCAGGTGTACCTGGATGACCAACTCGTCGAGGAGTGGCCGGGTCACAAGGCTTTGTCGCTCTTCAAATACTTCTTGCTTAATCGACGTCGCCGGGTGCTCAAGGATGTGCTGTATGAGCTCTTCTGGCCTGGCGTCGACCCGGAGGCGTGCCGGCGTAACCTCCACCAGGCCATCTACTCGCTGCGCCACGCGCTGCGCCGACATCGGTCCGACATCCGCTATCTCCTCTTCGAAGACGACTGCTACTTCCTGAATCCGGAGCTCGAGATCTGGGTTGATGTCGAGGAGTTCGACGAGCGCGCAGTCGCCGGGCAACGGCTGGAGGTCTCGCAGCGACCGGCCGACGCGATGACCGAATACGGGAAGGCCGAAGCCCTGTACCGCGGACATCTCCTTGAGGAGTGTCTGTATGAGGTCTGGGTTGGCGTGGAGCGCGAGCGTCTGTGGAGCGCGTACACGCACATCGCCGGACGGCTCGCCGCCGGTTACGTCGATCGCCGTGAATACAGCGCCGCGATCCTTCTCTGCCAGAAGGCGCTGACACTCGACCGCTGCGACGAGGATGCCCACCGCCTCCTGATGCACTGTTATGAGGCCCAAGGGCAGCGGCATCTCGCGCTTCGCCAGTTCCGTACGTGCGCCGAGGCGCTGCGAGCCGACTTCGGCGTCGCGCCGAGTGAGGAAACAGTCGCGCTCAACGACGCCCTGAAGCATCTCGGAGAAGGTCGATGACGCTCAGCGAGTGGACACCCGTCTGCTGAGCGCGCGCTGAATCGCCGCTGAGCGCGACCTGCAAGCGTCCCGGCTCGAGCCGGGTGGAGCCCTCGCCGGACCACCGGCGCCCGATCGAATCAGGACGGAGGTAACCGCAATGGCCGAGACTGGAGAGTCGTTCGAGCTCGGACATCACAGGAGGAGGTGCTCGGTCGAGATCGTCCCACCGCCCGGGCTCACGGCAACGCTCGAGGCGAGCTGCCACGAGGGGGATCCTGCGCTGCCGCCGACGGACGTGATCAGCGCCAACCAGGAGCTCCTCGTCAAGGTGAAGTGGTGCGTCCAGGGGGATCTTCGTCGTCACCTCTGCGGCACCTGGTGCGTGAACGTGGCCTGGGAGTCGTGTGGTCCGGCCGTAGAGCAGCAGGCGTCTCAACGCCTGCCGTTCGATCCCTGCCTGCCGGACGACAAGTGCTACGAGGTCGAGTTCAGATTCCCGGGTGGCACGTTCGATCCGGGAGACTGCGGGACGATCTACTGCCTCTGCGTGACGCTGAGCTCCGAGGTGACCTGCCCGGACGGAACGCGGTACGCAGGGCTGATCTTCGGATTCTGCAAGGACGTCTGCTGCGTCATGGTGCGTCCTGCGTAGGGCAATGGGACTGCTTGGGCGAGCCTCGTCCGTCGACCTCCGACCAGCTCGGTTGACAGATGCCACCGGCACCGGCATCGGTCACAAGTGATGCCGACGACGACGTCGGGCGCGTCGAGGGCATCGAGCCATGGATCGCCGATCTCCTTCGAAAGTGTGGCGTCGGGCGGCTCACGGCCCTTGCCGGCCTCTCGCCCGAGACGCTTGCGACCGCACTGCGGGAGCGCGCCCTCGTTGAGCTCACTACCGAGCGGATCGAGCGCGAGGACTGGCTCGGCCAGGCCCGCCGGCTAAGCGGCGCCGCCGATCTATCAACGGAGCCCGGCGCCGCTGGACGGGGCGCCGGCCGTGCGGGAGAAGGCGCCGGAGAGGTCGGTGGACAACAGGCCGGGGGGTTCTCGTTGTTCTTCGATGCAGTCCGCGACGAGCAGGGCAAAGAGGTGTTCCAGACCCGCGTCTATCATGAGGAGTCGGGACAGGAGGTCGTGCTCCCGGGAATCGAGCCTGAGCCGTGGGCATCATGGATCCTGTCGCACGCACTGCCGGAGGTGGGGCGCCGTGGCGCACCGCCCGGAGAAACTCCCTCTCGATCGCCGTTGATCCACCACCTCGTCGTGAGGATCATCGGTGCCCGACTTGCTCAGGGTGAAGGGGCGGGAGGACACTCGCAAGGTCTTTCGGTCGAGGTGCGCCTGCAGGTGTCCGGACTGCCCGAGATCGAGCAGGCGTTGGGAAGGGCCGCTCTGGTAGCGGTCCTGGGCGGGGATCCCTGACGCAGGCTCCCCGAGGAGGAACGTGATGCCGAACGACGATCGAGCTGAAGAGCACTTGGACGGAGAGAGGCCGGAAGACAGCGACCGCCTCCGCGAAGCGGCCCGATCCCGCCCGGCTGCGTTTCTCCCCGACGACGAGGGCATGCGCGTCGAGGTCCGCTCTGTCCGCAACCCTCAGCCGCGGGCAAGCCTCGGGTTCGTGGGCGTGTTCGCAGACGTCAGGTCGGAAGAGACCTTCATCCCCGGCACGCTCGTGCTACGCGTGGAGCCGAAAAAGGTCGGTGCGGTCGCCCCCGCGAGCCTCCGTCTCTTCCGCTGGGAGGCCCAGGCGAAGCTGTTCAGTCTGGTCGAGCCCTCTGGCCCCGGAGATGACTCCTATGTTTGGGGGCGCGTCACGACTCCTGGCCGCTACGCCGTGATAGGTCTGAACGCGGATCCGCCGGTCCTGGCCACCATCCGGACGCTTGAGGCTGTGCGCCATCTCCCCGACATCGGGAAAGAGGCTGGCGGGCCTCTTCACCGCCGGATCTGTGAGCTCGTCGTGTGCTCGCCCGAGCTCGGTGATCGGGCCAAGAAGCGCTGCGCCGACTGTCACAAGTTGTCACGGCCGTTCGAGCTGCCTGAGTTCGAGCTCCTTCCCGTGATGGAACTCCCTTCAGAGCGAGCCGCGGGTCTCGGGTCGTCTCGAGAAGTCCGTGGCAGGGAGCGAGCCCCTAAGGCGGCGCGTGGAGTGCTTGCATTGGCGCTGGACTCGAGTGAGCTGGATCGACTGTACGCAGGTCCAGCGAGTGGCGGGCTCTGGTGCCTCGACGGCGTCTCGAGCGGCCCGACTTCTGGTTGGATGCCGCTTACGGAGGACAACGGCGCGCTCATCGTGCGCGCCATCGCGGTCGCCCCCGCGAACAGCCAAATCCTGTACGTGGCCGACGGGTTTGGGTGGATCGTGCGGTCGGCAAACCGCGGCACGAGCTGGAGTTCTCCGAGCGAAGGCCGGTTTCGCCATGTCTGGAGGATTCTCGTCCACCCGACGGAGCCAGATCGACTCTGCGTGGCTGCAGGCTCAGTCGAGGGGGACGATGGAGTGGGCGAGATGGGCCTCTGGGAGTCGATCGACGCCGGAATAAGGTGGGCACCGCTGCTCACAGCTGACGTGACCGACGCCGCCAGGGACCCGGCCGATGCCTCGATTCTGTACGCGGCCGCCCGGCACGAAGGTCTCTACAGGTCCAGCGATTCAGGGCAGAGCTGGGAGCGCGCCTTGCCGTTCGTCTCTGAGCCGGTACACGGCGGGTCGATGATCAAGGTCGCGCTGGGGCGAAAAACCGTCGAGAGCAAGCGGACCGTGGCGGTCAGGTTCGGGCAGGAGATCTTCGTAAACCGCAACGGCGGTCGAGGTCCTCGGCAGCCCGGCGGCGGCCCCTGGGTGTCGAAGGGGTGGCGCGGCGACGGACTCGGGGATCGTTGCCAGGCGCTCGCCGTCGACCCGTTCGACGACGAGGTACTCCTCACGGGGGGCCAAGAACTCGTCCGCACCCAGACCGCATCGTTACCCGGCGGAGGCGAGTGGATGACGGTGGCGAGCCCGTCCTCGCCGGATCCGCAGTGCGTGGAGTTCGACCTGAATCACGAAAGTGTCGTCTATCTCGCCAACGCGAGCGGGATCTTCCAGTCGACCGATGGTGGCCGAACGTGGACAGACCTGGGCGGGGCTTGGTAACAGGCTCGGGTGGCGAGTCGAGGCCAGGTCATCCATTTAGCTCGCCAGGAGCCCAGCGCGCCGCGGGCGCGGTTGCCCCTGTGTAGCCGCGCGCGGAATCCTGTCGTAGAAGCCTACCGAGGTGATGTCGGGGTGTTGTCACGAGCGCATGGCAGCCCAGAAATCCCTGCTCACGTGGACTTCTCACCACGCCATGGGCATGTAGAGAGCGTCGGCAGACGTCCGGCGAGGGCCAAGAAACGGCTTGCTCATGCGGTACGGGTGCTCCCAGACGCGGCTTCGGATGCACATTCTCCATGCGTGGTTAGCCGCCGCGGTCGCGGCGTGATCAGGCCGTTCAGTTGACCTGAAGGGCCCCGGCGGCCTCGGCGGTGTTGTCACGGTGATGGCACGGCCTGCTGACTCCGCTCCCAGCTCGGGGACAGTGTGGATCGCCTGGGGCCGAGTCTGTGTCTAGCCGCCGCCCGATCCAGTCAAGCCGGGCATCCTCCGACGGCATGCGGCAGACAGAAGGCGCACCGGCCGGAGGGGCTGGCGCCTTCGCCCTCCCGTTTCCCCTCGGGCTCCGGCCGTTGCCTGCTCTTGCCTGCGGTGCTGCTTTGCCCGCGTGAACTTTCGGACCTGTGGACGTGTCTAACGCGTATTGGGCACGGGCGGCGTCGCGGTCTGCCCGCGCTGACGCTACACGGGAGGGAGAGAGATGAGGAGATCATTCACAAAGGGGAGCGTTGCGACGCTCCTCGCCGTCACGCTCGCGGTCGCAGTCGCGGCCGCGACGCCCGCGGGCCGCACACAGGCCGCCGCGGCGCAACCGAGCGGGTGCCCGGCGATCATGATGACGGACGAAGTCAGCGTCGGCATGACCGGAACCGGTCTCTCGGTCGTGCAGGGACGTGATCCTGTTAGCTTCGACGCCGAGGTACTCGGCATCCTGACCGGCTTCCCCCTTCCCGGCCGCAA
>Ga0081538_10001226_pt1 | contig 26905 bp, 23 predicted proteins | sample TabmetS5T2R1_FD_71022 | JGI IMG/M metagenome (GOLD analysis project Ga0081538, IMG submission 71022) | Tabebuia heterophylla rhizosphere microbial communities from the University of Puerto Rico - S5T2R1 | ecosystem: Host-associated > Plants > Roots > Rhizosphere ...
GGTCCGGACGGCGTCGGTCACGGCTCGATGTTCACACGTTCGAGCAGCGGCAGCAGCACCTCGGCGTCGCTCGACGCCGTGATGTGGATCGCCCGCGGCTCACGCACCCACGCGATCACGTTCAGCGAGCGCAGCCGGTCGAGCACGAACTGGAACGCGAGCGCCTGGCGGCGGGAGCGGTACTCGCGCAGCACGTCGAAGGCCCAGCCCGTGGTGTGGAGCGAGTAGCGGCGCGTGGCCTCGCTGTTGCGCGCGACGAGCTGGGTCTGGTACGTGCCGTCGCGGACCGTGGAGGTCACGATGAGCGGCGCCTGGCCGCTGATCGCCCGCACCTGGGCGCCGATGTAGAGCGCGAGCGCCAGCGCCTCCGGCCGCAGGCCGCGATAGCGCTCGAGCGGCTGGTCGATCCGCCGCGCCAGCTCGCCCATCCGGCGGTCGCGCCGCAGGCCCGTGACCGCCTCGTCGGCCGGGAACGGGACGATCGTGCCCTCGTCCCAGGCCCGCGCCAGGTCGTCCGGCGTGGCGAAGAACGGCGACTCGGAGAGCGGGTGCAGCACCTCCTCGGCCGAGGCCTTGGCCGTGTGCAGCGCGTTGAGCCGGTCGAGCTCGGCACGGTCCTCGCGCCACAGGCGCATGATCTCGCGCGCCGCCGCGACCTTCCACCAGTAGTTGGACGAGTCGTCGCCGAGCGCCGCCAGGCGCCGGTAGGCGCGCGGATGGCGGCTCGGCGTGGAGTCGAAGTAGAGCCTGACGTAGCTCGGCCGCCCGCCGCCGTAGGCGTCGATGACGCCCTCGAGGTTGCCGATCCCCATGTGGTAGGAGACGAACGCGAGGTCCTCGCGGCCGAGCCGCTCGCGGGCGATGGTCAGGTAGCGCGCGGTGCCGGCCAGCGCGCGCTCGGGGTCGAAGCGCTCGTCGACCCTCGCCCGGGCGCGCCGCAGCGCCTGTGCCCGGCGCTCCTGCCCGCGCCGCTCGGCGCGCGCCAGGCGCCGCGTGTAGCGCTCGCTCGCCGCCACGTCGACGCGCATCCCGAGCAGGTTCTGCCCCGTCTCGGCAAGGATCTGGGTCAGCCCGGCCGCCGCCTCCAGCCCGCCCGGCGCGCGGGCGTCCTCGCGGCCGGCGCTCTCGAGCAGGACGAGGCCCTCGAGCGTGTCGGCGTCCACGCCGGCCTGCTCCGCCGCCCGCTCGACCAGCGGCCGCCAGCGCGCCGTGCGCTCGGCGCTGGCGACCACCCCACCGGGCGAGAGGGCGTAGAGCAGGTGGCTGTTGCCGGCGGCCGCGCGCTCGGCGAACTCGTCGGCGCGGTCGGGATCCCAGGCGAACGGGTCGCGCAGCGGCTCGGCCTCCTCGCCGGCCGGCCCGGGCGGCGTGGGGACGACCGGGACGCCCTCGGGCACCCCGTCGGTACGGGCCAGCACGCCGACCGCCGCGGCGGCGATCAGGACGAGCGCCGCGGCGATGGCGACGATGCGGGGCACCCGGGCTCAGGCGCCTTCCAGGCGGGCGAGCTGCGCGGCGGCCTGCTCGCGCACCGCGGCGACCGGCTCCTCGGCCGCCTGCCGCCGCAGCGCGGCCTCGACCGTGTCGCCCCAGGCCGCCGGGTCGGTCGCCGCGAGCGCCGCGAGCGCGCCGCTGCGGGTCGAGGTCAGCGGGCTCAGCAGCGCCGTCGCCACCAGCGGCTCCGACCACAGGCTCGGCCGCATCCGCTGCACGAGCGAGTCGAGCGTGAGCGCGGCGTCGCGGAGCTCGCCGGTGGGCAGGCGGCGGTCCTCGGGGCCGGAGGCGAGCTGCTCGAGCGGCAGCGTGCGCTCGGCGAAGGCGATCAGGCGCGACCGCCGCTCGCGCCGGCGCGTGCGGGCGAGCTGGTGGTGCAGCTCGGGATCGTGCGGGTGGTCCTGGAGCTGGCGCCAGCCGGCCTCCCAGGCGTCGAGCCCCATCGCCTCGGCGGCGCTCCACAGCGGCAGCAGGTCGTCGCGGCGCTGGAGGCGCGCGGCGACGTAGCGGCGCGCCTCGTCCCAGCCGAGCAGGCGCCCGCAGCGCTCGGCGACGGCCACGTGCTGCTCGTAGTCCTCGGCCCAGACGAGCAGGTCGGCCGCCGCGCGCATGCGGACCACGTTCGGCGCGCGGTCGGCCAGCAGGTCGAGCACGCAGGCCGCCACGCGCGGGCCCGGCTCGTAGTCGTCGATGTCCTCCACCGGGCCGCCGTTCACGAGCGCGGCGAGGATCACGCACGCGCCGTCGAGCAGCGCGTCGTCGACGAGGCCGCCGAGCTCGTCCTCGAGCCGCCCGGAGGTGGCGCACGCGTGGGCGACGAACTCGGGCATCACGACGCCCTCGCAGCCGTGGCGCAGCAGCCAATCGCGGACCTCGGCGGGCAGGTCGTCGTGCGCGGTCAGGCGGCCGATCGCCTCGACCTTGTCCCAGCCGGACGCGGCGCGGGCGTCGCGCCACAGGTCGAGGATCGGCGGCGGCATGCGGCGGAAGCGCGCGCTCATCGCTGCGCAGCGATGGTAGAAGGCGCGCCCGGTCGGGTACGCCGATCACCATGACCCTACGACGGAAGAAGAGCCGCAAGGCCCAGGCGGCGGACGTCCTGGGCACCTATCTCAAGCTCAAGGCAGCCGGCAAGGCGGCCAAGGGCGCCAAGAAGGCCGCGAAGGGCACGGCGGCCTACCAGGCGGCCAAGCGCACGCCGATGATCAAGCGCGTGCCGCTGATCATCGCCGGCGCCGCCGCGGCGGTGTTCGTCGCCGCCAAGGTGCGCGGCGGCGAGGACGAGGCAGCCACCGCCTGACGAAGGCTTGCGAGGGCCCCGCGGCGCGGGGCCCTCGTCGTTCTACGACGCCGACGTCGACCTGATCAGCGCGAACACCGCGCCCTGCGGGTCTCGCACCGGCGCGAAGCGCCCGTACGGCGAATCGTGCGGCTCGCTCAGCAGCTCGCCGCCGAGCTCGCGCGCGCGCTCGAACCCCGCGTCGACGTCGTCGAGCATGAAATAGGTCAGCCAGTAGGGCGGCAGCTGCGCGTCGTCGCCGGCCAGCCCGAGCATGCCGCCGACGACCTGATCGCCGACCTTCACGAGCTGGTAGCCGCCGCCGGGCATCTCAGGCAGGTTCTCGAACCCGTAGTCGAAGAGTGAGCCGTAGAAGCGGACCGCGGCGTCGAGGTCGTGCGTCATGAGCTCGTTCCAGCTCAGCGTGCCGTTCTCGTTCACGAGCTGAGCGCCGGCGTGCGCGCCCGGCTCCCAGATGCCGAACATCGCCCCGCCGGGGTCGGCGGCGACGATCATGCGGCCCTGGTCGAAGATCTCCAGCGGGCCGAACATGACGCGGCCGCCGGCGTCGGCGACCGCTTGCGCATGGGCGTCGACGTCGCGTCCGTTGAGGTACGTCGTCCAGAACGCGGCCGGGGGCGTGCCCGGCTGGTTCGGGCCGATGCCGGCCACGCGCTTGCCGTCCTTGAGCGCCTGGTGGTAGTGCCCGGCCTCCTCGCCGGCGTCCTCGAACTCCCAGCCCAGCAGCCCGCCGTAGAACGCCAGCGCGCCCTGCAGATCGGGCGTGGTCAGGTCGACCCAGCTCGGCGTGCCCGGCTCGTAGCTCGTGCGCTCGGCCACGCTAGACGCACTCCATCCACATCACCTGCGGCATCCGCCCGCCGGCGATCCGGTACACGCGCCCCTGGGCCACCGAGAAGATGAGCCGGCCGCGGCCGCGCTTCCAGATCAGGTCGCGCCCGCCGCCGAGGTTCTGCCGGCTCTTGAGCCGCTTGTAGAGCCGCCGCACCTTGCGCGTGCGGTCGCCCACCTCCACGCCGCGGCGGGTGGCGAAGCCCTTGCGCGCGACGTCGATGTAGCGCAGCTTGCCGTTGTGGAAGCGCAGCGTCGGCCCCTGGCCGGTGTTCGGCGGGCCGTCGACGAGGTACACGCAGTCGCCCACGCGCGAGCGCTCGAGGTGCACGCCGGCCGCCTCTCGCGCCTCCCTGACGGTCATGTTCGTCTTGACCTTCCCGATCCCGTTCGTGCGGAGCTTGGACACGCCCTCGACGAGGCCGGGGGCCTGGGCGGCGGCCGGCGCGGCGAGGCCAAGGGCGGCGCTGACGGTGAGGGCGGCGGTGAGGCGAGCTGACATGGCGCGCACCGTATCGGCTCACCGGGTTCTCTTACGCGCCGCTTAGCGGTCTCTCAGCTTGCGCGGACACGATCCGGACGTGCGCATCCTGGTCGTGGACGACGAGCCCGCGGTGCGCGAGGCGGTCGACCGGGCGCTGCGGCTCGAGGGCTACGACACGGAGCTGGCGGCCGACGGCGCCGAGGCGCTCGACGCGCTGGCCGACCGGGCCCCCGACGCGCTCGTCCTCGACCTGCTGATGCCGCAGGTCGACGGGCTGGAGGTGTGCCGCCGGCTGCGCGCGGCGGGCGACCGCACGCCGGTTCTCGTCCTGACCGCACGCGACGGGGTGCCCGACCGCGTGCGCGGGCTCGACGCCGGCGCCGACGACTACCTGGTCAAGCCGTTCGCGCTCGAGGAGCTGCTCGCGCGCCTGCGCGCCCTGCTGCGGCGCAGCGCCGGCGCCGTCGCCGGCGAGGTGCTGCGCTTCGCCGACCTCGAGCTCGAGCCGCAGGCGCACGAGGTCCGCCGCGGCCGCCGCCCGGTCGAGCTCACGCGGACCGAGTTCCTGCTGCTCGAGCTGCTGCTCCGCCACCCGCGCCAGGTCCTGACCCGCTCGCAGATCTTCGAGCGCGTCTGGGGCTACGACTTCGGGCCGGCGTCGAACTCGCTCGAGGTCTACGTCGGGTACCTGCGGCGCAAGCTCGAGGCCGAGGGCGAGCCGCGGCTGATCCAGACCGTGCGCGGCGTCGGCTACGTCCTGCGCGAGCCGTGAGCCTGCGGCGGCGGATCGCGTTCACGGCCGCCGCGGCGGTGGCCGTGGCCGTCGCGCTCGGCTCCGTCGCCGCGTACCTGGTCGTGCGCGACACGCTGCTGGGGCAGATCGACGCCTCGCTGCGCCGCGTCGCGGCCCCGGCGCTGACCGAGCGCTTCACGATGCGCCTGTCGGCCGACCCGCAGCTCGACCCGCTCGAGCGGCCGGTGGTCTTCACCCAGCTCGTGGAGGGCGACCGGCTGATCGCGTCGGCGGGCGAGCGGCGGAGGCTGGGCGACCGGGAGGACGTCCAGGCCGTGGCCGACGGCGAGCGCGAGGCGTTCTTCTCCGACGAGACGGTCGACGGCACCCACGTGCGCGTCTACACGCGGCGGGCGGGGCCGCGTCTGGCCGTGCAGGTCGCGCGGCCGCTGACCGAGGTCGACGACGCGCTCGGCACCCTGCGGCTCGGGCTCGGCCTGCTCGCGCTGACCGGGGTCGCGCTCGCCGCCTTCCTCGGCCGGCTCGCCACCCGCCACGCCGTCCGCCCGGTGCTCCGGCTGACCGAGAGCGCCGAGCATGTCGCCAGCACCCGCGATCTCTCGCACCGGATCGAGGCGGGCGGCGGCGACGAGCTGGCGCGGCTGGCCGCCTCCTTCAACACCATGCTCGAGGCGCTCGGGGACTCCCAGCAGGCGCAGCGGCGCCTCGTCGCCGACGCCTCGCACGAGCTGCGCACGCCGCTCACGTCGCTGCGCACCAACCTCGAGGTGCTCGGCTCGCCGCACGAGCTCGCGCCGGCCGACCGCGAGCGCCTGCGGGCGGACCTCGTCGCCCAGCTCGAGGAGCTCAGCGAGCTGGTGGGGGACCTCGTCGAGCTCGCACGCGACGGCGAGCCGTGCGAGGAGCCGCACGAGCCGCTGCGGCTCGACGAGCTCGTCGCCGCCGCCGTCGAGCGCGCCCGGCGGCACGCGCCCGAGGTCGCGTTCGCCGCCGACCTCGAGCCGTCGGTCGTGGCGGGCGCGCGCGGCCGGCTCGACCGCGCGGTCTCCAACCTGCTCGACAACGCGGCCAAGTGGAGCCCGCCGGGCGGCACGGTGGAGGTCGTGCTGCGCGACGGCGACCTGACGGTGCGCGACCACGGGCCGGGGATCGCGGCCGAGGACCTCCCGCGGGTGTTCGACCGCTTCTACCGCGCGGCGGCGGCGCGCGGGCGCGCCGGCTCGGGGCTTGGCCTGGCGATCGTGCGGCAGGTCGCCGAACGGCACGCGGGCACGGTCAGCGCCGAGGCGGCGCCCGGCGGCGGCGCGCTGCTGCGGCTCGCCCTCCCGGCCTCTCATCCGATTCCTATCTGAGCGCGAAGCGCCTCTCAGGGCGCTCGGGCTCCATGGGGGCATGCACACCCCAACCCTCATCCGGCCGCTCGCCGCGGCCCTGGCCTGCGGGCTCGCCCTGACCGCCTGCGGCGCCGACGATCCCGCGGCCGAGCCGGCCGCCGGCGACCGCGAGCAGGCCAACCGCGACGCGATGCTCGACTACGCGAGCTGCATGCGCGAGAACGGCGTCGACATGCCCGACCCCGAGCCGGGAGGCGGCATCCGCCTCCGCGTCCCCGAGGGGGTGAGCCCGGACAAGGTCGAGGCGGCCCAGGAGCAGTGCCGCGAGCACCTCGACGCCGTCGAGCCGCCCGAGCTGAGCGAGGAGCAGCAGAAGGAGTTCCAGGAGGCAGCGCTCGCGCACGCGCGCTGCATGCGCGAGCACGGGATCGACATGCCCGACCCCACGTTCGGCGAGGACGGCCGCGCGCAGGTCCGGATCCGCCGAGGCGCGGGCGCGGGCGGCCCCGACCCCGAGGATCCCGAGTGGAAGGCGGCCGAGGAGGCGTGCCGCGACGAGCTGCCCGAGGGGATCCGGGAGCGGGACCAGTGAAACGCGCGGCCGTTGCCGCGGCCGGCGCCGCCGCGGTCGTCGTCGTCGCCGTCCTCGTGGTCGGCGGCGACGAGGCCCCGCCGGTGCGGGCCGCAGCCGCGACCGCCACCGCGACGGTCGAGCGGCGCGACCTCGTGGACCGCGAGAGCATCGCCGGCACGCTCGGCTACGCGGACGCCTCGCCGCTCCTCGCGGGCGCGCAGGGCACCGTGACCTGGCTACCGGAGCCGGGCAGCGTCATCCGCCGCGGCCGCCCGCTCTACCGGCTCGACGACGAGCCCGCCGCGTGGCTGCTGTACGGGTCGCTGCCGGCGTGGCGCGACTTCGCTCCAGGCATGCCCGACGGCGAGGACGTCCGCCAGCTCGAGCGCAACCTGCGGGCGCTCGGCCACGACCCGGACGGCGAGATGACCGTCGACGACGAGTGGACGTGGGCGACCACCGCCGCCGTCCAGCGCTTCCAGGACGAGCGCGGGCTGACCGAGGACGGGACGCTGGCGCGCGGCGAGCTGGCGTTCCGCGACGGGCCGGCGCGCGTCGGCGAGCTGCGCGCGCGGCTCGGCCAGACGGTGGCGCCGGGTGCCGAGATCGCCCAGCTCTCGACCACGCGGCGCGAGGTCACCGTCGACCTCGAGGCGACCCGCCAGCGGCTCGCGCGCAAGGGCGCGGGCGTGACCGTCGAGCTCCCGGACGGCCGCACGGCGCGCGGCCGGATCGCCGAGGTCGGCAGCGTCGCCGAGCGCGGCGCCGAAGAAGGCGCGGAGCCCACCATCGAGGTCACGATCACGCTGCGCGGCCGCGCGGCGCGGGGCTCGGGCCTGGACCAGGCGCCGGTCGACGTCGGCTTCGAGGCCGCCCGCCGCCACGACGCCCTGGTGGTCCCCGTGACCGCACTGCTCGCCGTGGCGGGCGGCGGCTACGCGGTCGAGACCGGCGAGGGGCGCCTGGTCGAGGTCGATCCCGGCACCTACGCGGAGGACTACGTCGAGGTCGAGGGCGCCGGCCTGCGCGAGGGCATGAAGGTGGTGACCGCCGAATGACGGTTCTGGCGCTCGACGGCGTCCGCAAGGCCTACCCCGGCGGCGTCGAGGCGCTGCGCGGCGTCTCGCTGCACGTGCGGGCGGGCGAGCTGCTCGCCGTCGTCGGACCCTCGGGCTCGGGCAAGTCGACCCTGCTGCACGTGATGGGAACGCTCGAGCGCCCGACGAGCGGGGCGGTGGCGGTCGCCGGCCAGGACGTGGCCGCGCTCGGCGACCGCGCGCTGGCGCGCCTGCGGGCCACCAGGATCGGCTTCGTCTTCCAGCAGTTCTTCCTGCTCGACGGCATGACCGCGCTCGAGAACGTCGCCACCGGCCTGCTGTACGCGGGCGCGGCGGCCGCCGAGCGCCGGGCGCGGGCGCGCGAGGTGCTGGAGCGGGTCGGGCTCGGAAACCGGCTCTCCCACCACCCGGCGCAGCTGTCCGGCGGCGAGCGCCAGCGGGTGGCGATCGCCCGCGCGCTCGTCGGGCGGCCGGCGATCGTGTTCGCCGACGAGCCGACCGGCAACCTCGACAGCCGCGCCGGCGCCGAGATCGTCGCGCTGCTGCACGAGCTGCACGGCGCCGGCGCGACGATCCTCGTCATCACCCACGACCGCGAGATCGCGGCGCGGATGCCGCGCCGCGTCGAGGTGCGCGACGGCCGGGTGGTGGCGGACGGATGACCGCCGCCGACATCCTGCGCACGGGCTCGATCGGCCTGCGCACGCGGCGGGCGCGGGCCGCGCTGAGCGCGCTCGGGGTGGCGATCGGGATCGCCTCCATGGTCGCGGTGCTCGGGATCTCCGAGTCCTCGCGTGCCGACCTCATCGCCCAGCTCGACCAGCTCGGCACGAACCTCCTGCGCGTGGCGCCCGGCCAGTCGTTCACGGGCGACGACGTCGAGCTGCCGGAGAGCGCGGGCGCGATGATCCGGCGCGTCGGCGGCGTGCAGGCCACGGCCGCCGCCAAGGTCGTCGGCGGCGCGACCGTGCGCCGCAACGCCCTGATCGACGAGGCCGAGACCGGCGGCATCGCGGTCACGGCGGCCGAGCCGTCGTTGCCCGCCACGGTCGGCGCGCAGCTCGCGCGCGGCCGCTTCCTCTCGCCGGCCACGGAGCGCTATCCGGTCGTCGTCCTCGGCGCGGACGCCGCGGCGCGGCTGGGCGTCACCCGCACGGGAGTACGGGTCTGGATCGGCGAGCGCTGGTTCCAGGTCATCGGGATCCTCGAGCCCGTCGCGCTGGCCACGGCGCTCGACTCGAGCGCGCTGATCGGGTTCCCGGCCGCCGAGGACCTGCTCGGCGCCGACGCGTCGCCGTCGACGATCTACGTGCGCGCCGAGCCCGACGACATCGCGGGCGTCCGGGAGCTGCTGGGCCGCACCGCGAGCCCCGAGCGCCCCGAGGAGGTCGACGTCTCACGGCCGTCCGACGCGCTCGAGGCTCGCGCGGCGGCCAAGACCGCCTTCACCTCGCTGTTCCTCGGGCTCGGCGCCGTCGCCCTGCTCGTCGGCGGCGTCGGGATCGCCAACGTGATGGTGATCTCGGTCCTCGAGCGGCGCTCGGAGGTCGGGCTGCGGCGGGCGCTCGGGGCCACGCGCCGCGAGGTCGGGAGCCAGTTCCTCGCCGAGTCGCTGCTGCTGGCCGCCGGCGGCGGGCTGGCCGGCGTGGCCCTCGGGGCGGTCGTCACCGCGGGCTACGCGGCGAGCCAGGGCTGGCAGGCGGTCGTGCCGCCGGCCGCGCTCGCGGGCGGCCTGTGTGCGGCGTCCGCGATCGGCGCGGTGGCCGGGCTGTACCCGGCGCTCCGCGCCGCGCGGCTCTCCCCGACGGAGGCGCTGCGATCGGTGTAGGGCGGCGCCGCTACGTCAGTCGTCGTCGCGGCCGCCGTGGTTGCCGCCGCCGCCGGAGCGCTCGACCTCGAGCGCCACCCAGCGCCCGTCGCGCCGCCTGACGACGGTCTCGACGTTGCGCATGCCGGCCTTCAGGCCGCGGAAGCCGTCGATGCGCTCGAAGCGGGTGTTGCGCGTGACCTTGACGCGCTTGATCCCGCGCTCGGAGTCGTCGAGCCGGAACGTGCGGTTCTCGCGGTTGACGGAGAGGACGGTGCCCTCGAACTCGGCGGCCGAGGCGGCGGCGGGGGCGGCCGCGACCGCGGCCGTGAGCAGGGCGGGAACGGCGATGCGTGCGATCTTCATGCCGACAGCCTCCCCGGCGCCGTGGGAAGCGGCCGCCAACCGCAGGTGAAGAGTCGGCAAAGCCCGTGGCTACGATGGCCCCCAAGTTCCAAGGGAGGCTGAGATGAAGAGGGTTGGGATCGTCGCCGTCCTGGTGACGGCGCTCATCGCCGCGTTGCCGTCCGTGGCGGCCGCGCACAAGAAGCACAAGGACCGGGACACCGAGGTCCGGCTGCTCGCGATCAACGACTTCCACGGCAACCTGCAGCCGCCGAGCGGCTCGTCGGGCCGGATCGCCACCGGGCCGACCACGACCGTCGACGCCGGCGGCGCCGAGTACCTGGCCACACACCTCGCGCGGCTGCGGGCCGGCAAGCGCCACACGTTCTCCGTCGCCGCGGGCGACAACATCGGCGGCACGCCGCTGATCTCCGGCCTGTTCCACGACGAGCCGACGATCGAGGCGCTCAACAAGATGGGCCTCGACGTCGCCGGCGTCGGCAATCACGAGTTCGACGAGGGCTGGCGCGAGCTGCGGCGCATGCAGCACGGCGGCTGCCATCCGGTCGACGGCTGCCAGGACGGCGACCCGTTCAGCGGCGCCTTCTTCCAGTACCTGGCGGCGAACGTCTTCTTCGAGGGCACCGACCGCACGATCCTGCCGCCGTACGAGATCGAGCGCGCCGGGCGCGAGAAGGTCGCGTTCATCGGGCTCACGCTCGAGGGCACGCCGCTGGTCGTCACGCCCGCCGCGGTCGAGGGGCTCGAGTTCCGCGACGAGGTCGTGACCACCAACGCGCTCGTCCGCAAGCTCCGCCGCCGCGGGATCGAGACGATCGTCGTGCTCATCCACGAGGGCGGCCAGCAGAACGCCCCGTTCGCGCAGGGCTTCATGGACGTCAACCGCTGCGACAACTTCTCCGGGGCGATCAAGCCGATCGTCGAGGCGCTCGACCGCGAGGTCGACGCGGTGGTCTCGGCCCACACCCACCAGCCGTACGTCTGCACGTTCAACGGCATCCCGACCACCAGCGCCGCCTCGTTCGGCCGCCTGATCACGGCGATCGACCTGCGGATCGACGGTCGCCGCGACGACGTCGAGTTCGTCCACGCCCGCAACCACATCGTCACCCGCGACGTCGCCGCGGACCCGCGGCAGACGCGGCTGATCGCGAAGTACGAGGAGCTGTCGGCGCCGATCGCCAACCGCGTCGTGGGGACGGCGACGGCCGACATCGTGCGCGCCGCGAACGCCGCCGGCGAGTCCCCGCTCGGCGACGTGATCGCCGACGCCCAGCTCGCCGCCACCGCGCCGACCGACTTCGGCGGCGCCGTCGTGGCGTTCATGAACCCGGGCGGGATCCGCGCCGACATCGCCGCCGGCGAGGTCACGTACGGCGAGCTGTTCACCGTCCAGCCGTTCAGCAACGTGATGACGGTCAAGACGATGACCGGCGACATGATCCGGCGACTGCTCGAGCAGCAGTTCGAGGTCGCGACGCCGCCGCGGATCCTCCAGGTGTCGGCCGGCTTCGCGTACTCGTACGACGCGACCGCGCCCGCCGGCAGCCGGGTGTCCAACATCACGATCGGCGGCGTCCCGGTCAGCCCGACGGCGTCCTACCGCGTGGCCATGAACAACTTCCTCGCCGACGGCGGGGACGGGTTCACGGTCTTCCGCGAGGGGACGGACCAGCTGGGCGGCGAGATCGACCTCGACGCGCTCGCGAACTACTTCATGGAGCACTCGCCGGTCGCCCCCGGCCCCCAGAACAGGATCACGCGCCTCGACCAGCCGTAAGAATCCCGCACGTGCCCGTCGAGCTCCCTGAGGGGCGGTATCTGTCCTGCGCGTTCGGCGTCAGCCCGGACGCCGCAGGACAGACGCGGGCGCTGCTCATGCGCAACCGCTTCCTCGCCGCCGAGGGCGGCGTCCGGCCCGACGTGCTCTCGCTGGGCCCGACCGCCGAGCACGAGCAGCGCCGCCGGACGCTGCTCGAGCGCGGGCTGCTGACCGAGCAGCTCGGCTTCCGCAACATCTACGAGCACTACCGCGAGCACGGCTGGCGCTCGGCGGAGCCCACCGCCGAGCTCGAGGACGTGAGCGGGCACCGGGTCGCCGAGGAGACGCGGGCGGACGGCTCGCCGTGGCGGGTCGCCTACCGGGTTCCGGGCGCCGCCCGGCCGCTCTACGACTACGTGCGCGACGACGGGAGCCCGTTCCTGCGCATCAGCCAGTTCGGCCTCGCCGATCGCGCGAGCTGGCGGGGCACGATCCAGAAGCTCGGGCCCGGCGGCGACGTCGTCGGCGAGTTCGAGGCGCCCGGGCAGTGGTTCCGGGCCTGGATCCGGGAGCTGGCCGAGGGCCACGAGCGCTGCTTCGTGTTCGTCGACTCGCGCTTCGTGGTGCCGCACATCGTCCCGATGCGGGGGGCGCGGATCCATCTGCTCTACCAGATGCACAACATGCACGTGCAGCCTCCGCGCCGCTGGGACTCGGAGGTCGATCCCGTGTACGCCCGCGTGCTGGCGCGGATCGGGGGCATGGACGCGATGGTCAACCTCACGGAGCGCCAGCGCGAGGACATCGGCGAGCGGCGCGGGAGGACGAACAACATGTTCGTGATCTCCAACCCGGTCGACGTGCCGGAGCCGCCGCCCGGCCTCGGGCCGCGCGATCCCGGGTTGGTGGCGGTGATGGCGCGCCTCGAGCCGCAGAAGCGGCTCACCCACGCGATCCGTGCGTTCGAGCAGGTGATCGAGGCGGCGCCGGGCGCTCGGCTCGAGATCTACGGCGAGGGCAGCCACCGCTCGCACCTGGAAGCCGAGATCGCGAAGCGCGGGCTCGGGGAGTCGGTGTTCCTCCGCGGCTTCGACCCGCAGGCGCGGGAGGTCCTGTGGAAGGCGAGCGCGTTCATCCTGAGCAGCAGCTTCGAGGGCTACCCGCTGTCGACGCTCGAGGCGATGAGCCACGCCTGCCCGGTCGTCGCGTACGACATCAAGTACGGCCCGCGCGAGCAGATCGACGACGGCGTCGACGGCTTCGTGGTGCCCGCCGGCGACACGGCGGCGCTGGCCGAGCGGATCGTCGAGCTGTTGCGCTCGCCCGAGCTCGTGCAGCGGATGGGCGCCGCCGCCCGCGAGCGCGTGGCGCGCTACGGGCCGACGGAGTTCGCCGGCCGCTGGGCCGAGGTGCTGCGCTCGGCGGTCGAGCGCCAGCCGGACCGCACGCAGATCGACGAAGCCGAGCTGGAGCTGACCCGCCTGCGCGCGGTCCCGCCCGGGGTCCTGCGGCGCGGGGCGGACTTCGAGGCCGCCCGCGTGCCCGCCGACGGCCGGCTCGAGCTGGCCGGCGAGCTGCGGCTGACGTTCCCCAAGCGCCGCTCGACGCTCGAGTCGGCGGAGCTGCGGCTCGACGCCGTCGACGCCGAGACGGGCGAGGTCCGCCGTCTCCCGCTCGCGGTCGAGCCGGGCGAGCGGTCGCTCGCGTTCAGCGCCGACCTGCCGCTGGCCGACGTGGCCGGCACCGTGCGGCTGCGCCTGCGGCTCACGTGGGAGAACTCGGCCTGGGAGACCTTCGTGGCCCGGCCGCCCGGCGGCGAGGACGAGGTGTCGGTCTCGTTCGGGCCCGACGGGGTGCTCGCGCTCAGCCGTCCCGCCGCCTGATCGCGGCGGCGTGCTCGCGCCAGCGCTCCCGCTCGGGGGTCAGCTCGGGCTGCGAGGGGTGGACGCCGTCGGCCCAGTGGATCAGGCCGTCCCCGCTCATCGGCATCCGGGTCGGGACGGTCGCCCAGCGATCGGGGATCCGCGTCCGGCCCGGGCCGAAGACGTAATGCAGCGCCTCGACGTCGTCGAGCCCGAACTCCTTGGCCAGCGGCACGGCCTCTGTGCTCAGCCGCTGCTCGCGCAGGCGGGCGAGGTCGGCGACGAGCACGTCGCCGGTGAAGGCGTCGAAGTCGAAGGCGTGGCGGGCGAGCGCGGTGCGGCGCAGGGCGGCCGAGGTCTCGGTGCGGGGCCCGAGCCGGAGGGCGGCGGTGTGGATCACGCCGAAGCCGCTGGCGTCGCGGCCGGGCTGCGTGGGGGCGGCGATCGCGTGGCCGTCGAGGTCGAGCGCGGCGAGCTCGGCGACGTCGGCGGTCGCGATCGCGGGCAGCGGCAGGAGCACGACGCGGTCGACGTCTCCGAGCAGGTCGGCGAGCAGGAGGCGGACCGGGCCGGCGGCGAGCGGGCCGAGCTGCACGTGCCCGACGCCGAGGTCGGGGAAGCGCCGCTGCAGGCGCTTGACCCCGCCGCCGGTGCCGGGGTGGCCGAGCACCCAGACGTGCAGCGGCCGCGAGGCGTGCTCGAACAGCGACTCGACCAGCACCGCGAGGTCGAGCCCGCCGCCCTTGGACAGGATGACGGCGCAGTGGACGGCGTCAGCGGCCGGCGGGCGGTTCGTGGTCGTCGCCTCGAGGACGGGTTGCAGGTCGAGCGTGGCCGCGCGGACCTTCGCTCCCACGGTGCGCCGGCGTTCGGCGGCGGCCACGTCGTCGGCCGTCAGGTCGCGCCAGAGCCCGTAGACCTCGTCCTCGGGGCGGCCGGCGAGGATCGCTCGCAGGACCTGCTCGAGCTTGTCGTCGATGCCCTCGCGCATGGCGGCGAACGCGCGGTCGTCGATGCCCGCCAGCCCGTCGAAGCGCACGTCCGAGGGGTTGTGGGGACGGAAGTCGACGTCGAGCCCGATCGAGCGCACCGGCAGGTAGCAGTGCAGGCGGGAGGTCACGACCGTGCCATGGCGCGTGCGGTACGTGTCGAGCAGGTCGAGCGCGCGGCCCATGTTGGCGACGAAGCTGCGCGTGCGGACCTCGAGGTCGCTGTGGTGGTAGACGACCGCGCCCTCGGGGGCGGGGTCGACGTCGACGTAGGCGGGCGGCGCGCCGTGCGGCGCGGCCGGGCCCTCCGGGAAGACGGTGTCGATCGTCGTCGTCAGGCAGCCGGAGAAGAACGCCGGGACGCCGATCGAGAGCAGCAGGTACACGGTCGTCCAGTCGCGGCAGCCGACCGGCCCGTAGCGCTTGAGGTACTCGATCGCCTCGGGGGTGAGCAGCGAGCGCTTGTTGCAGTGGAACGAGACGAAGATCGGCCGCAGGTTGCGGTGCAGGGGAAACGCGTGGCGCCAGTTGAAGAGCGGGTGCATGTACCAGCCGAAGGCGAGCGTCCAGGTGTCCTCCGGGATCGGCTGGTAGATCGAGGCGTCGCGGTGGGCGGCGATCACCTCCAGGTCGGTGTCGACGTCGTCGCGCCGCAGGTCGGGCCGGGTCCGGTCGCGCAGTCGCTCGAGCAGGCCGGTGAGCGGCTCGTCGCCGTGGAGGCGGACGTTGCGGTGGCGGACGAGGTGCCCGAGCGAGGCGATGCTCTGGATGTGGTCGCCGATGTTGGCCGAGGCGCGGTTGGCCGCAGGATGGCCGTAGTCGAGCACCGCGAACGTACGGCGGCCCGGGCTGGGCGCGGTCGGCGAGTCCGGGTCGGCGGCCACCCACTCCCGCATCCAGTCGCGGTGCTTGGAGGCCGCGGCCCAGACCTGGTCGTCCTCGCGCACATGGCGGTCGAACACGGCGAAGATGGCCCGCGCCTCGTCCGCGGCGCCCATTCCGAACACAGGGCCGAGCACGTCGAACCAGAACTTCGCGCGCAGGTCGGGCGGGTCCTCGGCCGCGAGGCGGCGGAGCTCGGCGAGCGCGTGGTCCGGATCGGTGGCGAGGCCGGCGCGCGCCCACTCGGCGGCGGCGTGGCGGCTCCATGTGGGCTCCGGGACCGCGCGGAAGTGCTCCCACGCGAGGTCGACGTAACCCTGGCGGTAGGCGACGATGCCGGCGAGGGCGTTGCCGAGGTCTCGGGTCTCGTCGTGGCGGGCGAGCGAGGTGGCGATCGAGCGGGCGGCGTCGTGGTCGTCGGCGCCGATCAGCGTGCGGACCTGGTTGACGATCGCGTGGTCGACGCCGCGCCCGCGCTCGAGCGCGCGGACGAGCGCCTCGCGCGGCGGCGGCTGCGGCTCGTCGGCGGCGGGCTCGTGCTGCTCGGGCTGCGGCTCGTCCGGCCGCAGCTGCTTGACGACGCTTCGCACCCGCTGGATCGCGCGGCTAGTCACGGACGACGTGCAGCCTCGTGCGGTGCTCGCGCCGGAACCCGTCGCGGCCGGCGAAGTACTCGTCGACCGCCGCGCGGCAGCCCGACCAGGCGTAGTAGTCGTCGAGCACGATCCGGCCGCCGGGGACGAGCAGCGGGGCGATCCGGGTCAGGCAGGTCATGGTCGACTCGTACCAGTCGCCGTCGAGGTGGGCGACCGCGACCGGCTCGTCGAGGTCGATGGTGTCCTCGAACAGGCCCTCGATCAGCTCGACGTGGTGCTCGGCGGGCGGCACGCCGAGGCGCGTGAACGAGTCGGCGACCTCGTGGTAGAGGTCGCTGCGGTAGCCGTAGTAGGTCTCGCCGCCGACGCCCTTGGCCTGGCCTCCCGCGATGGCGGCGTAGCGCTCGTGGACGTCGGGGCCGTCGCGGTCGGTCGGCGGCGGGATCATGCCGAACACGTCGTAGACCTTCATCGGCCGCGCGGCGTCCTTGGCGGCCGCCATCACGATCGCCGAGCCGCCGAGCGCCGTGCCCGCCTCGATGACGAGGCCGGGCAGGGCGCCGCGGTCGGCGTCGATGACCATCGCCGCGAGCTCGCGGAGATTGTCCTCCTTGAGGTAGGTCAGGTGCTCGCGGCGGGCGCGGGCGATCGTCTCCTCCACGCTGGGCGGCAGGTCGTAGGCGGAGGCGGCGAGCTGCGTCCTGGCGTCGCGCAGCTGCGCGCGCGTGGCCTTGAGCCTGCGGCGCGCGTCGCGCAGCTCGGTCTCCAGCTCGGGCGCCGCCCAGCGCGCGATCCGGCGCCTGACACGTCGGGCGATGGAGGGCATGCGGGCGTGGCAGTCTACGCGTACACCCTCTCCATCCAGGCGCTCCAGGCCTGCGCGGTGCGCTGCTCGTCGGCGTCGGCGGCGAACAGGTGGGCGGTCATGCCGGTCGGCTCACCCCACGTGGCGCGGCCGAAGAAGCGGTAGAGCGCGTCGCCGGTGCGGAGTCCGAGGAAGTGGTCGTTGCTGTAGTCGACCACCGCGTCCTCGGCGGGGAGGCCGTCGACCTCGAGCCGGACCGTGCTCCCGACCCCGTTGGCGCCGAGCGCGCGCTTGAGCCGGTCGAGCGAGCCGGGCCGGGATGAGGCCTCGGGGGCGAGGATGCCGTCGGGGCCGCCGCCGACGAACGTCGCCGCGCGGCCCTTGAAGTGGCCGAGGTACTCGCCCAGCGTGTGGAGGTAGAAGTCGGTGTGCTTGTCGGCGGCGTCGTACTGGTTGTCCCAGTCGTCGGTGATGATGCCGCTGTGGACGTAGCGCAGGACGGTGTTGCCGCCGCTGCGGGCCTCGATGATGTCCTCGATCGAGTTGAACCAGCCGTTCTCGCCCTCCTGGCGCATGAGGAAGCGGTGTGGCGGGTCGTAGACCTGGGCCTTGTCGCGCTCGATCAGGCCGGGGAACAGCCAGGCGGCGTTGCCCTCGGAGGTGGCGACGGCCGCCCACACCTCCTCGGGCGTCGCGGGCAGCTCGACCTCGCGGCGGATCTCGAACTCAGGGGGCATCGGGGGACTCCTTCTGCTTCGTGATGGAGGGGTGGAGGGCGACGACGAGCCGGTGCGGGCGTCCGCCCTCGGCCGTGCCGTCGTGGTACTTGGCGGCGAGCGCGGTGAGCGCGTGGGAGAGCTCCTCGGCGAACGCCGCGCGGTCCTTCGCGGTCGCGAAGCGGATCTCGCTGTCGACCGCGAAGGTCGCCAGCGTCTGGCGGGCCTTGGCGGCGGCGCCGATCAGCTCCCCGACCTCCCGCACGAGGCGGGCGCCGAGGGCGAGCATCCAGCGGGCGGAGAGCTGGTCGGGCGCGCGGTCGGGGTCCGGGGCGACCTCGGCGAGCGCGGTCGGCGAGATCACGTAGGAGGCGGCCGTGGCGCGCAGGACGCGCTCGGTCATATTGCCCTTGCGGCGCTCCTCGACGAGCTCGACGAGCCCATGCCGCTCGAGCGCCCGCAGGTGGTAGTTGGCCTTCTGCCTGGTCAGGCCGGCCCGGGCGGCCAGCGTGGTCGCTGAGCCCGGCTCCGCCAGCGCGGCGAGCAGCCGAGCCCTGACCGGGTCGAGCGAGACCTCGGCGGCGGCCGGGTCGTCGATGACTGCGACGTCGAGCATGTCGTCGATGGTCTCACCGACAACTTGTTCTGTCAAGACAATTATTCCCGTCGGTACCCTCAACCACCCTCAAGGGGGTCTGACCCCGTCGAGGTCATACGTCCCACCCTCAAGGGGGTCTGACCCCGTCGAGGTCATACGTCCCACCCTCAAGGGGGTCTGACCCCGTTTAGGCTGGGGCGGTGCCGGATTACGGGCGTGAGCTGCAGTTCGGCGTCTTCGTGACGCCCGCGAACGAGCGACCTCAGGGGGTCGTCGAGCTCGCCGTGCTGGCCGAGGAGGTCGGGCTGGACCTGGTGTCGTTCCAGGACCACCCGTACCAGCCGCGGTTCCTCGACACGTGGACGCTGCTGGCCTACGTGGCCGCGCGCACGCGGCGAGTGACGCTGGCCCCGAACGTGCTCAACCTCCCGCTGCGGCCGCCCGCCGTCGTCGCCCGCTCGGTGGCGAGCCTGGACCTGCTGACCGGCGGCCGGGTCGAGCTCGGGCTCGGCTCGGGCGCGTTCTGGGACGCCATCGAGGGCATGGGCGCGCAGCGGCTACGTCCGGGCGAGAGCGTCGACGCGCTCGAGGAGGCGATCGACGTGATCCAGGCCCTGTGGGCGGTGGACGAGGGCGGCCGGGCGAGCTACGAGGGAGAGCACCACCGACTCAAGCGCGCCCACCGCGGCCCGGCGCCCGCCCACCACGTCGGTCTCTGGATCGGCGCCTACAAGCCGCGCATGCTCGCCCTCACCGGCCGCAAGGGCGACGGCTGGCTGCCGAGCCTCTCCTACATGCAGCCGGGCGACGTGGCCGCGGGCAACGCGGCGATCGACGCGGCGGCCGCGGCCGCGGGGCGCGAGCCGGCGGCGATCCGGCGGCTGATCAACGTGCCGCCCGATCTCGGGGTGGAGGAGATGACCCGCCTGGCCGTCGACGACGGGATCGACACGTTCATCGCGATGGCGGACGACGCCGACACGATCCACGCGCTGGCCGGCGAGGTCGCGCCGGCCGTCCGCGAGCGGGTCGCGGCCGCGCGCGACCGGCGCGCGGCGGGTGGGCCGTCGACCGGCGGCGCCGCGACCCGCGAGTCGCCGGGCCCCGCCGGAGCGACAACCGAGCCGTCAGCCGCCGAGCCCTCGCCCGGCCCCATGGGCCAGCACCTGATCGACGTCCACGACATGCTCCGCCGCGAGCTCGAGGAGCTGCGCGGCGTCGTGGCCGAGGTCCGCGCCGGCGCGCTCAGCGCCGGCGACGCCCGCTCCGCCCTCAACGAGATGGCCCTGCGCCAGAACGACTGGACGCTCGGCGCGTTCTGCGCCCGCTACTGCCGCGTCGTCGTCGCCCACCACTCGCTCGAGGACGAGGCGGTGTTCCCGCACCTCGCCGCCTCCGACCCGGCCCTGCAGACCACCATCGACCGCCTGACCGAGGAGCACCTCGTGATCCACGACGCGATCGAGGCCGTCGACGGCGCGCTGGTCGAGCACCTCAAGGACCCGCAGGACTTCAGCCCGCTGCAGGCCGCCCTCGACCACCTCACGACCACGCTGCTCGCCCATCTCTCCTACGAGGAGCGCGAGCTGGTCGGCCCGCTCGACCGCCTCGGCTTCTACCCCGGCCAGATCTAGCCCTCGTCGAGCACGGACACGCCGAGCGCGGCCGCGAACGTCCCCGCGGCGCCGACGATGTCCGGCCACGGCATCGCCGCCCCCCGCAGCCCCTCGACCCCCCGCACCCCTTCCAGCACGCACCCGCGCAGCTCGCAGCGCGCCATCCGCACGCCGCCGAAGTCCACCCCCGACAGGTCGCACGCCTCGAACCGCACCGAGTTCATCGTGCACGCCGCGAAGTCCGCCTCCGCCAGCACGCAGCCCTCGAACACGACACGCAGCAGGCGCGACGAAGCGAAGCTCGCCAGGTCGACGCGGCAGTCACGGAAGACGGTGTCGACGACCTCGCCCTCGGTCAGCATCAGCCCCGTGAGTCGCCCGCTCCGCACCACCACCCGCCGCAGCGTCCCGCCCCGCGCGGCCACGTTCGCGAGGTCGCAGTCCACCAGCTCCACGTCGCTCAAGGACAGGCCGGCGACCCGCGCCCCCGGCGCGGGAAGCACGACGTCGTCCGGCTCCGCGTCCACCTGCGGCGCGTAGGGAGGCTGGCAACCGTCGCGTGCAGGCAAGGTGCGCAGTCAATCACGACGGGTGCCAGCCGCACCTCCGTCCGCGGCCGCCGTGTCGACAATGTGCGGTCGCTCCCATGAAAGGCAGGCGGATGACCGACCCCATCGTGGCCGACCGGCAGGCCGACCGAGGGAACCTCGGCGGAGGCGTCGACCTCGTGCGCTTCGCGCAGGCCGTCTGCGGGGCGACGAGCCTCGACGAGCTCGCCCACCGGTTCTCCACCGTCTTCGCCCCGCTGTTCGACGCGCCGATGTACGGCATCTACGTCGTCGAGCCCTGGTCGGGCCGCCCGGAGCTCGTCACCGCGATCAACGTGAGCGACGCCTTCCTCACGCGCTACGAGCAGGTCGGCCGCGAGGTCGACTCGCTCTACGAGCACCTGCTCGCCACCTCCCAGCCCGTCTACAACCTCGACATGATGGCGATGGACGAGTGGCTCGAGCACCCGCTCTACCGCGAGGTCAAGCGCCTCCACGACATCCGGCAGGAGCTCGAGGCGCCGGTCGTCACGCGCGACGGGATCGTCGGCACCATCCACCTCGGGACCAGCGACGGCGACCGCGGCTTCACCCCGCATGAGGTCCGGCTGGCGGAGGCGGTCGGCCGCATGGTCGGCGCCGCCGTCGAGCGCATCCACTACACCGAGGGTCTCGAGCGGGAGCACGACCTCGCGCAGGCCGCCCTCGAGTCCACGGGCACGGCGATCGTGCTCAGCGACCGCATGACGCCCGAGCCGCGGCCCAACGCCGCCGCCAGCCGCCTGCTGGCCGCCGCGCGCGACGGCGAGGTCCTGCTCCACCGCCTGCTCGCCCGCCCGCCGGCGCCCGGCGGCTTCTCGCGCCATCTCGAGGTCGACCTCGTCGCCGGCGGCACCGGCTTCCTGGTCGCGCACTCGACGCCGGTCGGCGCCGAGGACGACAGCCTCGTCACCGTGCTCGAGCTCCAGCGCGCCGGCGGCGAGATCAGCGAGCGCGCGCTGATCGCGCTCACGCCGCGCGAGCGCGAGGTCGCGCTGCGCGTGGTCGACGGGCTCAGCGACCGCGAGATCGCCGAGCGCCTCGTGCTCAGCCCGCACACGGTCAGCCAGTACGTCAAGCGCGTCTACCGCAAGCTCGACGTCGACTCGCGCGTCGCGCTCACCCGCCTGCTGCTCGGCTCCCCGTAGGCCGCCGATCGCGCGGCGCGATCGGCCGGTCGCACCTCCGTCTCGTCACGCACCTCCGGCGCGCGCATCCTCAGCGGGCACAACGAGACAAGGAGTCGCGACGTGATCCTGCGCTACGACCGCATCGGGGTCGAGATCCCCGCCGGTGACCCCGATCCCGCCGGCGCGATGGCCGTGCAGGAGCTGATGGGCGGCCGCTTCGGCGAGATGTCCACGCTCATGAACTACACGTTCCAGTCGTTCAGCTTCCGCGGGCGCAAGGAGCTGCGGCCCTTCTACGACCTGATCGCCAACATCGCGGCCGAGGAGTACGGCCACATCGAGGCCGTCGGCGCGACCATCACCACCATGCTCTCCGGCGCCGACGCCGGCCAGATCATCGGGCAGGGCAACGCGGCGCACTTCCTCAAGTCGGGCAAGGGCGTGCTCCCGGTCGACTCCGGCGGCGCGCCCTGGACCGGCGACTACGTGTTCTCCTCCGGCGACCTGGTCGAGAACCTCACCCACAACTACTTCCTCGAGACCGGCGCCCGCAACGGCAAGCTCAAGGTCTACGAGGCGGTCGACCACCCCGCGGCCCGCGCGCTCACCGGCTACCTGCTCGTGCGCGGCGGGGTGCACCAGGTCGCCTACGCGCGCGCCCTCGAGCTGCTCACCGGCGCCGACCTGACCAAGGCGTTCCCGATGCCGCGGATCCCCACCGACAAGATCCCCGAGTGCCGCCCGCACATCGAGCGCGGCTCGCACCGGACGCTCTACCGCTTCACGCCGGAGGACTACAAGGAGCTCGTCGCCGTCTTCAAGGGCGCGCATCCGGAGACCGGAGAGGAGCTGCGGGTGGAGCATCCCGCCCCCGAAGGCTTCCCGTGGCCGGAGCAGCCCCCGGAGGAGGACGTGTTCGCGCCCGACTACGCGCCCGGCGAGATCGCCGAGATCGCCCAGCGGCTGCGCGCCGGCGCCGGCTTCGGGGGCGCCTAGCCCGCGGCCTGCACCCGGATCCGGGGGCGCGCGTTGTTCGCGTAGCCCTTCGGGTTCCAGAGCGCGGCCTCGTCCTCCGGCTGAGTCGCGGCCGAGGAGTCCCAGGCGCGGACCACGACCTCGTGCTCGCCGGGCGCGAGGTCGACGGTCACGCGCCAGTGCCGCCAGGCCCAGCGGCCGAGGTCCTCGAGCAGCTCGGCCTGCGTCCAGCTCCGCCGGCCGTCGAGCGAGACGTCGACGCGGGCGACGTGGCGCTCCCCGCCCGCGAACGCGTAGCCGCGCAGCTCGAGCGGGCCGGCCGGCACGGTCGCGCCGTCGGCGGGCGAGAGCACGTCCGCGTTCAGGGCCACGAGGCCGAGCGGCATCCCCGCGCCCGGGCCGGGCGTCCCGTCCTCCGGCAGCAGCCGGTAGGCGACGTGCTGGAAGTAGCCCGCCCACGGCTCCGCGCGGACCTCGATCCGCTCCAGCCACTTGACGCTGCGCGCCCCGATGTAGCCGGGCACGACCAGCCGGACCGGGGCGCCGTGCACCGGCGGCAGCGGCGCTCCGTTCATGCCCCAGGCGAGCAGCACCTCCGGGCGGCACGCCTTGTCGAGCGGGATCGAGCCGCCGAACGGCTGGGCGGGCTTGGCCTCCGCGCACCGGTCGGCGCCGACGAAGCCCACGTGGGCGGCCTCCTCGCGCGGGCCGGCGAGCGCGAGCACGTCGACGAGCGGGATGCCGGTCCAGCGCGCCGTCCCGGTCGCGCCCGGGCCCCACGGCGCCTCGCCGGGGATGTCGCGGATCGCCATCAGCCCCGCGCGGCGGTTGCCGGCGCACTGCAGCGTGGCGACCACCTCGCGCTCGCGGAACGCCTCGCGCAGGGTGGCGAGCGAGAGCGAGAGCTCGCGCTCGACGAGCCCGTCGACGCGCAGGTGCCATGCCGAGGGATCGATCTCCGGCACCGGCCCGTGGCCGCGCACGTAGAAGGCGTCGGTGGCGGTCAGCGGCCCCTCGGCGAGCGCCGCGGCACAGGTCTCCACGTTGAAGGGCTCGTGCTCGTGCACGACCAGGTCCGCGCGCTTGCCGTAGCGACTCACGCCCCAACCCTATGGGCTGCGGCGACCGCGGCGGGTCATGTCCGGATCGGGGCAGCCGGTGCCCGTAAGGGCATCAAGTCATGGCTCGAGGGGCACAAACTGGTTCTGAGTGTCGTGACGTTCAGGATCCTCGGACCGATCGAGGCGTGCCACGACGGGCGTCCACTGCCGCTCGGCGGTCCACGCCAGTTGGCGCTCCTCGCCGTTCTGCTGCTCAACGCCAACCGGGCCGTCGCGCTGGACGTCCTCCTCGAGACGGTGTGGCGGGAGCCGGACGCTGTGGGCGGCCGCAAGCGTGCGCAGATGGCGGTCGCGCGGCTCCGGCGGGCGCTCGCCCCGCTCGCCCGTGAGCGCGGCGGCCGGTCGGTGCTCCGTACGGTCTCGGGCGGATACCTGCTGGCCGTCGCGCCCGATGAGCTGGACGCCACCGTCTTCCAGGCAAGGCTCGAAGCCGGAGCCGACGCGCTCGAGGCCGGAGACGCCGCCCGGGCGGCGACCCTGCTGCGCGAGGCGCTGAGCCTGTGGCGCGGCCCGGCTCTGGCGGAGCTCGCGCACGAGCCGGTCGCCCAGCCGGAGATCCAGCGCCTCGAGGAGCTGCGCCTGACGGCCCTGGAGACGCGGCTCGACGCCGACCTGCAGCTCGGCCGCCATGCCGACCTCGTCGGCGAGCTCGAGGCGCTTACGGCTCAGCACCTGACGCGCGAGCGGCTCGCGGGCCAGTTGATGCTCGCGCTCTACCGCTGCGAACGCCACGCGGACGCGCTCGACGTGTACCAGCGCACACGGGCTCATCTCGCCGACGAGCTGGGCCTCGAGCCTGGTCCGGGACTGCGCGCGCTCCAGGCCGCCGTGTTCGAGCAGTCGCCGGCACTCGCGCCCGCTCGTCTCCGCCCACGGCGAGAGCGGACGAGAACGGGGCGCGCCGCAAGCCGGCGGATGCCGGCGCTCGCCGCCGTAGCGGGCGCCGTCCTGATCGGCGCGCTCGCGGCGCTCGTGGGGAGCCCGGCCAGGGAGTCGGAGCGGATACCGCTCGCCGCGAACGACGTCGGGATGATCGAAGGCACGTCGGGGCGGTTGCTCGAGGAGTTCCCGACCGGCGGCGGGCCGAACGCGATCGCGGTGGGCGACGGGGCGACGTGGGTGAGCAACGCGCTCGACGGCACGGTGTCGAGGATCGATCGGCGACGCGGACAGGTCGCGACCGTCGCCGTCGGCGAAGCGCCGACGGCGCTGGCGTACGGTCACGGCGCGCTGTGGGTCACCGGCGGCGCCGACGGCAGGGTCCGGCAGCTCGACCCGGCGACGAATCGCGTCGTCCGCTCCATCCGTGTGGGCAACGGCCCGCGTGGACTGGCGGTCGGGTTCGGGGCCCTCTGGGTGTCGACGACCGTGGACGGACGCGTGGTCAAGATCGACCTCCGATCGGGCAGGGCGACGCGGGCGATCGCGATCGGCGGCGATCCGACCGCGCTCGCCACCGGTGAGGGCGCTGTGTGGGTCGCTGACGAGGCGGGCGGTGCCGTGGTGCGCATCGATCCGCGCTCGGGCGTGCCCGTGAAGGCGATCAACGTCGGCAACGCGCCGGCGGGCATCGCGATCGGCCATGGCGGCGTGTGGGTCACGAACCGCGGGGACGGCACGGTCTCACGTATCGATCCGGCGACGAATGCGGTGACGGACACGCTGCGCGTCGGCCGCGCACCGAGCGCGATCACCGCCGACGAAGACCGCGTGTGGGTGGCCAACGGCGGCGCCGAGACAGTCTCGGTCGTGGACGCGCGCGCTCGGCGCGCCGTCGCCACGCTTCGCCTGTCGGGCACCGCGAGCGCGATCGCGGCGGAGCAGGGCGTCCTCTGGACCGCGGCCGTCGCCGCGCCCGGGAGCCGGCGCGGCGGCGCCCTCGACTTCGGCGGCCCGCCCTGCCGTACCGATGACTGCCTCGACCCGGTCAGCGTCGACGCGGCCGGCCTCGCGCCGCGCTCGCTCATCTACGACGGCCTCGTCGCCTATCGACGCACCGGCGGCGCGGCGGGTGCGGCGCTCGTCGGGAACCTGGCGACGAGCGTCCCGCGCCCGAGCGCCGACGGCAGGACCTATCTGTTCACGCTCCGGCCCGGCATCCGGTACGCGACCGGCGCGCCGGTGCGTCCCGAGGACTTCCGCCGCTCGATCGAGCGCCTCCTCGTGCTCCGCGGATGGCGCATCCCGGCCTTCCGCAGCATCGCCGGCGCCGCCGGCTGCATGCGCGTGCCGGAGCGCTGCGACCTCTCGAAGGGCATCCGCACCGACAGCGAGACGGGGACGATCACGGTGCGCTTGACCCGGCCCGACGCGGATTTCCTCCACGAGCTGGCGGCGCCATACGCCGCCGTCGTCCCGGCGAGCAGCCCGCGCCGCCCCGCTCGCGCCACCGCGCTTCCGGGCACGGGGCCGTACACGCTCGACCACTTCGACCCGCGCGGCTCGGTCCGCCTCGTTCGCAACGCCCAGTTCCGGGTGTGGTCGCGGGAAGCCCGGCCCGACGGGTTCGCCGACGAGATCGAGATCACGATGGATCGAGGTCTCGACGCCCAGATCGCCGCCTTCCGGCGCGGCGAGCTCGATGCAGTGCAGGTCAGCGGCGGCGGCAGGCCGTCAACGCCCCCGGCGCGGCTCGGTGAGATCGCCCTGCAGTTGACGAGCAGGCTGCGCACGCACGGCGACCTGAGCACCGAGTACGCGTTCCTCGACGTCGACGCCCCGCCGTTCGACGACGTGCGGGCCCGGCGGGCGATCGGCTTTGCCATCGATCGCGCCCGCGTCGCGGAGCTCATGGGCGGCGCGGAGTATGCCCGCCCGACCTGTCAGGTGCTGCCGCCCGGCATCCCGGGCTACGCGCCGGAATGTCCCTACACGGTTGCGCCGAATGCGAGCGGGAGCTGGACGGCCCCGGACCTCGCGCGGGCGAAAGGGCTGATCCGGAGGTCCGGCACGCGCGGGGCGCGGGTCGAGGTCCGAGTGGACCCCGCGCGGCGGACGGTCGGTGGCTATCTGTCGCGGCTTCTGCGCACGCTCGGGTACCGCAGCACCCTTCGCGTCGTCGGCGGCCTGCGAGCGCTCTGGGCGCCGGCCCGCGAGCCGGACGCGGGGGCGCAGGTGGTCCTCGGCGGCTGGGCCGCCGACTCCGTTGCAGCCTCCGCCTTCGTCGCACCGCTGTTCGGGTGCACGTCGTCGCGACACAGCTTCAACCGCTCGGGGTTCTGCGACGCGCAGCTCGAGGCGCGGTTGCGCCGCGCGGTCGCCGCA
>Ga0081538_10001227_pt1 | contig 26904 bp, 29 predicted proteins | sample TabmetS5T2R1_FD_71022 | JGI IMG/M metagenome (GOLD analysis project Ga0081538, IMG submission 71022) | Tabebuia heterophylla rhizosphere microbial communities from the University of Puerto Rico - S5T2R1 | ecosystem: Host-associated > Plants > Roots > Rhizosphere ...
GCCCCATCGGCCCGGCCCCCCCCCCTTTGTCCCCCCCCCCCCCCCCCCCCCCCCCCCCCCCCGCTCCCCCCCTTCTCCCCCGCCGATCCGCCTCGTCTGACCCGCCGGTCCGCCCCGTTTGACCCGGCGATCCGCCCCGTTTGACCCGGCGGTCCGCCCCGTTTGACCCGCCGGTCCGCCCCGTTTGACCCGGCGATCCGCCTCGTCTGACCCGGCGGTCCGCCTCGCCGCTGGCTAGACTCCGGCGCGATGGGCATCCAGATCTCGCCGAGCCTGCTGTCGGCCGACTTCGCCAACCTCGCCGCCGCCGCGGCCGCGGTGCCGAGCGCCGACTGGCTGCACGTCGACGTGATGGACAACCACTTCGTCCCCAACCTCACGATCGGGCAGCCGGTCGTCGAGTCGCTGGCGAAGGCGGCGAGCCAGCCGCTGGACGTGCACCTGATGATCGACGAACCGGACCGGTGGGCACCGGGGTACGTCGATGCCGGGGCGCGCAGCGTGACGTTCCATGTCGAGGCGGCCCAGGCGCCGGTGCGGTTGGCGCGGGAGCTGCGTACGCAGGGTGCGCGGGCGGGACTCGCGCTGAAGCCGGCGACGCCGATCGAGCCGTACGAGGACCTGCTCGGCGAGATCGACATGGTCCTGGTGATGACCGTGGAGCCGGGGTTCGGCGGCCAGAAGTTCCTCGACGTGTGCCTGCCGAAGGTACGCCGGGCCCGGCAGCTGATCGACAAGCACGGCGGCGACCTGTGGTTGCAGGTCGACGGCGGCATCGCGGCCGACACGATCGAACGCTGCGCCGGCGCCGGCGCCGACGTCTTCGTCGCGGGCTCGGCGGTCTTCGGCGCCGACGACCCGGACGCGATCGTGGCGCAGCTGCGGGCGGCGGCCGAGCGCGCCTGACCTCGGACCCCCTCGCGATTGCGGGACGGTGGTCGTCGGCGTACCCGCGGCAACAGCCACCAACCCGCAATCGCGAGCCGGTCGGTGGCCGACGTCACGCCGCGCCCATCCCGTGTCCGTGACATACTCACCGGTGAGTCAGAGACTCGCGTGCTCCGGGGTCGGTGAAATTCCGAGCCGGCGGTGACAGTCCGCGACCCGGCCATGGCGAAGCCCGCCGTGGACGGTTGACCCGGTGAAACTCCGGGACCGACGGTGACAGTCCGGATGGGAGGCGCACGCGGCGATCGTGGCGAGCCGAGCCTTCGGGGCCTGGCACGCCGACGCTCGTCCTGATCGCGACCCCGGAGTCCGCCGAACGGACGAGAGGGATCGCGATGGCGAGCCAGGCCGAGATCGCCGCGATGCGACGCGCGCTCGACGCCGCCCGGGAGCCGACCGAGCGGATCTCGCCCAACCCACGCGTCGGATGCGTCCTGCTCGATCCGGTCGGCAACGTCCTCGCGGTCGGCCGCCATCGCGGACCCGGCACGGCCCACGCCGAGACCGACGCCCTCGCCCAGGCGGGAGTGGCGGCCGACGACGCCACCGCGGTGGTCACCTTGGAGCCGTGTCACCACGCGGGACGCACGGGCCCGTGCACGGCCGCCCTGGTCGCGGCCGGCGTGGCCCGCGTCGTGTACGCGGTCGACGACCCGAACCCCGCCGCGGCCGGTGGGGCGGCCGTCCTCCGCGCGGCCGGCGTCGACGTCGAGGGTGGCGTGCTCACCGCCGCGGCGTACGCCCTCAACGAGCGCTGGCTGATCGCGGTCGGTCGCAGCCGGCCGTACGTGACGTGGAAGTACGCCGCCACCCTCGACGGTCGCAGCGCCGCCGCCGACGGAACCAGCGCCTGGATCACCTCGCCGGCGGCCCGCCGCGACGCCAACTGCCGTCGGGCCGAGGCCGACGCCGTCGTGGTCGGCACCGGCACCGTCCTCACCGACGATCCGCGGCTGACCGTACGCGACGCCGCCGACGCGCCCCTGCCGTACGACCGGCAGCCCACCCGTGTCGTCGTCGGCACCCGCGACATCCCCGACTCCGCCCGGGTCTGGGACGACGCGGCGCCGACGATCCAGATCCGCACCCACGACGTCCACGCCGTCGTCACCGCCCTCCACGATCTCGAGCTCCGGCACGTCTGGCTCGAGGGCGGACCGCGCCTGGCCGGCGCCTTCGTCGCCGCCGGCGTGGTCGACGAGGTCGTCGGCTACCTCGCGCCGGCGCTGCTCGGCGCCGGTCCGACCGCGGTGGAGCAGGCCGGCGTCGCCACGATCGACGACATCCATCGACTCCTCATCCGCGACGTCGAACGGGTCGGACCCGACCTTCGCATCGTCGCCCGTCCAGCGCAGGAGGAACGCTGACATGTTCACTGGAATCGTCGAAGAGGTCGGCGAGGTCGTCGCCCTCGACGCCGTCGGCGACGGAGCCCGGCTCACGGTCCGAGGCCCGCGCGCCGTGTCGGACGCCGCGCCGGGCGACTCGATCGCCGTCAACGGCTGTTGTCTGACGGTGACCGACCGCGACGAGGCGAGCTTCACCGTCGACGTCGTGCGCGAGAGCCTCGACCGGACCTCGCTCGGTCGACTCGGTCCCGGCAGCGGGGTCAACCTCGAGCGGGCCCTGCGTGCCGACGGTCGGCTCGGGGGCCACCTCGTCCAGGGCCACGTCGACGGCACCGGCACCATCGCCGAGCGCCGACCCGGCGACCGCTGGGAGGTGGTCCGGATCGAGCTGCCGAGCGACCTCGTACGCTACGTCGCTCCGAAGGGTTCGATCACCGTCGACGGCACGTCGCTCACGGTCGTCGACGTCAACGACGACCCGGCCTGGTTCACCGTCGCGCTGATCCCGACGACGCTCGCGGCGACCACGCTCGGTCGGGCCGCGGTGGGCGACCTGGTCAACCTCGAGGTCGACGTCCTCGCCAAGTACGTCGAGCGCCTGCTCGCCGCGCGAGTGGAGGCGTGACGTGGACCCGCTGCACTGGCTCTTCACGGCCGAGATCCGCTTCGGCGACCAGGCGATCCTGTGGCGCGAGGTGCTGGGCAACCTGTTCGGCCTGGCCTCGGCGCTCGGCGGCATGCGTCGGCGGGTCTGGGCCTGGCCGATCGGGATCGTCGGCAACGTCCTGCTCTTCACGGTGTTCCTCGGTGCTGTGTTCGACACGCCGCAGGACAAGACGCTGTGGGGCCAGGCGGGACGACAGATCTTCTTCGTCGCGGTCTCGCTGTGGGGATGGCACCGCTGGCGGCAGGCCAAGCTGCGGCGCGGCATCGAGAGCGGACCGGCGATCCGGCCGCGCTGGGCGACCTGGGGCGAGCGGTTGCAGCTCGTGCTGTTGTACGCCGCCGGCACCGCCGTCTTCTGGTGGCTGTTCGGCATCATCGGCTCGTACGGCCGGCTCACCGAGGCGTGGATCCTGACCGGGAGCATCCTCGCGACGTACGGGATGGCCCGTGGCTGGGTGGAGTTCTGGCTGATCTGGATCGCGGTCGACGCCGTCGGGGTGCCGACCCTGATCAACGCGGGGTTCTATCCGTCGGCCGCGCTGTATGCCTTCTACGGCGCGTTCTGTGTCGCCGGGTTCATCGCCTGGTGGCGGGTCGAACGGACGCCGGCCGGCCCGGCGGAGCCCGATCTCGCGGAGGCCCGATGAGCAGCGTGCGGCTGGACAGCATCGAGCGGGCGATCGCCGACATCGCCGCCGGCCGGATGGTCGTGGTCGTCGACGACGAGGATCGCGAGAACGAGGGCGACCTGATCTTCGCCGCCAGCAAGGCGACCCCGGAGCTGATGGCGTTCATGATCCGGTGGACCAGCGGCGTGATCTGTGTCCCGGTGACCGGCGAGGCCCTCGACCGGCTCGGCATCCCGCTCATGACGCCACGCAGCCGGGACCGGATGCGCACCGCGTACACCATCTCCGTCGACGCGCGAGACGGCGTCACGACGGGCATCTCGGCCGCCGACCGCGCGCGTACGGTGCGCGTGCTCGTCGACTCGGCGACCGAGCCGTACGAGGTCGTGCAACCCGGTCACGTGTTCCCCCTTCGGGCCCGGGACGGCGGCGTGCTGGCGCGACCGGGGCACACCGAGGCCGCGGTCGACCTCGCACGGCTCGCCGGCCTGACACCGGCGGGCGTCATCTGCGAGATCGTCAACGACGACGGCACGATGAAGCGCGGCGATCAGCTGCGCGAGTTCGCCGACGAGCACGGCCTCGCGATGATCGCGATCGCCGACCTGATCAGCTATCGGCGGCGGCACGAGAGCCAGATCATCCGGATCGCGCACACTCGGCTGCCGACCGAGTTCGGGCTGTTCGACGGCTACGGCTACCGCAATCTGGTCGACGACACCGAGCACGTCGCGCTCGTCCACGGCGACATCGGCGACGGCACCCGAGTGCTGACCCGGATGCACTCGGAATGCCTGACCGGCGACGTCTTCGGCTCCCAGCGCTGCGACTGTGGGCCGCAGCTGCAGGCCGCGCTGGCCGCGATCACCGAGTGCGGCTCGGGAGTCATCGTGTACCTGCGCGGCCACGAAGGACGCGGCATCGGGCTGCTGGACAAGCTCCGCGCGTACGAGCTTCAGGACACCGGACACGACACGGTCGACGCCAACCTCGAGCTGGGCCTGCCGGCCGACGCGCGCGACTACGGCACCGGCGCCCAGATCCTCGGGGAGCTCGGCATCCGTTCGGTGCGGCTGCTCACCAACAACCCGGCCAAGCGCAAGGGGCTGGAGATGTACGGCATCGACGTCGTGGAGCGGCTGCCGATCTCGATCGAGCCGACCACCGACAACCTGCGCTACCTGCGGACCAAGGCCGAGCGGATGGGTCACGACCTGCCGCACCTGCTGGCCGACGGCGAATCGGGTGGGTGACCGTGAGGAGTGACGAAGCCATGAGGAGTGAAGGATGAGCGGCGAGGGAGCACCGCGTCTCGGCGGGTTGGCCGGCACCGGCCTACGGGTGGGCGTCGTCGCGGCGTCGTGGCACCAGGTCGTGATGGACGGCCTGGTCGAGAGCGCCATGGCGGCGTTGTCCGACGCGGGTGTGTCCGATCCGGAGCTGGTGCGGGTGCCCGGGTCGTTCGAGCTGCCGGTCGGCGCGCTTCGGTTGGCGCGAGACGGGTGCGACGCGGTCGTGGCGCTCGGCGTCGTGATCCGGGGTGGCACGCCGCACTTCGACTACGTCTGCCAGGCCGCGACCGACGGGCTGACCCGGGTCGCGATCGACACCGGCGTGCCGGTGGGATTCGGGGTCCTGACCTGCGACACCGAGGAGCAGGCGCTGGATCGGTCGGGCCTACCCGGTTCGCAGGAGGACAAGGGGCGGGAGGCGGCCGAGGCGGCGGTGGCGACCGCGCTGGCGCTGGGACGCATCGGCACCGGCTAGCGGTTGGGTGATACCGCCGCCAGCATGGTGTCGGCGATGAAGTGCGGCGCCTGGTCGCGGTCGAGCCGGCCACTCGCGACGTCGCTGGCGGCGCCCTTCATCAGGTGGTGCAGGGCGCTCACGAGCCAGTCGGCCGGCAGGTCGGTCCGGAAGGCGCCTTCGGCCTGGCCGCGGCGTACGAGGTGCTCCAACCGGGCGGCGGGTTTGGCGTGCAGGTCCTGGATCCGGCTGGGCGGTAGCACGGCCTGGGCCGCCTCGAGCACGGCGCCGGCCCGGGCCATGAGGAGCCAACTGGACTCGATGAGGGTCCGCAGCGCGCGACGCGGGTCGCCGGTGAGATCCAGCCCGCTCAGGACGTCGTCGCCCTCGTCGATGACCCGCGCGAGCGCGGTCTCGACGAGGATCTCGCGCGACGCGAAGTGACCGTAGAGCGTCACCCGGCCCACGCCGGCCTCGCGGGCGATCTCGCTGACGCTGGCGTTCGGATCGCGGGCCAGACAGCGCACCGTCGCGTCGAGGATCTTGTCGATGTTGGCCCGCGCGTCCGCCCGCGGCGCCGTTCGCCGGGCGCGGCGCGGCGCATCGGGTGCTGCGGTCGCCTCGCGGGCGGGAGTCATGTAGCTCCTCCTCATCTCGAACGGGAATGTACGAGTTATCGTAGCGGTTGTAACTCGAACATCACTGTTCAACTTATCGAAGGAGTGCCGTCATGGCCGACTCGAACGCGGTGGACCGGCCGGATCCGGCCGTGCACCCGAACCCACAACCGCACCCCCAGCGATGGAAGATCCTCGGCCTCCTCGGCGTGGCCCAGCTGATGCTGATCCTGGACGTCACGGTCGTGGCCCTCGCCTTGCCCAGCATGACGATCGACCTCGGGCTGGGCCGCGACACCGTCACCTGGGTCGTCAGCGGCTACACGCTGACCTTCGGCGGCCTGCTGCTGCTCGGTGGTCGGGCCGCCGACCTCTTCGGAGCTCGTCGGCTCGTGCTGACCGGGCTCCTGCTGTTCGCCACGGCGTCGCTCGTCGCCGGCCTCGCGACCTCGGGCCCGCTGATCCTGAGCGGCCGGGTCGCCCAGGGCATCGCGGCCGCGATCCTGTCGCCGGCGGCGCTCTCGCTGGTCGTCACGCTGTTCGACGGCGAGGAGCGCAACCGCGCGTTGGGAGTCTTCTCGGCTCTCGGCGGCGCCGGGGCGGCCCTCGGCGTCCTGCTCGGCGGCCTCCTGACCGCTGGGCCCGGATGGTCGTGGGTGTTCTTCGTCAACGTCCCCGTCGGCGTGGTCCTGGCCGTCGCCCTGCACCTTCGGCTGCCGCCTCGGCCCGCTCCGTCGGCTCGCGGCCGGCTGGACGTGCTCGGCGCGCTCCTCGTGACGGCGGCGACCGGCGCGCTGATCTACGCGCTGATCCGCGCCGGCGACCACGGATGGCTGACCGCCGCGACCGGGCTCCTGGTCGGTGCGGCTGGCCTGCTCTACGCGGCGTTCGTGGTCTGGCAGCGGACCACCGCCAGTCCGCTGATGGACGTACGTACGCTCGTGCGCCGCCCGGTCGCGACGGGCATCGTGTTGATCGTCGTCGCGACCGCCCTGATGATCATGGTGTTCTTCCTCGGCACGTTCTACTTCCAGGACCACCAGGAGTACGGGCCGCTGCGGACCGGCGTGCTGTTCCTGCCGGTGGCCGTCGCGACGATGGTCGGCGCGAACGTCGCCGGACGCGTGATCGGCCGGTTCGGGCCGCGGGCGGTTGGCGTGATCGGCCTGCTCGTCGCCGCGGCCGGGATGGCCGTTCCGGCGATCGTCTCCGGCCCGGCCGCGATGGTCGTCGGCGTCGGTGTCGGCGCCGCCGGGACCGGAGCGGTCTTCGTCGTCGCGTCGGCGACCGCACTCGGCCAGGTGGCGCCACACGAGGCGGGGCTGGTGTCCGGCATCGTGAGCACCTTCCACGAGTTCGGTGCCTCGCTCGGCGCGGCCGTGGCGTCCAGCATCGCGGCGACGAGCCTGGCGGGCATCGGGACCGAGGGATTCGAGGACGGCTTCACGACCGGGGCGATCGTCGCGGTCGTGGCCGCCCTCGTCACCGCGGGCATCACGCCCAGGCCGTCGCGGTAGCGGACCGCGACGAAGCAGTGCGTCAACCGTACGTTGACGAAGTACACCCGTCAACGTACGGTTGACGCATGAACGAGCATCCCATCAGCCCGACCCTCGACGAGCTCATCGCCCGCGTCCGCGACCGTACGCCGGGGGAGTCCGGACTCGAACGGCTCGGCGCGGCCGTCGCGTACTCCGACGATCTCGGCGAGCTGGCCGACAACCTGGTCGGTCACTTCGTCGCCGAAGCCAAGAGCGAGGGGGCGTCCTGGACCCAGATCGGCGAGGTCCTCGGCGTGTCCAAGCAGGGTGCGCAGCAGCGGTTCGTGCCGCGCGGCCCGATCGACGCGGCCGACTTCGAGAACCGGGACCTGTTCGGCCGCTTCACCGGGCGGGCCCGGCAGGTGGTCATCAACGCCGAGAAACACGCGCGACGCCTCGGGCACGACGCGGTCGGGTCCGAGCACGTCCTGCTGGGCATGACCGACGAGGAGTGCGTCGCGACTCTCGCCCTCGCGGCACTCGGCTTCGAGGTCACGGCGATCCGCGACGGCGTCGAGGAGCGGCTCCCGGCCGGAGCGACCGTACCGGACGGCCACATCCCGTTCACGACGCCGGCGAAACGGATCCTCGAGCTGACCCTCCGGGAGGCGCTGAAGCTCGGCCACAACTACATCGGCACCGAGCACATCGTCCTGGCGGTGCTCGTCGAGCCGGACGGTGGCGCCGGCCAGGTGCTGCGCGAGCTGGGCGTCGAGTACGACCGGCTGCGCGAGCAGGAGATCGAGCTCATCCAGCAGATCGTCGAGCGCCGCAAGAGCGCCAGCTAGCCAGCACACCCTCGCCGAGTGGCGCACGCTCGTCGCGCGGGACGCCGGATCGCGACGACGTGCGCAACTCGCCGATCCGACCTCGACTCGCCAGCCGGACTCCGAACCGGTCTCGCGTACGCCCTCGGTAGGCTGCGGTCGCCGTCCGACGAGGGACCCTGCCATGAAGACGTTCGACCAGCTGTTCATCGAGCTCGCCGACAAGGCGCGCCGCCGGCCCGACGGGTCGGCGACCGTGGCGGCCCTCGACGCCGGCGTCCACGCCATCGGCAAGAAGCTGGTCGAGGAGGCCGCCGAGTCCTGGATGGCCGCCGAGCACGAGTCGTCGGAGCGGGCCGCCGAGGAGATCAGCCAACTGCTCTACCACACGCAGGTACTGATGCTCGCGTGCGGACTGACCCCTGACGACGTCTACGCGCACCTCTGAGAGAGTCGGAACATGCTGAGGATCGCTGTGCCCAACAAGGGCTCCCTGTCGGTCGCCGCCGCCGAGCTGCTCGGCGAGGCGGGGTACGCCCAGCGCCGCGACAACCGGTCGCTGACGCAGGAGGATCCGTCCAACGGCGTGGAGTTCTTCTACCTGCGGCCGCGCGACATCGCGGTCTACGTCGGCGAGGGCACTCTCGACGTCGGGATCACCGGCCGCGACCTGCTGCTGGACTCGCGCTCCAGGGCGGAGGAGGTCATGGAGCTCGGGTTCGGGGACTCGACGCTGTGCTTCGGGGCGCCCCCGGGCGCGGTCGAGTCGGTGACCGACCTCACCGGGCATCGGATCGCGACGTCGTACGCCGGTGTCGTCGAGGACTATCTCGCCGACAAGGGCGTCGACGCGACCGTCGTACGGCTCGACGGCGCGGTGGAGTCGGCGGTACGGCTCGGCGTCGCCGACGCGATCGCCGACGTCGTCTCGACCGGTACGACGCTTCGGCAGGCCGGACTCGAGCTGGTCGGCGAGCCGATCCTCGAGTCGCAGGCGGTCCTCGTCACCCGCGAGGGCGCCGCCTCACCGGCCGGTTTCGACGTCTTCGAGCGCCGTCTGCAGGGCGTCATGGTCGCGCGGCGGTACGTGATGATGGACTACGACATCCAGGTCGACCAGGTCGAAGAGGCGGTCGCGTTGACGCCCGGTATCGAGTCGCCCACGGTCTCGCCGTTGCATCGCGAGGGCTGGGTCGCGGTGCGGTCGATGGTGCCGCGCGACCAGGCGCAGCGCGTCATGGACCAGCTCTGGGCGCTCGGCGCTCGCGGCACCCTCGTCACGGACATCCTGGCCTGCCGATTGTGAGTGAGTCCGGCCGGTGAACGACGCCGCGCGTACCTTCCGGCCGCTCGGCGCCCGCGTCGTGGCGCTGGTGGCCGGAGGCTGTCTGGTCGTCATGGTCAGCGTGATGTGGTTCGCACTGCCGTCCGACATCCGGTCGGCCTTCAACCCGCTCGAGGTCGTGACCCTGCTCCTCGTCCTGTTCGGCGTCTTGACGGTGTTGTACGGCATCGCGCGAACCCGCCTCGACGTCGACACCGCCGGCCTCCATGTCACCAACGGCTATCGTCGCCACGACCTGGAGTGGGCCGAGGCGGTCGCCATCACCCTCGGTCACGGCGCTCCCTGGGCGGTCCTCGACACCGCCGACGGCCGCATCGTCAAGGTCATGGCCCTCCAGTCCGCCGACGGTCCGCGCGCCCGCGCCGCGACCGCCTGGGTCCGCGAGCGCATCGACGCTCACGCCGGTCACGAGCCGGGCGAGTAGGCGGCGGGCGCGGTCAGCCCGCGACGACCACGTCAGCACGCTCTCGGGTGCGCTCGCGGGCGTGGACGCGGTCCTCGTCGGCGGCCCATCGGTCCCAGTACGGCTCGAACACCGCTCCGTCGCGGTCGAGGGCTCGCTTTCGGCGTACGTCGTCGGGCAGGTCGACCCAGACGACGAGGCTGACGTACTCGTCGTAGGACCGGGCGTAGGACCCGACGCCCTCGAGGATCAACGCCTCGACGACCGGGACAGTGAGCGGGGAGCCGAGGCGGTCGGCGGCCCAGTCCCAGCGTCGGATCGATACGGGTCGACCGACGGCGACAGCAGGCAGCAGCTCGTCGCGGATCCGGGCCGCGACCCGGGGGAGCCCGGACCAGCCTTCGTAGAGGTCCTCCAGGTGGACGACGGCGACGGACCCGGCGTACGCGTCGGCCAGCCGCGCGGCGAGGGTCGTCTTGCCGGCGCCGGCGCGACCCTCGACGCAGACCAGGCGAGTGCGGCCGAGGCGCGCGGGCCGGGCCGCGAGGAGAGCGGCCAGCTCGTCGGGGCTCACGGCGCCTAGGTGATGCCGCGCTTCTTCAGGATCGCCTCGATGTCGGCGAACTCGTCGCTCCCGGAGCTCGATCCCGCGCCGGACTCGACCGCGCGACGGCGCTTGCGCGGCGCCTCGAGCTCGCTCTCCTCGCCGGCGCCGAACCGGATGCCGACCCAGATCAGGACCAGGGCGACGCCGGCGCCGATGAACCCGAGCCACGCGGCCGGGTTGAACACGAAGCGCTGGCCCCAGTCACCGAGGGCGTCGCCGATCCGCCAGCCCAGGGTGAACATCCCGAGCAGCCAGGCGGCCCAGGGCGCGATCGCCCAGCCGACCCGCCCGACCGCCTTCGCGCGCTCACCCCGGCGCCAGGCCGACAGCGCCATCCATCCCGCGAAGGCCGACAAAACGACCACCCACGGGAGCCACCACAACGAGGTCTGTCCAGGCACACCTCAAGTGTGCCTCATGGCGCAACGACTGGTAGTCTTTCCGTCGACCTACGCAAGCGGAGACCACTCCCACCCGCACCGACTGAGAGGTCGTCGGGTCCGGTCCGCCGGTCAGCCGACCGGCGTCGGCGAGCAACTTGGGGCTCGTCGCCGGAGGCTTCCGCGTGTCGTGCGGGAGCCTCGTCTCATGTCGGGGGTCCTCCGCGTCGGGTCGCCCACACTTTCATCAACACCAGGAGGACACATCAGCACAGAGCTGCGCGTCAACGACCGGATCCGCGTGCCCGAGGTACGCCTCGTCGGTCCCAACGGCGAGCAGGTCGGCATCGTCCGCATCGAGGACGCCCTGCGACTGGCCCAGGAGTCCGATCTCGACTTGGTCGAGGTCGCCCCGACCGCCCGTCCGCCGGTCTGCAAGCTCATGGACTACGGCAAGTACAAGTACGAAGCCGCCCAGAAGGCACGCGAGTCGCGACGCAACCAGACCAACACGGTCATCAAAGAGATGAAGTTGCGTCCGAAGATCGACCAGCACGACTACGGCACCAAGAAAGGCCACGTCGAGCGGTTTCTCCGGCAAGGCGACAAGGTCAAGATCACCATCATGTTCCGCGGTCGCGAGCAGCACCGGCCCGAGCTCGGGTTCGGACTGCTGCAGCGCCTGTCCGAGGACGTCGGCGAGCTCGGCTTCGTCGAGTCCGCGCCCCGGCAGGACGGCCGCAACATGATCATGGTCCTGGCACCGCACAAGAAGAAGTCCGAGGCTCGGGCCGAGGTACGAGCGGAGAAGGCGCGGGTCGCCGAGCGGCGGGCCGCCGAGCGCGCCGCCGAGAAGGCCGACCGAGCCCCCCAGGAGCGGACCCCGAAGCAGCCGGGGCGATCCGAGAACCTCGACCCCGACGTCTGAGCCGTAGGCCTGGACCGACCAACCGAAACGAGACGAGACATCCAATGCCGAAGATGAAGTCGCACTCGGGCATGAAGAAGCGCGTCAAGCGCACCGGCTCGGGCAAGCTCGTGCACCAGCACGGCCGCCGCGTCACCCACCTGATGCAGAAGAAGTCCTCGGGGCGCAGCCGCCTCGACGACTCCAACGTGGCCGTGTCCAAGGCCGACGCCAAGCGAGTCCGCAAGCTGCTCGGCAAGTAGTCGCCCGGCCGTAGCAGACCTTCCCCAGCATTTGACCGACGAGGAGATACACAGTGGCACGCGTCAAGCGGTCCGTCAGCGCGCAGAAGAAGCGCCGCACCACACTGGAGCGGGCTTCGGGCTACCGGGGACAGCGCTCGCGCCTCTACCGCAAGGCCAAGGAGCAGGTCCAGCACTCGATGAACTACGCCTACCGGGATCGGCGCGCTCGCAAGGGCGACTTCCGGCGGCTGTGGATCATCCGGATCAACGCGGCGGTTCGGCAGCACGACATGACCTACAACCGGTTCATCCAGGGGCTGAAGGCCGCCGAGGTCGAGGTCGACCGCAAGCACCTCGCCGAGCTCGCCGTCAACGACCCCGAGGCATTCGAGGCGCTCGTCGAGATCGCCAAGAAGAACCTGCCCGACGACGTCAACGCCAGCAAGGAGTCCGCGGCCTGAGCGTCGGCCCGGAGCTGACCGCCCGGTCGGGCCGCGTACGCCGGGCCCGGCGACTGCTCGGCGACCGGTCGTTTCGGCGTACGCGGGGCGAGTTCGTCGCCGAGGGACCGCAGGCCGTACGCGAGGCACTCAACGTCGACGGCACCGTACGCGAGGTCTTCGCCGACCCCGACGCCTCGGACCGGCACCCCGACCTGCGGTCACAGGCCGATGCCGCCGGCATCCCGTGGCACGCCGTGCGCCCCGACGTCGTCGCCGCCATCAGTCAGACCGTCCATCCCCAAGGCGTCGTCGCGCGCTGCGGCTTCGTCGACCGGCCGCTGGCCGAGCTGTTGGAGCGCCGGCCCCGGCTGCTCGCGGTCTGCGCCGACATCCGCGATCCCGGCAACGCCGGATCGGTGCTGCGCTGCGCCGACGCCGCCGGTGCCGACGGGGTCGTGTTCGTCGGCGACTCGGTCGATCCGTACAACCCGAAGGCGGTTCGGGCGAGCGCCGGGAGCCTGTTCCACCTCGGTGTCGCGATCGAGTCCGACCCGGACCCGGCGATCGACGCGATCCGCTCGCAGGGGCTGCGCGTGCTCGCCGCCGACGGCCGGGCCGACCTCGACCTCGACACGGCCACCGACGGCGGGTTTCTCGCCGAGCCGACCGCCTGGCTGTTCGGTAACGAGGCGTGGGGACTGCCCGACGCGGTACGGGATCTCGCCGAGGTCTCGGTCCGGGTGCCGATCTACGGTCGGGCCGAGAGCCTCAACCTCGCCGCGGCGGCTGCGGTCTGCCTCTACGCCTCGGCGCGGGCGCACCGTCGACACCCGAACACCGCTCCCTAGACTCTTTCCACCGCCACGATCCGAAAGGCTGCGATGTCCGGTCCGAACTCCGACTACGACCCGGTGGAGGTCACGCCGCTGCATCCCGACGAGGTCGCCAAGGCCCGGGACGCCGCGCTGGTTGCGATCGAGGCCGCCGACTCGCTCGACGGGTTGAAGGCGGCCCGGCTCGCGCACGCCGGCGACCGGTCGCCGCTGGCGCTGGCCAATCGCGAGATCGGGGCCCTGCCGCCACAGGCTCGCAAGGAGGCCGGTCAGCGGGTCGGCCGCGCTCGTCGCGAGGTCGCGGACGCCATCGAGCAGCGCACCCGCGTCCTCGAGGAGCAGGCCGAGCAGGCGATGCTCGTCGAGGAGACCGTCGACGTCACGCTGCCCTACGACCGTGACCCGATCGGCGCCCGCCACCCGCTGACGACGATCCAGGAGCGGGTGGGCGAGATCTTCACCTCGATGGGATGGGAGATCGCCGAAGGCCCCGACGTCGAGGCCGAGTGGTACAACTTCGACGCGCTCAACATCCTGCCGGACCATCCGGCGCGGACGCTCTCGGACACGTTCTTCCTCGAGCCCGCCGACTCGCACATCGTCATGCGCACCCAGACCTCGCCGGTGCAGATTCGGTCGCTGCTGACTCGGGGCGTTCCGGTCTACGTCGTGGCGCCCGGCCGGGTCTACCGCACCGACGAGTTCGACGCCACGCACAGCCCGGTCTTCCACCAGGTCGAGGGTCTCGCGGTCGACAAGGGCCTGACGATGGCGCACCTCAAGGGCACGCTCGACCACCTGGCACAGGCGATCTTCGACGAGGACACGTCGACGCGATTCCGGCCGTCGTACTTCCCGTTCACCGAGCCGAGCGCCGAGGTCGACGTACGCTGCCACGTCTGTCACGGGGCGCCCGGCGCGATGGCGGACTGCCGGACCTGCAAGGGGGAGGGCTGGATCGAGTGGGGCGGCTGCGGGGTCGTCAACCCGCGCGTCCTCGTCTCCTGCGGCGTCGACCCCGACGTCTATCGCGGCTTCGCCTTCGGGATGGGGCTCGACCGGACGCTGATGTTCCGCCACGGCGTCGCGGACCTGCGCGACATGTTCGAGGGCGACGTACGGTTCGCCGCGGCGTTCGGAGTGGAGGTCTGATGCGGGTCCCGCTGTCGTGGCTTCGCGACTACGTGCGGCTTCCGGACGATCTCGAGGTCGAGGACCTCACCCGACGGCTGACGATGATCGGGCTCAAGCTCGACTACCTCCACCTGACCGGTCACGACGCCTCCGGCCCGCTCATCGTCGGGCGCGTGCTCGCCTACGAGTCCGAGACGCACAAGAACGGCAAGACCATCCGTTGGTGTCAGGTCGACGTCGGCGAGCCGGAGCCGCGCGGCATCGTGTGCGGTGCCCACAACTTCGAGGTCGACGATCTCGTGGTCGTCTCACTGCCGGGCGCGGTCCTCCCGGGCGGCTTCGAGATCACCGCGCGCAAGACGTACGGTCACGTCTCCGACGGCATGATCTGCTCGGCCCGCGAGCTGCAGCTCGGCGACGACCACACCGGCATCCTCGTACTCCAGCCCGGTGAGGCGGCGCCCGGCGACGACGCGGCGACGCTCCTGCGGTTGCGGGACGAGGTCATCGAGCTCGAGGTCAACCCGGACCGGGCGTACGCGCTGTCGCTGCGTGGGGTCGCCCGCGACGCGGCCCTCGCCTACGAGCTTCCGTACGACGATCCGGCCGGGCTCGAGGTCAAGACCGGCGAGGGCGAGGCGTACCCGGTGCGGATCGCCGACCCGGACGGCTGCGCGCTCTTCGTCGCCCGCGCGGTCAGCGGATTCGATCCCACGGCGCCGACGCCGCGCTGGCTGGCCCGCCGGGTCCAGCTCGCCGGCATGCGTCCGATCTCGCTCGCGGTCGACGTCACCAACTACGTGATGCTGGAGCTCGGGCAGCCGATCCACGCGTACGACCGTGACCTGCTGCGAGGCCCGATCGAGGTACGTCGGGCCCGGCCCGGCGAGCGGCTGGTCACCCTCGACGACGTCGACCGCGAGCTCGACCCGGAGGACCTGCTCATCACCGACGACCGGGGCCCGATCGGGCTCGCCGGCGTGATGGGCGGTGCGACGACCGAGGTGAGCGCGTCGACGACGTCGCTGGTCATCGAGGCGGCGCACTTCGCTCCGGTGCCGATCGCGCGCACCTCCCGGCGGCACAAGCTGGCCTCGGAGGCGTCCCGGCGGTTCGAACGCGGCGTCGACCCACGACTGCCGGCGGTGGCCGCGCAGCGGGTCGTCGACCTGCTCGTGCAGTACGGCGGTGGCGTGGTCGAGGACGGCCAGACGGCGGTCGGGTCGGCACCGGAGGCCGCGCCGATCGAGATCGAGGCGACGCTGCCGACCGAGGTCACCGGGATCCCGGTCTCGAACGAACGGGCCGTCGACGCGCTGCGGGCGGTGGGCTGCGAGGTGTCGGAGTCCGACTCCGGCCGGATCCGAGCGGTGCCGCCCTCGTGGCGGCCGGACATCACCGACCCCTACGACCTGGTCGAGGAGGTGGCCCGCGTCGTCGGCTACGACCGGGTCGACTCGGTGCTGCCACCGGCGCCGGCCGGTCGAGGGTTCACGCCCGCGCAACGGCTGCGGCGTCGGGTCGGCTACGCGCTGGCCGGCGCCGGTCTCCACGAGGTCACGCTGTTCCCGTTCATGGGGCCCGACGACCTCGACGGCCTCGGGCTGCCGGTCGACGACCCACGGCGCCGCGTCGTGTCGATCGCCAACCCGCTGTCCGCGGAGGCGCCGTGGCTCGCCACCACGCTCGCGCCCGGGCTGCTTCGGGCGGTCGCCCGCAACGTCGGCCGCGGCCAGTCGTCGGTAGCGCTCTGGCAGGTGGCGTCGGTCTATCTCGTCGGCGAGTCCGGTCTGCCGCCGGCGCCCGTGCCGCCACTCGACCGGGCTCCGACCGCCGAGGAGCTGGCCGCGCTGGACGCCGCGCTTCCGGACCAGCCGCGGCGGCTCGCGATGGCGCTCACCGGCGACCGGGAGCCGACCGGTTGGTGGGGCGAGCCGCGTCCGGCGATCTGGGCCGACGCGACCGGGCTGGTCCGCCGCGTCGCCGATGTCCTCGGCGTCAGCGTGGAGGTCCGGCAAGCCGAGCAGGCTCCCTGGCACCCCGGCCGCTGCGCCGAAGTCGTGTGTGACGGTCATCTGATCGGACATGCTGGTGAGCTGCACCCGCGGGTGTGCACCGCGTACGGTCTACCGCCGCGCACCGTGTACGCCGAGGTCGACCTCGACCGGCTGATCGCGTCGGCGCCGCCGCTGGCCGAGCCGGCCCGCTTCTCGACGATGCCGCTGGCCAAGGAGGACGTCGCCCTGATCGTCGACGAGTCCGTGCCGGCGAGTGCCGTCGAGGCCGCACTGCGGGGCGGCGCGGGGGAGCTGCTCGAGTCGATCCGGCTGTTCGACCGCTACACCGGCGACCCGATCCCGGCCGGTCGGAAGTCGTTGGCCTTCGCGCTGCGCTTCCGGGCGCCGGACCGGACGCTGACCGAGGCCGAGACGGCCGCCGCCCGCGACGCCGCGGTCGCCGCCGCCCGCGACGCCACCGGCGCCGAGCCACGGGTGTAGCGACCGCGCTGTCGTGCCCGGGCGTTAGGCTTCCGTTCCGGACGCTTCGCTTCCGGATTGGGGGTACGACATGCGGCCCGACACGAGTCCCACCGCCCGGGCGTTGCTGGCTCTGGAGCTCATCCAGGGCAGCCCCGGCATCACCGCCGATCGGCTCGCCGACAAGCTCGGCGTCTCGGAGCGAGCGTCGCGTCGCTACGTCGGCATCCTTCGCGAGGCCGGCATCCCGATCGAGTCCGAGCGCGGGCCGTACGGCGGCTATCGAGTCGGTCGCGGGTTGCGGCTGCCGCCCCTGATGTTCAGCTCCACCGAGGCGCTCGGGCTGGTCATGGCGGTGCTGGACGGCCACCACGAGGCGGGCGATCCCACCGACCCGGTCGGCAGCGCGCTCGGCAAGATCGTCCGGGCCCTGCCGGAGCCGGTCGCCGCCCAGGCCGAGGCGGTCCGGCGGACGGCGGCGCCGGCTCCCGACCGCGGCGCGGCCCGACCCGACGCGGGGACGACCACCGTCCTGGTGGAGGCCTGCGCCGACCGGCGTCGGGTCCGGCTCGACTACCGCTCCGAGTCCGGCACCGAGTGGACCATGGAGGTCGACCCGTGGGCGGTGGTGGTCCGCCACGGCCGGTGGTACCTGCTGTGTCGGTCCGTGGCGAAGGACGCGACCCGGGCGTACCGCATCGACCGAGTCCGCGACGTGGCGGTGCTCACCGACACCGTCGACCCGCCGTCCGACCTCGACCCGGTCGCGAGGCTCGAGGAGCACCTCGCCGTCGGCTGGGACTACGACGTCGAGGTCCGCATCGACGCCCCGTTCGACCGGGTCGCGCGCTGCGTGCCGCGTCCGCTCGGCCGGCTCGAGTCGCTCGACGCCGACACGAGCCGCCTGGTCGGCAGCACCAGCAACCCGACGTGGTACGCCGAGCAGCTCGCGATGGTCCCGGCGTCGTACCGGATCGTGCGCGGCCCCGAGGTACGGGCGGCGGCCCGCGCCCTGGCGGAGCGGCTGCGGGCGGCGGCCGAGCCGACCGACTGACCTGGCCGCGGCCGGAGGAGTCGATGACGGAGATCCGACCGTTCCGCAGGACCGACGCGGACGCGGTGATCGCGCTCTGGACGGAGTGCGGCCTGGTCCGCCCGTGGAACGACCCGCGCCGGGACATCGAGCGGAAGCTGACCGTCCAACCCGAGCTCTTCCTGGTCGCGACGACCGGCTCCGACCTGGTCGGATCGGTCATGGCCGGCTACGACGGTCACCGCGGCTGGGTCAACTACCTCGCAGTCGCCACCGGCCATCGGCGCCGTGGGCTGGGTCGCCGCCTCATGCGGGAGGCCGAGGCCGGGCTGCGGGCGCTCGGCTGCCCCAAGCTCAACCTGCAGATCCGCACGGGTAACTCCGCCGTCGTGGCGTTCTACGAGGCGCTCGGGTACGGCGTCGACGACGTCGTCAGCCTCGGCAGGCGACTGATCCGCGACGACGAGCCGACACCCACCGACGCCTCCGGCACCGAATGAGTTTGCACCGCCGCTGCATGATCATGCAGACTCCTGCATATGTCATCGCATCGGATCGCGGTCGCGGGCGCGAGCGGGTACGCCGGAGGTGAGCTGCTGCGGCTGCTCAGCGGCCACCCGGCCGTCGAGGTCGGTGCGCTGACCGCCGGTGCCAGCGCGGGCACCGCGCTCGGAAGCCACCATCCGCACCTGGTCGACCTGGCCGACCGGGTCCTGCGGTCCACGACACCGGAGGTGCTGGCGGGCCACGACGTCGTGTTCCTCGCGCTGCCGCACGGGCAGTCGGCGAGTGTCGCGGCCGAGCTGCCGGACGCGACGCTCGTGATCGACTGCGGTGCGGACTTCCGGCTGACCGACGTCGACGCGTGGGAGACGTACTACGGGACGCCGCACGCGGGCAGCTGGCCGTACGGACTCCCCGAGCTGCCGGGCCAGCGCGACCGACTGGCGACGGCGACCCGGATCGCCGTACCGGGCTGCTTCCCGACCGTCACGACGCTGGCGCTGCTGCCCGCGGTCGCGGCCGATCTGGTCGACCCGTCGGACGTCGTCGTGGTCGCGGCCACCGGCACGTCCGGCGCGGGCAAGGCCGTCAAGCCGCACCTCCTGGGCAGCGAGGTGATGGGCGGTGCGTCGGCGTACGCGGTCGGTGGCGGCCACCGGCACATCCCCGAGATCGAGCAGAGCCTCCGGGCCGCGGGCGCGACCGACCCCCGGGTGTCGTTCACGCCGGTGCTGGCCCCGATGAGTCGCGGCATCCTCGCCACCTGCACGGCGCCGCTGCGTCCCGATGTCGACGACGGCCAGGTTCGCGCGGCGTACGAGAAGGCCTACGCCGACGAGCCCTTCGTCCGACTGCTGCCGGAGGGGACGTGGCCGCACACCAAGGCCGTCCTCGGCGCCAACGCGGTTCAGCTGCAGGCTGCGGTCGACTCGCACGCCGGACGGCTGGTCGTCGTCGGCGCGGGGGACAACCTCACCAAGGGCACCGCCGGCGGCGCGATCCAGTCGATGAACCTGGCGCTCGGCCTGCCGGAGCCGACCGGCCTCCCGACGACAGGAGTCGCTCCGTGAGCGTGACGGCCGCCAACGGGTTCCGGGCCGCCGGCGTCGCGGCCGGGCTCAAGGCCTCGGGCCGGTCAGACCTGGCGCTGGTCGTCAACGCCGGTCCCTCGGCCGCGGCCGCCGCCGTGTTCACCGCGAACCGGTGCAAGGCCAACCCGGTGCTGTGGAGCGAGCAGGCGATCAAGGGCGGCACGGCCCGAGCCGTGGTGGCCAACTCCGGCGGAGCCAACTGCTACACCGGCGCCGAGGGCTTCGCCAACACGCACGCGACCGCCGAGGCCGTCGCGGACGCGCTCGGCGTCGGCGCGGTCGACGTCCAGGTGTGCTCGACCGGCCTGATCGGGCTGCTCAACGACCGCGAGCTGCTGCTGGCCGGCGTCGCGAAGGCCGTCGGCGAGCTCGATCCCGACGGCGGACCGGCCGCGGCCGAGGCGATCATGACGACCGACACGGTCCCGAAGCAGGCGGCCGCGACGGTCGGTGGCTGCACGGTCGGCGGCATGGCGAAGGGGGCCGGCATGCTGGCGCCCTCGCTCGCGACGATGCTGGTCTTCCTCACGACCGACGCGGCCGTCGACGCCGCCACGGCCGACCGGGCCCTCCGGAAGGCGACCGCGCGGACGTTCGACCGGATCGACTCCGACGGCTGCATGTCGACCAACGACACCGTGCTGCTCATGGCGAGCGGCGCCGCCGGCGTCGTCCCGGACGCGGACGACTTCGCCGCGACGGTCCACGACGTCTGCGCCGACCTCGCGCGGCAGCTGGTCGCCGACGCCGAAGGCGCCGATCACGACATCGAGATCCAGGTCACTGGTGCGGCGTCCGAGGCCGACGCCGTCGAGGTCGCGAGGGCCATCGCCCGCAGCAGTCTCTTCAAATGCGCGATCTATGGCCGGGACCCCAACTGGGGTCGGGTGCTGGCCCAGATCGGCACGACGCAGGCGACGTTCGACCCGGCCGACCTCGACGTGGCCCTCAACGGCGTCTGGGTCTGCCGCCGGAGCGGCCCGGCCGAGGACCCCGCCGCCGTCGACCTCTCGGGCCGTGTCGTCGGGGTGCTCGTCGACCTCAAGTCGGGTCCACACGAGGGCACGATCTGGACCAACGACCTGACCCATGCCTACGTCCACGAGAACTCGGCGTACTCCACATGAAGACCCGCAGCGCATCCACCCCACGGACCGCGGACGCCGCCGTCACCAGGGCCGCGACGCTCACCGAGGCGTTGCCGTGGCTGGAGCGCTTCCACGGCCGCACGATCGTCGTGAAGTACGGCGGCGCCGCGATGACCGACAAGGAGCTCAAGGTCGCGTTCGCGGAGGACATCGTGTTCCTGCGGCTGTGTGGCGTCCGCGTCGTCGTCGTCCACGGCGGCGGGCCGCAGATCTCGCAGATGCTCGGCCGGCTCGGGATCGACTCGGAGTTCCGTGGCGGGCTGCGGGTGACGACGCCGGAGGCGATGGACGTCGTACGGATGGTCCTCGTCGGCCAGGTGGGTCGGGAGCTGGTCGGGCTGCTCAACGCGCACGGGCCGTACGCCGTCGGCCTGTCCGGTGAGGACGCCGGGCTCTTCACCGCGGCTCGCACCGAGGCGATGGTCGACGGCGAGTCGGTCGACGTCGGCCTGGTGGGTGACGTCGTCGACGTACGCCCGGAAACGGTGCTCGACCTGATCGAGGCCGGCCGGATCCCGGTCGTGTCGACGGTGGCGCCCGATGTCGACGGCCAGGTGCACAACGTCAACGCCGACACCGCGGCGGCCGCGCTCGCCGAGGCACTCGACGCGACCAAGCTCGTCATGCTCACCGACGTCGCCGGCGTCTATCGGGACTGGCCGGACAGCGACGAGGTGATCGGCGAGCTGACCGTCGACGAGCTCGAGAAGCTGATGCCGGAGGTCGCGGCGGGCATGGTCCCGAAGCTGGAGGCCTGCCGGCGGGCCGTCCGCAGCGGCGTCTCGCGGTCGAGCGTGATCGACGGTCGGGTGCCGCACGCGCTGCTGCTGGAGCTGTTCACCGACGACGGCATCGGAACGATGGTGGTCGACGCATGAGCACGCCGACGCGGATCTCGACGGGGCCCGACCTCGCCGCCCGGTACGACGCGGCCCTGATGCGCACGTACGGCGCGCCGCAGCGAGTGCTCGTACGCGGCGCCGGCTGCCACGTCTGGGACGCCGACGGCCGGCGCTACCTCGACCTGCTCGGCGGCATCGCCGTCAATGCCCTCGGCCACGCGCACCCGAAGGTCGTCGAGGCGATCACCGACCAGCTCGGGGCGCTCGGCCACGTGTCGAACTTCTTCGCGACGACGCCGCAGATCGCCCTCGCCGAGCGGCTGCTCGCCCTGCTCGGCGCCGAGCGCGGCCGGGTGTTCTTGACCAACTCCGGTACCGAGGCCAACGAGGCGGCTCTGAAGGCCACCCGGCGCACCGGCCGTACCCGGATCGTGTCGACCGTCGGTGCGTTCCACGGCCGGTCGATGGGTGCCCTGGCGCTGACCTGGAAGCCGGCGTACCGCGAGCCGTTCGAGCCCCTCCCGGGAGACGTGACCTTCGTGCCGTACGGCGACGCCGATGCCCTCGCGGCGACGGTCGACGACCGGACGGCGGCGGTCGTCCTCGAACCGATCCAGGGCGAGAACGGCGTCGTCGTGCCGCCGAGCGGCTACCTCGCCGAGGCGCGAGAGATCACGAGACGCGCCGGCGCCCTGCTCTGGATCGACGAGATCCAGACCGGGATGGGTCGCACCGGCGACTGGTTCGCGCACGCTGAGGCGGGAGTCACCCCGGACCTCGTCACCGTCGCCAAGGGCCTCGGGGCCGGATTCCCGATCGGCGCCTGCATCGGACTCGACACCGCCGGCGACCTGCTCGGCCCCGGTGACCACGGCACGACCTTCGGCGGCAACCCGGTCGCGGCCGCGGCGGCACTGGCGACCATCGACGTCATCACGGACCACGGACTCCTCGAGCACGCGATGGTCGCCGGGGAGCACCTGGCGGCCCGACTCGACTCGGTTCCCGGCGTCCGCCAGGTACGCGGCCGCGGCCTGCTGCGCGGCATCGCTCTCGCCGACTCCGTCGCACCGGCCCCGGCGGTCGCGAAGGCCGCCCTCGACGCCGGGTTCATCGTCAACGCGCCCAACCCCGAGACCCTCCGACTGGCGCCGCCCCTCGTGGTCGGCTTGGATCAGCTCGACACGTTCGTCGACGCTCTGCCCGAGCTGCTGAACGTGCCGACCCGAGCCGACGTGTCGGCAACCATTCGGCCTATGACCCGAATAGTTGCCGACCACTCACCCGCCGAGGAGGATCCCTCGTGACCCTGCGCCATTTCCTTCGTGACGACGACCTGACGCCCGACGAGCAGGCCGAGATCCTCGACCTCGGCGACCGGTTCGCCGCCGACCGGACCCACCAGCAGCCGCTCGCCGGACCGAAGGCGGTCGCGGTGCTGTTCGACAAGACCTCGACCCGGACCCGGGTGTCGTTCTCGATCGGCATCGCCGAGCTCGGCGGCTACCCGCTCGTCATCGACGCCCAGACGTCGCAGCTCGGCAAGGGCGAGACGATCGAGGACACCACCCGGGTGCTCGACCGGCAGGCCGTGGCGATCGTGTGGCGCACGTACGGGCAGGACCGGATCGACGCGATGGCGCGTGTGTCGCGCGTACCCGTGGTCAACGCGCTGACCGACCAGTTCCACCCCTGCCAGATCCTCGCCGACCTGCAGACCGTCCGGGCGCACAAGGGTCGCCTGGCCGGCCTGACCCTGACGTACTTCGGCGACGGCGCCAACAACATGGCCCACAGCTACCTGCTCGGCGGCGCCACGGCCGGGATGCACGTCCGGATCGCGTCTCCCGACGGCTACGACCCCGATCCGGCCGTCGTCGCGAAGGCCGACCAGATCGCCGCGACGACCGGCGGCTCGACCGCCACGTTCTCCGACGCCGAGGCGGCGGCCGAGGGCGCCGACGTCCTCGCGACCGACACCTGGGTGTCGATGGGGCAGGAGGGCGAGGCCGCCGCGCGGGCGACGCCGTTCGTGCCGTTCCGGATCACGACCGCGCTCCTCGGCCATGCCAACGACGACGCGATCGTGCTGCACTGCCTGCCGGCGTACCGCGGCCAGGAGATCGACGCCGACGTCATCGATGGTCCGCGGAGCGTGGTGTGGGACGAGGCCGAGAACCGGCTGCACGCCCAGAAGGCCCTGCTCACCTGGCTGCTCCGACGAGCGTCCGAGGCCCGGCCATGACCGCCAGCACCCGGATCCCCAACACCAAGGCCGCCCGGCAGCAGCTGATCATCGAGCTGGTGTCGACCCGGCCGGTGCGCTCGCAGGGCGACCTCGCCGCGCTGCTCGCCGAGTCTGGCCTGAGCGTCAACCAGGCGACCCTCTCGCGCGACCTGGTCGACCTCGACGCGGTCAAGATCCGCGACCGCTCCGGCGCCCTGGTCTACGCCGTGCCGGGGGAGGGCGGCGACCGTACGCCGCTGGTCACCGACACCGAGGCCGCAGAGGCCCGGCTGGCCCGACTGTGCGGGGAGCTCCTGGTGTCGGCCGAGGCGTCGGCGAACCTCGTCATCCTCCGGACGCCGCCGGGCGCGGCCCAGTTCTTCGCGTCGGCGATCGACCACGCCGAGCGGCCGGATCTCCTCGGCACGATCGCCGGCGACGACACCGTCCTGGTGATCAGTCGCGACCCGGCCGGCGGCGATGCGGTCGCCGGCCGCTTCCTCGACCTGGCAAGCAACGCACCCCCCAAGGAGACACCATGAGCGATCGGGTGGTCCTCGCCTACTCCGGCGGTCTCGACACGTCGGTGGCGATCGGCTGGCTGGCCGAGCAGACCGGCGCGGACGTCGTCGCGGTCATCCTCGACGTCGGCCAAGGCGGCGAGGACCTCGACACGATCCGCGAGCGTGCGCTGGCCTGCGGCGCGGTCGAGGCGGTCGTCGTCGACGCGCGTGACGAGTTCGCCGACGACTACTGCCTGCCGGCGCTGCGCGCCAACGCGCTCTACATGGAGCGCTACCCCCTGCTGTCGGCGCTCTCGCGACCGCTGATCGCCCGGCACCTGGTCGCCGCCGCCCGCGAGCACGGCGCGTCGACTGTCAGCCACGGCTGCACCGGCAAGGGCAACGACCAGGTCCGCATCGAGCTCGGCGTGGGTGCCCTGGCCCCCGAGCTCAAGGTCATCGCCCCGGTACGCGACTACGCGTGGACCAGGGAGAAGGCGATCGTGTACGCCGAGGAGCACAGCCTGCCCATCGACCAGAGCAAGCGCTCGCCGTACTCCATCGACCAGAACGTCTGGGGCCGTGCGGTCGAGACCGGCTTCCTCGAGGACATCTGGAACGGTCCGATCGAGGACGTGTACGCCTACACCTCCGACCCGGCCGGTCCGCGGGAGCCGGACGAGCTGGTGCTGACGTTCGAGCACGGCCGGCCGGTCGGGATCGACGGCACGCCGGTGACGATGCTCGAGGCGATCCAGCAGCTCAACCGGCGGGCCGGCGCCCAGGGCGTCGGACGGCTCGACATGGTCGAGGACCGGCTGATCGGCATCAAGAGCCGCGAGGTGTACGAAGCGCCCGGCGCGATCACGCTGCTGACGGCCCACGCCGAGCTGGAGAGCGTCACGCTCGAGCGCGACCTCGGCCGGTTCAAGCGCCACGTCGACCAGCGCTGGAGCGAGCTCGCGTACGACGGCCTGTGGTTCAGCCCGTTGAAGCGGTCGCTGGACGCCTTCGTCGAGTCGGCCCAGCGGCATGTCAGCGGCGAGATCCGGCTCGTCCTGCACGGCGGTCGCGCGGTCGTGACCGGACGGCGCTCAGACGCCAGCCTCTACGACTTCGGCCTCGCGACCTACGACGAGGGCGACGAGTTCGACCAGTCGCTGGCCAAGGGGTTCGTCGAGCTGTGGGGCCTGTCGAGCAAGCTCGCCGCGCGGCGCGACCAGCGCCTGGCCGGCTGACCACGAGCGACACCCAGGACGCTGCGAGACTGACAGCCGTGACCGACCAGAACCCTGCCGGCCTCTGGGGTGGGCGCTTCGCGTCCGGCCCGTCGGACGCCCTCGCCGCGCTCTCGAAGTCGACCCACTTCGACTGGCGGCTCGCGCCGTACGACCTGGCCGGCTCCAAGGCCCATGCCACCGTCCTGCACCGCGCCGGACTGCTCACCGACGACGAGCTCGCCGAGCTGCACACCGGCATCGACACGCTCGCCGCCGACGTCGACAAGGGCGTCGTCACGCCGGACCCGGCCGACGAGGACGTCCATACCGCCCTGGAGCGACTGCTCGTCGAGCGACTCGGCGCGCTCGGCGCCCGACTCCGGGCCGGCCGGTCCCGCAACGACCAGATCGCGACCCTGCTCCGGATGTACCTGCGCGACGCGGCCCGCGACCTCGGCGGCTCCGTACTCGATCTCGTCGACGCCTTGGCCGACCAGGCCGACCGGCATCCCGACGCGATCCTGCCCGGCCGGACCCATCTGCAGGCCGCCCAGCCGGTGCTGCTCGCGCACCATCTGCTCGCGTACGCCTGGCCGCTCGTCCGCGACGTCGACCGGCTCCGGGACTGGGACGAGCGGGTGGCGGCCGACTCCCCGTACGGCTCGGGGGCGCTGGCCGGATCGTCGCTCGGCCTCGACCCCGAGCGGGTCGCCTCGGACCTCGGGTTCGCCGGGTCGTCGCCCAACTCCATCGACGCCGTGGCCGCCCGCGACTTCGCCGCCGAGTTCGGGTTCGTCGCCGCGATGATCGGCGTCGACCTGTCGCGGCACGCCGAGGAGGTCGTCGTCTGGTCGACCCAGGAGTACGGGTACATCACGCTCGACGACTCGTACGCGACCGGGTCGAGCATCATGCCGCAGAAGAAGAACCCCGACATCGCCGAGCTCGCCCGCGGCAAGGCCGGCCGCCTCGTCGGCGACCTCGCCGGCCTGCTCACGACCCTCAAGGGCCTGCCGCTCGCCTACAACCGCGATCTCCAGGAGGACAAGGAGCCGCTCTTCGACGCGGTCGACACTCTCCGCCTCGTCCTGCCGGCCTACACCGGCATGGTCGCCACGCTCGGCTTCGACACCGAGCGGATGGCGGCGGCCGCGCCCCGCGGGTTCACCCTGGCGACCGACGTCGCCGAGTGGCTGGTGCGTCAGCGGGTCCCGTTCCGCGACGCCCACGAGATCGCCGGCCGCTGCGTACGCCGCTGCGAGGGGCTGGGCAAGGACCTCGCCGACCTGTCCGGCGACG
>Ga0081538_10001228_pt1 | contig 26896 bp, 28 predicted proteins | sample TabmetS5T2R1_FD_71022 | JGI IMG/M metagenome (GOLD analysis project Ga0081538, IMG submission 71022) | Tabebuia heterophylla rhizosphere microbial communities from the University of Puerto Rico - S5T2R1 | ecosystem: Host-associated > Plants > Roots > Rhizosphere ...
GTACGGGGTGTAGTCGAAGGTGGCAGCGACCTCGATCTGCGACTGCCGGAACGCCTCGACCGGTCCGATCAGTGCGACCAGCGCCGTGTCCTTCTGGAGCCCGATGAAGTCGTTGAGCAGCGGGGGGATCACGCGCCGCACGGCCTGCGGGACGATCACGAAGCGGGGGCGCCTGAGCAGTAAGCCGAGCCTCGCGATCGCCCCGAGCGAGAGCCGGAGCGTCGCGAGCTCGGCGAGCCCGCCCACAGCCGCAGGTCCGATCAGGAACCCGACGTACATGAGCGTCGTCAGCGAACCGACGACCGTCGCCCGCTCGGAGGCGCGCGCGGCCCCGCCCGCCACGGACACGATCGTCGGCGCGCACACCGAGCAGCCGGCCCCGGCGACGACGATGCCGGCGAGCGCGACGCCGGTCGAGGGAGCAGCGGCGGCGAGCGCCGAGCCCGCGCCGGCGACGGCCGCACCGGCGACCAGCACCCGGCGCTCGTTGCCCGGCCGCGCCAGACGGTGAACTGCAAGCCGCCGAGAGCGCTGGCCGCGGTCGAGGCGTTCAGAGTCCGCTCCAGGTAAACGGCGCCCCAGCTCTGCCAGGCGTTCTCGATCCAGTAGGCAAGTGCACCGAGCCCGCCGAGCACGAGCAGCCAGGCGGGAACGCGCTGGAGAAACCGTGGGCGTTCGGCGGCAGCGGGCGGAGTCCAGGCAGGCGCAGGCCCGCGCATCGCGAGGGCCGCGGGCAGGACGAGCGCCGACGAGACCGCGAACACGAACGGTGGGCCCGCACCGGACCAGCGCAGCAGACCGGTCGCGATGCTCGCGGCGACAACGGCGGCCGAGAAGCAGGCGTGGGCGAGGTTGAGGAGCTCGCGGCCCGAGCCGACTTCCCAGCGGACGGCGTCTGCGTTGAATCGCGACGTCCATTGCCCCGGAGGCCGCACCGACGACGAGCAGAAAGAGCGAGAGCTCCCAGGGCGAGCCGGCGAGCCCCGGCAGCAGGCCCGCGAGGGCAAAGACGGCCACGGTCACCGGCGTCAGCCTCGGCCCGACCCGGTCGAGGACGAGTCCCGTCACGCGCATCGAGACGAGCGCGCCCAGACCGACCAGCAGGAGAGCGAGTCCGAGCTCCGCGTCGCTCGCCCCCGACCGCCGCTGGACGGCGGGCAGCGCCGCGCCCCAGGCGCCCCAGAAGATCCCGAGTGCGGCGAAGCCGATCAGGACGCGGTTTCGTTCGGTCCGAAGCCGCATGCGGCCAGAATCTCTACCGATGGGCTGGACGGAGGCCGACTGGCTCGCCGAGGCGACGGCGTGGATCCGGGAGCAGGTGGAGGTGACCGGCGAGATCGAGCAGCCGCACGTCCGGGAATGGTCGACCGTCCTCCGGGTTCCGAGCGCCGCGGGGACGTTGTGGTTCAAGGCCGTCTCGCCCGTTCATGGCTTCGAGCCCGGCCTGACCGCGCTGCTTGCCCGACTCCGGCCCAGCCGGGTTCCGGAGGTCGTCGCCGTCGATGCCGATCGCGCCTGGATGCTGATGGCCGATGGCGGAACCAGATTCCGCGACCTGCCGGCGGCCGCTGCGGACTGGGAGCGTGTCCTTCCGGGCTACGCCGAGCTCCAGATTGCCGTCACGCCGCTCGCCGACGAGCTGCTCGGGCTCGGTGTGCCGGACAGGCGCCTCGACAAGCTGCCGGCCCAGCTGCAGGGCCTCGTCGGCGATCACCCGGAGCTCGGCGCCTGCCTGCCGGAGGCGGAGCGGCTCGTGGAGGAGCTCACGGCTCACGGAATCCCGGCGACGATCCAGCACGACGACCTCCATGACGGCCAGGTGTTCGTCCGAGACGGGCAGTACCGCATCTTCGACTGGGGCGACTCGTGCGTCTCGCACCCCTTCCACACGCTCACCGTGACGCTTCGCGCGGCCGCCTGGGCGCTCGGGCTCGAACCGGGCGGGGTCGAGATCCTGCGGATGCGCGATGCCTACCTCGAGCCGTTCGGCCCATCTGAGGAGCTCGCGCCGATCGCCAATGTCGCCTACCGGACGGGAACGCTCGCGCGGGCACTCGCCTGGACGGAGGACGACGACCCGGAAGCCGTCGGCTATGGCATTCGGCGCTTCCTGGAAAACGGGCCTATCGGGACCTGGGACGACTAGCCAGGTGCTTGCCGAGCACGCCGCCGAGCATCGTCGCCCCGGCGAGGAAGAGGGCGAAGAACACCGCGGCGATCACGTCTTCGGCCGGGCCGATGTCCCAACCGTCCTCGAGCGTGCTGATCACGGCGAAGACGAGCCAGGCGGCGACGGCGGCGACAACGGCCCACCAGAACGAGCGACCCCGGTAGCCGAAGACCGCTCCGCCGGCGAGGGGTAGCCCGATCCCGACGAGGATGAGCAGCGCGTCCGGCGCGAGGTAGAAGCCGGCGAGGAGAACGGCGAAGAGACCCGCGATGCCCGACCACCAGGGCTCGCCCGGCCGGGTATATAGTCCGGTAGGAACTATGCTGACCACGACTGAGGCGGCAATCCTAGGCCTGCTCCGCGCCTCGCCGATGTCCGGCTACGACCTGCGGAAGACCGCCGGACGGAGCGTTGCGTACTTCTGGGCGCCCGCGAAGACGCAGATCTATACGACGTTGCCGAAGCTCGTCGAAGCCGGCTACGCGACGGCCGACAAGGTCGCGCAGGATCTTCGGCCCGACAAGGTCGTCTACACGCTCACCGACCGCGGCCTCGAGGAGCTCCGCACGTGGATCGCCGAGGCGCCGCTCGAGGCGGGTCATGGACGGAACGTGATCCTGCTCAAGCTCTTCATCGCCGACGCCGACGACGCCGAGGTCCTGCTCGAGCAGGTCGCCGACCGGCACGCTGAGGCACAGCGCCTGCTCGCCGAGCTCGAGGAGCTGGAGGCCGCCGGCAGTAAGGACGAGCAGCCGTTCCACGGGCTCACGCGCCGCTTCGGATTCCTCTATGCCGACGCCGTCCTGCGCTGGACCGAGGAGGCCCGGCGCGCTCTCGAGTCGACGCTCATCCGGAGCGGCAAGGCCTCCTAGCGCTCACCCTTCCGTTTGAACGGATCTTGTGGGACTGTGGAGGGAGGAGCGATGAGCCCACAGAAGCTTCAGGCCGAGCAGGTCACGCACTCGATCTGCCCGGACTGCATGGGCACCCCGGCACCTCCTTGTAGCATCGCCGGAGCCCCCGAGAGGAAGGACGCACCGATGACCCTGATCGCCCGCCTCGACGAAGCGCGCCGCCGGCGCAACATCCTCGAGCATCCCTTCTACACGCGCTGGGAGCGCGGCGAGCTCTCCCGGTCGGAGCTCGCTACCTATGCGGGCGAGTACCGCCATGCCGTCGTCGCCCTCGCCGTCGCTGCCGGAGCGGCCGCGCCGCTCGCCGGCAGCGAGCACGTGGACGAGGAGCGCGCGCACGTCGCCCTCTGGGACGACTTCGCCGCCGCGCTTGACGCGGACCTCGACCGCAAGCCGAATGCAACGACGGAGCGCTGCGCGGCTGCATGGACCTCCGCCGAGGACCCGCTCGAGGCACTCGCGATCCTGTACGCGATCGAAGCCGGCCAGCCCGAAGTCTCGGAGACGAAGCTCGCGGGACTGGTCGAGCACTACGGCTTCGCCGAAGCCGAGAACGGCACGGCGTATTTCCGGCTCCACGCGGAGCGCGACCGCGAGCATGCCGCCCACTCGCGCGAGCTGCTCGAGCAGCGGGCAGCTCCGGAGGACGAGGACCGGCTCGTGGCCGCCGCCGAGCGCGCGCTCGACGGGAACTGGGAGCTGCTCGACGGCGTCGGCTAGCTGTGTGAGGAACGCCTTTGCGGGCGCCTGCCTGGCCGCTCTGCTCGGAGCTGGGCTCGCAGGCGCTGCCTCGCCGCGTTGGCGGTCGGCCGCGCCGGTGCCGGTTCCCCGGACCGAGGTCTCCGCAGCCGTCTTCGGCCGTGAGATCGGTGTCGTCGGCGGCTTCCTGGCCAGCGGCGCGAGCTCGAACCGAGCGGACGCTTACTCGCCGGCCCGGAATCGGTGGCGGCGGCTTCCCGCCCTGCCCGCTCGCGTCAATCACGCAATGGCGGTCGGGCGACGGAACGAGCTGATCGTCGTCGGCGGCTACGGGCCCGGCGGCCCGCTCGCCTCGGCCTTCGTCCTCCGCAACGGACGCTGGCGGAATCTGCCGTCGATGCCGGCGCCGCGCGCCGCGGCGGGAGCGGCGGTCGCCGGCGGCAAGCTCTACGTCGTCGGCGGCGTCGAGGCGCCCGGACGGCTCGCGCAAGATGCGTTCGCCTACGACTTCGCCTCGGGTCGCTGGACCCTGATCGCCGGCCCGAGGCCGCGCGAGCACCTCGGGGCGGCCGCGCTCGGCGGCCGCGTCTACGCCGTCGCCGGGCGCACCGCCGGCCTGGACACGAACCTCGACATCGTCGAGGCGTACGAGCCCGCGGGCAATCGCTGGCGCGCGATCCCGCGCGTGCCGGCAACGCGCGGTGGCACTGCAGCCGCGGCGGTCGCCGGCAGGCTCGTCTCGGTCGGCGGCGAGGAGCCCGCCGGGACGATTCGCACCGTCTTCGCCTACAACCCAGCCACGCGCCGCTGGGCCCGGCTGCCGGACCTCCCGCGGCCGGTCCACGGGCTCGGCCTCGTGGGCTACCGCGGCCGAGCCTACGCGCTGGCCGGCGGCCCGCGTCCCGGCCTCACCGTCTCAGGGGCGAATCAGACGCTAGCGCTGTCCCGGTGACGTTGCCGGTTTCCTGGCGCGCGAAAAGCAAGCCAGGCTGCGGACTCGGGGTGCGTTCATATCAAGTCATATGGGCGCGGCCCGAGGCTCCAGACTGGCGCCGTCTTTGCAGCCGCCAGGGAGTCGGATGGCGTTGCCGGGACAGCGCTCAGGCGTAGGGTCGTAGGCCGCTCGCGACCTCGCGGCGGCCGTCGCGCCTGTAGACGACGTCGACGGAGTCGTGCTTGCGGTACGTGCCGGCGACGCCGAGGAAGATGCTCGTCCAGCGCATGGCGCCGAGCTTCCCCTCGTGCGCGAGGTGCCGGTTGAAGACGAGCGTCCGGCCCTGGACGCGGTAGTCCGTGCCGACCTCCTGGCGCACGCCGTTGACGTAGACCTCGAAGTCCTCCGGCACGTCGGGGGGCAGCTCGACCCTGGATTCAGCGGCCATGAGGCAAGAGACACCATGTGGCTGGGTCGGACGGCACCCTCGTAGAATGCCGGAGCCTTGGGCATTGCCGCTCTGCTCGCCGCCTCCGGCCTGACGCCCGTCGAGCCCGATTCGCCCAACACCGAGCGGATCGTGGACCTCTTCTGGTTCGTCACCTTCTGGGCGGCCGTCGTGTTACTCGCGGTCGCGATCCCGCTCGTCTACTTCGTCTGGCGTTACCGGAGCCGCGGGCGGCCGCGGACCGTCGAGGGCCCGCAGGTCCACGGAAGCACCCGCCTCGAGATCGCCTGGACGGTCGTCCCGGTCGTGATCCTCGTGATCGTCGCCGGCTTCACCTTCTACAAGCTGCCAGGGATCTCACTCGACGCCGCGGCGGGCGAGCAGTCGCTGGAGGTCGTGGTCGAGGGGCGGCAGTTCTACTGGCAGTACCGCTACCCGAACGGCGTCATCGCGATCGACACGTTGCGCGCGCCGGCCGATCGGCTCGTCGAGCTGAAGATCACCGCGCCGGACAGCGACGTCATCCACAGCTACTGGGTCCCGAACCTGTTCGCGAAAGTCGACGCGATCCCGGGCCGGGTCACGAACACGGCGTTTCGCAGCCCGCCCGGGACGTACGAGGGCCAGTGCGCCGAGTTCTGCGGGATCCAGCACGCAGAGATGTTCGGCACGATCGAGGTCCTCCCCGCGGACGAGTTCGACGCGTGGCTCGAACAGGAGGCGAGGGCCCAGGAGACCGGGGACTCCGACCTCGGCGAGCAGATCTTCAACGGCGCGTGCGCCAAGTGCCACGGCGACGAAGGCCAGGGCCTGATCGGCCCTGGCTTCAGCGCCTCCACCGTGTCGAACGCGGCGAGCGTCGAGGAAATCGTCCGGAACGGGCGAGGGAGGATGCCTGTCGTCGGCGAGGAGTGGTCCGACCAGCAGATGGAGGCGCTCACGGACTACCTGAGGCAGCGCTTCGCTCAGCAGGAGGGCTCGAGTGGCGGTTAGGAGCGAAGCCCCGACCTACCCGGTGCCGTGGTATCGCGGCCGCTTCGCCAGCTGGGTCACGACCGTCGACCACAAGCGGATCGGGATCCTCTACATCCTCACGTGCCTCGTGTTCTTCCTCGCCGGCGGGGTGATGGCGCTCCTGATCCGTACCCAGCTCGCGCAGCCGGACATGTCCGTTGTGACGAAGGACTCCTACAACGAGCTCTTCACGATGCACGGCACGACGATGATCTTCCTCGTCGTCGTCCCGATCTTCGCCGGCTTCGCGAACTTCATGGTGCCGCTCATGATCGGCGCGCGAGACATGGCCTTCCCGCGGCTGAACGCCCTTTCCTACTGGCTCTTCCTCTTCGGTGGGATCACGCTGCTCGGCAGCTTCTTCGCCGCGGACGGAGCGGCCCGCACCGGCTGGACCGGCTATCCCCCGCTCTCGGCCGACTCGTCCGGGAACGGCCAGGACCTCTGGATCGTCGGGCTCCACATCCTGTCGCTGTCGTCGCTCTTCGGGGCGATCAACTTCCTGGCCACGATCCACAACATGCGCACGGCGGGGATGACCTGGATGCGGCTGCCGCTGTTCGTGTGGACGATCGAGATCTACTCCGCGCTGCTCGTCGCCGTCCTCCCCGTGCTCTCCGCCGGCCTGACGATGCTGCTTCTCGACCGCCAGGGCTGGACACACTTCTTCCTGCCCGATGAGGGCGGCAACGCCGTCCTTTACCAGCACGTCTTCTGGTTCTTCGGGCACCCCGAGGTCTACGTGATGATCCTGCCCGCGATGGGGATCGTCTCCGAGGTGATCCCCGTCTTCTCCCGCAAACCGATCTTCGGCTACAAGGCGATCGCCTTCTCCACGGTTGCGATCGGGTTCTACTCGCTGCTCGTCTGGGCCCACCACATGTTCACGGTCGGCCTGCCGTGGGGGCTCCAGATCTGGTTCATGATCGCCTCGCTGACGATCGCCGTCCCGACCGGCGTGAAGATCTTCAACTGGCTCGCGACAACCTGGCGCGGCAACCTGATCTTCGACACCGCGATGCTGTGGGCGCTCGGCTTCGTCGGCGTCTTCACGATCGGCGGGCTCTCGGGGATCTACGTCGCCGTCTTCCCGTTCGACTGGCAGGTGCACGACACGTACTTCGTCGTCGCGCATCTGCACTACGTGCTCTTCGGCGGCTCGGTCTTCGGGATCTTCGCGGCGCTCTACTACTGGTGGCCGAAGATGTTCGGCCGGTACCTGAACGAGACGCTCGGCAAGTGGCACTTCTGGCTCGTGTTCATCGGGTTCAACCTGACTTTCTTCCCGCAGCACTTCCTCGGCCTGGACGGCATGCCGCGCCGCGTGTACTCCTATCGCGACGATGACCTCTGGACGGCCTACAACCTCGTCTCGACGCTCGGCTCGTACGTGATGGGCCTCGGGATCCTCGTCTTCGTCGTCAACGTCTGGTGGTCGCGGCGCCGCAGCCCGCGGGCCGTCAACGACCCGTGGCTGGCCGACACGCTCGAGTGGTACACGACCTCGCCGCCGCCGCCGCAGAACTTCGACAAGCTTCCGTACGTGACGAGCGCACGTCCACTGCGGGATCTCCGACGCCGCCTCGAGGAGCGAGGCGCGTGAGCGCGGGACCCTGGCTGCGGTTGTGCGCCCTCGGCGCCTCGGCCGCGGTCGCGCTTGTCGTCGCGAGCGGCGAGCTCGGGATCGCGCACCGCGTGCTCGTCGTCGTCGCGCTCCCGCTGCTCGTGGCAGTCGTGATCGGCGCGTGGTTCGCCCACCGCGAGGCGTTCGCCTTCGCCGCCTCCGGCCTCGTGCTCTTCCTCGGCGCCGTCGCCAGCTGGTGGTCGCCGTCCCTCCACCTCGCGCTCGCCGGGGCCGCGCTGGCAACGACCGTGATCGCTACCGCGCGCCTCTATCGCGGGAAGCGTCCGGCCCCGGTCGCCTGGCGCGACTACGTCGAGTTGACCAAGCCGCGGATCATGTCGCTCCTCCTCCTGACCGGTGCCGCCGGGATGTTCGTCGGCGCCCAGGGCGTGCCCGACCTCGGGCTCCTCGCCGCCACGATCGTCGGGCTCGGGCTCGCGTGCGGCGGCGCGAGCGCGCTCAACCACCTCCTCGACCGCGACATCGACCAGTCGATGGGCCGCACGGCGAAGCGACCCGTTGCCGGCGGCCGCGTCAGCCCGGAGCTCGCGCTCGAGTTCGGCGTCGCGCTCTCGGCGCTCTCGTTCGTGCTGCTCGGCTCGGTCGTCAACGTCCTCGCCGCGGCGCTCGCGCTCGTCGGGAACCTCTTCTACGTCCTCGTCTACACGCGCTGGCTGAAGCGCTCGACGCCGCAGAACATCGTCATCGGCGGCGCCGCCGGCGCAGTGCCGCCCCTCGTCGGCTGGGCGGCGGCGACCGGGAATCTCGCGCTCCCGGCCCTCTACCTGTTCCTGATCGTCTTCCTCTGGACGCCCCCACACTTCTGGGCGCTCGCGCTCCTGATCAAGCGCGACTACCAGGCGGCGAACGTGCCGATGCTCCCCGTCGTCCGGGGCGACCGCGAGACGGCCCGCCAGATCGTCCTCTACACGCTGGCGCTCGTCGCCCTGACGCTCGTGCCGGTGCTGACCGGGACGTTCGGCGCCGTCTACCTCGCCGCCGCCGCGCTCCTTGGCGCCTGGTTCCTGCGCCTCGCGTGGGCGCTGCGGGTCGAGCTGACGCCCAGGCGGGCCGGGATCCTGTTCCACTACTCGCTCGCCTACCTCGCGCTGCTCTTCGTGGCCATGGCCGTCGACCCGATCGTCCTGTGACCGAGCCCGAGACCCTCGTCGAGCCGCTCCCCGAACCGCGGCACCCGGGCTACGTCGTGCGCCCCGTCGAGCCGGACGAGGAGCTCGCGCACCGCAACAATGTCTTCGGCCTCGCACTTTTCGGCCTCGTGCTGCTGCTCGTCGCCGGTACGTTCCTCATCGCCTTCGTCTACCTCCAGTTCTCATAGCCGACGAGGGAATCTTCCTCGCGCGGCCGGAGGCAGCCGGCGAAGGAATCTCGCTCGCGGTCAAGGACCTCTTCGACACCGCCAGGCTCACGACCACCTACGGGTCGGCGGTGTTCGCCGACCACGTTCCGGACCGCACCGCCGAGGCCGTGACCCGGCTCGAGTCGGCCGGCTACACGAACGTCGGCAAGACGAACCTCCACGAGTTCGCCTACGGCGTCACCTCCCAGAACCCGCACTACGGCGCCGTCCCGAACCCGACCGCGCCGGGGCGGATCGCGGGCGGCTCGAGCGGCGGCTCGGCGGCGGCGCTCGCCGCCGGGCTCGCGGACGCCGCGCTCGGAACGGACTCCGGCGGGTCGATTCGCATCCCGGCTGCGTGCTGTGCCGTCGTCGGGCTGAAGCCGACGTTCGGGCTCGTGCCTCTCGACGGCGTCTTCCCACTGGCGCCGACCTTCGATCACGCCGGCCCAATGGCCAGGACCGTCAGCGGCTGCGCCCGGATGATGGAGGCGCTCGTCCCCGGTTTCGCGATCCCTGATCCCGGCGAGCTCACAGTCGCCCTCGCTTGGACGGAGGCCTGCGACCCGCTCGTCCGAGCGAGGGTCGAGGAGGCTGCCGCCCTGCTCGAGGCGAAGCCGCTCGACTTCCCGGAACCGGATGACGTCGGCCCGGCGTTCATGCGGGAGGTCGCCGACGTCCATCGCGACCTCTTCGCCGAGCACGCGGAGTCCTACGGCGAGAACGTGCGGACGAAGATCGGGCGCTGCCTGGCCGTCACCGACGCCGAGTACGAAGAGGCGGGGCGTCGCCGCACCGACTACCGGCAGCGCGCCGACGAGGCACTCGACGGCTTCGAGCTGCTCCTCGTGCCGACGCTGTCAGCCGTTCCTCCGCCGGTCGATGTGGACGAGCTGTCCGTGCGGCGTGACCTCATCCGGTTCACGTTCCCGTTCAACGCGCTCGGCTGGCCCGCGCTCGCGCTTCCCGTCGGTACGGCGGAAGAGGGCCTGCCCACCTCGATCCAGCTCGTCGGCCGGCCGGGCGACGACGGCCTCGTTCTCGCCGCAGGCAAAGCGCTCGAGGCGGCGATGTGAGGAAACCCCAACAAAAGCGGGTTACGAATGCTCACACGGCGGGAAGTAGGTTCCGGTCAAACCCAGCGGAGGCTTTTTGCCAATGCCGGAGGACGGGCCGGGTCGATCCGTGCTACGGGAGGCGCTCCCGGAACGCCTTCCTCTCGACAGAGGCCTCCTCTCGAGCCTCCGCTGGGTGTCTCGGCTACGCGTCCGTGGGCGATCCGTCGAGGCTGCGGGCAACCGCGCTGATTCCGTCTGCCAGCCGGAGCTCGATGTGGAAGATCCGGTTGAGCCCGGTGATCTCGAACGTGCGCAGGATGCGCCTGTCCTCGCTGACGATCACGAGTTGACCTCCGAGATCCGTCAGACGGTCGCGATAGCGAAGCAGGACGCTGAGCAGCGTCGAGTCGACGAAGGTGACCTCGCTGAGATCGAGGACGACCGAGGTTCCGCCGAGGCCGATGACGCCGTCGAGCGCTTGCTCCAGCGTGGGGGCGGTGTACATATCGACCTCGCCGGTCGCCGTGACGACGAACGCGTTGGCATGCCCGTCGAGCTCGGCGGTGTTGACGTTGAATTCCAGCACCGACATGGGGCAAAGGTAGCCGTCGCCTCAGGGGCGAATACCCAGCAATCGATGGCCATTTCGTTGAGATTTCCTCACACAGCGACGAGCTTGTACCCGACCCCCCGGACGGTCACGATCCGTTCCGGGTTCGCGGGGTCGCGCTCGAGCTTCTGGCGGAGGTTCGAGACGTGGATGTCGCATGCACGCTGGTCGCCGACGTACTCGCTGTCCCAGAGGTGCTGCATGATCTCCCGCCGGCTGAACACCCGCTCCGGCTGCTCGCCCAGCAGGAGCACGAGCTTGAACTCGGAGGGGGTGAGGCGCTTCGGCTCGCCGTCGACCAGCGCCAGGTGACGCATTGGGTCGAGCTCGAGCGAGCCGATTCTCAGCTTCCCCGGATGGCCCGTCCGGTCCAGATCTCGGCGGCGGATGATCGCGCGCACCCTGCCGATGAGCTCCGCCATCGAGAACGGCTTCGTCACGTAGTCGTCGGCGCCGATCTCGAGGCCGAGCACGCGGTCGAGCTCGCCGCCGCGCGCGGTGAGCATGACGATCGGGACAGCGCTCTCGGCGCGGATGCGGCGACAGACGTCACTGCCGGAGATCCCGGGCAGCATCAGGTCGAGGACGACGACGTCGTAGTCCCCGGTGAGCGCGGCCTCGAGGCCGGACTCTCCGTCGTGGAGGACGTCGACCTCGTATCCCTCCGCCCGCAGCGAGTAGCCGACCGCGTCGCGGATCGCGGGCTCGTCGTCGATCAGCAGCACGCGGCTCACTCGATTCTCACCACATGTGCTGCCTGCTTCAGGAGAATCCGAACCACGGTCCCACCGCTTTCGGGCGCCTCCAGCTCGACCTCGCCGCCCAGTGCGTCGATCGCGGATCGAACGATTGCGATGCCAAGCCCGAAGCCGTCCGGCGTGTTGGCTGCGCCCCGGAAGAAACGCTCCATGACGTGCCTGCGCTCACGCTCCGGGATACCGGGCCCGGTGTCCGAGACGAGGATCTCGACGCCGCCATCGCGAGGATGCGCCGCGAGTGTGATCCGACCCTGCAAGGTGTACTTCGCAGCGTTCTCCGCCACGTTCAAGAGGGCCTGTTCCACCAGCGCGCGGTTGGTAACCACGGCGAGCCCAGGTGGACAGTCGACCGCAACGGCGACCCCGGGCGCCGGTCGCAGCGCACCCTGAACCTCCGACAGGAGCGGCTCGAGCGCAACAACCTCATCTCTCGGCGTCTCGACGCCCGTCTGCGCGCGGGCCAAGGTCAGGAGCGCTCGAGTCAGTCGTGCCAGTCGGTTGGCCTCCCGTTCGATGTGACCGAGGAAGACGTCGCGCTCCGACCCGTCCTTGGCGCCCGCCTGAAGCACCTCGACGGCGCTGATGATTCCGGCCAGAGGGCTCTGGAGCTGATGCGCGGCATTCGTGACGAACTCGCGCTCGGCCCGCTCACGCGACTCGCGGAGGGAGATGTCCTGGAAGAGCTGCATGACTCCCACGCGTTGCCCGCCCGCGTCCAGGATCGGTGCGATCCACACGTCAAGGACGACTTGGCTGCCGCCTTCACGCGCGATCTCCGCCCGTCCCTCCGCGAGCGACTCGTTCCCGGACGGCAGTCCCTCGATGCCCTCGATGCCCTCGATGACCTGATCCCCGAGCAAGCGCCGGGCCTCTGCGTTCGCCAACAGCACCCGCTCGTCGGCGCCGAGGATCATGAGCCCCGCGGGAATCTGCTCCACCACCGCAGCGAGCCGCGCTCGCTCAGCCTCGACCTCGTGCGTCCGCTCGCTGACGCGTTGCTCGAGCTCGGACGCGAGGACGCGGAGCTCAGCCTCCGCGGAGGTCTGCTTCGTGATGTCGTCGAGCGTCCAGCTGAGCGTCCCGACCGACCCGTCCTCGTTCCGCGACACGCGCAGCTCGGCAAGGAAGGGCGAGCCGCGGCGCGGCGTCAGCCAGAGCCGCCACCGCCTCGGCTCGGCCTGCGGTTTGAGCTCGAGGAGTCGGATGCGAAACTCGCGGCGGTCTACCTCCGTCACGTACCGGGCGAGCGGCTTGCCGATCAGCTGTGGGGGAGAGACTCCGAGCAGGTTGCCCGCGGCCACGTTCGCCTCGGTAATCATTCCGAACGCGTCCGTGACCAGGTAGGCCACCCCAGCAAGCGCGAGGAACTCGTCCTCGGGGTTCGCCGTCAGATCGGGCCGAGGTTCGTCCGGCCCTGACACTGGGCCTTCCGTGCCGGCTACGTCTCCTCCATCAACACGATGACGCTACGTAGTTCCCCATTGCCGCTCTGAAGCGGCGACGTACGCACCCGGCACTTGATGCTTCGGCCACGACGGTTGGTGGCATCGAGCACCGCCTCCTCGGTCGACCCGTCCGCGATCGTCTTGCGCATCAGCTGAACCACCTGCTCCAGGCGGAGGCCGATGTCCACGTTCATCCCCATCCGCCGTCCTTCCTGGCCGGTGCCGCACCCACAGAGTACTCCTGGTCGGTCAGCGGGGCGTCGCCGCTCGGACCGCCGCCTCGTAGACCGGGTCGCGGCCGAAGAGGTCGAGCTCGGCGGAGAGCAGCTCGCTCGCGTCGACGTCCTCGGCGAGGGGCACGTCGTCCGCGCGCTCCACGGTGACATCCGCCTGGGCCCGGGAGCGCAGCCAGCCCGCGACGAGTGATGTCTCGGCGGGCGGGCCGGCAATGCGATCAGGCAGATCGGGCCAGGCTTGGGCAAGTGACACGCGCCACGGCAGCGTCCGCCGCCAGGCGATGTCCGAGGTCGCGGCCGACTCGAAGACGTCGTCGAGCTCCTCGTACGCGCCGGGAACGTCCGGCCACTCGGCGGAGTCGACGATCAGGCGGTCGACGAGCTCGGCCAGCTGCCGAAACTGGTCAGTGGCGAAGGGCGGCCGGCCACGCCAGCGAAGGAAGACGGGGAGGTCGGGCAGGAGCAGCGGGAGGACGACGCTTGCCGGCGCCTCGGCCCGGTTTCCGCGCAGCCGAAGCTCGACCACCTCGTTGCACAGATGCCGATCGCTGAACGGGACCTCGTAGCACTCGAGCAAGGCCCGGGCGGAGATCCCGTCGTCGGCCTCCGGCTCCGGGAAGAGCAGGATTGAGCGTGAAGGGTGGCCTTCCTCGAGTTCGGCAAGGGTCTCGGTCGCCTGCTGCTGCCACTCGGCGGGGACCCAGGCGATGTGGGTGAGGACGGTCGTTCGCAGGTTTCGCTTGCCCACGAAGCCGCGACGCAGCCGGAGCCCGATCAGCGCCTGCTCGACCTCGGTCACCGAGACGCATTCGTCGGCCCACTCGTCGACGTGGACTACCGATGCCATTCGACGAGCTCCAGTGCCGCCCGCGGGCCCCACGTCCCGGCGGCGTAGTTCGGGAACGACGGCTTGTCGCGGCGCCACGCGGCGACGATCGCGTCCACGAGCGCCCACTGCTCCTCGATCTCGTCGGCGCGGGTGAAGAGCGTGGCGTCGCCGAGCATCGCGTCGAGGATCAGCCGCTCGTAGGCCTCGGGGAGCCCGGTGCGAAAGGCGCCGCCGTAGAGGAAGTCCATGTGTACCGTCCGGACCTTCATCCCCCAACCCGGCACCTTCGCGCCGATCTCCAGCGAGACGCCCTCGTTCGGCTGGATGTGGACGACGAGCAGGTTCGGGCGAAGCTCGGTTGCGTCCTCGAAGAGCGTGTGCGGAACGCGCTTGAACTGGATCGCGATCGTCGTCTCGCGTCGAGGGAGACGCTTGCCGACCCGGACGAAGAAGGGCGTGTCCGCCCAACGCCAGTTGTCGATCTGCAGTCGCGCCGCGACGAACGTCTCCGTTTCCGAGTTGGGGTCGACGCCGTCCTCCTCTCGGTACCCCCGAACGGGCTCGCCCTCGATGAACCCCGGGCCGTACTGCCCTCTGACGACCGAGCGGGGACCAGGTGTCGGCATCGCCATCAGCACCTTCAGCTTCTCGTTTCTGACCGCCTCGGCGGTGAAGTCGATCGGCGGCTCCATTGCGGTCAGGGCGAGGAGCTGCAGGAGGTGGTTCTGGAACACGTCGCGGATCGCGCCCGCCCGTTCGTAGAACATGGCCCGCCGCTCGATTCCCATCGACTCGGCGACGGTGATCTGCACGTGGTCGATGAACTGCCGGCTCCAGACGGGCTCGAAGATTCCGTTCGCGAACCGGAGCGCGAGGAGGTTCTGGACAGTGTCCTTGCCCAGGTAGTGGTCGATGCGGAAGACCTCGTCCTCGGTGAAGTCGCGCGCGAGCCGCCCGTTCAGCTCGCGGGCGGAGGCGAGGTCGTGGCCGAACGGCTTCTCGACGATCAGCCGCGTCCAGCCGCTCGTCGCGCGGCGTTCACCGAGCTCCTCCACGAGCTTCGGCATCGCCTCCGGCGGAACCGCCAGGTAGTAGACGCGGTTCCCCCGCGTGGCGAACTCCTCGTCGAGCTCGGTCAGGGTCGTGGCAATCAGATCCTCGCCTTTCTCGTCGGCGATCTCCGTCGAGACGTACCGCGTCTTTTTTGCCAGCTCGTGCCACGTCTCCTCGTTGAACTCGTCCCGGGCGAACTCGCGCACGGAGGCCTCCATCTGCGCAACGAACTCCTCCGTCGAGTGCTGCGTGCGGGCGATGCCGAGCACGGCGAAGCTCTCGGGCAGCAAGTCCCGGACGGCGAGCGCGTAGAGGGCGGGGAAGATCTTCCGGCGGGTGAGGTCGCCCGACGCGCCGAAGATCGCGAGCACGCAGGGGTCCGGCCGCCGGCGGAGCTCGAGCCCCTCGAGCAGGGGGTTCTCGGTCTCAGTCTGTATGGACTGGGTGGCCACCGAACTGGTTCCTGAGTGCCGCGTCCACCTTGGCCGCGAACGACTCGTCCTGGCGCGAGGCGAAGCGGGCGTAGAGGGCGGCACTGATCACGGGGAGGGGGACGGCCGACTCGATCGCCTGCGCAACGGTCCAGCGCCCCTCGCCGGAGTCCTCGACGTAGCCCTTGATGCCGGCGAGGTCGGGGTCTTCGGCCAGCGCGCGGGCGAGCAGGTCGAGCAGCCAGCTGCGAACGACGGAGCCGTGCCGCCAGAGCTCGGCGACGCCGCCGAGGTCGAGGTCGAACTCCGATGCCTGCATCAGCTCGAACCCCTCCGCATAGGCCTGCATCAACCCGTACTCGACCCCGTTGTGGACCATCTTCACGAAGTGCCCGGCACCGGACGGGCCGACATGGGCGTACCCGCCTTCAGGCGCTAGGGCGTGGAAGACCGGTTCCAGCCGGCCGATCGGCTCCGGATCGCCCCCGGCCATCAGCGCGAAGCCCTCCAGGAGGCCCCAGACGCCGCCGGAGACGCCGACGTCGACGAAGTGGAGGCCGTGCTCCGCCGCCTCCGCCGCGCGGCGCTGGGAGTCGCGGAAGTTGGAGTTGCCGCCGTCGACGACCGCGTCGTCGCGGTCGAGCAGGCCGAGCAGCTCGTGGAAGGCGTTCTCGGTGATCTCCCCGGCCGGAATCATGAGCCAGACATGGCGCGGGGGCTCGAGCTGCTCGACAAGCTCGGAGAGCGAGCCGGCGGTCGACTCGACGTTCGGGTCGTACGTCTTGACCTCGTGGCCGGCCCGTTCCAGTCGCTCGGTCATGCCCGCGCCCATCCGGCCCAGGCCCACCATGCCGAGCTTCACAGGGTCACCCTGACGATCGGCCGGCCGCGGTCCCGCAGCGCCTGGAAGTCGCCTGCGGCCTGCGCGGCGATCAGCGTCCGGAAGCCGTAGGGACGGCCGGGGATCGGGAGCTCCTCGCCGAGGTCGTCCACGACCTGGATGAAGAGCCCGGTGTCGGGCCCGCCCTTGTGCAGCTGGCCCGTCGAGTGCAGGTAGCGCGGGCCGAGCCCCGTCGCCACTGCCGCGCCGGTCTGCCTCGCCCGTTCGACGAGCGGAGCCAGCTCGTCCTCCCGCTCCGGGTCGATGAACGCCAGGACTGCGATGTAGTCCCCAGCCTTCACCTGCGCCAGAAGCGCATCGACGTCGCCCTCGGGCCGTCCGGTGTCAGACACCGGACGTGTCTCCGAGAGCAAGGTGTTCGTCCGGTCCTTGGCTTCCTGGACGTTCGGCTGGTCGAACGGGTTGACGCCGAGCACGGAGCCGGCGACTGCGGTGGCGAACTCCCACCGGAAGAACTCCTGGCCGAGCTCGTAGGGATCGGGAAGCCGCACCTCGAGCTCCTCCCCGCCGATCTGCACGGGGACGATCCCCTTGCCGTTCTTGCCGGTCGACTCGGCGACGAGCTGCTCGACCCAGAGACCGAAGTCGCCGGAGACGCGCAGGTACGGCGTGCGCGCCAGCTCCAGGCCCAGCTCGAGCCCCGGGTTGCCTTCCTCGAGGCGGCACGCCTCCCGCATCTCCTCGGCGCGGTCGAGCAGGCGCAGGGCATCGATGCCCATCAGCACCGCGGGGAGGATCCCGAAGACCGAGAGCCCGGAGTAGCGGCCCCCGATCGTCGGCTCGCCGTAGAAGACGTCCTCCGAGAGCTCGGCCAGCGGCGAGCCGGGATCGGTGACGACGGCGATGCGTCCGCCGCGACCGCGGAAGTAGTCGAGGTGGGAGCGGGTCTCGATCGTCGTCCCCGACTTGGACGAGGCGAGGAAGAGCGCCCGACCCACGTCGATCGATGCCTCGAGTCGCCGCACCGCCGACGGATGGGTCGTGTCGAGGACGTGGAATCGCTCGGCGCCGAACGTCCTGCGCATCACCTCCGGCGCGAGGCTCGAGCCGCCCATGCCAAGCAAGACGACATCGTCGACGTCGAGGCCGGCGCCGAACTCCTGGAGCACGTGCACCCGCTCGCGCATGCGCGCGGGCTCGTCGAGCCAGCCGAGCCAGTGCGCCTCGTCGCTTCCCGTCCAGACGGAGGGATCGCGCTCCCAGATCCGCTCGACGAGCTCGGCGGTCTCGATCACGGCCGCTACGCGGAAACGAGCTCGCCGCGCTTCGCGGCGATGCCGTCGAGGAGGTCGCGGAACGAGTCCGCGAACTTCTCCACGCCCTCCTCCTCGAGCACCCGGGTCACGTCGTCGTAGTCGACGCCGGCCTTCGCCAGCTCCTCGAAGAGCTGCCGAGCCTCGTCGAGCCCTTCCTCCAGCGTGAGCCTGACGACGCCGTGGTCTTGGAACGCCTCGATCGTCTCCTTCGGCATCGTGTTCACCGTCTCGGGGCCGATGAGCTCCTCGACGTACAGGACGTCCCGGTACTCCGGGTTCTTCGTCGAGGTCGACGCCCAGAGGCAGCGCTGCGGCGTCGCGCCCTCGGCCTGCAATGCCGCCCACCGCGGCCCGGCGAAGATCTCCTTGTAGCGCTGGTAGGCGAGCTTGGCGTTCGCGACCGCCAGGCGCCCTTTCAGGTGGTCCTGTCCGCCGATCGCGTCGAGGCGCTTGTCGGCCTCGGTGTCGACGCGGGAGACGAAGAAGCTGGCGACCGAGACGACCGTCGAGGGGTCGCCGCCCGCCTCGACGAGGCGCTCGAGCCCACGGATGTAGGCCTCAGCCACCTCCGCGTAGCGCTCGAGCCCGAAGATCAGCGTGACGTTGATGTTCCGGCCGCGCGAGATCATCTCCTCGATCGCCGGCAGCCCCTCCTTCGTCGCGGGGATCTTGACGTAGAGGTTCGGCTTGTCGACGGTGTCGTGGAAGCGCTGCGCCTCCTCGATCGTCCCCTCGGTGTCGTTCGCGAAGTTCGGGTCGACCTCGAGCGAGACGTAGCCGTCGAGCCCCTCGGTCCGGTCCCAAACGGATCGGAGCAGGTCGCACGCCTCGCGGATGTCGTCGAAAGCGAGCCGGAGGAAGATCTCCTTCAGCTCGTCCTCCTCGTCGAGGACCTCGCGCAGCTGGTCGTCGTACCAGCCGCCCTCCGACATCGCCTTCTGGAAGATCGTCGGGTTGGACGTGACGCCGACGACGGCGTCCTCGTCCATCATCCGGCGGAGCTCGCCGGTTCGCAGCCACTCACGGGAGAGCGAGTCGATCCAGACGCTCTGGCCGAGGTCGCTGAGCTGCTGAAGTCGGGACTCAGACATTCAGGCCCTCTCTTTCCATCGCTTCGATCTTTTCAAGCCTTCGGCGGTAGCGCTCGGCGCCGTCGAACTCGGCGGCCAGGAACGCTGAGATCAGCTCGGCGGCGAGGTCTTCCCCGACCACGCCGGAGCCGATGCAGATCACGTTCATGTCGTCGTGCTGCACACCTTGCCTGGCGGAGTAGGTGTCGTGGCAGATCGCCGCTCTTACGCCGGCGAGCTTGGAGGCTGCGATCGACGCGCCGACGCCGGAGCCGCAGACGAAGATGGCGCGCTCGGCCTCGCCGCCCCGGATCGCCTCCCCGATCTCCCTCGCCTTGTCGGGGTAGTCGACCATCGGCTCGGGCGTCTCCGTGCCCAGGTCGACCGCCTCGTGCCCGAGCTCCTGCAGCTCCTGTAGCACGCGGCCCCGCAACTTCACACCTCGGTGATCGAACGCCACGGCAACCCTCATATCTCGTCTACGTTACCCCTACATGCCTGACCTGGACCTCTGGCGAGAGCTCGGCCAGCAGCTGCGGGTCGACGCGGTTCGCACGAGCGCTCACGTGGGCTCCGGGCATCCCACGTCGTCGATGTCCGCCGCGGATCTGGCCGCAGTCCTGCTCGCGAACCACTTCCGTTACGACTTCGACGAGCCCAGGAGCCCGGCCAACGACCGGCTCGTCTTCTCCAAGGGCCACGCGTCGCCGCTCGTTTACGGGCTCTTCCGCGCCGCCGGCGTCCTGTCGGAGGACGAGCTGCTCACGTACCGGGAGTTCGGGAGCCGGCTCGAGGGCCACCCCACCCCCGTGCTTCCGTGGGTGGACGTCGCGACCGGCTCGCTCGGTCAGGGCCTGCCGATCGGCGTCGGGATGGCGCTCGCCGGCAAGCGGCTGAACCGCCTGCCGATCCGTGTCTGGGTCATCTGCGGAGACAGCGAGATGGCCGAGGGCTCGATGTGGGAGGCGATCGAGCACGCCGCCTTCTACGAGCTCGACAACTTGACCGCGATCATCGACGTCAACCGCCTCGGCCAGCGCGGCGAGACGATGCACGGCTGGGACCTCGCGTCCTACTCCGATCGGCTCCGCGCGTTCGGCTGGCACGCGATCGAGATCGACGGTCACGACGTCGAGCAGATCGACGCCGCGTACCGCGAGGCCGAGTCCACGGCGCTGCCGACGGCGGTCGTCGCCAAGACGCTCAAGGGGAAGGGCTACTCCAAGGTCGAGGACCAGAACGGCTGGCACGGAAAGGCGATCGCGGAGGAGGCGATCCAGGAGCTCGGCGGCGTCCGGTCGATCACCGTCGACGTCCCGAAGCCCGAGGAGACCGAGAGCCACCGCTTCGAGCCGGAGGCCGGCGAGTGGCCCCGCTACGAGGTCGGCTCCGAGATCTCGACGCGAAAGGCGTACGGCGAGGCGCTGGCGGCGCTGGGCGGAGAGCGCGGCGACGTCGTCGCGCTCGACGGCGAGGTCTCGAACTCGACCTTCTCCGAAATCTTCCGCGATGCGCATCCCGACCGCTTCTTCGAGATGTACATCGCCGAGCAGCAGATGGTCGCGGCCGCCGTCGGGATGCAGGTCCTCGGCTGGAAGCCGTTCGCCTCCACGTTCGCAGCCTTCATGAGCCGCGCCTACGACTTTCTCCGAATGGCGGCGGTCAGCCGCGCGACGATCAAGCTTTGCGGCTCGCACGCCGGCGTCTCGATCGGCGAGGACGGGCCCTCGCAGATGGGGCTCGAGGACCTGGCCGCCTTCCGCGCCGTCAACGGCTCCACGGTGCTCTACCCCTGCGACGGAAACCAGGCGGCGAAGCTCGTGCGGGCGATGGCCGATCTCGGCGGCATCTCGTACCTACGAACGACCCGAAGCGACACGCCCGTCGTCTACCGGCCGGACGAGGAGTTCCCGGTCGGCGGCAGCAAGACGCTGCGATCCTCCGACGACGACGAGGTCGCGGTCGTCGCCGCCGGGATCACGGTGCACGAGGCGCTGAAGGCCGCGGAGACGCTGGCGGGCGAGGGGACGGCGGTGCGCGTGGTCGACTGCTACTCGGTGAAGCCGATCGACGCCGAGATGTTGCGCGGCCTGGGCACGCCGATCGTCACCGCCGAGGACCACTGGGCGGAGGGCGGTCTCGGCGAGGCGGTGCTCGCGGCGCTCGCCGACCTCGACGAGCGGCCGGCGGTCACCGTGCTCGCAGTCCGGGAGCTGCCGCGGTCCGGCAAGCCTGGCGAGCTGCTCGCGGCCGCCGGGATCGACGCCGAGGCGATCGCGTCCGCCGCGCGGGCGCTCGTCGGCGCGCGCGCTCCCGCCTGATCAGGAGACCGCGCGAAGGAGCTGCTCGTCGAGCGGCACGAGCGGAAGCTGAAAAGTCCGGCTCGCGTCGTCGTTCGTGACGGCGTTGTCCCCGACCTCGAGCATCGTCAGCAGGTCTTGCGTGAGGGGGATGTCCCCGGGCAGGCGCTCGGTGACGACGGCGGGGACGCGCATCAGCCCGATCGGCATGTGGATCATCGGGCGCCGGCGAATGCCGAGCAAGGCCCGGATGCGGCGCCAGAGCTCGTTCCAGTCGACGACGTCCGGCCCGCCGAGCTCGAACGTGCGGTTCGTCTCGCGGACCTCGATCGCCCGAGCGAAGTAGGCCGCCAGGTCGTCGATCCAGATCGGCTGGATGCGCTGCTCGCCGCTGCCCATGATCGCGGTGAACGGCGACAGCTTCGCCAGCTTCACGAAGGTCGGCAGGATCCCGCCGTCGCGGCCGAAGATGAAGCTCGGGCGGAAGATCACGTGCTCGAGCCCGGAAGCCTTCGTGTCCTGCTCCATCGCCCACTTCGCCCCGTAGTAGGGGACGAGGTCCTTGTTCTGCTCGGTCACGCCGAGCGCGCTCATCAGGACGAAGCGGCCGGCGTCGGCCTCCTTCGCAGCCGCGATGAGGTTACGGGTGCCTTCGACCATGACCCGCTCGAACTGCTCGCGCTTCCCCTGCCGGATCGCGACCAGGTGGACGACCACCTCCATGCCGTTCGCCGCGCGCCGGAGGCTGTCGGCGTCGGTGACGTCGCCCTGAACCGCCTCCTGGCACCGGATCCCGGCCTCCCGCCACGCACCAGGCTTGCGCTCGAGCACGCGGACGTCGTGGCCGGCGTCGGCGATCGCGTTGGCGACCGCGGGCCCGACGAACCCCGTGGCGCCGGTGACGAGGACCTTCATACGGTCTCGCGCTCGAAGTTCTGCCAGTAGCGGGAGGGAGTCGGGCCCTTCTGGCCCTGGTACTTCGAGCCGAGCTCGCCAGAGCCGTAGGGCTTCTCGGCCGGCTCGGAGAGCTGAACGAAGGAGAGCTGCCCGATCGTCATCCCGTAGTAGATCGTGATCGGGAGGTTCGCGACGTTCGAGAGCTCGAGCGTGACGTGGCCGTCCCAGCCAGGGTCGATGAACCCGGCCGTCGAGTGGATCAGCAGCCCGAGGCGGCCTAATGAGCTCTTACCTTCTAATCGGGCGACGAGGTCGTCGGGGAGCCGGATCCGCTCGAGCGTCGAGGCGAGCACGAACTCGCCCGGGTGCAGGATGAACGGCGAGTCGCCGTCCAGCTCGACCAGCTCAGTCAGGTCGTCCTGAGGCTCCTTGACGTCTATGTACGGGTAGCGGGCGTTGTGGAAGACCCGGAAGAAGCGGTCGACGCGGACGTCGATGCTCGACGGCTGGAGCAGCGACTCGTCGTAGGGATCGATGCGGATCCGCCCCTCGTCGATCAGCCGCCGGATCGTCCGGTCGGAGAGGACCATCAGTGCCCCGTCCAGTAACGCCGCCGAGTTTCTGGGTCGCGAGCACCAAGCCAGAGGCCGCACTCCGACGAGCCAAGGCTAGACAGCCTTGGTGAGGAGGAGGGTGGGCTCTGGCGCCGCGTGATCGCGGGCCAGAAGCCGGCATGTGTTGCTGGGCGGGGCACTACAGGGCTGCTGCGGCTGACCCGCTGAGCTCGGCGAACTCGGTGTCCGAGAGCTCGATGCCCGCCGCGGCGACGTTCTCCTCCAGGTGGGTGAGCGTCGAGCTGCCCGGGATCGGGAGCATCACGGGCGACCGCCGGAGCAGCCAGGCGATCGCGATCTGCGCCGCCGTCGCGCCGCGGTTCGCGCCCAGCTCCGCCAGGTGTCCGCGGGAGCGCGCCAGCTCCCCGAACCCGAGTGGGAACCAGGGCAGGAATGCAATCCCCTCTCGCTCGCAGGCGTCGACCATGCCCTCCCAGGGGCGGTCGGCGACGCTGTAGCGGTTCTGCACGGACACGACCGGCGCCACCCGGCGCGCCTGGGCCAGCTGCCGCGTGTCGACGTTCGAGAGGCCGATGTGCCGAATCTTGCCCTCCCGCTGAAGCTCGGCGAGGGCGCCGACGGACTCCTCGATCGGGACCGTCGGGTCGACGGAGTGCAGCTGGTAGAGGTCGATCCGCTCGAGCCGGAGGCGCTCGAGGCTCGACTCGCAGGCAGCGCGCAGCGTCTCGGGCCGGCCGTCCTGGCGCCACTCTCCCCGCCGCTCGTGGAGGAGGCCGCCCTTGGTCGCGATGACGAGGCCCTCGGGATAGGGATGAAGCGCCTCGGCGATCTGGCGCTCGTTGACCTCCGGCCCGTACGAGTCGGCGGTGTCGATGAAGTTCACACCGAGCTCGACGGCCCGGCGGAGGATCCCCAGCGCACCCTCCGCGTCATCCGGCGGCCCGATCACTCCGGGCCCCGTGAGTCGCATGGCGCCGAAGCCCATCCGGTTGACCGTCAGGTCGCCGATCCTGACCGTTCCGGCCGCGGCGGCCGGCTTGGTGGTGGGCTGGGCTGCCATCGGCCTGAACCTAGCGTAGAGTCAAGCCGTCAAGCGATCCCAAGGAGCGGCCTGCCATGAATTCTCTCCGGACCATCTTGCGGTACTGGCTCTGGATCCTGGTCGTCGCGATGCTCCTTCAGATTGCGTTCGCCGGCTACGGCGCCTTCGACGCGTCAGACAAGGCCGCCGCCGGGTCGCTCGATGAGGAGGCATTCGACGACAGCTTCGGCCTTCACACCGGATTCGCGTACCTGATCATCCTGGGAAGCCTCGTCACCGTTGTCCTGGCGGTCGCTGCCCGGGTCGGTCGGCAGAACGTGCTCTATGCCGTCGGCATCTTCGTCCTGCTCATCGCCCAGATGTTCCTGGGCTGGACCGGAGCCGACCTGCCGGGGGTGTTCGGCGCTCTGCATCCCTTGGACGCCGTGCTGATCCTCGGCGCGACCGCCTGGCTGGCCGTCCGCTTGCGAGAGGAGCCCATGGCGGTCGCAGCGCCCTCCGCGACCGCATAGCGCTCACTCCGGGTGGTTGCCCGCGCCGTCGCCCAGTTCGAACGGCGTCCAGGCTCCCTCGTAGACGACGTGCATCGTCAGTCCGTCGCCCGCGTGCACGAGGTTGTGGCAGTGATCCATCCAGAGCCCGGGGTTGGTCGCGCGGAAGGCGATCTCGTACTCCTCGTTCGCGAGCACGTTCAGCGTGTCGACCCACCACGGGCTGCCCGTGACCGGCCGTCCGTTCCGCGAGAGGACGAGCGCGTGATGCCCATGGAGGTGCATCGGGTGGACGGCGTTGGTGTCGTTGACGATCCTCATCGTGACGAGGTCGCCGGGGCGGACGACGTACATGGGCGTGTCCGGGAAGATGCGGCCGTTGATCGACCAGTGGCGTCCGGGCCGGCCGTCAAGGAAGCCGAACGACTTTCCGATCTTCAGCTCGAACGATCGGTCGAAGCGCACGTCGTCGAAGGGCGTCGGCGCGGGCCGTCCGTAGCCGGCCGGGTCGAAATCCGGCCCCGCCTCCGCCTCGGGGGGGTCCGTTCTCCCGTCCGCGCTCAGGGAGAGCGCCGCGTCGCTTCCGACCACGCCGAGGCGGACCGCCGAGTCGGGCATGTCGAACGCGAGGTCGTAGCGTGCGCCGCCGCCGACCTGGATCGCCTGCCCTTCGACCGGGGTCGGGCCGTTGACGTCGGTCCCGTCGATGCCAACGACGCGGAACGGCGTGCCGGAGAGGACGAAGCGCTCGGGTGAGTCGTTCGAGTTGACCAGCCGCAGACGGACGGGCGTCCCGGGCTCGACGGCGCGGCGCTGAACCTCGTCGGAGTGGCCGAGCGCCGGCCGGCCGCCGAGGTCGTGGACGATCGTCGCCAGATCGAGGGTGCCGGCCGCGGGTGGCTTCCTCGGGACGATGACGAGCGCGCCGTACAGCCCTCGCCGGACCTGCTCAGAGGAGGCCTGGTGCGAGTGGTACCAGAACGTCCCGACCTGATCGGCGCGGAATCGGTAGGTGTGCCGGCGCCCGGGCATCACAGCGTTCTGGGTGACGCCGGCCACGCCGTCCTCGGCGTTCGGCACGTCGACCCCGTGCCAGTGGATCGTGACCCCCTCGTCGATGTCCTTGTTGACCAGCGTCGCCTCGACGAGGTCACCCTGGCGGATGCGCAGCTCCGGCCCGGGGACCTGCCCGTCGAACGACCACGCCTCGACCGTCCGCCCGGAGTCGAGGCGGATCTCCGCCTGTTCCGCCGTCAGGGTGACCCGGACGTCGGGCGTGCCGCGCTGCGGGCCCGTGAGGGCGTCGACCCGGACGTGAGGGTGCTCGGCGTGGTTCTGCGGCGCGCCGCCGCCGTAGTCCATGACGCCGTAGTCCATGGCGTTGTAGCTCGCCGGCAGCCTGCTCTGGTACCAGGCGTAGCCGATCCAGACGGCGAGGCCGAGCAGGCCGACGATGACGACGGCCGTGAGACCGCGGAGGACGTACGGGTTCCGGATGATGCCGAGCTGACGCACCTGCTACATCATCGTCAGCTGGCGGTGCGACTCAAAGCCCGAGAGCCCAAGTCCGACGAGCCGCAGGGCTCCCGGTCGATCGGCGAGCGCCCGGTCGAGCAGCGCACACGCGAGCTCCCAGATCCGGTCCGCGTCGTCGGTGCCGACTGGAAGCGTCGTCGATCTGCTCCGGATCGCGAAGTCCGGATACCGGACTTTGGTCGTGACCGTGCGCGCCGTCTCGCCCTTCGTGCGCAGGTGCTCCGCGAGCCCGTCGGCCATGGGGCGCAGCTCGGCCCGGAGCTGCTCGACGTCTGCGATGTCCCTCGCGAAGGTCTCCTCCTGGCTGATCGAGACGCGCTGGGTCTGGGTCTCGAGCCCGCGAGGGTCGATCCCGCGGGCACGGTCTCGCAGGAGCTTCCCCACCTTGCCGGGCAGCAGGCGCCGCAGGCGCTCGTCGGATAGCGCCGCCAGCGCGCCGATCGTCTCGACGCGCGCGGCCCGGAGGCGCTCCTCGGCGCGCGGGCCGACGCCGGGCAGCAAGCGCACGTCGAACGGCGCCAGGAACGCCGCCTCCCGCCCGGGCAGGACGACGACCAGGCCGCCCGGCTTTCGTCGGTCGCTGGCGATCTTGGACACGACCTTGCAGGTCGAGACTCCGAGCGAGCACGTGAGGCTGGTGGCGCCGCGAACGGCGGTCTGCACCGCTTCAGCGACCCCTCGCGCCGCACCGAAGCCCGCCGCAACCTCGCCCAGGTCGAGGTAGCCCTCGTCGAGCCCGGTGCGCTCGATGGTCGGCACGACTTGGCGCACGGCGTCCCAGACCTCCCTCGAGTAGGTCGAGTAGACCCGGTGCCGCGGCCGGACGAACACGGCGGTCGGACAGCGCCGCTGCGCCTCCGCGCAACTCATCGCCGAGTGGATCCCGAATCGGCGCGCGACGTAGTTCGCGGTTGCGACGACGCCGCGGCCCTGTGGATCCCCGCCGACGATCAGCGGCTTCGTCCGCAGGCTCGGATCCTCGAGCTCCTCGACCGCGGCGAAGAAGGCGTCGAGATCGAGGTGGGCGAGGATTACGGGCTGAGACGCTCGATCGTCCACTCCCCACCATCTTGGCGGCGATAGCGGAAGCGATCGTGGAGGCGACTCTCGCGGTGCTGCCAGAACTCCCACGCCTCGGGCTCCAGGCGGTAGCCGCCCCAGTGCGTCGGCAGCGGCACCTCACGGCCCGCGAACTCGCGCTCCAGCTCGGCGACCCGCGCCCCCCGCTCCTCGCGTGACCCGATG